>VFQQ010000480.1_pt1 | contig 78291 bp, 110 predicted proteins | sample 3512341 | NCBI WGS metagenome assembly VFQQ01 (sample SAMN10412373, study PRJNA504923) | tailings metagenome | isolation source: Relicate 2 Philex TSF1 revegetated site | place: Philippines: Tuba, Benguet | collected 2017-08-29
ACTTGATGCACCCCAGGCACCGCCAGCACCCAGCCCTGCTGCTCACGAAGAAGATGATCAGGCTGGACGCCACCGCGCCGGAAACTGCAGTGAGTGGTGAGAAAAGCAAGGAACAGAGGGCCAAGATCAGCCGGGCAGCAGCCAACAGGCCGTTGCGTGCTCGTACTGCAAGGATGCGAATGTTGGCAGCTGCAGAGTGCCTCCCCAACAGCCCCGGCGCTCACCAGCAAAGGCGTATGGGATCAGAAGGATGGCATCTGCCAGGAGGGATAGAATGAAGCACATGAATCAGTACAAGCGGGGCGGCAGCAGCCCAAACACGGCATGCAAGGGCGGGTTGAGAGTGGGCGGGAGCGCTGCCGCCGGCTGCAGGCAGTGGCGGAAGGCCGCTGCGCGCCTTGGCAAGCCCTGCAGGACCCGTCCGATCATCGTGCGGGCGCTGCGAGGTCTCCGGGAGCCGTACCCACGTGGGGGGCCCATGCCCTCGCCCGAAACGGCGGCTGCACAGCGCATCGGCACAGCTGAGATGGCCTCACTTCCAGTTGTGCTCAGCGTGAGCACCGCCACGGCCGCCGCGACAGTCCGCCAGCTGCTGCCCGAGGCCAGCGCCCCTCCCAGCCTGGGCAGAGCAAACGGCATGGTCTCCTCGCTTGCTTGCAACGGGCGGGCACAAACGGCGCAGTGGTTGCTGCCCGTTCGGCAGGTGCCCTAGCGATCTCGGTCTCTTGCGCTGATGTGGATCAACGCGTTGCAGCCTACGAAACACCTCAGCCCTGCCAGCCACTGGCAGTGCCTTATGATTAATGCCTATGCCGTGACGATGCTGCACTGCTGAAGGCCTGCCTAGCGATGCCTGGCACTCCGTCGCCTGTCCGAAATGCATCCGCACCTAGCAGGCTGCCGCACCGTGCGGCGGCGGCGGCATGCAGCGTCGCATGACAGTTTGCAAAACACAGGCGCGCGCTGGTGCAGCATATTGAAGCAGGCGCGAACGAGGGTGCGCCAAGGGCCAGACCTTGCAAGCGACCCTCGCACGAGGCACATTGCTCTGATGCCCCGTCTCCCTCCTTAAGGAGTCTCCTGCAGGTGTCCCGTGCACCATGCGCCCACTCGCCAGTACCAGCAGTTACCACCGCGTACCCTGGCAGTCAAGTTGCCAGGACCCTTGGCCTTCCCTGGCTGTTGCACAGCCTGGCAGCTCCTGCTGCGGCCACGGGGGGGGCGGATACTGGTGCGGCACGTGGGAGGCAAGGCGGCTGCGCTTGCGCGCCGGCTGCACGGCTATGGTGGCTCACTCTGCCCCTGCTACAACATGCACTGGTCGCTGACCGTACAGGGGGCAGTGAGCAGCGAGCTGAACCACATTCGGGCCCCACTGTGAGCCGGGGGGTCTAAGGGCAGGGGGTGCGGCAGGTTGCGGGAGGCGCCGGACTGCCTGCTGGAAGTGACCGCGGGCCGAGTGGCCGCCCAACAGATCGGCATGCCCATGTGCGCCCAAATATAAGCGGCTCGCGCCCTCTTGAGCCCCCGACCTAAGCGCGGCAGCAGGCATGGGTTGGGGGTCTGCCAGGTCTCGGCTCATGGTTGAGGCTTGGGTACGCCGCTGCATTCTGACGCATCTGTGCACACTTTGCACCAGGAAACCCGAGACTCCGAGGCCACTTTCGGCCACAGCAGTCCTGAGGCGCTTGCAAGCGCGTCTCTCGCAGCTCACACATTCCAGCGATTCCGTGATAGAATTACCGCAGTCTCCCCCCAGCCAAAGCGGGCAGCGTGCTTCTGCTCCGGCGGGAAGAGCCGCCTGGCGCTCCAACGGCAGCAGCAGGGGGAGGGCCTAGCTCCAGGTGGGCATGCAGGGCCGCCGCCGCCAGCTTGCTAAAGGCTGAGGTACTTCCCGGGGGGACCGCGGCCCCAGCGCTCCACTGGCCCTCCCAGCCCCTGGGCGTGCCCCTCCAGCCAACCGCGGATTGCGTGCCGCTCAGGCAGCGCGCCAGGCGGGGCTACTAGCTACTGCCGCCGCCGTCCGGCGGCCTCGCTTCCCTCCTTGCACCCGGCACCAGGCCTTGCGCACCCCCCCAGCCACGCTCCGCGCCTGCAATCTGCAGGCGCACCCACACACCGCCATGGAAACGGGCGGGTGGGGCTCGCCGCCACCCGGCGGCCAGCAGGGAGGCGGCCAGTCAACCCCGCACGCCGATGCCGTGGCGTACGGACGCTGCCGCAAGCGCACAAAAGCGGTAGGTGCCGCTGCAGGCCGCTTCTGCATGCTCCTCAGGCCATGAAAGCGTGGCCTTGCTTGCCGTGGGATGTGCCGCTTGCAGCTGGGAGGGTTGCGGCGGCTGCAGCAGCGTGCAGCAGCCGCGGCGGCGTAGTGCAGCCTGCTGCCATGGCACCCAAGGGCACCCCGCACGCCCGGTATCGACATGCTTTGATGTGTGTGCCCTGTAGGGAGTGTACACAGCTGACATCACTTACGACGACTTGAAGGCCCGGTTCAACATGGTGAGGCGGCGCTCAGTAGTGAGCAGCCGCAGCTTCGTTGTTACACCGTTGCACTGGCCCAGCGGAGCACTGGAAGCATCGTTTGCCTGTGCGGCAGCTGCCGCCAGGCAGCTCCACTGCGCAGCTGGTGCCGTGGTCAGCAAAGGCAGCGGTTTCATGCCTACTAACAGCTGCTGGCTGCCCCTCTATCACGATTTGCGCAGCCAAGCCAGAAAGCGGCGGACAGCTTGGGAGTGGGGCTGGTGAGCGGCGGTTGGCCCCTTTAGCTCTTTTTGCTTATCTGTGCACCTGCTGCTCCTGCTGTGCTGCCGCTGCTGCATGCTGGCACGCCCCACTGTGCCGCTGCGCGGGGCCAGCATGTGCCCTGTAAGGCGCGCGGTAAGGCTTGCTGCTAGACGGATTGTTGTGTTGTGTGCGCCCGATGCTAGCGGTGGTACGGGAAGCGGCCCAACCGCCCAGCCTTTATTTGTCGGCCAGCAACCCCGCTTGCAGCCGCTGCCGCCTGATTTGTTGGGGTGTGGGTGCACATGCTGGGGGCTCCCACTGCAGCAGCTTCTGCCTGCTGGCTGCCAGCCGGGAGCTGGCGGGAAGCTGGCACCCGCCATCCGCTCGCCCGCCCGTACGCCCGTGCTTCTGGGCCACAATCACATGCCCCTTTGTTCTGCCCCCTCCTCCCCAGCCATTCACGCCCCAAGAGCCACCACCCACCTCCCTTGTTGTCCGTTCTGTCTCCCTGTTTCCTTGCAGACCATCTTCAAGCGGCTCTGCCGGCGGTTTGGCCTGCAAAAGTGGCCCTACCGCCAGCTGCTCAAGCAGCGGCGGGTGAGCGCGCTGTGTGCGGGCTCTTGCGGAGGCGGCCCCTTTGCCTGTGCATTCCACCCCGCCTCCCAGCCTGCCTGCCACAAGTTTCCTTGGGGATTCTAGCAAAGCCCATGCTAAACCTACACTCTAACCCTACACTTGGGCATCAATCTCTGTGGTTGCAGGAGGAGCGGCGGAAGAGCGGGGGCGGCGGCCGCCGTGAGTACTCGTCTGCGTCAGACAGCGAGACAGAGGTGCGAGTTAAATTGGTGCCTGGTAAACCTAGTGCGATCCTTGGTCATGGCCCTGCAGGTGTTAGCGTGCTGCTGGAAGGTGCACACCCTACCCAACGGGGCAGCACAGCATTCACAGGAGTCGTGCAGGTTGCCGGCGCTCCCTTACAGACCCCATGTGCATGCCCGGCCCTGCAACCTTGCCTTTTGCTCCCCGCTCCCGCCTGCGAGCAGGAGGAGGACGCGGGAGGGACGCCTTCTGAGGTCGACCACGCTGACGCAGCGGCCGCGGCGCGGCATGGCGAGCGGCGGCGGGCGGAGGCCGCACGTGAGGCTGCTGCTGGCCAGCGCACACATCAGGGCGTGCTTGGCCCGCTGGCTGCATGGACCCGCATCGCGCAGGCCGCTGGCATGGGCGGCCAGGAGCACAGGCGCCAGTTCTGCTGTGCAGGGCAGCGCTGCGCGGTCCGTCCCCTGCTAGAATGCGCCTGCTGGCTGCATGCTGTTGCTCGCTGCTGCTTGGCTGCTGACCCCCTGCTTTGTCTGGCCTTTCTTGTGCAGCCGCGAGCCGCACCAAGCGCCAGCGAACGGAGCAGCAGTCTCCCTACGGCGGTGCAGCAGCAGCCGCAGCAGCTGCAGCAGCCGGCGGTATGCCTCGCGACTTTCCGCCGCTGGGCCCGCCGCCGCAGCAGGCGCAGCAGGCCCAGCAGGAGGCGCCCGGCGGCTGGCCCATGCAGCAGGCGCAGCAAGCTCAGCAGCAGCCGCAGCTGATGTCGCCCTCTGGTTCGGGCGGCGGGGCGGTGACCACAGGCTGGCAGGCGGGCATCACCCAATTCCAGCGGCGGCCGGGCATGGCCCTCGATCCGCAGCGGCCGCCCTGGGAGCTTCCCGCTGTGGCGGGCGGCACAGGGGGCGGGCGGGCGGCAATGCCCATGGGCTCACCCAGCGTCAAAGTGGAGCTGATCAGCCCTCGCGACGTGGGAGGTACGCAAGCAAGCAGGGTTGCTGCCGCCTGGTTGTGATTGCACAGGGCTTGCAAGCTGGCGGTGCCGCGCGGCTGCTGCTCATGGCTGGCCGTGTGTTGGGGTGTTGGGCCATTATTTCTGCATGCGCCCATGATGGCCAATGTCCCGCCCATCTGCTGCCGCCCTGCGGCTGCATGAGCACCCCTCCAGCCACCCGTCCTCCCCATTTTCACCCTTCATCTTTTGCAGGCAGCCCCGCCTCCTTCAGCTCCCTGCTGGAGGCCCTCCAGCGCCAGTCTGGTGCGGGCGGCCTGCCAGTGGACGAGCAAGCCCTGCTGGAGCTGAAGCGAGAGCAGCTGCTGCAGCAGTACTCTGGCATGGGGCCGGTACCGGGTACTACCGGTCCTGGCGGTACCGGCGACCGCAACCAGTGGTACAGCATGAACCTGGCGGGCGGCAGCACCTTTGGCGCCGGGCCGCTGGAGCAGCCGCCGCCGCTGCCGCCGCAGGCGGGCCAGCCGCCGCAGGCACCGGCGCCGGCGGCGGAGCAGCCGCCGCAGGTGCTGCGGCCAAAGCCGCTGCCGGCCAGTGCAGCGCTCAGCGGGGGTACGCCTCAGTATGCCGGGCAGGAGCAGCCCGTCACCTCGCGCTCGCCGCTGGCAGGTAGGCAGGGCGCTGGGGCAGCTACAGTGGTGTTGCTGTACGCCGGCGGGTGCTGCCCTGTCGTGAGCTCTGCCGGGTGGCCGGGTGCTGGCCTGCTGGCCTGCCGTGCTTGCTCGCTTCCCTGCCAAACTAGCCACTCATCACACACCCACATGGGCGTCTCTGTAGTGAGCCTACCATGCTCTGCTGCCTCCTTTCTTTCCCCAGACTCCCGTACCAACTAACCCCCGCCTCCCCTGCCGCCCCTGCCACCCTCCATTGCTTGCAGCCTCTCTGTCCTCCGCTTGGCTGGATCAGCTGTTTACTGGGGGCCCATCCACGATGCTACCCATGGGCCACTCGCTGCTGCAGCTGGGCCAGTCTGGCCTGCTGCCCGGCCTGTCTGGCATGGGCGTCCCCAACAGCCCGCTGACCAGCTGGCAACAGCAGCTGCTTGCAGACACGCCCCGCGGCCAGCCATCCCCTAGGGGCCCGCCGCCGCCGGCCATGCAGCAGCAGGCGCAGCAGGCGCAGCAGGCGGCGCAGCTGCCACCGCTTGCGCCGCGGCAGGCGCAGCAGCAGCCTCCGCAGCCGCAGCAGCCCGCTCCACAGCAGCACCGGCAGCAGGCAGCGGCGCCACAGCAGGCGCCACAACCACAGCAGGCGCAGCAGGCGCAGCAGGCCGAGCCTGATGCACCTGCAGACCAGCTGCTGCGCCTGCTGCAGCCCTCCCCTTTTGACTCTACTGCCACTGCTGCGCAGAAGGCTGCTGCCCAGGTGCGCTGAGTTGTTAACAAATGGTGCTTGGGTGTACTGCCGACGTTCTGCTGTCTTGTGGTGATTTTGAGGGCCACATCTATGTTTGATTGAATGCCCTGATGCAGGCGACTCTTTGTGGCACCTTGCAAGTGGCTGCTGCAGCACATTGAAGCCTCTCCCGTTGCCCCCCTTGTTCCTGCCCCGCAGCGCCTGCTGCAAGGCGGCCCCAGCGGCGGTGCGCCGTCGCTGCTGCTGGGCCTGCCGCTGGCCTCTCCTGGCAGCGCGGGTGGCAGCCTGGGCAGCGGCGGCCTGCCCAAGAGCAGCAGCAGCTGGTGGATTCTGGACTCCCCTACCATGGCCGAGGGTGCGGCCCAGCCCTCTCCCGTGCTGCAGTCCTCCCCCGCCCTGTCGGTCTCCGCAGCCCAGCTGGAGAGGCAGGGTGCGGCACTGAACCAGCTGCTGGGCAGCCTGCGGCAGGAGATCTCCTGCATCGAGGCGCAGCAGCAGCGGCTGCTGGAGGCGGCCCAGGCTCAGCGGGCCGCTGAGGAGGAGGAGGAGCGGCGAAAGGCGGCTGCTGCCGCGGCGGCGGCGGCGGCGGCAGCCGCCGACAGCGAGGCGACTCGCCGCCTCGAGGAGCGGCAGGCGCAGCTGGCGCGCCTGCTGGCGCTGCAGCAGCAGCCGGGGCTGACGGCCTCAGAGGTGCACGCACTGGGGCAGCTGATTGCGGGCCTGCGGCGAGAGATCGGCGCCGCACAGGCGCGCGGCTCCCCGCCGGCGGCGGCCGCGCCACCGCCGCAGAGCGCTGCAGGCGGGCAGCGGCAGCAGGCGCCGCCAGCGCCGCAGGCGCCGCAGCGGCCTCCCAGCGCGCAGCGCATGGCAGGCGGCGGCGGCGAGGCGGCCAGCGCTCCGGGCGCCGGCCAGGTGCTTTCCCAGCTGATTGGGCGGCTGCAGCAAGAAATTGCCACCATTGAGCGGGGCGCCAGCCCCATGGAGCCAGCGCAGCAGGCGCAGCGTGGCGCAGCAGGCACAGCAGGCACAGCAGAGCTCTGCGGCTCGGGCAGCCTGCCTGGCAGCGGTTCGCTGGGCCGCCGGCCCGGCTCCGGCAGCGGCGGCTGTGCCAGCTTGGATGCGGCCGCCCCTGTGGGCGGCACGCTCGGCAAGCCTCCCCTGCCGCAGCAGGCAGCCGCCGGCGGCGGCCAGGAGTGGGAGGTGTGGCAGCAGCTGGAGGCACCCGGCGGCCTGCCCAGCCCCGCGCTGCGCCAGCTGCTGCTGCACCAGCTGGAAAAGCGGCGCGCTGGGCTGGTCGGCGGTGGCGCGGCAGGCGCAGCGCTGCCGGCGCACGCAGCGGCGCTGGCTGTGGGGCTGGAGGGTGGCGGCGGCGGGCGGACCGCCAGCGGGCTCACGCCCATTACCCCAGCCGAGCGCGACGCAGCGGTGGCAGCCAGCCTGGGTTTGGTCAGTGAACCGAGCGAGGGTCAGGAGTCAGCGGCAGCCGCCTTTTTGGCGCGCATGACGGCGGTGCATTCCCTGCAGCAGCGCCTGGTGCAGCGGCACCAGCAACGGCGCCAGCGCGCGCTGCAGCTGGCGCAGCAGCGGTACGGCCAGATGCAGCAGGAGATGCTGAGTGAAGGGGGCGGCGGCGGCACGGCCTCACGCTTTGCAGCCGGCCAGGCGGAGCTGAATACACCGGCAGCCGAGGCGCCCGCAGCGGCAGCAGCGGCATCGCCCGCAGCTGCGGCAGCAGCTGTGCCTGTCTCCCTGCCCATGCCAGCCCCCGCTGACAGCCCCATGCCAGCGGCGGCGGCAGGGAGGGAGGAGGAGGAGGCAGAGGAGGAGGCTGAGCTCGTGCGGCAGGCCATGCTGGCACAGCAGGCGCAGCGCGCGCAGCACGGCTCGCCGCCCCAGGCGCAGCAGGCGCAGCAGCCCATGCCGCCGCCGTCGCCGGCCCAGCAGCAGCAGCAGCAGCAGGCCGCGGCTGCTGGGCAGCCGGCAGGGCAGCTGGGTGCTTCGGTCATGACGCTGGATGTGCAGCGCGGCGGCGCCTCCAGCCCCTCCCCTTTCAGCGACCAGCCCGCGTTTCCGGCCCTGCAGCGCCCGCAGTTTGGCAGCGGAGAGGCCAGCCAGGTGCCGGAACGCTCTGCTGAGCTGTCGTTTGCTCCCATGGCGCGGGCGGGGCTGCAGCAGTCTTCTGTGCGGCCCCCGCCGGGCGGCCTGCCCTCCCTGCGCCTGCCCTCACTGCCGCAGCAGCTGCCGTCGCCGCAGCAGCTGGGCGTGCGGGTGCCTTCCCCGCCCTCCCGCCAGCCCTCCCTTCTTGAGGCGTCGCTGGGCCACAAGCGCTCGCCATCTGGCGGCAGCCCCGCCCAGGCCTCGCTGCCCTCCTCTGGACGGACGGCGGCCTCACCAGAGAACGCGCAAGCAGCGGCCGCAGAGGCGGCGGCAGCCGAGCTGGAATGAAGCTCGCTGCCCCTGCCCGCCTAACAGTCTGAAACCAACCAGCCCGCAGCGACACCTGACACAATGCACATGCGGCCCGCTTTGCTCTGCGGTTTTGACCGTGCTTCAGTTGTTTTTTTTGGGAGCAGTTTCTCTGTCCATTCCTCGGTCCGTTTGCCCCCTTTTTCTGAACCCCCGCGTCACAACCCCAGTCATGCACCCCCCGCCAGTTCCCTGCCTCCCTCGCCCATCCGCCCACACGCACTGGCCGCCACGCGGCCCAGCACAGGATGTGCCTCACCATGCCAGCTCAGCGCCCCTCCCTTCACTCAAACCAGCCGCTCCAGCGCAGCGCCCCTTTCCAGTGTCCCGACCCACCCCCCTGGTCACCCTCGCCTGCTTGCCTCCCCTCACCTCCCCATGCATCCCACACGTGCACGCGTCACACCACTACTCGGTTCACCCGTTCACCCCAGCATCACCGTGCTGCTCAAGACGCCCACCTAAACCCCGTCTGCACACTGCCGCTGCGCCGCACGCAGCCCGCACAGCACACTTTTTCTTCTCCTGGGCCCCTTTCCTTTCTTGCATGCACATGTGCTGTGCGTTTCTTTCTGCCTCCTTATTAGTCGACGACTTTGAAGTCTTCACCTGTCTCACACAGTGGCGGATGCCACCATTCTAAGGTGGCTCGACCCCATTCTGCCCGCCTGCAATTTGCCGCACCCGCCCTCAACCCCATGTACTTGCATTTGGCTTGCTCCCCGGGTCCTTGCTTCCTTATATGCTCTGCTTTGCTTGACAGCGACATTCTTATGGGTTGGCCACACCACCATTGCATTTCCTTGCAACTGCGCAACGCAGCGCTTCAGAAGCGAAGGGGTGCGAGAGCACCAGAAGGGCAGGGGGGGCTTGGTAGCGCTTCCTGAGGTGCTAGGCAGCAGTAGCAGCATCAGGCTTAACCTGCCGTTGATGCTTTGATGGAATGGGCTGCAGGCTTGTTGGGTCTACTTGAGCACGCGCCAGCAATTGATTGCATCCCCGTGCTGTGCTGCCTCTTACACCAGTGCAATAGAGCCTTCCATGCAAGGGGCTGATGTGAGGGCAGCGCAAGCCCGCCGCGCCTCAAGTTTAGGCCCATGCTGCAGACGTGCTGGGCAGGCCTGGGGATTAACAAGCGGGCCCCTGCTGTGCTGTGCACGCCGCTCTCTCCATGCCTCGCGTCGTGCTTGCGTCCATTCACATGGCAGACAAAAGGCAGTAGAAGGCAGTGTCTTGGAGTGCACAGTGCATGCGTGGGTGCGGTGCGTAGCTTGCTGTGCGATCATCAATCTGCGAGGAATGCGGCCGCGGCACGGCAAATGAGCGGCGCCTGACGGCTGGCTCTGCCTAAAGAGTGCTAGCCTAGAGCAGGGGAAGGGTGGCAGTGGCAGGGTGAAAGGAAGGGAGAGGGAGAGCGGCCGCTGTCTCAGCGGCATATGCGCGGATTGGGGGTGACAAACAACAAATCGGGAAAGAAGGCACAGGGCCGCTGCTGGGAGCGTCCAGGGCATGGGTATCGGGGGAGCATCAACAAATGCAGTGTTATTGGGCCCGCCAGCCCCAGGAGAGGCTGCAAGTTGCGGTGCAACCCGGGGGGCAGGCGGCGGGTGGGGACGCGAGCAGGGAAGCAAATACACCACATGGGATGCGGGGGGTTGAAAAAGGTACATGTATCGGGCAAGAGTGAGGTTCCAGCGGCCACTGGCCACACTAAGGAGGACACCTGTGGAGCGGCCGCTGCCAGCAGCCACACAGCTGGAGGCACTACCCAGGAGCAGCAGCATCTGTTACCGAGGCGAGGGCTTGCCGCCGCTGCCGGCGCTGCCGGGCGGGCTGCTGCCGCCGCTCAGCCGCCGGTCCGCACTGCCGCGCTTGGTGGGGGTGAAGGCTCCCACCCTGCCGGGCGTGCCATGGCTGCCAACCGACGCGGTTTCGTCGTCCGTCCCCGCGGCGTCGCTGCCGCCCAGCGTGCTGGGCGGCCGGCTGCCGCTGTAGCTGCCGCTGCGCCCAGTGAAGCTACTCTGCCGCCGGCTAGTGGAGGCTTCAGAGTTGAGCTGCGGGCCGGGGCAGGCGGCCACCAGGGAAGCGGCCTCTTCGGGCTGCCAGCCGCGCTGGCGCGCTACCATGGGCAGGGCGCGCGCAAACTGGCGCCAGCTCATGCGGCTGCCGCCCTGCGTTTCCAGGGGAGGGGATGAAAAGGAGATGAGGAGATTAGAGGGTTGCAACCAAAACCTGCAGTGATGGGGTGAGGCACGGCAGAGGCCAGCCAGGAGGGCGCAGACAGGGTTGGAGTTGGTGGGCCAGGATACCAAGGCGACCAGCTGAACAGCTGTGCAAACTTGTGCAGCTTGCCAGGGGCAGCTCTCCGTCCAACCCAAGCATCAGCAAATAAAGTGCCGGAAGCAGCGCAGCGCACCCTGCCGGCCAGCTTGGTGAACGAGAATGCCGATGTGGCCCGGCAGTCTGTCTTGAGTAAAGGTAGACAAAAATGCAGCACCCGTGCATGACAGAAAGCAGCGCACCTTGCCGGCCAGCTTGGTGAACAGGATGTCGATGTGCCCCAGCGTCAGGGGCCCGCCCACCAGGCGGCAGTCGCGGCACAGCTTGCTAAACTGCTGGCTGTCCAGGGTGGGTGCGGCAGCGGCGGTGCCTGCAGCGGGGCAGGACACCAAGCCACAGTTGGTGCGGCAGCTGGGTTGCATGACTGGGCACAAACGGTGCGGCAACAAAAGCGCAGCCAGCCCCACTCCTATGCAAGCCGCAACGCAGCAGGGGGGCAAATCCCAGCCGCACCTCGGAGCTCCGCGTTCTTTCCAAAGGCTGCAAAGGCGGCAAACACTCGCTGCAGGTCTGGATCGCACGCCGCCTTCTCAAAGGCAGCCACATCAGCCGCCGCTGCCGCCTCCTCAGCCTCCAGAGCAACTGCCGCCGCCTCGGCCGCTGCCGCCGCCGCCGCTGCGCTATCCGCTGCCGCCGCAGCGGCCGCCGCCTCGATTAGGAGCGCCTGCCGCTGCAGGTGGCTGCGTAGAGCTGAGCTGTCCAGCTGGCCGCGGCCGGGCGGCAGCCCCGTCGCTGGCGTGGCCTGCGGGGTGCCCGCCGCAGCGGTGCCGGCTGCTGAGGACAAGGAGGAAGGAGGGCCAGATGCCTCTGGAAGCTCCGCTGGCTTGTCTGCTGCGCCGCCCAGGCGCGCCGCCACACGCGCCCGCGCTGCTTCCAGCTGCGCCGCTGCAAGCTCCAGCCGTTGCAGCTCAGCAGCAAGCTCGCTATCGCTCAGATTCTCCAAGTCCAGAGGAGCGGCTGCTGCCGCATTTGGCGGGGCGGGTGCTGCTGCTGCTGCCGCATCCGCGGCTGCTGCTGCCGTTGCGGGCGCCACTGCTGCATCCGCAGCTGCTGCTGCCGTTGCGCGCGCCACTGCTGCATCCGGCGCTGCTGCCGCCGCAGGCGCTGCTTGCCCGGGCGCTGCTGCTGCTGCCTTGGCGGAGCGCGCACCGTGCGCTGCCGCCGCCGCCGCTTGCTTCTGTGCTGCTGCAGCAGCTTTGGCCGCCTCCTCCTCTGCTGCCTTTCCTGCTGCCGCTGCCGCCGCCTCTGCGGCCGCCTGCTTGGCCGCCGCAGCCCGTGCCTCCTCCCACGCCTGCTTGGCGGCCGCCCGTGCCTCTAGCATCCGCTGTTTTCGTGCCGCACGCTCCGCTGCTGCCTCCTCCTCTGCTGCCCTCGCGGCTGCGGCTGCGGCTGCCGCAGCAGCTGCCGCCGCCTCCTCTGCCTCCTTGCCTTTCTCCTCATAGAAGTGGTTGCGCTGCTGCGTGTAGTGCTGCTGCTGAAAACCGCTGCAGCAGGCAGGGTGGGCGGGGGGAAGCGTGCAACGTGAGGTGAGGAAAATGACACGCTTACCCTTGGAGCAACTGCAAGCAAGGCGCAGCAGCAGAAGGCCAGCAGACAAGCCACTCGCATGTTGCATTGAACCAATGCAGTTGGCTCCACATCCACAGAGCCAACGGCAGCCAAAACAGAGACCTGGCTGCAATACAAGATAAGCAGAAGCACAGAATCAGACGACTCACGGGAACCAGGCAGAGAACTCCGGCCAGTCCACCCAACCGTCGCCGTTTGTGTCTGCGGCCGTCATCTCGCGCTTGACACACGCCGCCCGCGCAATGGGCGACCGCAGGCTGTCCTGCACAGCGCGGGCAGGCACAAGGGTGCACCGGGAGTGAGAGTGAGTGTGAGCAGGTGTGTGCTCTGGTGCTGCTGTTGTGGCACGGCTGCCGGCAGGAACTCGGCCGATCTCCACACCGCGATGTGCAAGCTGTGTCAGAGGATGCTGTTTCCTTCAGCTGCTGCTCAGCTCTCACCAGGCGCCCGGCGGAGTCGAGCAGCCGGCCAAAGCCGTCGACCCCAATCATGCCCTTCTTGGCGTCCTTATACTGCAAGGCAAGAGAAGGATCCCGCAAGACACAGGCATGAGCGAACTGGCTCAAGTGCGACCCACCTAAACCAGCCGCAGCGCAGAACCCAGCAGCAGCCATGCCAATGGAAGGCAAGACGGCAGCAAAAACACCAGGCTCGAGCAGCAGTTGGCATGCAGTCATAAGCAAGGACAGCAGCATCACACAGGGCGGCAGTGCCCTGGAGCAACGTGGCCAGTCGAAAATGTGCCGCCACAACGCTATCAATATGGGCTGCCAACCCCTCTGCCTTTGCAGCAACAGCTACCCACCTTGTGGAACAGGCGGGCACACTCCGCCAGCGACCCCGGCTGGCTCTCCGCTTCCCCGCCAGGCCCCACCGCCGCCGCCACCTCTTCTGGTGGGGGCGGCGCATCTGGCGCATGCCGCGAGCCGCCGCTGTGCCGCCGCGGGTGCTTGCTGTGCCCGCCATGCCCATGTGGGTGCTGGCTGCTATGTGGGTGCTGGCCGCTATGTGGGTGCTGGTGGCCGTGGGAGTGCGAGTGCTGCGGATGCTCGCCCGAGCGCCGCCCCGCGGCTGCGCCGTGCCCGCCTGCCGCCCTGGCTGTCTCGCCCTGAGCGGCAGCGTCCATGCTGAGGGCGGTCTCACTGGGGATGGTGTGCAGCTGGGGGGACTGAGGGGAGCGTGGGGAGCGCGGCGGGCGGCTGCTGCCGTTTGGCGTGCGGCTGCCGGCGGGCGCGTCCTCTGGGCGGCTGTGGCCCTTGCCGTTGGGCGTGCGGCTGGCGGCCGGCTCCTCCTGGATCTCTAGATCGTCGCTGAAGCGGACCTGCGGGGCGGAAAACGGGCGTAGGGGCGCGTCGGCTGCCTGGCAGACGTAAGTCCTGTGCAGGCGGGCGGGGGGACGCGGCACGGCTCCGCGCGCCGCCGGCGGCAGCTGCCCAGCACCCAGCGCCCCCCACCTTTCGCGATCCCGAGTGGCTGGAGCTGCCCGAGCTGACGGTGGAGGGGCTGGAGCTGCCACGGCTGCTGTGAGCCGGGCTGCGCAGGGCTGGTTTTGGTGGTGGCGCGGGCGACCGAGGCGGTGTCCGGGGCTTTGGCTTGTCCTTGCCGCTGCTGAACACCTTCGCCAGAAACATGGCGAACTCAGCAACCCTCCATACCCCCTGCCGCGTTCGCCGAACACGCTCGCGCGAGCGCCAGGGCTGCCAAAGCCACTGATCCTGTGCCGCAGAGCGCGGAGAACTGGTGTGCAATGGGGTCGCGCGCCTGGCCATGCCATGATGCCAAGGCAACTGCCGTCGTCATGCCGTGGCGGCAGCGGCAGCGCGCATCAAGCCTTTGCAGGCGCCGTCCCGGAGTCGGTCACAGCATGACCAGGAGTGCGCTGCTCCTCCACAGCACATTTGGCACACTGCGGTCGCCTGGATGGCTTGCGTGGCCGCAAACGGGCGACGCATGCGTAGTGCACCACTGCCGCTGTGGTGCATGTGCGCAGCATGGTGCTCGCTGCTGATGCCTGCGCTACAGGTGCATGCTGCACTTCTTAGTTGGTCCAGCACAGATGGATTGGCCATGATGCCGGCAGTCCCAGGCATGCGCAGCAGATCCCCCAGTCACAGGTGCCAGCCGTTCTGCTGCCATGCATGCAAGTTGCCATTCAATCTTTCAAGCGGCAGTGGCTTAGGCAGTCGGCCGCTACATTGCATTAGCAGCAAATATGGTCTGCGGCGGGGCCCAGCTGTGTGGAAATCACTGTACAGTACCTTGCAGAATGCGCAGGCCTGCAGCAGCCTTGCCAAATATGCCAAACCTACGCTGCGGCGCCCCATGCCGCCCAGCGAGCAGGCGGTGGGGGATGAGGGGCAACATCGCAACCCCGCCGCACGTCTCCTTGCATGTAAAAGCTACTTAAAGCGAGCAGAGCAGGGCCGGCGCCCGAAACAGACCCTAAGCAGGCCGCGCCTCCGAGCCCCTCCTCCGAGCGCTGCCAGCTCGCGACCTGGCGCAGAGGACGGGTCGGGGCCAACACGTACGACATGCAGCATCTTCACAGGCGGCTGCCAGCGCTGGCTGTCGCCACCCTTGCCGCCGCTCTTTTGGCGGGTGCCGCCGCTGCCGCAAGCTCGGCGCAGCCGAATGTTGATTTTGATTACCTAGTGCTTGCGAGGTAAGTTGGTCCCTGTTCGTGCGATGCGCCTGGATGCTGGATGGCTGCTGGGGGACACAGCGGTGCCGGCAGGGATGATCGGCAGGGCGCAATCTTTTGATGGCGGGAGTGATGTCGGCGCCTTGGGCAGGAGTGATGTCGGCGCCTTGCGCCCTCAGGGCAGCTGTCGCACCGAGCGCTGCATTTATATTTCCGCTGCAGGACATGGCCACCCACGCTGTGCTCCCTGGACAAGTGCAGCCAGCCCACCTAGTGAGCTGCGGGCTGTGACCTGCAAAACCATGCAGTGCATCGCGCCTTCGCTGCTGGCCCCTTCGCGCTTGCAAGCCGTGCGTCCTGAGTATGCCCTTTCCTTTTCCAGCAACCTCCACATTTACATTCCTCCTCGTTCTTTCCCCCCTCTATCCCTCCCAGCAACCTGTTCACCATCCATGGCCTCTGGCCCTCCAACAAAAACGGCAACCACCCAGACAACTGCAACCCGGCATGGAAGTTCAACAAAAATGCGAGTGCTGGCTGCTGCTGGGTTCAGTTACTGTTGTGATACAGTTGTAGTGCTAAGGCGCCCTGCTGCCAGTGTCATTAGTGTGCTGTTGCCCGGCCGCTAGCTAGCTGGCCGCTTCCAGAATGAAGGGCTGCTTACAGACGTCTGGCCCATCGTATGCCGCTGTTCAGGAATGGGCGAGTGGTTATGCGGTGGCTTTGCAGGTGCCCTTGCCGTTTTCAGCGTTGCCAACTAACCCAGAACGCCCTCGTAATTTTATATCTGCAGGACCTGACTCCAGAAATGCGTGGGCGGATGTCTTGCGAATGGCGCAACTTTAAGAGCGGTGCGTGCTGATGTACAATAGTTAGTGTCCAGTCTTTGTTGGGCTTGTGGACGCACATGGCACTTGCAATCAGAGCGCGAGGATTGAAGTGCCTTGCGTGTAGTCAAGGAGCGCGTGCACCATCAAATGCATGTCGGCATGGCATACGTGGCAGCAGCAGCAGAGGCGCTCATCGCACCCTCCCTTTTGCACTGAAACGACTCTTTTCTGCTGCCGCCGCTCCCCTGGATGCCTTCAGGCGATCTCAACTCGTTTTGGAGCTACGAGTGGTGTGAGTGGGAGCAGTTTTCTTAGTAAAATCAATTGGACCTTGGCAGCCTCGGCCGCATGGCTTGGAAGCTTACGCCCGAGCCTTTTCAAACGTTGCCGCGGCCCCTAGCCGCTACCGGAGCAGCTCTCAACCGCCCCCTGCCCTCACCAACCAACCGCAGCCAAGCACGGCACGTGCGCGGCGCCGCTGTTTGGCAACAGCCAAGTGGAGTACTTCAATTCCACGCTGCGCCTGAACGAGCAGTACGACCTCAATGTGCGTGCACCTCTATGAATTGTTCATTGTTTTTGCTGTGGCTGCTCTCTGGTGCTGTGGCGATGGGTAGGTTGTGGGTGGTGATGTTTTAAAACAGCCAAGTGCTTGAGGGCCACGCTGCGCCTGAACGAGCAGTACGACCTCAATGTGCGTGCGCCTCTGGGGTTATTCGTTACTTGGCTGCGTGCTACCCATTGCAATGCTGCTGGGAGCTTTGTGGTACTGTGCTGCTGCAATGGCCAAGCAGTTGCGCCGAGGCGGCTTCAACGCCATGCCGTGACAGCTCAGCTGAATGGTTGCAAAACGTGTCTCTGGCGCCCTGCCTGTTCTCTTCACCACAGGAGGCGCTGACTCGGGGCGGCTTCAACCCCCTCTCAGCCAACCAGGCGACTGCTGCACAAATCACGGGCCTGCTGAAGCAGCAGTGGGGCGTCACCCCTGGCATCACCTGCAACAGCGGGTAAGGGTTGCGTGGCAGTGTGGGAAGATGCTGATTGCCTCACATGCTTGAATATTGGCAGTGCTTGCTTGTGGTGTGAGATTGTCTAGGGGTGCGTGCAGGGCCAGTCCAGTTGTGCACGGAAGGTTGTGCACCGGCTGCAGCTGCCTGCACACTCGTTTCCCTCCTCCTTATACCCCACTCATCTGTTGCAGCAAAATCTACGAGGTGAAGACCTGCTTCAACATGCAGCTCAAGCCGATTGACTGCCCCGGCGGCAGCGGCTGCCCAAAGTCGGCGCAGAGCCTTCCCTACGGCGGCCCAATCCCCCAGGCAAGCGTGCTCTTGCTTGCGATTTGAACGCACAGTGCAGGCATGCTGCTGCAGCACAAAGCTCAGCGTTGTTGGCGCAGCTATTGGGCACACGGTGCGATGCGGCCCTCTGCCTGCTTAGCCGCCCCTGCCTCACCACTATGCGTCTGGGTGCAGCGCGTGCGCTCTTCCCTCACAAGCCGCCATCTTTCGTTTCTGGTGCAGGCGTGCCTGGCGTACATCGACAACGTGCCGGCATCCGGTTCAGGATCCAAAGCGGGGTCTCCCCCTCCGCCAGGGTCGGCAGCAGGGCAGCCAACCACCGGCAGCCTAGCTGCAACGCTGCTGCTGGCGGGGGTGGCAGCTGCAACGGCGCTGCTGGCGTTGTAGCAGAAGCCATTGCATGCTAGCAGGAAGTGTGCCTCCACTGCTTGCATCGGTTATTAGTTATTCAGCTGCCCATCACAGCTGATTTTAACTCGAGCCATGGTAACCTATTGACGAGGTGGCAAGCAAACTCAAAACGTATGTTGTCCCGCCAGGGCTATTAGCCAGCCACCCATGAATGCGCTGTTGGACCTGCCACACTGAAGGTAAATGCAGTGACAATGATCCTACTGCACAATCTTGTGGATTGAATGCACACAAGAACGTGAGGCAGGGAGGCACCAGCCCGCGCAGCGCAGCGGGGTGCGCCCGCCGCGCCTAGCATTGAGCCCTTCTGGGCGCCTGCACTCGTGTGATCAACTGATGGGTGCGATCACACGAAATTGACCGTGCTTCACGCAGCATGGGGCGCCTTCCCGGCACAGCGCTCTTCCTCGCGTTGCTGCTGCTGGCGCGCAGCTGCTGGCCAGGTGAGGGAGTGTGCAGAGTAGCGTCCCAATCCCGCCGAAAGCCTCCGCGGCCAGCAGGCGGACCGCATGCCGCCGCCGCCCTCTGCAGTGGAAGGCTGCTGTCCTCAGATTGTGAACGTTGCTGCCCAAAGATGTGCCATTCCAGCCGTTCTTTCTATGTTTTATAATTTTCCCCGCAGCTCATGCCAAGTCAGGCAAGCCAGAAGCAGCCCAGCAGCCGGCTCCGCTGCCCAAGGCTCTCCGCTCGCTGCCGCCGCCCCAACGTGTGGCTGCTTTTGCCGACCTTGCAGCCCTAGCAGCACTGAGCGCCCCGGATGCCAAAGCGGCAGCGCGAGACGCCCAGCAGCGGCTGACGGCGCTGCTGCCGCACCTGCCTTTGGCATCGGCCGCACCAGCAGAGCTACAAGCGCTGCAGCAGGCGGCGGCCCAGGATCTAGCAGCAGATTTGGCGGGAGGGCTTGCGGGGCGAGTGCGCTCTCGCTTGGCGCGCACCCTCACCCTGGTCAACATAGCCTGGTTCATCGGGTGCATCCTGGTGGTGACCGCGGTGAGACTGATGAGATGGCAAGATAGTGTGTGCAAGGTGCATGCAAGGTGCCGCTTGGTGTGGAAGCGGGAAGGACAACCCGTGCACGGCTGCTGCCTGAAATTGTGCCGCAGCAGAGGGTTTGTCCACTCCATGCCAGTGTGAGCCCTCTTGCGGCGCTCGTCTGTTGAAAGTTGGCTCTGTGACTAGACTGAATAAATGCAGTTGCCACCCATGCCCGCAGGTCACAAGCCTGTTTGGCCTCTACGCGGCCGCCCTGCTGGCCCTCATCCCCCTGCCCTTCTACGAGGCAGCAGGCTATGCCGCCAGCCTGGCGCTCCTGCGGCGCTCAACAACCGCCCGCCCCTCGGCCGCTCCGTACATCGCCCTCACAGGCAAGACTGCTGATGTGTTGATTAGCTGTGCTTGGAGGCTTGTTGTGGCTGCCTGCTGTGCGGCCTGATCTGCCTCTGCACAAGGCATGTCACGATGCCCAGCCTCTACTGCGAGCCGCTCGCAGGGCTGCTGGTGCTCACCCTTCTGCATGCATGCTGTTCCATCGCACCCACCCACCAGCTGCAACCGTGCAAGCTTGTAAACACCTGGCTTGCAAATAGCATCCCGTTGCTCCTACCCCTAACCACCTGCAGGCCTGCTGCTGTTCACCGCCTGCGCGTGCGGCTCAATCGCGCTGCACCAGCTGCACGAGCGGTTCAGGCATCGAAAAGATGCCGCCCTCTCCGCCCTGCTCGCCGGGTTTGCCCTGCTCTACGGCGCGGCGGCTGTGCGGCTGCAGGTGTGTGGTGTTTTACGGGGAAGTGGGGCCTTTGCAAGGGTTCTTGGCTGCTGCGCTCCCAGGGCATGCTGGGATGCGCAGCGTGCCCGCCTGCTCCCTCCGGGCAGGCGCAGCATGCAGGCTGTGGCAGTTCTCGTGTCACCTTGTGACGTGCAGCTGCAAAGCTGCTGCCACTGCGCCTCCTCGCCACCCCACCCTCCTGCGCTGTCCATTATGCTGCGCAGGCGCCCCTGCTGGGGTCCCTCAGCAAGGCTTCTTTTGCAGCCATCCTGCCCGTCCCTTACAATCCTTTGCCCCCTGCCCTCCCTGCGCGAACTGCCCGCTGTGCAGGCGCCCCTGCTGGGCACGCTGAGCGTGTGGTGGGCCATGTCAGCGCTCGGCTTCTTTGTGGCTGTCCTGCCATTCCTCACAATCACTGGCTTTCGCCACGGCCTGCTGCGGCCCTTTGTTGCCGCCCTGGCACTCATCCTTCTATTCCTGCCGTTCAAGGCAAGGCCCAGGAAATCTGTTTGGGTGTGGGGTGTTTGTGTGTGCTCTGCCTGCGGTGCTTGCGCCGTTTGCTCATGCCCCAGCCCCTGCTGATTGCAGCAAGCTTCTGGTAACTGACTGCCGAGCGCTGCTGCTGCTGCTGCTGCTCTGCTGCTGCTGCTGCTCTGGTAACTGACTGCCGAGCGCTGCTGCTGCTGCTGCTGCTCTGCTGCTGCTGCTGCTCTGGTAACTGACTGCCGAGCGCTGCTGCTGCTGCTGCTGCTCTGCTGCTGCTGCTGCTCTGCTGCTGCCCAGGGCAGAGTGCTTCTCTTTTCGGTACTCTTTGCCTTGTGCACATTCACATTTCTGCACCTGTGGCCTCTTTCCCCTAGTCTAGTCTAGTCTAACAGCTTAGCCCCAGCCCCTGAGGGCCCCCCCTCCATGCAGGCCGCGCCAGACGACCTGCCCCTGCCACCCACGCTGCAGCCGTTTGAAACGGGCGTCTGGCTGTGGTGCACCCTGGTTCTGAACCTGGCCAGCCTCATAATGGCAGACAGGCACTGGGCACGCGGCACAGCCAGGGGCGGCCTGCCTCCCAGCGATGCATGGGCGCAGCTGCCGCTGCGTGTGCGTGTGCGCCTGCTGGCGTGGTGGGCCGTCATGGTGAGAGCGAGGTTAGGGTGTTTGAGGCTGGGAGGGCTTTTTCGAGCAGGGATCCCTCGAGGCTGCAAGCGGGTCACCCGTTTGCTGGAGGTGACGTGACAATGTGCCCCTGCTGCCCTTTTTTGCTCCCGCCGTGCTGCTTTGCATTCCACCCTGGTTGCCCTTGCCCTAGTCCCCACGCATCCGTTCCTGCCCTGCACACCTCGCAACACCACGAATCGACTCCCACCCTGCAGCTCTGCAGCTCTGCAACCCTGCAAATCCACGTTTTTCCTGCACCCCACCACCCTGCAGTACGCCATTGCCCAGCTGCCCAGCCTGGCAGTGATTGGGGCCACCCTGGCCTGTGGCACGGTACTAGATGTGGAGCAGTGCCGGGCGTTGGGCGCTGTGTTTGCCTTCCTCTGGGTCTGCACCAAGCTGGCGGAATTCGACTGGCACAGGTGAATTGATTAAGTGGATGCCCTGAGGAATGTAGAGCAGTGCCGGGCGGTGGGCGCTGTGTTTGCCTTCCTCTGGGTCTGCACCAAGCTGGCCGAATTCGACTGGCACAGGTAAACAGGGCAGGGCAAAACATGATCACAACTGACTGCATCGCACCTGCTCCTGCAACGGGGTAAACAGGGAAAAACATGATCACACCTGCCTGCATCGCACCTGCTCCTGCAACGGGCAGTTTGCAGCGGCAACTGTTGCCCGTCTTCCGAGCTCCCTGCCACACACCCACATGCCTGCCCACGCCCATCAGGGTTTGTACAGCACTAACTTCACCACTGAAAGCTGCACGATGCTGACCGCCGGCGCCCCTGCACGTCACCCACGCGCTTGCCCACCCATCCCTGCAGGGTGGGGTTTGCCTGGACCGCTCTGGCCTTCGGTTCAGTGCTGTGGGCGGCAGCGTACGCAGCACACGTGTGGATGCCGGGCAGTGCAGCAGGGCGGCAGGGCGGCGGCTGAACAGCCAGGCGGCGGCTGGACAGAGGGCGGCAAGGCAGCTGGGCAGTTGCAGCATTGTACAGATCAGCAGGGCGTCAGGGTGGCGGCTGAGCGGCGGGCGCAAGCGGAACGTGGCACGCTCTTTCTGCTCAGCAGGCATGTCTGTCACTCAGCTCAGCGGCAGCCAGGCAGGCTGCTCAGGGGCCAGTTTGCCCCTGTAGCCTCGAGCGCCGCTCATGCAGTCAAGCCGTTGGTCCGCTCTTTGTTTTGCCCTGCGTTCGCCCTCAAGACCACACCCGCGCCATCCCATGCGCTGACATCTACAACCTTGGGCGCTGTGCACCAGTGTGATGTGGTTGAAGCAGCTGCTGATCCCTTCCAGGGTTGTGCGAAATGAAGGTACCGCCGCGGCGTGCCGGCAATGCGGCTGCAAGCACACTTCTGCTGGCGCATAGGGCAGGCGGCACCCCGATCACTCGTTTTTTAGGGGACTGTCACACACATCCAGGCGCAATGGCGGGTGCGAAGTTGTCGCTGCGGCTTGCTGCGGGTTGGGTGGCGGCGGGGAGGAGGCCTCAGGCGTTGGTCGGGCGACCAGTGGCGTTTAAGACCCCGAACTGTGGATGAACAGCTGCCGGAGTGCGCCGGCGACCCGCCTGCCGTTGGATCCACAGGGGCCGCCCTGCCGCCGCCGCTTTGCCGCCGCCGCTAGCTGCCCCTCCTTGCGAGCACACATGCCAGATCGCTCCCATGCATCAGTTTTCGCCCCTGCTCCCCACTCCCCACGGGGCTGAGCAGCCTTCAAGCGGTACGTGATCGTCCGGGACATCCCCGACATCACTCAAAAGAACAAGCAGGAGCTGGGGGCCATCAGCGGCGCCTCGTGCACCGCGCTCAGCAAGGCGGGCCTCAACAAAGTGCAGGTGGGTGCACCCTGGGGCAGCCAGCTTGTTTTGCATGGTGCTTATTGTGCATGTGATTGAGATGCAGCATTGAGCGGCATGCTGTGCAAGGTTGCCTTGTCTGCTAGACGGAGCCCCAGATGGTTGACCGGGCTGCCCAAACTGGGCTCCTCTAAGCGCCCAAAACTGCCGCTCTTGCTGCCGCTGGCCATCCCAACTTGCCTGTCCAAGCCCCCTCCGCAGCCCAGCCAGGTGCAGACCTGTAGCGCTGCGTTCCCACCCTTCACCCTCCCCTGCAGTGGCAGCACAGCTACGTGGCAGATGGCAAGACCTTCTGCATTTACCTGGCTACGGATGAGGAGGCGATTCGGGAGCACGCCAGCATTGGCGGGTGCGTCGAGTGTTGTGTGCGTGCTGGCATGTGTGGTGTGGGTTGCACCCCAAATCTGTATCTACCTGGCAACTGATGAAGAGGCGATTGGGAGCACGCCAGCATTACCGGGTGCATGCTGCTTTGCATGTTCGTACGTGTGTCTTTGTGTGTGCATCGCATGCTTGCCTGCTCTTATTGATACTCGGGTGTGCGCACCCGCAGCTTGCATGATGTGTTGTGCACTTCCACCGCCAGTCGCCTGATGTGGGAACGCCAGCCGAACCAACACTTCTGGCTTTGTTACCTCTGCCCTGCAGCTTCCCCATCACTAGTATTCACGAGGTCACAGAGATCATCGACCCGACCACTGCGGGCTTTGCATGATTCGGCATAAGCAGCCCCTAGGGAGTGTGCATGAGCTGCGTGTGACGGCACCAGCAAGGGGTGGGGGTGCGCCATGCGCCAGCGGGCGCAGCATACGCGAGCTCGATACCCACCCAGCAGGAGCCAGATGGCCTCTCATTAGCTATGCTGTCTCTAACAGCAGTTATCAAGTCTACCTGTTGCTGATACCATGTCGCAAGCACTTGTAAATGCCCAGCTGAGGCGCTCCGTGTGCCCGCACAGGGTGGCAAGCAACGATGGCCCAGCACAAGCGCCCCGCTGGGCGGTCGTGAGCTTGCAGCCAGGCACCGGTCTGCATTGTAGGCGACTGGGAGCTATGCTGCGGTGTGTTTCAAATGCTAGGGTCTCTGTGCACCAGCACGCCACGACAGTGGGGTCGTGTATCAGTCGAAGCGCTCACGACGGGTCGCCGCCGCCGCCCGCCGCGCATTTGTCTCACCCGCCGGGTCGGTGCGCCCGCCTTCCCCCGCCGCGTCGTATCGTGTGCAAGCCGCCAAGATGGCGTCGGGAGGCGGCGAAGGGGGGGATGGCCTCCCCTTTATTGGCTCGATAATGGTGCGCTGCGGCAGGGGTGCGGGCTTGCAGGGGCCGGCGCGCGCTGCCAATCCGCAGGATGGGGCCGGGGGCGGCCTGCGGGCCTCGCCGCTACCACCCCTGCCCGGAACTTCGCGATCGTGGAGCGCGAGGGCCCCAGACCCCGCTCACGGCCATCCTGATGCTGACAGGCTCAGGTCCAGCCGCTGCGGCGGGGCGCGGGGTCCCCGCCCAGCGGCCGCCGCGTGCGGCACGGGCGCCGCCGCTCCTCAGCTGGGGAACTTGTCTTGCCGCTGCCGCTGCGCCCATGGCTCATAGGGGAACTTCGACCTGCCCTCCGACTGCTGCAGTCGCTGGTCAGCCACGGCGACATCCGCTATGAGGTGGGTGGAGCGCACTAGGGTGGACGGTTTCCCGCCTGCTGCCACCCCACTTGTGATGAGATCGCACTACCGCCACCAATTGGCGGGAGGTTATCACTCGCCCATGCCTTTGCTGCTGCACACATCACCGCTGGTGTCACCACCACACTCAATTGCGCGTGTTTATGCGGCTGCAGGGCACGCTGTACACCATTGATATGCCCAACTCCACGATTGCCCTCAGCAACGGTGAGGCGTTGCCTTTCTAGAGCTTGCGGCAGCCAGATGCTTGTGCAAGCTTGGGCAGGGCAGTGGTTCTCCACGGCTGTGAACTGCTGCGCTGCACCTGGCTGCTGTGCCGCTCAGGCTGCTGTGTTTTGCTCCCGCAACTGCCGTCTCGCACTTTTTCTTTGCTGCCGAAATCTGATCTGCACGCGCAGTGCGCTGCTTCAGCACGGCGCGCCGTCGCTGTGCTCCCTCCTGCTTCTCCCGCCTTCACTGTCTTCAATTCTCTGTCACCCATTGCTGCAGTGCGCTGCTTCGGCACGGAGGGGCGGCGCAAGGAGAACCAGGTGCCGCCGTCCGACCAAGTGTTTGAGTACGTTGTGTTCAAGGGTGAGCTGGTGTTGATCTCTTTGCTGATCAGGTGTTGTTAGCGTTTTGAAGGTGCTGCGGTGGCGGCGGCTGTTGTCTTTGTGCTGTAAAGGAGAACCAGGTGCCGCTGTCCGACCAGGTGTTCGAGTATGTGGTGTTCAAGGGTGAGCCAATATTTGTTGAAATCATGGAATGTGCGAGATGCATTTCGCCGCTGAGGCAGGTCGAGGTTGTGCATGGTTTTTGCACTTTTTGCACAATGAATCGCTGCTGCCTGCTGCCGCCTTCTGGTGCTGCTGCTGCCTCGCCGCTGCTCCCGCTGCCTGCTGTCCCTTTCCTGTCTGTACCTGCTCCGCCTGATGCATGCCCCTCTGCTCCCCCTGCAGGCTCAGAGATCAAGGAGCTGACGGTGGTGCAGCCGCCGCCGGCGCCCGCGGCGGCGCCGCCCCCGCCCCCCCTCGGCTTCTCCGACCCCGCCATCGTGTCGGCGGGGCCGCCCCCCGGCCCGCCCCCCGGCGCTGCCGCGCCCTGGGGCGCGCCGCCGCCGCCGCCCGCCTACGGCGCCGCCCCCGGCGGCGCGCCCTTTGGCAGCAGCCCGTGGGGGCCGCCCTCGGCGCCGCCGCCCGCGGCGGCTCCGCCGCCGCCAGGCCAGCCCGCCCCTGCGCCTGCCCCCACCGTGGCGGTCACTCCGATGGGCGGAGCGCCCAACGGCACGCCTGCGCCGCCGGCGCAGCGCCCTTCCTCTTATGCCCACGCCGCCGGCGGGCGGGGCCCGCCGCCGCAGCGCGGCGGCCGCGGCGGCGGCCGCGGCGGCCACGCGCCGCCGCACCCGCACCAGCAGCAGCACGCGCACCACCAGGGCGGGCGGGGCGGGCCGCGGGGCGGCCAGCAGCAGCAGCAGCCGCGCCCGCCGCCGGTGGAGGTGCCTAAGGTGCGGATGAGAGGGGTGGGATTCATTTGGGTGCTGCTTGGAAGTAGGGTGTGCGCAGGGCGTTTTGAGCGGCTCTGGATGCCGGTGCAAGGGCAGGCAAACACTGCTGGGCCAGGGGTGAGGCGCCCCGTGAGAAGCAGTTGCTGAACGCCTACTGAACGCCTTAAATTGTGCAGGAGCGCAACTTTGAGGAGGCGCTCAGGCTGCCCATCCCCCAACTTTAATATGTATCAAATAGTCAATCACTGCTTTACCTTTCGCAGGAGGCTTTCGACTTTGAGGAGGCGCTCAAGCGGTTCCACACGCACTCCCAGCTGCTCTGTCCAGAGCACCGAACCCCTCAGATTTCATTCATTTTTACATTTGTTTTCCACAGGAGGCGTTTGATTTCGAGGAGGCGCTTAAGCGGTTCAACAAGGACGAGATTGTGAAGGAGGCGGAGGAGGAGCACGTGAGGGGTTGTGTTTGATCGGTTTAGGATTGATGTGGAGGAGCTGTCCGTGTTCAGTTGCCCTTGCTCAACGGGCTGCAACGGAGGCGGAGGAGGAGCGCGTGCGGCAGAGCTGGCATTTCAAAAGCTGGTTCCTGTGCCGTACTGCTGTTCAATTGTCGTGAAACAGGCGGCGGAGGAGCATGTTAGGCACAGCCGTCTGCCCCTTGCAGCACGGAGCCGTGCTCCGCTTGTAGTCGAGCTGAGCTGACTTGTGCTGAACATGACCTCCTGCCATCGAAATTGTTTCCTCTGCAGGTGGCGGTCGCCCCCAAGGAGCGCGCCTATGTGAAGGACGCCGTCTTCGACTGATGTCGTGCGAGTTGAAATTTACTTTCTCACTTTCATTCTCTTCTTTTGTCCGCAGGTGGCGGTTGCCCCCAAGGAGGGCGCCTATGTGAAGGACGACTTCTTTGACCAGCTGTCGTGCGACACGCTGGAGCGGCTGCACCTGCAGGAGGAGGGCGGTGAGTGACTTTTGGCTGTTCTTTCCCTTGCAAGGTTCAGTTACCTTTGGTATTTCTAAAGCTGCCAGCTGTCGTGCGACACGCTGGAGCGGCTGCACCTGCAGGAGACGTGCGCAGCAGCAAGTCAGGCTGCTGCTGGCCGTCGCCCTTGCACGGAACACGTATTGAAATGCCAGGCTCGACACTGGCTTGGCATCACCGTTTTGCCGCCGTTTCTGGGTGCAGAGCCGGAGGACCGGCGCGCCAAGATGGCCCTGTCCCTTGCACGCCTTTAAGGCACAACCGCCGGGCTGGCCACTGACCCTGCTTCACACCCTGTTTACTCAAATGCAGAGCGGGAGGACTGGCGTGCCAAGATGGCGGCACTCCTTGCTGGCAAGACAAGGCTGGGCCCATTATTTGATTGCCACCGGCGCCATGTTTCTCACTGGGTGCAGAGCGGGAGGACTGGCGCGCCAAGATGGCGGCGCAGCGCAAGGTGGATGTGGAGACGTTTGGCGGCATGGGTGAGAGGAAAATCGTAATCTTGCTGTGTCATGTGGTTCCTCTGAGCTGCTGTAGCTGCCGCTGCGCTGCTGATGCTGCTGCTCGCAGCGCAAGCTGGATGTGGGCTGCTGGCCAGCTTGTTGCAAGGCATCACGCGCACACCTTGCGCTTTGATGTGTACAGCACACACACGCTTTCTACCTGGCTTCTGCCATGCTTATCCATCGCACCCTTGCTTATCCCTCCCTGGACTGCAGGTGTGTCCCGGAACCGCAACTATCGCTACGGCCGGGGCCGGGGCCGCGGCTATGGCCGGGTGCGCGCTGCTTGTACTTTCCTGCTGGGTGCTTCTCTTGGTGTTTAGTAATGCATGCTGCACGTCCTTGCTGAGGCTGCTGGCAGCTGCAGCAGTGCTGTGCGAAATTGCCGCCGCGGCTGCGCGTGGTGGGCGGCAGGGGTCAAGCGTGTTTAGCCGGCTGTGCATGCGAGCTTTGTGCAAAATCCCCATGGGGCTGTGCACATTGTTGTGCCTGCCTGCCTGCAAGATGCACGCTGTGTTGACACTGCGGTTGAGTGGTTGTTTGAGTGAGGGGGCGGTAGCTCAGTACATCAGGGCGGGACCGCGGCACAAATCCGGGACAGTTCAGCTGATGGCCGGCAGTCCCTGCTGCTGGCCGAGCTACCTTCCCTGCTGCGCCGCATTGCGTTGTGTGCATAGCCAGCTTGGCATGATGACGACGACTAATGTTACTTGCGCTCCCTCTGCTTGCAGGGCCGTGGCGGCGGCCGCGGCGGCCGTGGTCAGCAGATGGGCCAGCCTGCTCAGTAGCCGGCTGTTTTTTCGGCCGAGGAGCCGAACAGCAATCAGCTGCAGCGTGCTGCGCGCCAGCCACCCAGGATCAAAGCAGGCCCGGGGCCCCTGGGGCTTGGTGCGCACGCCAGCTGCGGCTTTGAAGCGCGAAACATGCGGCCAGCCGGGCGCGCTAAGTGAGAGCCGCGCGGCGCGGCAGTCCCACGAAGCAGGCCTGGGGCCCAGTGACTGCCAGCCTCCCATGCGCGGCGCGCCGATCTCTGTAACAGTATGGCAATGCTGCGCCTGAGCAGGGTGGGGGCATGTGGCAGAGGGTGTGTGTTTTGAACACCCGCCGGGTGCGCATGCCCCGGGAAGCCAGCGCAGCGCGCTGTGGGTACTGGGGGCGAGGATACCAGCCGCGCACCCACTTCCGCTCGACGCCCCTGCGTGAAACTTTCGATCCAGGAGCCGCCATAACCGGCGCCACGGCTCCCAAGCCGGTGAGGCACGGTGCGCGGGCTGCTGAGCTTAACACCGGCTGCACCAGCGTGCTGGGACTGGATGGGTGAGAGGGCTGGGCACAGCGGCCGAGCCACGCGGCGCGACAAAGAGCGCAGCCCCACGCCCGCCTGCACACCGCCCCTCTGCCGCCCCGCCCCTCTGTGAGCAGGATGGCGAACGACACGGCAGTGGACGAGGCGCCAGGCAATCCAGCCCCAGGCGGTGTGGGGCCCCGCTCGGCGGCAGCCACACCCGCCTCGCCTGGAAGGCACAGCCCCAAGCTGCCAAACGGCAACCATGCGGCAGCAGACGGCCTGGAGCAGCAGCAGTCGCCTCCAGAGCAGCAGCTGGCGGCAGCAGGCAGCAATGGGCGGGAGCCGGCAGCGGTGGCACCGCCTGAACCGCCGCTCCCAGACGCCGCCGAAGCCACGCCGGCAATCGGCAACGGTCCGCAGCGGCTGCCGCCAGGCCCGCAGCTGGTAGCCGCGCCCCTGTCCAACGCCGGCACAAGGGCGCCCTCGCTCAGCGATTGGTACCAAGTGCAGGTGGAGGCGGCGCCGCAGCCAGCGACAGCAGCAGCGGCGGCGGCAGCGGCGGCAGGCAATGGCAGCAAGGCGGCAGCCCCGGCAGCCCCTGCGCCAGCACCGCAGGCAGCCAATGGGCTGCTTCCCGATGCTGCACAGACAGACGGGCAGCCTGCGGATGCGCCAGCACCCAACGGTGAAGCGGAGCAGGAGGCATCACCAGTGCAGCCGACTGAGCCTGGCACCACAGCGGCAGCAGCAGCACCCGCCGACGGCGCAGCACCCCCAGCAGCAGCGGCCGCGGCACCTGCTGAACAAGGGGCAGCAGCAGCGCCTGTCACTGCAGCACCGGCAGCAGCGGCGCCGGCAGCAGCGGCGGCCCCAGCAGCAGCAGCAGCAGCGCCCTGCGCCGCTAGCGGCACGCAGCCCCGCCCGCGTGCGGCAGCGGCAGCAGCGGCCCCTGCAGCCCAGCGCACCTCTTCGCCGCGGCACGCGCCTGCGGCTCACGCCAAGCTGCCTGTGCCTGCCCATGCGCAAGCCGGCGCGCAGGCTGCAGGCGCAGGGGCAGGCAGCGGAGCGGACGCCGGCCTCCGAGCACTGCAGATCCTCAGCACACCCCTGCCCTCTGCGGCGCTAGAGCAGGGCATCGCTCCGCTAGAGCTCAACCTTGCCACCGCTGTGATGCGGCTGCTGGATGTGCAGAACGCGCTGACGGCACAGCGCGACATGCTGCTGCGCCTGCTGAGCCAGCCACAGCAGCAGCAGCAGCAGCAGCAGCAGCTGGCGGCCGGCATGCCGCTGCCGCTGCAGCAGTCGGCATTCGCGCTGGCGGCTCCGCCGGTGCAGCAGTCGGCATTCGCGCTGGCTGCCTCACAGCTGCCCCCGCCATCGCCGCCTCCGCTGCACTCTGTGTTTGCGGCGCAGCAGGCGCCCATGCGGCCGCCAGGCATGCAGGTGGTGCTGCAGGCGCAGCAGGCGCAGCAGCAGCGCTCCCCAGCGATGGACGAGACAGAGTGAGTGGGCTGATGCATGGCTGCGCACTTGCTACTTGCAGTGTGCATCTGCATTCTGCCGTGCCTACCTGTGCATGTCTGCCCTGTCTGTTATGCCCATGCTCTATGATTGCGGGCTGCGAAGGCAGCAGCCTACGTGCAATGAGATGCCTCCCCGCCCTGCCTGGAACGCCCTGCAGTGAAATGCGCTGTAAGCGTGTGCACCTTTTGACTCAACCCGCTGCTGCTGTGCATTCCCATACCCCCTCCCGCAGGCTGGCTGTATCCACTCTTGTGTCAATGGGCAGCGGCGCGCTGGGCGGCCGCACCAGCACCTCCCCTCGCAAGGGCGGCGCAGCCGCAGCCGCGCAGGGCCTGCCGCTGAAGCGGCGGCGCACCGCTAGCGGCGAGCTGCCGCCGCTGGCGCAGCGGCCCCGCGCGGGCCCACCCCCGCCGGCGGCGCCGCCCGCGCCGGCAGTGCAGCCGCAGCAGCAGCCGCAGCAGCCACTGTCAGAGCAGCTGGCGATACTGCAGAAGCTGCTGGGAGGCCCGGCCGCGCCGCTGCCGTTGCCCGTGGCAGCCCCGGCGGCGACCGTGCTGCCGGCACAGCTGGCGGCGCAGCCGCAGCAGGCGCAGCAGGCGGCATCGGAGACCGAAATGCTGCTCAGGCTGCTGCTGCAGGACCCAGCCGCGCCGGCGGGCCCCACAGCAGCGGTGCCTCCCGCACTGCAAGCCCAGCCGGCTGTGGCTGCTGCCGCCGCCGCTGCGCTTCCGGCAGGCGGCGCAGCACCGAGCAGCGGCACGACCACTGACACACTCATGTCCCTGCTGGGATTCCTTGCTCAGGGCAAGAAGGGTGCAGCAGCACCCTCCCCTGCCGGCCAGCCTCGCTAGCCTGCCTTTGTTGTAGGAAGGCAGCTGGCGGGTGTGCCCCTGCTGCCTCTCACCATACAGTTGCCAGGCGCCCCGCTGTGCTGCGCAGCGCAGCGCGGCAGCCTTCCCCCCACTTGCACCCCGTGACTCTCTCCACTCCCCCACTCTTATCTCCGATGCGTTTGACTCCCCCTTTCCCTCTGCACCACGCCATATGGGCACCCTCCACCGCTACGCTACCCCTTGCCTAGCCATTTGTCTGAAGCATCTGCGCTGCCGCTTCCCCAGCCGTTGCCTACATGTGTGCATCCGCCCCTTCTCTCCAGCTGTCTCTCTCTCTCCCTACGTCCCCTCTCCCCCTCCCTTGCCCCTCAAGCTGCTCTCCAATCCCCCTTATCTCGCCTTGCCTTCTCCCCATGGCCTAGCCGGTTTTCTTCTCCACACAATAAGACACTGCACCATGTGGCGGCCCCTTTGGCCTGCTCCCTGGCGCTGAGCTCAGCGTAGCCTTGCATTCATTGCACACAAAATGCCTTTGTTTTGACGAGAGGTGATTGGTTCAAGCCCCTGTGACCCCCAACCAGTCCTTCGAGAGGTTCCCGCACACAGTCGATTTTGAGTTGGGAGGCGGCAGCCACACATCCGGTGGGTGGCGGCGGCGGAATCAGCCAGGTCAGCAAAAGATCGGTGCTTGTCCTTGGCGCATGGTCTGTCAATCTATTGCAGCAGCCTATGCTGGCTGCACCGGCGGCCCTGCCCAAAGCCCCAGCTTCGGTCAGAGGCTGCGCAGCGCGCCATCGTTGCTTGCGATCGCACTTCGCTGCGCAATTGTGCGCTGACCAGCCGCGGAACAGCGCTCCGCTGCCTGGCCAGCGGGTTGCGGGGCGGCTCGGAGCCTGGCCGCGGTTTCAAAGCCCCGGGAGCCACCCCAGAGCGCCCAGCGTCGCCAATTGAGGCGGGGTTCGCTCCAAACCCGACGGGCGGCATGGCCGGCGGCGGCGGCGGCGGCGGCTCGGCCGCAGCCCCAACCCTGCTCTCGCGTCTACTGGACTGGGTGAAGGGGCGGGCCACCTGGGTGCTGGCCAAAGGCCTGGGTGCTGCGCTGGCAGCTCCCCTGGGCCTCAAGCTGCTCGTCCAGCTGGTCACCAGGTGGGGATGTTGATGGAAGGGCCGGTTTGACGCATTTGGAGCATCGGATGCGCTGTTGCCAATCCTGTGCTCCATGCGCCGCTCTGCACCGAAATGGCCAAATGTGTGGCCAATAACAGCTGGCGACCTGCAAGCAAATGCTGTAAACTGCCGCTGTGCAAGCGCAGCCCGAGGCGCACGCTGTGGCGCCAGGACCGCTCAAGCCTGGTCATTCCAGACCCCCTGCCCGGCCTGGTGCACGAGTGGATCGAAACGGCCCCCGGCATCAAGTGAGCGGATTCCCTCAGGTCTTGTCACAAAGTTGTTTCTTGAAAATGCACCTTGGGACGCCTGCCGGCCTGGTGCACGAGTGGATCGAAACGGCCCCCGGCATCAAGTGAGCGGATTCCCTCAGGTCTTGTCACAAAGTTGTTTCTTGAAAATGCACCTTGGGACGCCTGCCGGCCTGGTGCACGAGTGGATCGAAACGGCCCCCGGCATCAAGTGAGCGGATTCCCTCAGGTCTTGTCACAAAGTTGTTTCTTGAAAATGCACCTTGGGACGCCTGCCGGCCTGGTGCACGAGTGGATCGAAACCGCGCCCGGCATCAAGTGAGGCGCACCTTCCAATAACAACCCAATTTTCGCAGGCTGCACGCCGTGCGTACAAGCAAGGGCAGCAGCAAACCCCTCATGCTGCTGGTGCATTCATTCTAGATTTGTTATTCTTTTTAACTTCCCGCAGGCTGCACGCGGTGCGCACCAGCAAGGCCAGCGGCAAGCCGCTCATGCTGCCGTTGCATTCATTCTAATCACAATATCATTTCCCACGCAGGCTGCACGCCGTGCGTACCAGCAAGGGCAGCGGCAAGCCCCTCATGCTGCTGGTGCACGGTTTTCCAGAGGCCTGGTTCTCGTGGCGGGCGCAGATGGCGGCCTTCAGGTGCGCTGCGCGTGCCGCGCTGTGCTGTGCATGGTGTGCTGTTGTGCTGTGACCACAGCACACTTTAAGACCGCATGATGACACGCAGGCAGCTGACTGCTTGCATGCAAAGCGCAATAGCGCTGTGCTGCCCACCCCGGCTTTGAGACAACACCACCCTGTGCCACCTCTCCCTGCCCCACAGAGATGAGTTTGAAGTTGTTGCGATCGACATGCGGGGCTACAATGAGAGCTCGGCTCCCAAGGCAAGGGCAGACTGTGGTGGCACCTTTTGCCCGTTGGGTAACATGTGGGGTTACTGTGTGCGGCTGGCGGCCATGTGTGCGCTTTCACAGGATGCGGGGTTACTCTGGCTGCTTGCAAGGCTGGCGCATCAACTCCGAGCCTGGCGGCAGTCACATTCAGCTTTGTGTGCGACACAATCCCCTTCTGTTTTCATTTCCTCACCTCTTCACAGGGCCGGCAGCACTACCGGCTGAGTGACCTGGGTGCAGATATTGAGGCGGTGGCCCGACACCTGCTGGAGGAGACCAGTCAGAGGCAGGTGGGTGCGGTCGCTCGGTTATCGTTCCAGGCTTCCGGCTTTTGAGGCCGTTTGCGCTGTCATTGGTGCTGGGTGCACAGCTATTGGAGTCAAAGTGCTGGTGTCAAGGCGGTGACCCGCCAACTGCTGGAGGAAACGGGCAGACGCAGGTGGGTGTTGCGTTGAGGCAAAGCTTGTCTGCAAGCACGTGTTGCCTAAAGCATGCAGCCAGTGTCTCACCACCTGCTGCAAGAGATAGGGCAGCAGCAGGTGGGCACTGCGTTATGTGCGGCGCTTGCCTTGCTTACCCCACCACTCGTCGCCCAATCTAACCCTAACACCATCAATAAATGCAGCTGGTGCTGGTCGGCCATGACTGGGGCGCCAACGCCTGCTGGGCGGCCGCCCACGCGTCACCGCAGCTGTTTTCTCGCCTGGCCATCCTGTGAGGCTGGCTTGCTCATAGGTTTGACTCTAGCATGTTACTTGCAGTGGCCGCACCCCGCTGCGTCCGCTCTCCCATGGCACTACTGGCCTGCTGGACTGCTTCACCGCTAACCACAGTTTGCCCACACACTCTCTTGTGTTGCAGGTGCGTGCCGCACCCGCGCTGCTTCCTGCTTTGGCATTCAACAACTCTGTCGCTGCATGCAAGCTGACCGGGCCCACCTTTTCCCCTCATTTTTCTGATTGCAGGTGCGTGCCGCACCCGCGCTGCTTCCTGCGCAACCTGGACTGGGACCAGTTCTGTCGCTCCTGGTACATTTTCGCTTTCCAGGTGAATGTTTTGAGCCACTTGTTTACTGTGTCGTGTTTTGTTTGAAACCTGGACTGGGACCAGTTCCGCCGCTCCTGGTACATCCTGGCCTTCCAGGTGAATGTTTTATCTATTAAACTACTGTAGCTATCACAAATCTGTGTGTGTTTGTAAGAAACCTGGACTGGGACCAGTTCTGCCGCTCCTGGTACATCCTCGCTTTCCAGGTGAATGTTTGAGCCACTTGTTTACTGTGTCGTGTTTTGCTTGAAACCTGGACTGGGACCAGTTCCGCCGCCCCTGGTACATCCTGGCCTTCCAGGTGAGTTCAGTCTGCCTGTTTCATCACTTTTTACGTATGGTACTTTGTTTGCTGCTTGCCCAGTCCTGCGTCCGTGCACTCTGCACAGTGCCCAAGGCTCCTTTGGTACAGAATAGGACAGCCCCAGGATCAAATTTGAGTTTGACTTCCCTGACCCTGAACCACCCCACAGATGCCCTGGCTGCCTGAGGCCGCACTGAGTGCCAACGACTATGAGATGCTGGCCGGCAGGTAAGCGCCGCATTTTGTTTGCTCTTTGCAATAGGAATTTTTCGCAGCCAATGTGAGGCAATGCTGGCCGGCAGGTAAGCCCCGCCATGCTTCACAGGGCGCTCTTCCCTGCTTGCACCAGCCACTTAGGCTGCTGCTCACCCGTCCCAAGGCCCCACCTGTTGGACCTGCGCCCGCAGCTTCACTGCCGTGCCCATGAACCCTGTTCCAGCAGCGGGAACGGCTCGGTCTTGCTGTTGCTCACCTTAGCCTGCCATTGCCTCCACTTTTCCCCTGCACCCGCAGCTTCACCGCGGCGCCTATGGGCCTGCAGAACCAGGGCAACATCACCCAGCAGGTAGATGGGTGGGCATTTTTGCAGCATGGCTGGGCTGTGCAGCAGTATTCCTGTAGCTGGCGGCATGTGCAGCAGCAACATCACCCAGCAGGTGGGACGGCAGCAGCGAGGGCAGCCTTTTGCAATACAGGCGGGGGGTTTGTTGAGGGGAATTCAACAAAGCGTGGACGCAGCCGACATCACCCAGCAGGTGGGAGAAGCAAATGAGCGCACTACAGTGCCATGTCGTTATCAAGCAAAAATGTAGAGCGCCACAAGCAGGCGTTTCAGCGCAGCGGTGGCACCTTCCTGCATGCAGTGCATACGTTCGTCAGTCCCGCACTTCTGACTCATTTTATCTAAATCAAGCAGGATGTGGAGCGATACAAGCAGGCCTTCCAGCGCGCCGGCCGCGGTAGGATCTGTGCAGCATTCCTCTCAACAACGCACTTTGTATTGCTTTGTTATTGCAGGATGTGGAGCGATACAAGCAAGCCTTCCAGCGCGCCGGCGGCACCCCGCTGATTGACTACTACCGAGCGCTGGTGGACGGCATGGCGCTGGGCACGCAGGACGAGCGGTGGGTGCTTCTGGGGAATTTTCGTATTCCCCAACAACAAGTCCAGCTGGTCGAAATCTACAAGATTCCATCAAATGGAACTGCTGGTGGTGCCATTTCGGTGCAGGCCGCCTCGGGGCAAGTGTACTGAGCGATTCTATTCCTTACCTTGAACGGTGCTGTCCTCGCCCTGCCACTGCACCGCCAATGCAGGCTGCCGCGGGGCAAGTGCACCGTGCCCACGCTGCTGCTGTGGGCGGACAAGGACATCGCTTTGGGGCCGCAGGCAAGGATTACTGCTGCCCTGCCCTCAACTGCTGCTTGTCTGGACTGTGGATTCGTTGCAAGTGGGCTATGATCTCTCTGTGCCGACACCCCCCGCTCGCACATGTGTGTCGCTCCAATTGATGCCAACAGTGAAGTGAACTGCAAGGCCTCCTTTGCAGCTGCTGCGCGGCACGGAGCGGTGCAATGGAGAGCCCGGCTTTGCAATCGGTTGAAACTGACACTGACGGAGAACGTACCTAATTTTTGTCCCACCTGCAGCTGCTGTGCGGCACGGAGCAGTGCAAGGCAGGGCCCGGCTTTGCTTCTACAGCTAACAATGTTGTTATGGAAAATCACGGTTTCTGTATTCTTGCCTCCTTTGCAGCTGCTGCGCGGCACGGAGCGGTGTGTTGAGACGCTGAGGGTGGAGGTGCTGCGCGACTGCAGCCACTGGGCGCAGCAGGTGGGCTTTCACCGTGACTTTCCAGCATTGATTAAGAAAAGCTCTTTCGTGGACTGCCGTATGTGTCAGAATCATTCGTTGCTGACCGCAGGAGAAGCCATTTCAAGGGCGGGCTACCGGACCGAGATTTATTGCACGTCCATCCTTGTGCACCCTTTGCAGGACAAGCCGGAGGAAGTGAACGCGCTGCTGCGGCAGCACCTGGGCCTGCCGCCCAAGCAGGCGTAGCGCGCAAAGCTGGGCACAGCAGGCGCAGCAAGCTTGGAGCGGCGCAGCAGCCCGGCGGGCGCAGCAGCCGGCAGAAAAAGCAGCCGGCAGGCGCAGCATGGATTGACGCAGCAGCACCACAGCGTCTCAGCAGCGCAGCAGGGCCACTGCACAGGATGCGCCACAACTGCACACAGACTTCCCCCCGGTTTCATTTCCTGGATTCACTGGCTTGATTTTGAACGTTGCAAAGATACGTAACGCCCCTGTTGTTCCAACCCAGCCATTCCCAGGCTTGCCACCCGGCGCCTGCGCGCTGTTGCATTCTGCGGGGTTGTAATGCTACACAGAAACTTGAAGGTGCATTGTGAGAGAGAGCAGGCAGCATGGCGCGCTTTGGGGGCGCGCCTTAGGAAAGGGCTATGCACATGCAACGTCAACACAGTCAGAAAGGGTGCCGTCAACTGTCGCGTATAGAAACGAAGAGTGTCTGTCAATTGGTCGGGTAGGGTGCTGCTGGCTCTTCTTTTTGGTGTGCGCTTTGTTGTTCTGTTGCTGCTGGCTGTTTGTGTGTGCACGCGAGTGGAAGAAATTTGATGGCAAGCAGCATCCCAAGCAGAGCAGCTTGCTCAGCTCTCCGCATTGGCGTACTTGGTTGGCTGCTGCGTCTTGCCGTCCACGTCAGCCTGCGCGACAAGGACCAGCGAATGAAGGAGAGATTGCATCGGAAACTTGGGTTAGATCGAAGGAGCAATTGGTGGGCTGCTGCGTCTTGCCGTCCACGTCAGCCTGCTGGGCAATCAAGTGGAGGGAACATATTGTGATGTAAGTGGATGTGAGTAACCACCATGAATCTACGCATTGGCGCAGCTCACTTTGGGCTGCTGTTTCAAACGAGGCAGCAAGCATGAACAGCCAAGCCCCCAAGCTCACCGCCACAAAGTTGACTTGCTCAGGCGCCAGATCGCACTCCCCCTTACTCCACAGACACACACAGAATGATGAATTGAGGGCTAAATTAACAGCTCACCGCCACAAAGTTGACTTGCTCGGGCGCGAGGTCGCACTCGCCCCACCCCTCTGGCCGGAAGCCGGGGACGTGCACCCGGTAGTCGCTGGCCTTCAGCTGCACAAAGAGAATGGAAGAGGAAAGACAAAAGGTTGGTGAGAATGTGGGAGGAAGCCGGGCACGTGCACCCACTGCTCCCGGTAACCGCCGGCCTTGAGCTGCAAAAACAGGGAACACAGAGCAGGAGGGAGGGCAAAGCAGCTAGTCGAGCGCGATATGCTTACCCAGCTTGCGCAATAGGTGCCTTAACCCAGCCAGTACAACAACCAACCCGTGCCTAGAGTGGCAGGCACTCACGCTGCTGCACGCCTCGTTGTCGGCGGTGGCGGGGTTGGGCGCGCAGAGCCGAGACAGCTGACGTGGCAGGGCGGCTGGGCTGCCAAAGGAGCCGGATTCGAAGGCAGCCAGGTAGATGCCGCCAATGACCTGTAAATGTGGATAGATAATGCAGGCTTGATAAAGGATTTCTGCTCCAATTTGCTCGCTATACCTCACTGCCCACGGCAGGCGGTGGCTAACGCACCAACCACTCAACATCCGCTCTGACCAGCTATGAATCAAGCATTGCCCTCACCCGCTGCTCGTTGTACACCACCGCGCGCGGCAGGCGGTTGCGCGAGGTGTAGCCTGGAATGCAGTGGTCATACACCAGTGTCCAGCATTCGGCTGGCTCCCCTCCTGCAAACAGCAAGAGGGGGCACAATATGGAGCGAGGACGGGAGCAGGCCTGCTGTCCAAGAATGCAGCCCCGGGCACAATCTGTCTGCCCTTTGCCAGGCTCTCAACCACGGGTTAATGTGAGCAACCGTTGGCAACTCGCACCCAGATCGCCGCCGGCGCAGGCCTCTGCTGCGTCGGCGTTGCGAGGGCGGGTGGCGCCAGCGGGCACCGGTCGGTCGACGGTGCGAGCGTACTGCAATGGTTGCGGGGCGGGGCGGGAAACAAGTGCTTGACTTGTTAGATGCGCAAAACAGTCTCGGGGCAGAAAGACTGGGCTTTTGCTGGCCATCCTGGTTGCAGACAGGCAGTTTTTGGTCCGGTGCATGTGCCGCCAGCAGGAAAAGCATATACAAGAAAACAGTAACTCTAGCTCTTATCAACTCACCTTCTGCTCGGCGTACAGATCAGAAGGCAGGTCTCCGTTCATGACCAGCCAGCCGCTCTCGGCGCACTGCAGGGCGCAAAGCATGGGGATGTGCTCGGTTTGACAGGAGGGTATGGTGCAGCACGAATCAGAATCCCAGCTGGGATTGCTGGCAGGCCAGGCAGCCGGGCGTTGTCAGCACACTGCGGGGGTGCGTGAGGGCGGAAGCATGCTGCAGGCCTGGCAAGCCAGTGCATGATGCATGCATGACATGCCACCTCGCCAGCTGCTGCACCTGATCCACACATGCTGCTTTCCCAAAGCACCCCTCTAGACTCACCGAGTCTCCCTGCCAGGCGCCCACGAAATTCAGCTCCGTGCCAAAGTCGCAGGGAGGCAGCTCAAGCGGCTGTGCTGCTGCCGCAGCGCTGACGGTGTCTTTGCTGCCATCGCTGCCGCTGCCACCAGTGCTTGATGAGTTGCCTCCGTCCAGGCCCGCTGCAGGCGCCCGGTCGTTGCCACCTGGCGGAGGCGCACTGCCGCCGTCTGTTGCCACGTTCTGGAGCGGCAGCTTGGCCGCGACCTGAGCCTCTTTCGAATCGCCTGCGGACAAATCAGCCTTGCTGACCTTGCCGCTTGCACCGCCGCTGCTGGGTTTGGGCTTGGCGGCTGCCCCAGCAGCGCTGTCATCAGCCTCTGCATCCTGCTGTGCAGCGGCCAGCAGCCGGCGGCGCTGCTCAGGGGTTGCCTTGGGCCTGCGGCAGGGAGGCAGAGGGAAGGTTTAGATGACAGTATTTGATGTCTGTTGGATTGGCTGTTCGGGGCACCTCGGGCCTGCGGCAGGTGAGGCGGCGGGGCATGCGCAGAGGAGGCTCTGCAGGATCCGCGCCTGATATCTGTATCTCTTTGCGAGGCAAGCAGCCGCAGGGTGGTCGGTTCAGGGGCCAGAGCGGGCAACCGGGCAAGAGAATGGAAGCAAGACATGCGCCCAGTTCCCCCAAAAATGGAATAAAGAAGCGCGCTTGGAGAGCTGGGCGGGGTCGGCATCATCGGAGCCGACAACAGCAAGAGCGGTTCGGATGCTGGGGCTGCGGCCCCGCCGGCGCCTGCTGCCCGCCCGGCGCCCAGGAGACACTCAGCATTAAAATGCCCCAATAACCCAAAGCAAACGCGCACTTGGAGAGCTGGGCGGGGTCGGCATCATCGGAGCCAGCCACTGGGAAGGGGCCTGGGCACATGAGGACGGAGATGACGCCCTGCAGCAGGGTGGGGCTGACAAGCGGGGTTGATGTGACGAATGCGGCGGCTTGCTTAGCAAGGGCAGGTGGGGCACAGTCGTCTCCTTGCCACTGTCCCACCTCAACAAGACACTATGGTGGAGATCCGCTCTTACCACACTCGGGAAAAGTGCTGAGCACTCTACTTGCCTGCCGCACAACGTGGCGCCAACCAGAGAGGGGTCCCTCCATTCCATCTCCTAACCTCCCTCAGATCGTCCCTACTTTACTTGCCTGCCGCACGACGCGGCGCCAGCCGGACAGGTCTTTCATCTGGCACTTCTTGGTGTCCTTGAAGTAGGTGAAGGCGCTGTGAAAGGAAGGGTAAGACACATTGTTAGCTGGAGGGATAGATTTGGAAACATTCGGACAATGGCAAGTGGCAAGTTTTGGTGTCCTTGAAGTAGGTGAAGGCGCTGCACCAGGGAGGAAAACGCATTCCTTATTTGCACTGGGGTTCCGAGCGTCTGGAGCAAACAGGTCAAGCAGCCAGGCTGCCAGCCACTGCAGCACCCACAAGCACCTGACCGCAGCACCCACCTGCACGCGTTGTTGCCGCCGCACAGGATGGTGCACTCGTCGATGCTGGTCACAGTCTTGGCAGGGGCCACGTCTCCGCCCTCAAACTCGATGCCAGGCTGGCGCACGCCGCAGGCTGCGCAAACGGGGAACATTCAGGCAGGGAGACAGGTGGGACAGGTCGGCGAGTGGAAACAGCTGGTGAGCAGACGTCAGCAGAGAGTGGAAGCGAGGTTAGCAGGGGGCTCCAGGCGCATCAATCAACCTTCTTGCTGGCCGATGAGTGCAGGAGACGTGGCACGCCGATGTGCACGCAAGGGCAGGCACGAGGCGATTTAAATCCAGCAGGGCGCGCCGAGGGAGCACAGCGGGCGCAGCAGGGCAGAAGAGGGGCGGGCACCTGGGAACGGCTTGTTACTTTGCCGCCCCTGCCGCCCCACTAGGGCTTCCCTGCCCTTCCAATTCCCCCTAATACTCACACACGGGGCCGCTGAAGACCGGGGATGGCGGCGGAGGGGGGGAGGGCGGCGGGGGAGGGGAGGGCGGGGGCGGGCGCGGCGGCGGCCGGGGCGGCGGCGGCGGCGGGGGGCTAGGAGGGGGCGAGGGCGGCGGCGGTGAGGGCGGAGAGGGCGGGGGAGGCGAGGGCGGCGGGGGGGAGGGCGGGGGAGGCGAGGGTGGGGGCGGGGAGGGCGGCGGAGGGGAGGGTGGGGGCGGGGAGGGCGGCGGCGGCGACGGTGGTGGCGGCGGCGGGCTGCACAGGGCGATAGGAAGCATCGAAAACGGCGTTCAACAGCCAGGAACAGATCAGCCTCAAAGCAGCAGTGCGTGCAGCCCCATCGCAACCAGTTTGAGCTACAGCATGCCAGTGAAGCATTACACCAACCACAAACGCACCTGGGCGGCGGCGGCGGCGAGGGGCAGTTGGTGAGCACAATCGTCTGCACTCCCGGCTGCTCCTCACGACTCCAGGTTGCTGCCCGCGGCTTCAGATAGCAGCGGTAGGAGTAGGCCACGTAAGTGACAGCGCCGCACTCGGGGCGGCGGCGGCACGCCTGTGGGAGCGGGCCGGGGGGAAGGTGGGAGGGTAGGTGGGTGGGTAGGTGGATGGGTGGGTGGATGGGCGAAGGGCAGTGGGTGGATGGGCCCCTGTTCTGCTGGAAGCAAATGTTCTGCTGGGGTTGTGCTTGCCTGGTAGCAGTCGCGAAGCGTGGCAGTGGACCCCTCAGCCAGGCTGGGGCCCTGCAGGGCGGTGTCCTCTTCCACGCGCGAGCAGCCTGCGGAATGTTTGCAAAGGAAAAGGGCGAGGTGTTGAGCGCCACAGGCCAATGTAACAGGCTGTTGGGACGCTGCAGCGCGGTGCCCTCCTCCACGCGCGAGCAGCCTGCGGGGAAGTTTTGGCTGATAATTTCAGCGCCTCGAATCTGGCTGGAAAAACAGCGCGCAGCTTTGTACGCCTGCCAAGCAGTGCACTAAGAACGATCCGATGTGCCTCTCCTGCCTCCTACACCCCCCAATTCCCACAGCCACATGGCATTGCATGAACAAACCAGATTCCCTTAGCCCCCGCCCACCTTCCACAAAGCCATCCGATGAGCCAGGCGGCGGCGAGGGCGCAGCCGGGTCTCCCGGCTGGCCGTTTGAGGGATCATCAATGGGAGGGGCATTAGAGGCCCGCAGGTTCCAGAACGTCGCACCCGGGCCTGAGAAAAGCAGGGGGGAGGAGAGTGACAGTGGTGCAGGCCGGGCATGATAAGAAAGGGCCTCGCAAGGCACTCGCCCGTGCAGAGGGTCCTTCAGCCTGCACATGCTACAGGCCGGCTTGACCGAATAACAATGGTCTAAAGCCGTTCAACTGCAATGCACCCACCTGTGCCTGAAGAGCCCTCAGACTCCCACAGCCGCGAGCCAGCGCCCACATCGGTGTCGGACACCAGGTTGCCAAAGGAGCCTGCGGTTTAACCAGCAAACTAGGAAAACTCATTATTAGCATTGCCAGTGGTGCCGAGCGGCGTCGGTGTCGGACGCCAGGTTGCCAAACGAGCCTGCAAATTTTGAAGCAGATAAGCATAGTACATCATCGGGATTGCCATTTAGAACAGGCACTGGTGTGGGTGTCGGACACCAGGTTGCCAAATGAGCCTGCAGGTTGCAGCAAGGATGGTCCATTGGTTTTAGTCTTTGTTGTTTAAACAAGCGCCAGCATCGGTGTCAGACACCAGGCTACCAAACGAGCCTGCAAACGTAATGACGTTTAAGATCATTCCCCAGGGCAGCTGACGAGCATTGCCGGCAGTGGCTATCAACGTGCATCCAATGATATCACAAGCAGCACCCACCAAACTCGTGGTGCAGGTTCAGGTCAACGGCTCGGCCGCCGGTCAGCACGTTCAGCAGGGCCCCTCGACCAAATGCAACATCGTGCCAGTAACGGGTGTCGACCGTGAATCTGCAAGGAGCAGCAAAACATGCATGAACACGATATATTTGCACAGAGCTTGATGATGCGCAGCCCACAGCAACAGCGGACAAAGCCACAGCCCAGCTCCCTAGCTTCCAAGTTCAAAGCTGCGAAAGCACCCCTCGCGCACCGCTGCACCAGAACAAAACGTGACATGTCAATGACGACGGTTGCTGGTCAAACTCACCACAACTCCTAACCAAACAAAGAACCTCACCGCTGCACCAGCACGGAGTGTGACATGGCAATCGACAGCGCGCGGTGGCCCTGCCGCTGCAGGGCGGTGTCGTCGGCAGCAGCGCGGGGGGCGGTGTTCACGACGGTGACGTCTGCGGGAGGGCAAACAACAGTTTCAGCGTGTCAAGAGGGACTTGCAAGTGAGACCGAGCGCAGAGCGGTGCAATTGGCAGCGGCACGGGAGGCCGGTTCACATCCTTGCGCAGGTAGGGCACACCTATCCAGGCAAAATGCTACTGTGTCGATCAATAAATGCAACACAGCAGCAGCGGCACACCCAGCAGTGTGGCGTGGCCGGCCCAGCGCAGGCTGATGGCTGTGTCTCACGCAGGCCAATTGTGCCCCATGCATCAATCCGACAGCAGTAAAATTATCCGTAAACAGCCACTACCCACCCAGCAGCGTAGCATGGTCCACCCAGCGCATGCTGATGGCCGTGTCTGCGTTTGCGATTGTGACTTGGTTCACCCACACGTTGGCCGCATTTGTAAAGGCAATGGCATTGTAGCCGCGGTCGGTGGCGTGGTCGCCGTAGGCCAAGGGGCTGCGAGGCAGAGAGGAGGCAATACAAGGTCATATTAAGTTCACATGAGGCAGATGCACAGGTGTGATTGCAGAGCAGAGAGGGCTGCTCCCCGCGCTCTGGCTCAGGCGGTGGCAGCGCCAGCCGCCGCGCAATGCTGCTCGTACATCCACCCGTGCAATGCCAGCCATGCCGTGCAGCCATGCCAGGCTGCTTCACTCACTTTTCAAACTCCACAGTGAGGCGCTCCACGCCCACATCCTGTTGCACGGGAGGGAGGGGCAGGTTGGCAGGGGGCGGCAACCCAATCAGGAAGCGGGTGACACGTCAAGCACTTGGCAAGTGGGCAGCGGGATCTCAGGGTTCGAGCACACCATCCATTGCCTCTGGGGCACACTCCTTCCTCTGATTCAGTTGTCAAAAGCAACTGGCACCCACCTCGAGAGAGGGGCTGTAGGCATTGATGGTTGCATCCACGCCCGCCGGGACTGCAGTTGAAATCGACATAAAGAAACACATGCATCAGTGATATGTATGTATGCGTGAGGCAGTGGTTGGCATTGATGGTTGCGTCCATGCCAGCCGGGACTGCAAGGTGTGGAACAATCAATGTAAGTTGAACATTTTCATGCAACTTTTGCGTAGTGGTCCGAGAGCAGCTCCCGCATTGTGAAGCCACAAAGCACCGCTGGGAGTCAACAGCCCTGGCCAGACACTTGAGCGCAGCACCACGTGGCCACTAAAATGCAACGCTTCACTCACTGTCAAATGGCAGCTCTCTGTCAAACTCCACCCAGCCTTCGCCCACGGCCAAAGTGCCACACTGAAAAACAATGCAACACTGCAGCAGACACAATGCATCACTTGCTCATCTCAACAAGCAACTCACTGTCAAAGGGCAGCTCCCGATCGAGCTCCACCCAGCCATCTCCCACGGCCACCACCCTGCAACAAATGCAGTGACAACCGAGGCAGTCGATCAGCGGCAGTTAGCTATGCTTCAGCCCACATGAAAGAAAATCCTGTGGCCATCTGGCACAGGGGCAGGGCTGCCCAAGGCTTGCAAGCAGCCGATACACACAAAAAAGAAGCGCGCACGAGAAGCGCGCTTGCATGGCGGAATGCAGCATCGCAGAATGCAACAGCGCAGAATGCAACAGCAAGCTTACACTGCCGAGTATTGGAACTCGTCCTGGACGGGGGTGGTATTATCCACGCTGCACAACCAGGACAGAGTGGGCAGAAGAGAAACACCAAAGGTCAAAGGATGGGGTCTGTGGACAGCCGAACATTGCATCAGTTGATAGGGTGATACTCCATAGGGAAGAACTGGGGTTGATATGCTGGGATGGGCGGTGTTGCCCACGATGCACAGCAATGGGGAGGGGAAGCAGGAGCGCGAAAACATGTCCTTTCGCAACGCAAGCAGCACCCTGCAGCAAAACGCCATGTGCTTGACCGCCCTGCACCCGCCTGCACTGCTGCAACATGCAACAGTGGAGCAAAAGCAAGCTCACATGTCGGCCCCAAGCTCCCAAGCAGTGACCGTGGGCACTCCGCTGGTGTCCACCACACTCCCATGCACAACCGAACACTTGCTGTTTGGACTGCTACTAATTAAACACTCACATGTCAGCGCCAAGCTCCCATGCAGTGACCGTGGGCACTCCGCTTGTGTCCACCACCCCAGCATCCGCATCCGAAGCCAGAGCCTGTTCAAGGCTGAGCCAGGGCTCGCCGCCGCTCAGCAGGGAGGTGCCCAGCACGGCGTCGACATACACTGGGTCGGCCTGCGGCAGGCACAGCATGGACGGACGGAAGTGAGGAAAATGAAGATGGCAAGAAAGGGTGCCCAGCACGGCGTCGACATAAACGCGTCTGCTTGCTGCAAGCAAATCAGATCGTTTGCACAACAAGATGTGCAAGCAACCTCTGCAACGGCAACTGCGCAACAATGCGCTGAGCAGGCACCGCTCATGCAAACACAGCAATGGGACCCAACCCCCCTGCAACAGGTGCACCCAATCCCACACCTGCACGCTGTCCGGTGCCGTCAGGATGTTGAGATTGATCTCCTGCTGGACCCCTGAATCGCCGCTGCTCGCTGGATCGCTCAAGTCCTGGGCCTGAACCAAACCCCCGCCGCCCGGCTGCGGCCCAGGGGCGGTTGCGGGGGCCCAAGCACCGGGGGCGGCCGCCCATGGCGCCGGCGCATCAGCAGCGGGGCCGGGCAGGGACGCGGCAGCGGGGGCAGGGGGACCTGGGGGCCAGCTGGATACTGCGGCAAAAGCCTCTGCAACGCCCAACTGCTGCTGCCCGGGCTTGCCGGCAGGGCGCTGCGCGGCCTGCAGCCGGCGGCGCTGCTTCCAGGCCGCTGCGGGGGCAAGGGGGGCAGGAGGGGAGTGAGCTTAGGCTTGGTTACCAGCCTTGATTTGTCTCTGTCTTGCACTCTGCACAACCCAACCCGACTCAGCACAACTGCAACCTTCAGGTTGTGAGATCAAATTTGCCTTCAGGTGCGCTGCCCCAAAGCGAGCAAGCAAGCAAGCAAGCAAGTAAGCAAGCAAGCCACGAGTGCGGATTGGCTGCCAACCTGCTTTCGGGCGCTCTGCTGCACCGGGGGCTTCGTTCACGTAGATGCGGACGCGCTCGCCCTCCTTGAGTTTTGATGTGTCGTAGACCTGCATTTGATTGCAGTACAAACGACCTGAATCGTCAGCCTGCATGAGTATCGATCAGCAAAGCCTCGTTCTCATGTGTGTTGTTGTTTGTTTGCGGACGCGCTTGCCCTCCTCTTCAACTCCGGTGTGTCGTCAACCTGTGTTGTGATTATTGGAAAGATGGTTTGTATTTTACAAATTGTGCAGTGGGGAAGCAACGGGGAGGATTGCAAACATTCTGCAGAACCAGTCGGGCCAAATCTGCAGGCAGCAGAGCAGGCAGCACGCACCGGCACTCGGGTGGATCCTCGTTCCACCGCCTGGCTGACCGTAGACAGCACTTGGCTGCGGCTGCTCTCCGGCGACCCGCTGCGTAAGCAAGAGGAGGCAGGGACAAGGGTGCAGCAGGCAACGGGATGTGTGCGGTCGCCGCGGCATCCAAACAAATGGCCAAACTCCCAGCAAGCGCAGCGGCAGACGCTGCGTGCAGCAGCTCAGCAACCCCGCCTTGCAGTCTTAAAAGCCAGCCTCACAGCCTCACACGAGCAGCACCAGTGGCAGCACCAGCGGCACAGCGGCAGCACCAGTGGCATCAGCTGCAGCAGAGCGCGACCCAGTTAACTGTGGAAATACTTAAAGCCAGATTTTGCAAGCCTCACATGAACTGCAGGAAGGCGCCTCCATTGGCCCACAGCGACTTGAGGTTGCCTGCAAATGTTTGAGAGGGGGTGATGCGGACACAGCCTGGTTAATCTATTCGCCTTTGGCCCACAGCAACTTGAGATTGCCTGCAATACTTGAAAGAGAGGCAAGGCGCAGGCAGGCCAGCTATGGATTTGCTTCGCTGCCGGCGTTTGCATCGCAGGATGGCTCCAACAGCAAGCCTCACCGTCGCCGTCCAGCGTCCACGTGGCATTGTACACGTCAGACAGCGATTTGTCGATCAGAATCTTGGTCTCGCCCTCCTGTGCAAGGCGAAAAGCACAGGGCAGGGCCATTGAGCAAGCTTGCAAGGCAAGTGAGTGCAGCGTTGTAAACATCAGCCCGCAATGTATCAATCAAGGGCTTGGTCAATTCATATTTCACCACGTTCAGTGTATTGCACTGGCCTTTCACTCACCCCCGCGCCGCGCAGGACCACGCCGCTGCTGGTGATGACGAGAGGGCGGGACAGGCGGTACGTGCCGGCCACCAGCTGGATGACACCCGGCTCCGCATTGGCTGCTGCCACGGCCGCCTGCGAATGTGGGGGGAGTACACAACAGGTTGCAAGTGCAAATTTAGGCAGTGGGGAGGCAGCTGCTTGGTGCCAGATGGAGTATGTCCGGCTCCGCATTGGCGGCTGCCACGGCGGCCTGTGAGGAGCAGTGGGAGGGGCAGCTTGCACGTGCAAGTTAGGCAGTGAGGTGGCAGCTGCTTGGTGCAAGCTGGATGATACCAGGCTCCGCGTTGGCTGCTGCCACGGCTGCCTGCAAGTGTGGGAGGGAGTAAACAACAGGTTGCAAGTGCAAATTTAGGCAGTGGGGAGGCAGCTGTGTGGTTCCAGCTGGATTATGCCCGGCTCCGCATTGGCTGCTGCCACGGCGGCCTGTGAGGAGCAGTGGGAGGGGCAGCTTGCACGTGCAAGTTAGGCAGTGAGGTGGCAGCTGCTTGGTGCAAGCTGGATGATACCAGGCTCCGCGTTGGCTGCTGCCACGGCTGCCTGCAAGTGTGGGAGGGAGTAAACAACAGGTTGCAAGTGCAAATTTAGGCAGTGGGGAGGCAGCTGTGTGGTTCCAGCTGGATTATGCCCGGCTCCGCATTGGCTGCTGCCACGGCGGCCTGCGTGTGAGGAAGAGCGTTGTGCAGAATCAGGTCGCAAGTTGGCAGCACGAACGCTGTACCGTCCGCCTGCCCGGCCGCCCGTTGTGTCAACCATGCTTTGATTCGGCATGCTCAGCCAACCCTCTCCTCTGCCCCTCTGCCCTGCCCACCTGCAGCGCCGCCGTATCGTCTGCCTCCCCATCGCCCTTTGCTCCAAAGTCGGCTTGCGCGTCGTAGCGGGCAGGCGCCGTGGGGGGCGGCAGTGGCACGTCGCCGTCTGCGGTGCCAAGCAAGCAGAGGGCAGAGATTGTGGCCCGGCAAGGAAGGGCCGAGCCGACATGCAGCTGTGTTGCCACGTGCGGCTGCGCTGCGAAGCAGCCGCAGCATGTTGCACGATGCCAGCCATCGCCGCTCATCTTAGCGCCCAGGCCTGGCGGCTTCCAGCAGCGCAGCTGCACATGCCCTTCTGGCTGCCACCAACCAGCAAACACCATGCACCAACCCAACATGACGCAACAAGCGCAGCAGTGCAACCCACCTTGGTAGCCTGCATAGCTCCCGTCAAACGCGGTGCGGCCGGGCGGCAAGAACAGCTGCGAGCGGCTGACGTTTAGGGGCAGGCCTGCCGCCTGCGCACGGTCAGGTGCCGGACCAGGGGCTCCCCCTTCTAAAATGGCTATCCAGGGCGCCGGCGCGGGGGCGGGGCCCTGCTGTATCGACAGGCCGAAGCTGCTGCCGCCGCCGCTGCTGCCGCCGGGCCGGGCGTGCACGGGGGCCGCCGCGGCGCCTGCAGGGAGTCGGCGGCGGGATCAGGGGTGCCAGGGAGACGAGGGGCGGCCCGGCGGAGCGCGCCATTCAAGCAAGGTGGTTGTCAGGCAGCTGCGCCACCCCGCGTCCCGACCGCCCTTTGCGCTCCTCACCAAGCAGCAGCAGCAGCAGCAGCAGCATCGCTGATCGCGCCAGCATCCCCGCTTCAGGCGCGCGCGGGCATGGTCGAGCGCAACTTCAAGAGCTGTCGAGCGCTGCGGCTTGCAAGTCCGGGGGGGGGCAGCGCTGCAGCTGCGCGTGTGTTTTGGTCGTTCGCGGCGCGCGCGAGGGGCACAGCTGCACCGCCGCTGAGCTGGCGCGAGCGGCGACGTTCAACCTCGGCAGCTGCCGCCCATGTGATGTGAACAGCCGGACGGCACCCAGCCTGCAGTCAAGCAACTGGGAGTCTTCAAAACATGTCATGCGATTCCGCTGCTTGCAACTGGGCCAGCATGGGCTGCCGTGGTGCCGCCCGGGGGATGCATACTGTGCACTCACTCCTCCGCCGCCCGCAGTGCTCAACACATACCACTGCCTCCTGCCTCTGGCATGCATAGTAGACGTGTTACACAACACTGGAAAGGAAAACGCGGGATCCTGCTCGACCGGAGCAAAAAGTGCTGGGGTCCGGGGGACCGCTCAACAGCAGACAGACAACAGCACGGAAGAAAGGGAAGTGCGCAGAAGGCAGAGGGCTCTCGAGATGGGGCCTGGCGCGCCCAGCCAGTCGGCCAGCCAGCCGGACATGCTTGGCGGCGGCGGCGGCACGCGCGGGCGGTAGCACTACGCACAGACGCTGAAAAGGGGGCCAATGCGGGTCGGCCGGGAGTGGGAAGGGGTCTTGAGCAGGGAGCGGGGCTTGGGGACAGGCCGGGAGGCCTGGTAGTGTGTTTGTTTGGTGGTGGACGGGTGGTGAGAAATAAGGCGGGTTGAGAGCGAGTGTGAGTGAAGGTGAAGGTGAGGGTGGAGCACCCCGCGAGGGGGTGCAAAGCAATGTGATGGTGAGGTGATGGGTGATGGCGCGGGCCCGACAGGGGCCCTATAAGCATGCATGATGCTGGAAAGTGAGAGGTGACGCTGTGATGTGAAGGCGGGGTGTCACGAATGCGGAAGTGATGGCGAGGCATTTGGGGTGGGGTGAAGCATGGGGCGGGGACGCTCAGTGATGCTTGGGGGACAGGGTTGGCAAGTGAGGGGACACTGAGAGGGCGGGGGTGAGGGCGAGGGCGAGAGGCGGAGTGGAGATTTTGAAGGGATGGGGAGGCGGTTGTGTGAGGAAGGGCGCTCCTGGCAATGACGGCACGCAGCTGCCAGTGTGGTGCTTTATGAAATAGGTCGGTAGTTGTAAGGGGGTTAACGCTCACGCTCGGGTGGAAGAGCGGGGAAGGGGGCACAGGGGCGGGGGACGGCAGCAGCGCTGGTTGCAAGGGGCGCTGCTGTGCATGCGCTGCATGCGGGCCCTGCCGGAGTCGACTTTGTGGGGCAGTCGAGGAATTAACGCGCAGGGAGGCAGTGAATGCGGCAACGCTGGAGGGGCAGAGAGGGGCAGAAAAGGGGAGGGGCAAAAAAGTGCCCCGCACTGGTGCAGTTATCACAGTGCACTCAGCAGTCTAAGTGGGACAGGTGAGGCAGATAGGCACCCAGGTGCCGCGGCTGCCGCCGCCCGTTGGGTGCGGTGCGGTTGGGAGAGACAAAATGTGAACAGCAGGGTGCGTTTGCAGGGAAGCGATCGCATGGGTGGGATACGCTGCCAAAGAAATCAGGGCGGGGCAGGGGGAGCGGCGGGGAAAATGGGGCAGCCGGGCAGCGGGCTGGGAATGGGTGAGGTTGTGAGGGGGGCCGCAGGGCACTCAATCTTCGCCAGCTAGCTGGCTGTGCAGAGGGGGGCCGCGGTCGCCCACGCCAGCTCAGCTGGAGAGCAACATTCGGAGTGGCCGCTGCCGCAGCTCAGCAGGCAGCGGGGGCGCCCCCCCGAGCTGTGCACGGGCGCCGCCACGCGCCGCCGCTTGGCGGCTGGCTGGTCGGGCAGCTTGCGGGCGCCTGCTGCGCCTGCCGTGCCTGCTGCGCTGGCCTGCTGCGGCTGGCAGCTGGCGGCATCTTTGGACAGCTGCAGGAGCACGGTCGAAGCTTCCACTTCGCAGGTCAGCGCCTGCTGCTGCGCCGGCTCGGGCGCCGGCGGAGCCACCGCCTGCGCCGCCTGCCACTGCTGCTGAATGCGGCGCAGCTGCACCAGGCGCGCCACCACGGCCCAGCGCAGCAGGTGGGGCAGCGCTGCGCTGGCGCACGGCGCTGCGCCGGCGGCTGCGGCTGCCCGCCGGTTGTACCAGTGCTGAATGCGGGGCCAGGCCTGCTCGCGAAGCGCCACCAGCTGCCGCAGCTGCACCAGCGACTCCTGATAGTGCGCCTCGTCAGCTGCGCTCCACGCGGGGGCAGCTGGCGCGGGCTTGGCGGCGGCGGGCGGTGCCGCCGCGGCGCCGGGCTGGGTGCTGGGCGCCGGCGGTCCCGCGGCGGGGCTGGGTGCCGGGCTGGTGGGTGCTGCCGAGGGCAGCTTGCAGCGAACCACGAGGTAACCCTCGCCTTGCTGTAAGGGCAGGATGTCTGCAGGGGGAGGAGGGGGTAGGGGAGGGTCAGGTGTGGGTCCCAAGGTGTGGGAAACCGGGGGGCGCTGCCAGCTGTCCTGCCCCGACACTACCACCCTAACGCGGTTGTAAGGCTGTGCATAACCGGCCGCAGCTGCCGCACCCGGCAGCAGGCAGCCCCCTGGCTGCCCCACACTTGCCTGCCAGGGGAAGGCGGGCGTCCAGGGCGGCAACGGCGGCTGCCAGGTTGCTGGGCTGGGGAGACAGCGGCAGGGTACCGGCCGGGCCGTGTGCGGGATACACCTGGGCGGCCGGCAGCATCTCTAGTGAGCCCCTGCTGCTGCCGCTCTCGATGGTGAAGCGCACGCGCTTCTCGGTGCGCGGGGTGGCCACCGGGGGGCCCAGCCACAGCGGGGAGGCGGGCAGGGACGGGCTGACGGTCGCGCACCGGACTGCAATCGGATGCGGCAGCTGCGGCGGTCAGGCGGAGGAGCTTTGGGGCAACCTGGGGAATGGCGCGCAGCCGCCACCGCCCGCTGCTCACACACAGATACAGCACCTATGAGCCTGTGAGCGGCCCGCAAGCCCGCAGGGGCGGACACTGTTCGCGCGCAGCGCACTCTCACCGGCGGCAGCCGGTAGGAGCCTTGACAGGCGCTCAGCGGCCATCTTGAGCCCCACCGCTTGGCTTGGCGGGGCAGCCGCGGTTGGCGGGCCGACGGCTGTGTCGCCGCTGCTCGGTGCGCTCTACAGCGCCCTCACCGAGCGCTTTGGTGCAGTGTAAAGCGCTTGGGAACACATGTTAAGCAAGATATTCAGTCCATACGCGCCGATGTGCTTGTTACTCGCGGTTGCATGGCAGTGACACCAGCCTGACACCAGGACCGCGCTGAGTTGGTGGAGGCATCCTGGCCTCACATCGCACCCTCCCCGTTGCGCGTCTCCCCTGCGTGCATTCGAGCCAGGGAGGCGCCGCAGACCTTGAGTGGGGACCGCAGGCCTCTGCCCAAAAGTTTCCCACCCCCATGCAAGCCGCCCGCCCGCTCCTGGCAAGGGCAGCCAGCCCCCATAGCGGTTATCCATAGAGAAAGCCAGTGGAAGTGTGAGAGGACAGCAGAGCAGCACAGGGGCCGCCCAGCCTGCTGCAAAACACCGGCTCGGCAGCCCCCCGCGTGTGCGGGACGTGCCGCCCGTCCCCCTGTGGGAAGCCCCACCACTGGCCACACGATTCGATGTGCAGCAGTGCACCCGGGGGCCCCGGCAGGTACCACCCGGCCGGGATGCCACCCCCAACAGACCCCAGCAGGCAGGGCTTGCACCCAGCCTAAGCGGCCGTGCAGCTGCACACCCGGCTGCAGGCAGGCACTGAACGATGCTGTGCCATCCAGTCTGCCCCTGCTTGCCCCGCCCAGCGGACACAGGCATGCCCTCCTCTTGCTCCTCCTCCCCTGCCGCCGGATCTGCCCTCCGCTCTCTTCTGACTTCGGCTTCGCGTTTACACACGCCCGGCTGCCGCGGGCCGGGGTGCAGGGGTTAGGAATTGAGGTGCAGGCGGCGCGGCGCAGGCGGCGGCGGCCCCGGTGCCGCCGCCGCCGCGTGCGCCGCCGCTGCTGCGCGGCGCGTCAGGGCGACATGGGCTGACAACCGCTGCCGCCAAAGGCTTCGAGCCGCTTACTGCTCGCTGACGGGGAACTCAAAGGCCACGTCCTGCGGAGGGAAAGGAACCAAAGGAACGAAGCAATCAGAAAGTGAGCAAGCAGGCCCTGAGAGCGGCTGGCCGGAGGAACAGCACGGGGGCAGCCAGCAAGCCACTGGCGCGGCAGCGCAGCGGCTTCACAGTCCCCTCGTGTTTACGACTCTGAAAAGCAGCACCCAGCTCGGTCGAAATCTCAGTCAAAGCAGCAGCACCCACCTGGCCGGTCAGCCGCTTGTACACGCTCGCAAAGGTCTCGGTCTGAGACAGAGAAGAGAAGAGGGGCAGGAGAGAGCAGTGGTTAGCACAGCACACAGCTCATACAGCAACCTGAGCGGGCAGCCGGGACAACCGGTCAGCACGCACGCAGCGGCGACTGCTGAGTGCTGCCCTGCAAGCCAGCAACCGGATGCTCAGGACAAGCTAAGCATTGGCAGCTTGCTCAAAACAGCCAGTTGCAGCCGTTTGGAGGCCAGCAACTCGTCAAGCTCAAACCCCACAGTCTAACCAAGCTTGGTTAGTACCAAAAAGGACCGGCGCACCTTGTACTCGGCGGAGTTGCGGTCCTTGGGGTCCAGCAGCACCTTGAGCACCTTGGAGCCGTCCAGCCTGGAAGGAGGGCACAAATCAAAGCAAATAGTATTGAGCGTTCAAGGTTTTGCAGTGGGTAGGTTCCAGCAGTACCATGAAGCAGCACCGCGAGCACCCTCGGGGGCCGTCCAGCCTGGAACAGGCATTGAAAGGAAACACAGTGGAAAGTTGGCTACGAGAATTCGGCAGCCAGTCTGCACTGGCTGCACACCATCCTGCTCCCTGCGCGACCGTGCCCGGTCAGGGCAAGCAGGGCACTCACTGCCATCTTGCACACTAAGCTTTGCTAATCTCAGTTTATTCCAGCTCACCGGTAGCGGATGCGCTTGCCGACGATCTCGGTGGGGTAGACCAGGTCGTCCAGGTACGCCTCGTGCACCTGAAGTTCAAGTGAAAATGGAACATTACGTACTAAATAAGCAATCCGTGTCCAATGGGCCAGGGTTGGTGGGTAGACCAGGTCGTCCAGGTACGCCTCCTGCACCTGAAGAATGAGGTTAACCAATCGAACCAATTGGAAAAGTGTAAGGACGAGCTGGGCTTACTTGCTCCAACTGGGAACAGGCCGATGGTGATGGCTGCTGGTGCACGCAGGCGCCTAAGCTGAGCCGGAGCCTCGCCAGCCAGCTGCACCCAGCGCCATGCTAGCCAGCTTCAAACTGACACCCTGCCACACTCTGCAGATAACATGCTCATCGGCCGGCAGCACTCACCGAGGTGAGGGTGCGGGTGCGCGGCCGCTCCGCCTTGCGGCTGTGCTTCGCGGGCGGCAGGATGCGGCGCACGCCCACAATCACCACGTCCTTGCCTGCGGAAATAAAAAAGGAGGGCAGGAAACAAGGTGAGCAAACAGCCTGGAACAAGACAGGGCGGCAGGATGCGGCGCACGCCCACAATCACCACGTCCTTGCCTGCAGCAAATAGAAACAGTGTACACATATTTATGAGGCAAGCCGTGCGTGGCTCAAACGTGAACAAAACAATGGCCGCGGAAGGCAACCTGCAACCCGCTGCTGCCTGCCTGCCGCTGCTCGGCTACAATGCTTGCCCGCCTGCTGCTCTTCTTGTCTGCGCCTGACCAAACCCGCAGCATGCTGCCTGTGCGCGAGGGGGCCCGCCAGCGGGTGCCGCCCCAGTGTGACATTGCCGCCGTTGGCGCAGCAGCACAGCTGCAGCACCTGCTGCTGGTCCCAGCTGCCGCTGCTTGGTTGCCCCCTCGCCTGCCGCTGCTGCAGCCGCCGAGCGAGCCTGCTGCTAATTGTAGACGCACAGCGCACGCCCCAGCAGCACACCAGGCGCGCCCCCACCAGTCCGACAATCAGTAGCATGTCCACCGGTAACGATCGATCAATATATCAATTCCTCACCGCTGAACTTCTTCTCCAGCTCGCGCACCAGGCGCTGCTGCACCTTGTGGTAGGCCTTCAGCAGGCGGTAGGGCACCTGCAAGGGGAAGTGTGCAATCAACGAGCAGTTAAGAATGGATTAAACTGATACAGATGCACCTTGCGGCAGGCCTTGAGCAAGCGGTCGGGCACCTGCAAGGGGAAGTGTGCAATCAAACGAGCAATTAGACTTGATCCAGTGATGCTGTGATGAATGCGACTTGCAGTGGGCCTGTTGCCTGCACGCCGAGCAGCAGCTCACAGCCAACCTCCTGAACTTGCTTGCTCGCTCCTGTCGGACCCAGCACAACCCTTGTAAAGCCCAGCTTGCAAAGTACGAAACGGACACCCATCAAACCGATCATGGCACTACATGTAAATGATATTACATAAGCAGCTCGCCTTGATCAGGATGGCCTTGCGCGCCGCCGACACATCCACCTCGGTGGCGCCAGCGATCCAGCTGCACATGAAAACGAACCACAGTTTGTCAGCACTTGATCAACGAAAAATGGAACAAGAAGCGCAGCCATGCAGCGGCGCCGGCAAATCCAGCTGGGTGGCAAAAATGACATGCACAGGCGGTGCGTCAGCACTGCACCGTACAGCAGCAGCACCACTACCATTCCCAACCAGCAAAGCTCCGCCCAAAAGCCCCAACATGCTGCTCACAGGTCGCGCAGGTCGCCCTTGAGCTCATCACAGCGCAGCAGCAGCGCAGCAGCACATAACTAAAACCAATAGGGTAAAGAGCGCTCACAGGTCGCGCAGGCTGCCCTCGAGCTGGTCGCAGCGCGGCGGCAGCAGCAGCAAAATGGCACACAATGAGGCATAAATAAAAAAGCAATACCGAACAACAGCAGGCTCACAGGTCGCGCAGGTCGCCCTTGAGCTCCGCGTTGGTGGCCTCCAGGTCAAACAGGGCCTGCAGCACAGCAAATAAAAATGTCGACATGGGTGGGACTGGCGTGGTCGGGCAGCAGCAGCAGCAGCACGACGCGCACGCCCAGCTTGGGACAGGAGGGCGGCACCCCGCTGTGCTGCATGCGGCTTTCGCATGGCAGACCGGGCTGCAAGCCTCTGCAGTGCTGCTAACAGCTGGTGCCGATCCAGCTGCAACGCTGGCTGGATGGCAGCTGCACGGCTGCCCGGCAACGCATGCCCACATGCTGTCCAGGTGCTGGACTGCACGGCCATGCTGCCGCATGTAGCAAGTGCCCACATGCTGCCGCTGTTTCCAGCTGCTGCAGCTGCTCCCGGCGCCAGCGTGCTGCTTTTGGCAGACTGCTGGGTTGCTGCAGGCTCCAAGTTTGACGCGGCATGCGCCACTGCAACAGTGTGCTGCAGCCGTGAAGCAGCGCACATGTGCCCTGCCCGCCGCTGCACAGCCGTGCGCCATGCCGCTGCTGCTCGTTGCTGCCACTGCTTGCTCCAGCGACAGCCGCATCGCCCACGGCACACTGGTGCAGCAGCTGTGCCATCTGACGCGTGCTGCAGAGCCCCCAGGCTGCAGCGCCAGCACCGTGCTGCGCTCGCGCCGCCGCCTCTCGCCCGGCGGCGGCCGCCGCCGTCGGGGCTGCAGGGCGCCTCGTGCCCGTGCGCATGCCACGGCTACGCGCTGCACTGCACTTCCCGCTGGCAGCCAGCCCGTTGGGTGGCCGCAGGGAGGCGCCGCAGGCATGGGCGGCGGCTCGCCCGCGCCGGCCGGCGCCCTGGGGCGCTGCATCCCGCAATTCTCAATGCCCTGCTCCCCAGCAGCGGTCCCCCGCCCCGCAGCGCGCACCTGGGCCACCTGCTCCTCGAGCTCGCTGGGCTCGGCCCCGCCCTCCTTCACGATTTTCTTGCGAGCCGTGAACATCGTGGCCACGGTCCGCAGAACTGCAGCGGGCAGGGCGGCCAGGGCGGTGAGCGGGGGGCGGCGATGCCACCATGCAGCGCGCTGCCTGCCAGCCGCGGCGCACTCACCCTCCAGTGACCGGGGGAAGAGGCCGGGGCAGGCGCTGGGCGCGCCCTTGGCCCCCTGCATTGTGCCCGGGCTCCGCATGTGGCACTGCTCGGGAGCGGGTGTCGCCATTTCGCGCTCTTGTCGGCCCTGCGCTCTCTAGCAGTGTCCCAGATTCCTTTGCACAGCACCCGCCGCCTCCCCGTGCACCCCGCCAATCGTCTGGCGCGTGTTTGGTTGTTTCCCGGCGAGCCGGCGCGCCGCAGCGCGCCCACTGCGATCCCGACACCAGCCGACCCACGCGCAGCGCCGGCACCACCCCCAGGTCACCTTTGAAGCGGCGGCGGCGGCAGGCGGCACAGGCGGAGGCCGGCAGCCCCCACCGGCCAGGGCTTTGGACCCATCAGAGAATTTGAGGCGGCGGCAGGATGGGCAAGAAGCGCGCTGGAAAGGATCGCGCCTACCTCACAAACACGGAATGGCGGGAGGAGCACGGCGGGTGCGCTTGGCTGCGATGGGGTGGCGGCTTTTGGCTGCCTTTTGGGGGGGGGGGGGTTGGGGCGCCGCTGCCTGCTGCTGGTCTGTTGTACAGAGTGGAGCACTGGGAACCTGTGTCAGAGTAGTTTGTTGCCTGGGCTGCAGCGTCTGCTGATCAGGCTGCTGGCAGCTGCTGCCGACACGTCTTTGCAAGCGCTGGCGCAGCTGCCGCGGATGCCTGGTTGTGTTGCCGAGGCCGCTGCAAGCTTGCCAACTGGTGCATACCACCACAGCTGCTGCGCCGCAGCAGGCCTGCCCCTGCATGGTCGCCCCTCCCTTCTCCTGCTGCAATGGTGGCGACTGCTCTCGTTCCCATACTGAACAGGCAGTTGATAAGCCCGCTTTCACGTTGCCTGCTGGCCATCCCTGCAAATTCTTCTTCCAACCCGCTTGTTATATTTCCCCTGCAGCTACAAGGGCGACCGGCGGGGGCCCTCCTTCAAGCGCCTGCCCTTCACGCACTGCGCCATCTCCTTCCAGCCCTTTGAGGACGCAGTGAGGCGCTCTTTTGCTGCTGTTTGTTTTAGCATTTCGGTTGCTGGCTTGTAAGCATTAAATGCCCAGCCAGGCCCTTGTCCCATTGCGCCATCTCCTTCCAGCCCTTTGAGGATACGGTGAGTGTGCAGTAGCTGTCTGCATTCTGTTGCTGGACTGCTGCATGTTGCATGCCCCGGATTGCTGCGTGCCCCACCGCGTGCTGCTTGCATCGCTGGCCTGCGGGGGGCGCACCAGTGCTTATTGCTTCGTTGCAAGTCAATATTAACTGACATTTGCATCCTGCCGCCCGTGCAGGTGTGCACGGCAGATGGCACCTGCATGGACATTGTCCACGCGGTTCCCTCTGTCTCCTCAATAGCTTGCAAGTTTATGCTGTGTTTCACACCCTGGCATGTATGCAGGTCTGCACGGCGGACGGCACGTGCATGGACATTGTGAATGCAGTGCCCTCTACCTTCTCATCGGTTTGTAAGTTGATTGAATGCTGATTTTCGCGCCCTGGCATGTATGCAGGTCTGCACGGCAGATGGCACCTGCATGGACATTGTGAATGCGGTGCCCTACATCCAAAAGTTCAAGAAGCACCCAGTCACTGGGGCGCCACTGGTGCTGGCCGACCTCATTCGGTGCGCACGTGGTTTGCGATATTTTTTTGGCGCCCTACATCCAAAATTAAGTTCAAGAAGCACCCGGTGACAGGGGCGCCCCTGGCGCTGGCTGATCTGATTCGGTGCGCTGCCGTCGCCTCTGTAGCTGTGCAGCTGTGAGCTGACCTTGGACGTGTATTTGCAGGTTCCACACGTCATTTGCAACCCTGCAACCCTGCCCCTGCACATCTTCACCGTGCATATCTTCCATTAGACCGTACCGTCTTTTGAGCCTCACCCCCGCAGGCTGCACCTCCAACAGAACAGGTTGGGCCAGAGTGCAGCCAAAGCTGCATGTGACTGCGCCATTCCCCACCCTGCGCCTGCAGGCTGCACTTCCACAAGAACGCGGCCGGCGAGTACGAGTGCCCGGTGCTGAACAAGGTGGGGCGGGGTCTGTTCTTGCTTAGTAATGACTGCTCTTGGTTCTCTCTGGATCAATGGTTGAGTACGAGCGCCCCGTGCTGAACAAGGTGAGGCGCTGGTACATGCATTGCCTCAGCTAGCCGCTGGTTGATGGAGCGACACAGCGGTCCTAGCAACTGCCAGATTTTGGGCATGCGTGCTTTGCTCCGCTCACCTGGCCTCGCTCTGTTCGTCGCTCCCCGCTCTGTCCTTCTTCCCAGGTATTCACCGAGCAAACGCACATCGTGCCTCTTTTGCCTCAGGCTCTGTTCCAATTGTCACCTGTGACTCTGTTCTGACCAACTGCAGGTGTTCACGGAGCACACGCACATCGTGGCTGTGAAAACGACGGGCAACGTGTACTGCTGGGAGGCGATTGACGAGCTGTGCCTCAAACCCAAGAACATGCGCGACCTGCTCACAGGCAAGAATGTTGCTTTCTACTCCAGTCTGTGGCTGCTGCTGCTGCTGCTGCTGCTGCTGCTGCTGCTGCTGCTGCTGCTGCTGGGAGGCGATGGATGAGCTGTGCGCGGACAAAACCAGCAAACATGCGTGCCCTGCTGACCGGTGGGCGGGCGGGCTGTGCGTGCCGCCCAGTTGGGTGATCCCTCGAGTCGGGTGTGCGTGCACGCTTGTGAGCAACCCCCAGCAGTGCGCTCGCCCACTTCCTTCCAGCCTGCGCAGACGAGCCCTTCACCCGCACGGACATCGTGCACCTGCGCTCCTTTCTAGAAACCTTACAACATTACTATTATAAATTATTTTTGTTTCCTGCAGACGAGCCCTTCACCCGCAAGGACATCATCCACCTGAGCAGCTGCTCCTTGTAGCACTGCTGCCTCGATTTTTCCTGCAAGCTCTGACACCAATGAGTATTGCGTATCATGTCCACCTGCAGACGAGCCCTTCACCCGCAAGGACATCATCCACCTGCAGGACCCGCTGAACCTGTCGGGGCGCAACCTGGTGCGCCTTTGATTTTGGGGTCCCCATTGCAATACAGTAGCGCATTGTACAACGCGTTGCTAGCCTGCCCGGCTGTGCACCTGTCGAGGCGTAATCTGGTGCGCTTGCTTCCCATCTTGGCAGCAGTCTGCTCAATGCATTTGACGCTATGGCTCTTTGCGGGGTGCACCTCTCAGTCTTTGCTTAACCCCATCCCAATCCTTTCGTTTTTCCCTCTCAGGCCGAGTTCGACCACGTGAAGAAGGGCTCCCAAGTTGCCATGGAGGAGCGAGCTTCAGCGCATTCTTCCCACTTCTCATTCTTTGCTTAAACCCATCCAACTTCTGGTCCTTCTTATCCCTTCAGGCCGAGTTCGACCATGTGAAGAAGGGCCTGCACGCCGACGAGGAGGAGCGAGCAGCAGAGGAGGCAGACCCCATGTTTTTCATTCGGGGGGCGACAGAGGACACCAAACGCGCTTTAGAGGGTAAGCAATGTGGCACACTTAATTTTGTGGTTGCTGCTTTGCATGCTGGGGGTGCCAGAGAGGACACAACTTGAGTGCACTGAAAGGCGAAACACGCTCTGTTGACTGTTCTGCTCAGACTTTTTGGGACTGCGCTACGTTTCATTGCATCTGATCTGATCTGTGAATCGCATTTGCCCCTTGCCTCATTGCTTACATCAAGCCTTGCCCGCTCTCCTTCCCTCCTCCCCTCCACAGCCCTCAACAGCAAGGAAGCAGCAGCAGCGTTTGCAGCCGGCGGCGGCGGCAAGAAAGCGCAAGCGGAGCGGCTGCTAGCCGACGCCAAAGCAGCAGCGGCTGGCAAGGCAGGGGCGGGCGGCGCGGCGGCGGGCAAACCACCAGCGGCGGCGGCGGCGGCGGCAGGCGGCAGCGACCCGCGGCTGCGCTCGGCGCCGCGGCAGGAGCTGAAAGCCAGGTGGGTGCTGAATTATGCATGCAAAACGGCTGCACTCAATTATGCATGCACGACCCCATAAGATACTGCTGTTTTGCACATTCCAGCCAGCCAGTATGATGCTTTTCATCTTCCCTTTTGTTGTCACAGCTTCCGGCCGGGAGCAGCAACGTGGAACACGGACGAACCGGGGGCGCCGGGCACGGCGCCGATGCCTTCGCAAAAAAAGGTGGGTGTTTGGCGGGTTGCTTTTAGGGTTCCTCAAGTGGCCAGGAGGTGTGCTGTCCGGCTGAGGGGCACTTGCCTGCGGGACGCCGCAACCTGGCTGCCTGCTGTTTGAACCAACCAATCCAAGCGCATGGATGCTTAACTGCGGGTTGTGCATGCATGAACCCACCCTCACCCAAACGCAGGAGGATTGTCGGCGGGGGGCCGCGCCTATTAGCTTGGGATTTCTCTGCCACTCATCGCAGGAGGATTTGTCGGCGGGGCGCTGCACCGTTACAACCCTCCCCCCTGACCCGCCTGTGGTTGAAGCTGCACGGCTCAAACCTGCTGACCTGGCTTCTGCTTTCACCCCACGCAGGAGGATTTGTCGGCGGGGCGCCGCGCCGACACATTTTTGCTTCCCGACCGTTGTGTTTAAGCTGTAAGACTCATCTGCCATCTGCCTTTGCCCGCGTTGTCACTGAGTGCAGGAGGATTTGTCGGCGGGGCGCAAGGTGCCGCCGCCCTACAGCGTGAAGACGGAAGAGGCCTTCACCACTACTGGTGCGTTTTATGTTATAATTTATTCTTCAGAGAATAAGAAATGTACCGCCGCCCTACAGCGTGAAGACGGAGGAGGCCTTCACCACCACTGGTTAGTACGCCTGCATCGGCAACTGCTTGCTTTTTTCCGCGTCTGTTAGGCGGTCTGGGCGTGAAGACGGAAGAAGCCTTCACCACCACTGGTGCGTTTTATTGTTTTAAGTTTTGAGATTCAGTAAAGCCACACCTAGGGTCGGTCGTCTTGCTGGGCAGGGAGTGCCCTGTGCTGTCTGGTTGGGTGGCACAGCAAGACGGAGGAGGCCTTCACCACTACTGGTGCGTTTCACCGTCAAGCCTTTGCAATGCAGCATCAAAGTCTATTCCTCTGTGTAGGGCAGGGGGCGTGCTGTGCTGCCACCAAAGCAGGCCCACGCCACTCGCAACCTCCGCTGCTTCACTGGTCTGCTGCAAAAATACAACCCAACGCGCAGGTGCGGCATCGCGGGCGTTCACGTCTGCTGCTTCTCACCTTAATTCAATTAAGTTGCCATGCTGCAACACCTCTCGCAACGTGCAGGCGCGGCATCGCGGGCCTTCACCTCGACAGCCATGGCGCCCGCGACACGCAACGAGCGCACGATCCGCGTCATCCAGCTGGAGCCCAAAACCAAGGGGTGGGTCACTGCATTGGATTAAGGCGGGCTGGTAGTGTGTTGGTCGCTGTTCGCAGTTGCGCGCAGCAGGCGGATCGTGCTTCTGAGCGCCAGCGATGTGTTTCTCACTTCATTTTGCCTGTGTTGTTCACTCCATTTCCCGCAGGTACGTGCGCCTGCACACCAACCTTGGAGACCTGAACCTCGAGCTGCACTGCGACCAGGAGGCATCTCAATCTTGTTTTTCCCTGCAAAATGTGCCTTTCCGCAGCTACGTGCGCCTGCACACCAACCTTGGAGATTTGAACCTCGAGCTGCACTGCGACATCTGCCCCCGCACCTGCGAAAACTTCATGGCCCTTGCGGAGGGGGGTGAGTTAAGAATTGGTCATTCGAAGAACCATTGTTCATCGATTTGGTTGGCCACAGCAACACGAGGGCTGAGCGTAGTTTGGAATGGCCAAGGCCTGTGCCTGCCGCGACGAAAACTTTTGTGCAGCCGCTTCCATGCACCTGCCCGCCGCAGCTCGTTTCATGATTGTCCAAGATCCTGGTTCCAATGCTAGGCTACTATGAGGCGGTGCACACTTCCACCCCCCTCTCGCCTGCGCACACCAGCCGCTGTGTCTTACCACTCTCTCTCGTTGTATTTACCACCTCCAATGCAGGCTACTACAACGACACGCTCTTCCACCGCTCCATCAAGAACTTCATGATCCAGGCAGGTGGTGTTAACGTTTTTTGTGAATGTATTGATCGATTGGTTTGGCCTTTTAATCGTCGCACGAGGCAGCCTTGCCACTGCTCCAACGCACTTCATGATCCAGGCAAGGTGTTCTTGGAGAATCAATCTATGGTTTAGCCATTCGGAATCGTCGCAGTTGCAGGCAGCCTTGCCAGCGCTCTTATCGGAGCTTCTGGATCCAGGCCACCTTGCAAAGCGCCATGCATGGAAATTGGTTTTGCATTAACTTGCTGCACCACCCTTCACAGGCGGGGCATCTCTTGCACCCCAGCACGATGTTTTCGATGGAAACCAAGCATATCTCCTTCCCTCCACCGCGCTCGCAGGGTGGCGACCCCACCGGGACGGGCCGCGGCGGCGAGAGCGTGTTTGGAGAAAAGTTCAAGGCAAGCACATTGGGTTTGGACCAGCGGACAGCGTGCTATCAGTGCACCTTGCAGCCTAAAGTTTCGCATGCACCCTACGTTGGCCAGCCAGCAGGCTCACTTTGGCAGCTGCTCCATGTGTCTGTTTGTTTCCATGTGCAAGCATGCCCTCTTAGTTAGTTTATCATTGCCTTTGTTAAAAAATGCAGGACGAACTGGACAGCCGGCTGCTGCACAGCGGGCGCGGCATACTGTCTATGGCCAACAGCGGTGGGTGCTGTTTGTCTGTTGTTTGAACCTTTCCTGGAAGTGCGTGTGCTGCATGGCTAGCATGGCAAGTGATGCTGTCCATGGCCAGCAGCGGTGGGTGCTGTTTGGCAAAGGAGTGCAGCGGAGCTGCTGCTTACTGCACGCTGTGTCACTCGCGGTCGGGTGCATGACATGACCGCCATATTAATAGATTCCAAACGGAGCATTCTACTACAAACGCAGGCAAGGACACCAACGGCTCCCAGTTCTTCCTGCGCTACAAGTCGGCGCACCACCTTCTGTACATATCTTCCAATAACACATTCAATTGGTTTCGAACTAAATTGCAGGCAAGGACACCAACGGCTCCCAGTTTTTCTTACTTTACAAGTCGGCGCACCACCTGGACTACAAGCACACAGTCTTCGGACGTGTGGTGGGAGGTCAGTGTCCTGTTTTATCAGACAATTTTGCCACTCGTGCCACCCCTGGGGCTGCAAGCACACCGTGTTTGGCCGCGTGGTGGGAGGTCAGCCTGTTTACTTCTGATTGCCATGATCATTTGCAGTTGTTTAGATACAGCACGTTGAGCGTCATGCGAGGGCGGCCCGCTGTTTCTGCCGCCTGGGCAGCAAGCGTGCATTGGCCGCGTGGGCGTCGAGTGTTTGTCTCTGCATCTGCAGCGGTGGCACAGGGCACTGGCCACCTTGAGGGGTGCAGGCCTCGCCTGCGGTCACGCCTATCTGGCCCTCTCATAGCACTGCCGCAGGCTTCGACGTGCTGAGAATGTTGGAGACAGTGCTGCCTGCTCTTGAAAATCTCCCAATGAACCGACTAATCCATCCCCTGCAGGCTTTGACGTGCTGACGCTGATGGAGAAGGTGCCGACTGATGATGAGGACCGGCCGCTGCAGGTGATTGAAATGCAGTCACAATGTGTGTACGGATGAAAACAAAGTTTGGCCCGTTGGTGCGATGCGACCGTCAGCTCTTACAACCAGCTGCGCCGTTTGATTTTTTGGCACAATTTTTTCTGTCACAAAATGAAGGAGATTCGGATCACGGGCGCTACGGTGTTTGTCAACCCGTACAAGGAACTGCTTGAAGAGGAGGCTAAGAAGGAGGAGGCCAAGCGCAAGGCGGTGAGTTACATGATTGGCTGTTTGTTGCTCTGAGCGCAACCCGCACGACGGCGCTCGGGGCTTTGCCAGAGTAGGGCTGCATGGTTGCACTGTTTGCTGTTGCTGAATGTTTCCTGCCCGCTGTTTGCTCTCCCAAACGGCGGAGCAGTCGGGGGCAGGGCTTGGCCTGCTGCCACAACCACAGCAAACAGAACTGCATCACAAGATGCATCACTCCTGGCTACTTGCCCCTCCACAGGCAGAGAAGCAGGAGCAAGGCTTTGCCAACGACGACAAAAAATGATAGTTGTCGTGTTTCCACTTGTTTGTCTGCCCTTTTTGTCCCAACAGACGGAGAAGCAGGAGCAGGGCTCTGCCAATGACGACAAAAAATAATAGTTGTCGTGTTTCCAATTGTTTGTCTGCCCTTTTTGTCCCAACAGACGGAGAAGCAGGAGCAGGGCTTTGCCAATGATGACGAGTTTGGAGCCTGGTTCAGCAACCCCGCGGGTGAGGTCGTTTTCGCCTGTTCGTATCACAGTTCGGTGCAGGATTGGGCAGGGGGAGCGTACCTTGGTATGGTGTATGATTTGGGCGCTTGTTTCATCACGGTTCCCGTCTCCAACTGTTTCCCCCACTCTTTGCAACAGGCGCAGGGGGCGGCAGCGGCGGCGCCAGCGCCGGCGTAGGGCGCTACCTCTCGGCCGCCCCTGCTGTGGGCGCTGCGGCGTTGGCCAAGGGCGCAGCAGGCGCAGCGGGCACAGCGGGGGCAGCGGGGCAGCCGGCGGCCAAGAAGGCAAAGACAGCGGCCGACTATGGCAACTTTGATGCCTGGTAGCTGCTGTGCTTGCTCCTTAATTGCTCCTCTCAAGCCTCTTGGTTTGTGAAGCTGCTATCGTTGTCGTTTGCCTCTCTCCCCGTTACGGCCCCCGCTACCGGTGTCATGCCATGCGCTGCCTCTTCTGCCCTGCTCTCTCCTTTCCACTCTGCTCGCCGCTCCGCTCTCTGCCCCCCACCAGCTTGACGCTCCCCGCTCCGCTTGTGTGCATCGTTCCAACTGCGCTGCCTGAGCTTCGCAGCCCCCGCCTGCGGCCCGCCTGCGCTTTGCATGCTGCCCCCCCTCGCGGCATGCTGTGCTGTGCTGCCGCTGCTGCCCATGCTGCGCCCTGCTGGGCATGCCGTGCTGTTACGCACCTGCTCCGCCTGACTGCTGACTGACCCTGACTGCCGACTGTGTACCGGACTTTTACGCAATGCATTCGCTGCGCTTGTCATTTACAAAGAGTAACGACACGCTCGCCATGAACAGATCATAGACAGGGGTGCCTAGTGTTCGGCAGCAGGGATGGAAGGAAATCAGCAGCAGAGCGGTATCACTTGCTGCCATGGGCCAAGGGGACAGATCACAAATCCGGGGCAATGCAAAGTGTGCAAATTGAAGTGGAAGCCTGTGAAAGGAATGGGAGGGGGATGCAACGCTGAGCTGCCTGGCTGACTAGCTGTGGACGCTGCGTGCTGCTGCTGTGGGCTGTCGAGTGGGCAGTAGTGCTGCTGGCGGCTACTGCTGATCTATGCTTAAAACGCGTGTCAACTAGCCTGTTCAAAAAACTGTCATCGAGTGGTGGCTACTGCTGGCTATTAGCAGCAGGCGCAGGTCATGCCTTGGCCGCCGGCCGTGCGGCCTTTGCTGCTGGCCTTCTCGCAGCGGCGGGCTTTGCGGCTGCGGCTGCCGGGTTTGTTGCAGCAGCAGGCTGGGCGGCGGCAGGCTGGGTGGCAGCAGCCGCAGGCTGCGTGGCATTGGCCACAGGCTGTGCTGTGCCGTCGGCGCCCTTTTGTAGAACCGTGAAGTACTGCGGGTTGTTGGGGCCTTCTCCCAGCAGAATCTGCAAAGGGCAGATTCAAAGTGCAGAACGGCACATATGAGAGCAGAATGACAAAGTACTGAGGGTGGGTTGTTGGGGCCTTCTCCCAGCAGAATCTGTGGGTTGTGAGTTGGGAAGTACAGAAGAGTATGGATGGGTGCATCGCTAGACGGGGATGCGATGTAGCATTTGTGCGCTGAGCTGAGGCATGTGCCAATCTGTACAATGAACAACCAGCAGCACTCCTGCACCGTTACCAGGCGCACCAACTGCTCATTAGATTAATGGCTGCTGATTTTCTCACCTGCACCCCCCGCTGAATCCAGCGCACGTACGCCGCCGCATTGACTGCTGCCGAGGGCTCGCCGCTGCCGCAGCCGCCGTAGCCCGTGAATGATGAAATGCCCACCTGCAAACAAAGAACAATTGTCAGTTTAAATGGATGAGAGCAAGGATGAAGTTGAGGGCTTGCCGCTGCCGCAGCCGCCGTAGCCGGTGAATGACCAAACGCCCACCTGCAACAGCAGCGGTTGGGTTTGGAAGTGCGGCCTGTTTCAAGGTGAAAGAGGATCCCAGCGGCCTTGCTGGCAAGCAAAGAGCGCTCTCCACCTGCCTTTGAATATAAAGCAGCCAGACAGCCGCAAGGCAGACGGGTGCATGCCGTTCAAAAGCTCAATTGCAAAGCGCACCAGCAGGTCTTCGGCGGCCGTCTTTCCAGGCACGAACAACGCAGTGCCCAGCAACAAGTTAATAGCAACAAGTTAATACTTCAAACCCTGAGCAAGGGCACATCGCACATCCTTTCACAAAGCGCACCAGCAGGTCTTCGGCGGCCGTCTTGCCAGGCACGAACAGCGCGCTGCCGGTGTCGCCCACGCAGATGCCGCTGGTGCTGTCAGGCTCCGCACCTGCAGCGCAAAGTTTGTAGGGTGGGAGCAAAGGAAAGCTGCTGCTCTGTTTCGATCTGTCGATGGTGGTAGAGTGTGATGCTGGAGGCATCACAATGTGCATGTCACCCTCGTGCGCTCCGGCAGCGACGGAAGAGACGTGTGCAGTGGGAGCTGCCGCTAATCAATCAAGCAGCCCATGCATGCAAGCACCTGCGGCGCAGATGTTCTGTCCTTTGGCGAAGACAGGGAATTCGCCCAGCAGGCGATCGTTGCACTGCGTGGCGTTGAGCAGGGCCAGCTCGACCTGTGTGCAGAAGAGAGGTAAGCGAAAGAAGAGGAAGGTTACACCTTTGGCAAAGCGCTGCAGTTTTTAGTGGCGGATGCACTGCGTGGTGTTGAGCAGCGCCAGCTCGACCTGTCAGGCAACGGGAGGTGCAGTGGACAGGCTGAGTTTAGCAGGGGCGATGCAGTGAAGTGCAGTTGAGTTTAGTAGGGGCGTCCGTAAGCAGGTGGTGCGCCTGGAGGCAAAGCGGGCTTGTGAAAGAGCAAACCAGTCACAGGTAGGCCCACCCAGCGGCAACTGGCCCCAAACATGCACCACAAGCACAGCGCGGCTGAAACAAAGCTACCACCGAGCTGCACTGCAGCATTGCAACCACAGAAAGACTAGCAGATAACAAGCGCGTACCTGCTGCAGGTACTTGACCTGGCCCACTCCCAGCGGGTACTGCCCAAATCCAATGGCCGTCAGGGCCGTCCCCACAGGCACTGCTGCCGTCAGGGGAGTGCCCACCGGCACAGTCGGGCTGGGCTGGACTGCGGGCGTCGTGTGCAAGGGGTGAGGTGGGACCAGCGGGGAGGGGTGAGAGGTGAGAGGTGGTGGGGCGGGGTAGAGGGGTGAGGGGTGACTTGCGTGCAGCTCAGTTGGAATGTGCAGACTGGCTGTATCTTGAGTACATGACACAAAGGACCCTGCTGTTCGGTTGCAATGCAGAGTTGCAACGCAGAGCGCTCAATCCACAAACAACACCCGCACTCACGCTCGGAGAGGTGGATGGGCCACACCAGACCCAGCTGCTAGGCTTTCTTAGCAACGTCTGGCCAGCGACTGGGCTTGCGCCAGCTGTTGAACGAGCTTCACAACCCCCACAAAGCAAAGAGTGGAAAAAAGCAAACAGCACTCACGCTCGGGCAGGCGGATGGGCGGCTGAGCGCTGGGCTTATCCAGCAGCATCAGGGCCAGATCGTTCACCAGGCTCACATTCGCCTCTCCGGGCTTCCACGCTGCAACAATCGTAGAATGAGTTGTAGATTAATCAAACATTGTTAGCCAGCGGCAGCAGCGGAAAGTTGCTGGCCACGCTCACATCTGCCTCTCCGAGCTTCCAGGCTGCAGGGGGGACGCTGCAAAACAATGTCAATTCAGCAGCGGCACCCTTGCATGCCAGCTCATGACGACTCAAACCCGACAGACCTGCGTGCCGCGCCAGCGCCACTGTGCTGCGGGACTCGTGCGTTGAGCCTCCTTCGCGCAGCACGCGGTTGATGTCCACCTGAGAGTGCGCAGGGTTGAAAGAGCAGTATTTAACACCTGTTGCAATCTTTGGGGCTCAGCCAAAATATGCTGTAAGGGACTTGGGGATAAAAAGCTGCGATTGCTGGCTCATGCCGACCAGCGAAACACAAAGGCAGCAGCCACCCTAGCTAGCCAATCTGGAGACACTGGAGCCTAAAACAACTCACATCGGGGAACAGGAAGGCGTTCTCATCCAGGCCCAGGTTGCTGTGGGTGCATGTGGCAGCGGTCAGGACCACTTGAGGGTGCACCAGCACCCCCCCGCAGATGCTGGTCCCGGCAAAGCCTCCCGTCGACTGCAGGGTCATCAGGAAGGCAGAGGCAGCAAGAGTGGTGGAACAGTGGCTGATCAATGGCAGCCCGCTGCAGATGCCGGTACCGGCAAAGCCTCGCGTCGACTGCAGGGTCATCAGGAAGGCAGAGGCAGCAAGAGTGGTGGAACAGTGGCTGATCAATGGCAGCCCGCTGCAGATGCCGGTACCGGCAAAGCCTCGCGTCGACTGCAGTGGGTTGGCAAGACAAAAGCGGCGGCATGGGCGCTTGCCGGGTGGTGGGATGGCGGTTTGGACAGCATCGCCGCAGCACAGCGCGGCTTTGCAGCATGAGTGGCAGCACAGCGTGCCGCAGCGGCGGCCGTTGCCGCTTTGAGCAGTGACATTCACCGAAACAGAACAGTGCTGCACCGCAACCTGAGACTTGGCGGCTCACAGCCTTCCGCAGCTCAACAAGCAAACGGCGGCTCACCATGTCGGCAGCACCATTCCAGCACCAGGGCAGCGCAATGGCAGCACAATTCTCAGGCAACAGTTGCAGCACAGTGGCAGCACCCGGTTCCCAAACCCACCTGCCGCAGCAGCGCGTTCCAGCGGTAGCGATTTGCGGGGGCGGCCCGCCCGCCCGCGATGCTGGCCTGCACCCGGTCCTGATCCAGCGTCCGCCTGAAGAAGGGAGGGTGCATATCTCTGGTGTGATGCAGGGACTGCCATCATGCCATACGGCAGCTGGGTGCTGGCCTGCACCCGGTCCTGCTCCTGCGTCCGCCTGCACAGGAAGGAATGAGAGACATGAGTGCATGAATGATGAATGCGCATGAGTAACACGCACAGGGAACTGGGTTGGCCGGCAGCCGCTGCTCTTCCGGGCCTCGGCCCTGCTGCCGGGCGGCACTGGCAGGCCAGGAGGGAGGCCTGTGGTTGTGTTGTGCAAGCAGGAGGCAGGCATCCGGTGGTCTTCTGCTGCATGTTCTGGTGCCGAGGGTTTGAAGACAGGCAGCGGAAGACCAGCGGCAGTGCAAGAAAGGCGGCAGCAAGAGCGGCCTAGGGGAGAGCGGTGGACGGGCGGTGGAGGGGACACTCCCGCACCTGCCCTGCGCCGATCCCAGCGATGCCAGAAGTAGCAGGGCTGCCTTCAGGACGCAGCGCATGGCTCCGGGCGGCTCCAAGCGGTCTCCTGCAGGGTAGGCACACGCGGCTCGAGGCGGTGAGGGCGCGGCCCGTCGCCGGCGCCATTCCAATCGCAGATCTAGGGCGCTTCAGCCACTTTGCAACGCCCCGGAGCGCCGACGGCGGCGCCGCGACCCAAACTCACTGATGGTCGGGGGCACTCTTTCACTGCAGCAGGGCGCTCTGCAAGCTGCCTAATCGTCAGAATTGGGTCGATGGGGTCTAAGAAAGTGCGGGACAATGGCCGACGGCCGCCAAAATCTCCTTTGACCTGGCCCTGCCGCCACCTCGGATGGTGCTCGCGATGCTCCGGGCTTCGTTCTCTTGGCACTCCAGCTTGAGAGCACTTACAATCTAGAAAAATGCAGAGAGCCAGCGGGTACAGCAGAAAAGGGCAATGGGTGCCTCGGAAAAGGGAGCAGCAGCTTGGGCTTGGGAAAATGTGCCGCACGGGCATGCAGTGGCATTGACGCACGCTGTAGCCGCAGCAAGGTTATGATGCCGCTGCACTGCAGCAGGCGGTGAAGCGACCGGGGAGTCCTGGGAAGAAAAAATTTATGTTTAAAGCGCACGGGGGTGGAAGGGCATGTCACACAATGCAATAAAACCGGGTGAGGGAGGGGGAGGTGAGTGGAAAAGGAAGGTGGGTGGGTGCTGGGAGGTGATAGGGATGCGTTTACAGACGTTCACAGACGTACCGTTGACTCTACTGCCGGCCCGTGGCATCCACGCCATCGAATCCAGGCAGGTTTGGCTCCGCGCCCGGCAGGCGCGGCGGCTGGTAGACTGCCCCGCCCGCCGTGCTGCCACCGCCTGCCGCCGGCGGCGGCTGGTGCACCGGCAACTCATGGCCATCCAGCGGCTCCTTCTTCCATCCTTGCAGGCTTTTGTGGCCGCGCAGCTTGATGAATGCGAAAGTGGCGCCTCCCACCACGACTGTCAGGCACAAGGGTGGGTGCGGAGAGGGGAAGCGTGAGCAGTGCCGTGCAACAGCACAGGGAGCGTTGTGCGTCACCACCCAGCTGCCGCAGCACCAATGAAGGCTGGGCCATGCCCCTGCACACCTCGCGGGCATGCCACATGCCGCCCACGCCTGCCCCCAGCTGCCGCACCCCACACCAGCACCTAGCACGGTATTCAGCACCCAGCACAGCACCCAAGGTAGCTGTCCATCCAAACCCACTCACCCAGGCCGCCAATCACGCCGCCCACAATCGCGCCCGTGTTGGTTCCAGAGCCGCTCGAGTCTGAACTTCCATCTGTTGAGCCAGAAGGCGAACCGGACGCCGATGCACTTGCATCCCCATCCGCCGGGGGCGGCGGCGGCGGCGCTGCGCCTGCTGCGCCTGCCGCGTCCGGCGAGGGTGACGGTGACGGCTGCTCCGGCGATGCGGCTGGCGAGGGCGAGGGTTGCTCTGGGGATGCTTCCGGCGAAGCAGCCGGGGAGGAAGGCGCTGGGGAAGACGGCGCTGGAGGGTTGGGCCCCGCTGCGCAGCTTTGGTTGCTGATCAGCTGTGCTCCATCCGGCTGGGCCACACAGGTGGCCCGCAGGTCATCGCCCTTGTCTTCCGCGCACACAAAGGGGACCAGATTGGGAGGCACCGGCCCGCACAGCGCGCTGTTGTTGGCCAGCGTGCTGCAAGGGGGGAGGGAGGGGGCAGCATGGCACGGGCGGCGGGTCGGTGTGAGCAAGTTTTGGAGATGGCACACAGATGCGGTGAGCACGTGCAGCGCACCAGCAAACAACCCTCGTGCAACATCGTGCCACACCGCTACCCTGTCCAAAAGGAAACTGCCGCCTGGCATTTTGGCACTCACATTTCGCACTTCTGGAAGTTGCCCCTGAAGCCTCGAAGAGAACACCCCAAAAAAAACTAAAACTGCTCTAAAGTTTCCGGCACTCACATTTCGCACTTCTGGAAGTTGCCCCTGAGCCCCGTGGGGCACACGCCCTCGTTCCCGCTGCTGCTGTTCAGCCGCACAAAGGCGGTGGGCTGGCCCCACTCCGCGGGGATGCTGCCTTCCAAGAAGTTGTTGTGCAGCTTGCTGTCAGGCAGGAGGATGGGAGGACAGGAGGACAGGGTTGGGACGACGCTTACAATGCATACACTGCTATGCCTCGGGGATGCCGCCTATTAAGACGTTGTTGTGCAGCTTGCTGCGCGGCGGGAGGAGGACGGGAGGGCGGGGTTGAGGTGGGGCATTGTTGAGCAAGCTGTGGTGCCCACGCGCAGTCAGGCCTCGCACTACGATCTGTCTGCGAAAGCTGCAGCACTGCAATCTGGTTGCTAATTGCACTCACAGCCAGGTCAGGTTCTTCAGCGCCCCCTCCCCGCCCCAGCTGGGCGGCAGCGTCCCGGTAAGGTTGTTGTCGTTTAGCCATCTGCGATAAAGGCACAGGGGCAGCACAGCGTTTGGGCAAGGTAAGGTCATTGTCGTTCTGCCATCTGTAGCAAAGGCGCAGGGGCGGCAGCATCCCGGTTAGGTTGTTGTCGTTCAGCCATCTGCCACGGAGCGGCTATAACCGGGCGGCACTCAGGCTGCAAGTCGGCAGCGCAAGCTTGCAGGACCATTGAAGGGGCAGACCAACCTGCGCCCAGCGCAGCAGGGGGCGGCACGATGGCCAGGACCAGCAGGCATGGCATCACACGCAGTGGGATGGCAAGGGAATCAACAGCAGGCGACCCGCACTCACATTCGCCAGGTGTTTGGGAAGGCGCCCGCTCGCCCCCAGCTGGCGGGCAGAGCGCCCGTAAAGCTGTTGTTCTCTATCGCCCTGCAGCAGCAATCAGGCTTCGCCAACTGTGAGAATCAGGGGTGGGGGCTTTGGCCACGGCGGCGCGGCTTGTTGCCGGCGGCGCAGAGGCAGCCGGCCCGTCACTTGCTGCAGCCGCCTCAGTCCCTGGCCCCAACCGCCTTTTCTCCCTCCTCCCCAACTTACAGGTCTGTGAGGTTCAGGAACGCCCCGTCTGCTGCCCAGGCATCCGGCAGGGGGCCTGCGATTCAGAAAGGCGCAACAGCCACCGCAGCGGGGCAGTTTGCTTTAGTGGCGGTGCCGCAAGGAGGCAGCAGGGCGTTGGGAGCGCGTGTGGCCAGCCATGGCGGCAGCCGCACAGCAGCGGCAAGTGCGCCAGGCAGGGAAAGTGTGTGCAAGTCCATGGCTGGCAGAGCTCAACTGAGCACAGCGCCCGTGTTCTCAACACGCATTGCGACTTAATTTAGAATAAAAGCAGCCTCACCTGAGAGGTTCTGCCCCTTGATGTACACTTGCCGCAGCGACCTGCGGCAGGGGTGAGGGTGCGTTGTTGAAGCATGGCTGGCTTGCATTGGCGCGCGGGCAGCGGAGGACCAGACGGCTGCTAAAACAAGCGGCGGATCCCCTGAGGGCTGGCAATGCAAGCACCCAAGAATCAGCTGTTTTGCACCAAAGAAAGCAATCAAGAATCAGACGTGCAGCGGCAGAGTTTCAGCACGGGAGGCTCACGCGATGTCGATCAAGTTTGTCACAAGCTAAAGTGTTAGTTCAAAAAATCCGCTCACGAGATGCTGGCGAGCTCGGGCGCCAGCCGGCCTTGAGCGAGCGGCTGTGCGCACAGGTTGAAGTCCCACTCGCCGATCAGCGGGCAGTGCAGGCAGTTGTCGCAGCCCCAGTCGCTGCGGAGGGCACAAGACGCGGCAGATGCATGGGGCGGCGGTTGGGGTAGTGGCATAGGAGCTCATGCAGCGGCAGGGCCGCCCCAGGGCTGCTGTCGCGGGAGGCAGCACAGCGGGGGAAGCATGCCGCGTCACAAGCGTGCCGACAGCACAGCAGCGGCGTGAGGGCTGGTTTTCAGCAGCGGCGGCCAGGGTTGTGCAGCACAGCGCGGCGCAGCAACAGCCGGGCTGGGAGGCAGCAGCTGGAGCAGGTAAGACAGCTCACATGCGATACACCATGCCCGAGTCTGTGCAGTTGACTCCGCTCCAGCTGCACACATTGGGCACCGCTTCCTCCCAGCCCACGATCTTGTTGGCATCCTTGAAGGCAGGCCAGTTGGTGACCGCGTCACGCTGCGCAAGCAGCGCCTGGCGGATGCCTGGCAACAGGGCAGCAGGAGGCGAGGGCAGCAGGAGACAGAGAGACGGTGGTTGGTCAGGGGCGGTCAAACACCCAGTGTGACATGCAAGCGGGAAAGCCTGGGCGTGTAGCCATGTGCTGGATGATGCAGACGAGGGCCGCCGCCCTGCCGCAGGCGCCTGCACCCGCAGGCGGCGGCAGGCGGCGGCCTTACTTGCCAGCGCCCCCAGCCCTCCGCTCGCGCCCACCTGCATCCGTGTTGGTGCCCTTGGGCTGCTGCGCGCTTGCGGCACCCAGCAGCGCCAGCAGCAGTGCGAGCACCGCTGCCCGCAGGACTATCATCGCCGCGCTGTCATGCAAAGCACCAGGGTGCGTGGAGCGCCTTGTCCGCCTTGCCGCAAGGCGCCCGTCCACGCGGTGTAAGGGGGCGCGTCTCCCGGCCCACACCGGCTCTTTCAAAACGCGGGTGTTTCGGCTCGCGGTGCTGCAGAAATGCGAGCGGCGGAGCAAAACGCCAAGGTGCCCTCCTGGCCCTGCTGCCGCCGGCGGGCATGTCGCGGCGGCGGGAGTTGCCGCAAGGGCCCACTCAGCGGCTCGGGTCAACCCGGGCTTTCAAGGGGCTGCAGCAAGGGAAAACGACGTGCTTCCAGTTGCGGCATATGTATCTGCAGGCTCGGAAGCAACCCAGCACCACCTTGCAGCTCCATGCGCTTGTTAAAGGGGCGTCAACCCTTAACCGCCGTCCCCGTTTGGGAGGGGACACACAGCATAATACTCTTTAATACCCCACCCAGGGCTCATCATACCCGACACACAAGCAGGCACACACTTGTCGTGACGACCAGCGCCTGCCAATCAGAAGCATGGTCTACTTCACAGCCGAGACTCGGCCTGAGTGCCGCTGCAACTTTTACTGCAGCCCATGCCGCACTGGCGCCCGCCGACCACTGCCCGCCACGGTGCCTGCCATTCCCTGCCCGCATGCAAGCTCTTGGCTCTGTCAGCTGGAAAAACATACACTCAGGGGCTGCCCATTGAAAGAGAGTGGCTCAGCAAAGGGGGCCATGGTTGATTTCAGCGGAAAAGTGGGTACTAGTGCTTTGAACTGCAATGGGGCAGACGAGGTGCATACAGGGGAAAGGGGCTTACGGCAACAAAAAGGGGGGCATGGCAACAAAGATGGTGGCGCGCTGCAGCTGCCCTTATTCACTATCGTTGCTGCGGCCGCCATTGCGGCACCATGTAAATTGGGCAGCCCAAAGGCGCATCACACACCAGCTTTGTTGGTGATTGCTCAGCCAGGAGCGAAAGTTTTTCCGCCGCACACATGAGAGGGTGCCCCACACACAGTGCTAGCGCCTCACACATGCGGCAGCTCGTAAGACCGCCGCCGCAGGCTGGCCGCCGCTCGCGGGCTGCGCACCACAGCCGGCGGCAGCGGCGGCAGCCCGGCAGCTGCGTCAGCTGCGCCTGGCTCTGCGGCTGCGTCGGCCTCGATTGTGCTGCGGCGGTGCACCAGCGAACTTCGGCTGCGGGAGGGCAGTCAGGGTAGAGAGGGCAGTCAGGGTAGAGGTTGTGTTTGGTTGTGTTAAGGTAGGATGGGGGTTTGTTAACAAGAACTTACTAAGTAGTACCAGATGGTTCCAGTGGCATTGGAGCACAGGTATGAAGTGCCACGCTGGGACGGGTGAAACCAAGACACGTTGGCAGCAGGCAGCAACAAAGGCTGGTCATGCCACACACCTGAGGTGGTGCACCACACGCAAGTGGTGCAGCTCGCTGTCTGGCAGGCGAGCCACTTACTCTAGACAAAAATGCATGCAGCTCACAACCGAGTCGATACAGAAGGGCGGAAGGCAGGAAAAGGTAACCAACACGAAATAAACAGCACCAACACCCCCGCACCTGAGGTGGTGCACCACACGCAAGTGGTGCAGCTCGCTGTCTGGCAGGCGAGCCACTTACTCTAGACAAAAATGCATGCAGCTCACAACCGAGTCGATACAGAAGGGCGGAAGGCAGGAAAAGGTAACCAACACGAAATAAACAGCACCAACACCCCCGCACCTGAGGTGGTGCACCACACGCAAGTGGTGCAGCTCGCTGTCCGGAAGGCTGCCCTCAAGCTCTGCAGAAGACCGGCCCTCCCCCTCCCCGCTGCTTCTGTCCGGCGTGGCGGTCCCTTCACCAAGGCCCTGGGCAGCCGCCTCCTGCGCTTGAGGGGGGTGGTTAGTGATGCTGAGCGTTCAAACGGGGTCTGAAATGCTGCGTGCTGCTGCGTAGATGAGAGGCACCACCGGCGCAAGAGCGCCCTCCTTTGCCGCTACTCACATTGCTCAGCCCTCTGGGAGGCTCCACAACCCAGCGCCCGTGTGGCAAGCAAAGCACAAGCACAGTGCAGTGTGCCTGCAGCGCCTGTTCGTGCGACAACGGTGCCGCCTCCTCCTCTCGAGCAGCATCCAACTCTTGCAGGTGCCTTCATTCCCAGCCATTCAACCACATACAAATTTGTCACAAACAAGCTTGCCTGCAGCGCCTGTTCGCGCGTCAGCGGTGCCGCCTCCTCCTCCCTTGCCGCATCCAGCTCTTGCAGGTGCCGCTTATTGGCGAAGCAGCGGGGCAGCACCCACTGGCGCAGCGGCACAAGCGCCATGATGGGCAGAGGGAACAGGATGCTGCAAAGAGTAGGGAAACGAAAGGCAAGTACAGGTCAATTGGTGCTTGAAGGCAGGCAGCACCCACTGTCTTAGGGGCACAAGCGTCATAATGGTCAGGAGGAAGAGAATGCTGCAGGTGGGAGAGAGGCAGGCAGAGTCAAAGAGGCAGGCAGAGTCGACCGTCTTCAGCTGTGCTGCTCGACACCTCCTCAACTTGCGGCACTCCCCAAAATGATCCATCGCTCACCCAGCCATGCCCGCCCACGTCACAACGTAAACCAGCAGCAGGAGGTAGGCGGGCTGAGAGGCAGTAGGCCTGGCAGTCTCTGCCCCTCCCCAATTCTGAATGCTGTGGAACATGAGCTCACCCTGCCACGCCCGCCCACGTCACGCCGTAGACCAGCAGCAGATAGGCGGCTTGAAACGCAGCACCAACGACACAACACTCAGCCAAACAGAGGACTGTTCTTGCCCCTCCTCCCAACTGTCCTCTACTAGGCCACAGCTCACCCTGCCACGCCCGCCCAGGTCACACCATACACCAGCAGCAGGTAGGCGGCCTGGAAGGCGGTGAACCAGGCAATGACGCGGAAGGGCACCGTCTCTGCATTTCATAATGGGAAGGAGGCGGAAGGAGGGAGGTCTGCATTTCATCCCGGCAGCAGCGGCAGCAGTGGTAGTGGCAGCAGCAACTGTCGGCAGCTCACCCAGGTAAGGAGCGTGTGCTTTCTCCAGCAGCAGCGTTCGCTTGCGGGGGTCGGTGAGCAGCAGCAGGAGGCGGTCCCAAAACTGGCTGCCCGGCAGGCTCTCCAGGGACATGAAAGCGAAATAGCCCTGTGTGGGGTTGGATGGAGGAACAAAAAGTCGTGCTGAGAAAGTTTGCAAGCTGAAAGGTTGCAAGCAGCAGCCGGTCCCACAACTGGCTGCCCGGCAGGCACAACCCCGCTGCGTACAACACAAAGTGCAAAACTCATGCAGTTAGGCCGGTGCAAATAGAAAAATAGATTCCGGGCATCCCCCCCCCCGAAAATTATTTGGAAATTGGAGAATTTTCGTACTTGGCAACTGCCTAAAATTGGGGCGCCGTGCGGCAGCGGCAGGCGGT
>VFQQ010000481.1_pt1 | contig 78288 bp, 130 predicted proteins | sample 3512341 | NCBI WGS metagenome assembly VFQQ01 (sample SAMN10412373, study PRJNA504923) | tailings metagenome | isolation source: Relicate 2 Philex TSF1 revegetated site | place: Philippines: Tuba, Benguet | collected 2017-08-29
CGTGCAGGCGCGGTGAAACTCCCCAGCGACCGGCGGCAGGGGCACACGGCGGCGGGAGCAGATGGTCCCCGCAGACGACTTCCGATCGGGGCGTGGCGAAAGCCCAGCAGTTACACACAGCTTCACTAACCAGCGCAGCACAGCGGCCACGCTATACTGGATCGATTTTGAGGGCAGAGTGGTGAGTGGGGGCTGTGCAGGCGGGCAGTGCTAGCCTGGCTGCTGGGTTGGCACTGATATTGCTGCGATTTTACTGCGATTTTACCGAATGACCCGTGCTCGGCCGTGGCTCCCTTTGTGCTTTCAACCGTCCACCGTTCCTGATGCAGGCACAGTATGGCACAATTCCACCTGGCAGCACCCTCAACCAAGGTGCTCCCTGCATGCTCATATCGACATGCATATGCTGGCATGGCACGATGGCCAGCAGCCACCCGCTTGCAAGCCTCCACCCGCTTGCAAGCCGCCCCATGCACCGCCGGCTGGGCCATCGCAGCAGATTCGCACGCAGGCCGCAGTTCCTGCTTCTGCGAAGCGCAGTTGACCCCTTCCTGTGGCCTGGACAGGCACCTGATCCCTTGCCCTTGCGCCCTCCCTCCCCTCTTGCAGCCACCTGGGCGGCACATGCCTGGCGGGTATGTGACGAAAGCAGCGGGGCTGTCCTGGTTGAGTATGTGGGGCCGGCAGCAGCTGTGACGCTGGCGGCAGATGGCAGCGTCAGGATCGCGGCAGCCAGCGCTCCTGAAGCAGCAGCAGCGGCAGCAGCAGCAGACGATAGGCGGCCGGAGGGTGGTTCTGGGGCACGGGAGGAGGGTGCGTTGTGAACCTTCCCTGCCGCGCCCTGCGTCTCGTTACCCCATGCCTTAGCCTGCCCTCTGCCTCTGGACTCCATCACCGCGAATTGCGTTGACTTATCATAGCAGGTATGCACCGGCAATCAACATGAACAGTGAATGAATCGCATCCGTTGAATGTGAACAGCTAACAAGGTGCTGGGCGGAAGTCGACATGTGTTGGCTCAGTTGCAGTCTATTGTTGGCGCATGCTCGCCATGCAGGTATGGTGTGTGTTAGAGCGAGACGTACAGACAGCTGTGTGGGCGGCAAAGGTACCGTCATAAGGCAAGCACATTGTGGCGCACAAGCAGGCAGGGTGGGAGTCGATAGACAGCTGAGGCTAGTCGAAAGAAGGAAGGCCAGGGAAACGATTAGGGCTCGTGAGGGGAGGGAAAGGTGAGCACCGGAAGGGTGCAACGTCAAACCGGGGTTGGATAGGTAACGACGAAATGACAAAGCACCGCCAGCAGCCCAGGCAAGCGGCGGCTGGATACAGGTAGGTAGCAATAATGGCGTAAAGAACACGGTGCATGGCTCGCGGCAGGTGCCAAAGCCAGGTGTCAGCTGCAGCCTGCAATGGTAAGCTGCAGGCATCAGCTGCAGCTTCACCGCTCGAGCCGCAGCCCGCAGGCTGCACGCAGCAGCACCCACACTGCCTCTGCCGCATACAGGGATACCAGCAGCGGCTCCTCACAAAATGCCTCGTCCAACCAGGCCAGCAGCCTGTGCAATGTGCCTGTTGGCCTGCCAGCCACCGCCGCAGGAGCCCCTGCCGCATCTACGCTCGACTCAGCCGCCCCTGCTCGTGCTGATTCTTGGTCAGGTGGGTGCAGGCTGGCCGCCTGCCGCCCATGTGGCCTGTAGTGTTTGCGCCCCCCAAGCAGCAGTGCAGTGGGCAGTACCACGCTGAGCACGAGCTGCAGCCACGCTGTGCACGCCCAGCACGCTGCCCGCTCGTTTGTGAAGCTCATGTCGACACCCGGGGCTACCAGGTGGAAGGGCCTGCACAGAAGTACAGTGCGATTGGGGGGCGGGGGCTGGGTTCAATCAGCGTGCCGGCATAGCGGGGTTCTCATGAGACCTCGCATTACTGCAGCTCTGCACCTGCCCTGCCCAGCTGCAGCTCACCAGTCAAGGACGAACCCCATGGCACGGAAGGTGGCGTTTCCGGCCGCCGACCCCGTGAACACGTTTGCTGGGCGGTTGGGGTGGGGCGGCAGCAGGCCGCAGCGCCCTGATGCCAGGTACAGCAGGCACCAGGCTTGGAACGCGGTGACCCAAGCGTGCGACCTGTGAGGTGAAGGGGTGGGGGCATTAACAGGAGGCAGGCGCTACGAGTTTGTTCAGGGAGGAAGCAGGGTGCAGCTGGTGTTTTGCAACGCCGGGCAGCAGGCGTGGTGCCAATCCAGACAAGATAAGATAAGTTGCCCACAGCCCAACAAACTCTCATCCGACAGGCTGACGTATGACCCGCCAACCCAACCAGCCTGCACCTGAGCGGCAGTGGCATGCCGATGCTGAGCATCAGCAGATAGATGCCGTGCCCGCTGAGCAGCATGTGCCACAGGAACGCCGCCGCGGAGGCCGGCTGCCTGTCAGGGATGGGAAGCGGGACGGCCAGGCACAGGGCCAACGCCACTCGCACGAACGCCACAATCGGCACTCGCCGCGGCACGTACCAGCCCCGGCGGCAGAGGTACAGCGCCGGCGGCACCGCTGCGCCTGCTGCATAGGCCACAAGAATGCCCGAGTGCTCCGCTGTGATGACCTGCAGGTGAAGCGAGCAGCCGGTTTAGGCGTGCAGAGAGTCGGCAGCTGGGCAAAGATGGCTTGTGACACCGAACAGGACAGCCAGGATAGGCAAGGCCAGCGGCGATTATGGTCAAGTGTCCTGCTCTCACACCCACCGCCGTCACCTGGAATCGTGTAGCTAGGCGGGCAAGAGCCCCTAGGGTGTGCAGAGTGCCTGTGATAGCATCCACACGAGCTGCGCTTTTGGCCGAGAGCATTTGGCAGAGACGAGGGAGCGGCGCGGTCCCGGCGAGGGCGGCGGCTTGGGGCCGGCAAGGGTGCCGGGCGTTGCGACTCTGCCAAACACAGCGCCAGCCGCCACTGATATGAGAGCGGGACGGCGGCCTCTGAATGGGGCACAGGCCGGGCGCACGTGCGGGCTTGTGCACCGAAAGGCCTTTGCAGCCTTGCCGTCACGTACACGGCTTCTGACCGCCTGAATTCGACTTTTGTAGGGCCGTCCGGTGGCTCGCCTCAGCTGCGGTAGAAGTGGCCAGCTGCGCAGCGGCGCGGTGAACAGACGGGCTCTGCCAGCCAGCGCTGTGGGCAGACGGTAATATGTGAGCGGGGGAGATTGTGGGGCAAGCGATCTTGCGGAGCCCTGCTCCCATGCCGCCGCCGCCGCCGCCGCCGCCACGTGCTGCTATGCTATGCAACCCTGGCCAGAGTGTGCGCCCTGCCCCGACAGGGGAGGCGACAGCGCCAGACCGTGTGCTGCATGAAAGAGTCTCAGCACCGCATTTCTGGAGCAGCATTTTCAAAACCTTGACAGGAGTTGGTGACCCACACGGGGGCGGAATGTGTCCACTGCAAGATTTCGTGCAGTTATCACTGCAGCTTTGAGTATGATCATTTGACAGGAGAGAGCAGAGTGCAACGTGGGGCGAGGAGCGGAACCCTCATCAAGTGCGGAAAAAGGTAGGAGAGGTGCATATGAGAGTACACAGGGTGTGGGGACCCAAGGTTAGGAGACACGTACAAAGGGAGGAAGGACAACACAGGCAGGCCTTGGGTCAAGTCAAGTGCACGAGTAACTACTCATCGCTGGTCAGCCAGGCTCTGGCCTTCGCTCTTCGGCCGCGCAAACGGCGTCGGCCGGGGCGGCTGCTGCGCGCCGCCGGGAGCCAGCGCCACCGAGCGGAACCTGTGCGGCTGCTGCTGCGGCTGCGGCTGCTGCTGGTCTTGCTGCTGCTGCTGGTCTTGCTGCTGGTCTGCTTGCGGCTGCCCAGCTGCCTGCAGCTGCTGCTGCTCTTCCAGCTGCCGCGCCGCCACCGCCTCGGCAGCCCCCGCCACAGACACAGTGACAGACGCGCCCCCCGCCGCCGGGCTGCCTGCGCTGCGGCCGCCGGCGGAAGGTGCGACAGAGGGCGCGCCGAGGCGGCCGCTGGACTGGGCTGTGCGTGGCGCGGCTGATCTAACTTCCACTCCTTCTGGCGGGGTGCCCGGCGCCAGCTGCAGAAGCTCAACAAGTTCGGTGGCGGTTGGCCGCTCCTCTGGGTCGCGAGACAGGCAGCCGGAGATGAGGTCCGCCACCTCTTGGGGGCACTCTTGGGGCACCCTGTGGGAGTGCGGCGGGTGTGGCGAGGCAAGGGTACGTGATGAGGGGGCATGGGGGATTGGGGAAGTGTTCAGGGTTGGCGAAGAGCGGCGATGTGGGTTGCGAGGATGCTTTGAGTTGCATTCGCATGCACAACTGGCTGGCACATCCCACCATAAGCCTGATTGCAATGGCACATCCTGGGCGCAGCCCAGCACAGCCCACCCGCCCAGCATGCTCCAACATGCATGCAACCCACATCACCACCCCAAGCACGCTCACTGGGGCTCGCGCAGCTGCCCACGCACGGGCACCTCGTTGCAGCAGATCTCCCAGAGCAGGATGCCCATGGAAAACACGTCCGCCTTGGTGGTGCAGTGCTCGCCCAGCAGCAGCTCGGGAGCAGACCTGCGGGGGCAGGCGGACAGCCACTCAGAAGCTGGTAGCGCTGCTTGCAACGCCAAAACGAGGAGCAGACCTGCAGAGGCACATAACCAGCCACTGTGGAGCAGGTAGGACTGCTGCAGCTGCCAGATGTGGAGAGGGAGGCGCATGAACATCCGGCGGGTCTTGGAACCGCTGATGCGCGGCCAGCGGTCTGCCGTTGGCACCCCGCGCTGCTCTGTGCGCGAGCCAACCCTATGCTGTGCTGTGCTCACCAGGCCAGCGTGCCCACCACTCCAGAGACATAGTCTCCAGCCATGATCTTCGACAGGCCCACATCCCCCAGCTTGGCAGTGCCGTCCCTGCGGCAGGGCGCACAAAACAGCACGAAGCGGGGCAGGGGTTGGTACGGCAGGGGGTGTGCCTGACACCCATGGAAGCAAGTCTGTGCCGAGGGCTGGCAGCCGACCGGCGTGGCAGCCCACACTGCTCCATCTGCCTCGATCACTCACCTAGTCAGGAGGACGTTTGCCGACTTCAAGTGGTGTGCAGGGGGGATTGGAGGCGTGGTGGGGATGGTTTGGGTGCATGAGGGCATGACTTGGCTCAGCTGCCGTGCTGTCCTGCCAACTGATAGGCTGCTGCTCTCATCATCCCCCTATGCATTTGCAGGTGGACAAGTTTGTGGCCAAGGCCTACTACTCCTTCCTGTGCTCCGAGGATGCGCTGCACCTGGGCAAGGCGAGAGGGTAGATTGCAGCCCTTGCTGGGATGGGAGAGCAAGTGTTACCTTCAAGTCTAGGTGGATGATGCGTTTGGAGTGGAGGTAGACCAGCGCTCGCGCCACGTCCAGCGCTATCTGCAGGCGTGAGAGACGGCATGTACAAGTACGGAGTTGGCAGGGTGGGGGTGAGCTAGACGGCAGCTCATGTGGGGCCCAACGGGAAGCTTTGCATCCTTTGCTGGCCAAGCCAAGCTGCCAGCCCGAGGGCACGCCGCCAGTCCAACGGCATGCTGTGCCACGAGGCAGTGAGCGGCAGCGGCAGCAGCGCTCGGCGGCCGGAAGAACAGCATGCCACACCCCAGGCCTCAGCTGGCTGGCCAAGCTGGCTGGCGACTCGCCTTCTTGCCGCGGCGCCACCACGTGACCTTGCCGGCTCGTAGATTGTGGGTCAGATTGCCGCCCTCCAGGTACTCGGTTATGAGCAGCATGCGCCCCTCTTGGAAGCACACACCCTGCGGCAGAGTTGGACGTTGGGCCGCAAAGCGTTGCAACCATGTCACCAAGCAGGGTCTGTGCTACCGAAGAAACCAGCCAATTTGCCGCACACCTGCGGTGGCATACACACGAGCTGCTCCACTGTTTTCAACATGCCAGCCGCTGCACCGCACCTGGAACTGTATCACATGCGTGTTGCGGCACGCGCGCAGAACCGCAATCTCGTGCTCCCACTCCGCATCCGACATGTCCTTACTGCCAGGCGCGGCCGAGCCACCCAGCACCTGCGGCAGGAATGGCAGGCGTGGTCGGTGCAGCATTGCCTCCAGCAGCAGGCATGGCCCCGCCTGCTGAGCACCTGTGATGACCACAGATAGCTGAGCCCCAGTCAAGCACTCGGGCGCCGGTGATTGCCATTAGAAGCGGTGGGCTTTGGGCAACAGCAGTATGTGGTAGGTTACTTTGGTGCCCTCCAGGCTGACAGTTGCAAGCAACAACTCCACAGCAACCCCAGGCATCACCGGCCATGCACAAGCTGGTGGCCAACATAATGCAGCACCATCCCACAGTTGCATACCTTGACAGCCACGGGCTGCACGCCGTGCAGCAGCGCCTTGAACACGGTGCCAAAGCCGCCGGCTCCCAGGCGCCACAGCGAGCCGTCGGGGCGCTTCATGATTTGGATGTCTGGAACGGACAAGAGGGGAGGGATTTGGGATACGTTCGGTGGGGTGGGGTGGGACGGGTGCGGCAGCATAGGGTGGGAGGTGGCGTTGTGCGGCAAAAGGTGGGGTGGCTCAAGTGTCTGTGAGGCGCCCTTTCATCAGGCCGCACCACCAGTTCCCTCGAGCAACTTCCCCCACACGAATTGCACTACTCATGTGCCCGCACTCACCCTTCGAGTCGATGTGCCAGTCAGCCAGAGTATCCAGCAGGCTGTTTTGGGGCGCCAGCGCGGTGCTGGCGCTGCTGCCCGACGCCTGCTGCGGCAGGCGGGCGGCGCTGCCGCCGCTGAGGTTCAGGTCGTGCTTACTACCCATCGAGGAGGGCAGGGAGTTGAACACCGGCGGGGCTGAGCTGGGAGGGGAGGGGTTGCACTTGACGAGCGCCTCCCCAGCGAAACTGATGCCCTGCTCCAGATCCTGCGTTAAGTGATGGCATGCCAGGGAGGGAGCAGCAGGTGGGTGGGCAAGCCCAGGGGTGGCTGATGCCTCCCTGGGAAGCAGCCGCAGGCCACTGGAAGCAGCCGCAGTTACCTGGCCACCAGCCTACACCAGCCGGTGCGTGGCGCAAACCCCACAACTGCGATGTGCAGGGCAGCCCCAGCAGCTGCGCTCTCACCTGCTGCAGCTCCTGTGCCGTGGCAAAGCGAATCGCATCTGCCTTGCTGGCGGCCGCCGCAGACGCCACAGCAGCGCGCCGGCGCCGCCGCACGACAAAGATGGCCGCCGCCACGAGCGCTGCAGCTCCCACCACCGCCACCGGCACTGCCACTGCCGCAACCGGGAAGCTGCTGCCGCCGCTGCTGCTGCTAGAGCTGCACTGCGGGCCATCTGGCACCAATGAATCGGCAGAGCAGACCACGTAGCCACTGGGGCACAGGTCAAACTGTGCAGAGGGCGGCACAGAGCCTGTGCACAGCTCTGCATTGCCGGGCTGCACTTGCACCAGCTTGAGGGAGGGCAGCTGCAGCCAGCTGGCGGGCACGTCCCCTGTCAGGTTGTTGTAAGCCAGGTAGCTGCGGCAGGGGGAGGAGCATTGTGTGGACATTCATGTGCAGCCAATGGCGGGCACAGGTGCATTGATGATAGGATACTGCCAGCTGGAAACCTCAGCAGGCTGCGACGTATGTTCTCCCGCTGCCAGCCCCGCTCACTGCGACTCCCAGCGGTCGTATATACAAGTTCTCCACTCTGGCGTATAACCACGTTCTCCCGCTGCCAGCCCCTCACAGCAATTCCAAGCTTCCATTTATGCATGTCCCCGCTGCTAGCTTGACTCACTGCGACTCGAGGCTCTGCAGGCCCGCGCTCCAGGCCGGCAGGCTGCCCGCCAGGCTGCAGTTGGTGAGGTTCAAGCTCCGCAGAGCTGGCAGGGAGCCTGGAGAAGCGCCCCACTCCACAGGCGGGCTGCGGCAGCAAAAGGACAAGCGCTGTGGTGCGTGTGGGTGATGCAAGGCAGGGTCGGTAGGCACAAACGAACCAGGATCGGCAGGGTGGGTGGGTTTGGGGCAGGTGCAGGCAGCAGCTGCTGGTATGCACGTCTTGACCCTCAGTGCCAGGCTGTGCGGGCTCTCACCTGGCCTTGAGTGGGTTGTCGTTCAGCGTCAGCTGGGAGAGCACTGTGAAGGCCCCCGGGTCGCCCCACTGCGGCGGCAGGCTTCCGGTCAGCTGATTGCCGTGCAGGTACCTGCGGCATGTAGGAGTGCAGACTGCAGTTGGAAGTGCAGCCTGGCAGCTTGCACGCAGATGGGCGCAGGCTCCTGCTCGGCGCAGCACGGGCAATCAGGTGTACGCACTGCACCAGCAAGCACGCAGCTCACAGCTTCTCAAGCGCCTGAGTCGAGTTGACCGTGCCATCAACTAGGAAGACCTGGGTGCCCCAGTCGGGGGGCAGCGGGCCTGCAACGGATCGCAAGGCAAGGAGTGCAGGCACTGATTATGCGAGAGCCGTTGTCTGCGAATGCCGACAGCTGCGCGGCAGCCAGCTTCACAGCACCTTGCCAGCAGCAGGGGCGGCATGTGCTCCAGCTCAAACTGCCATGTTCAATCGCCAGCCCACCTGTGAAGCGGTTGTTCTGCAGCCCCACGTAGCTCATTGTGATGATGCCGTTCACAACCAGCGGCAGCGGGCCAGACAGCTGATTGTCGGCCCAGCTCCTGCGGTGGCAGGCGATGGGAGCAGTGATGTGTTGAGGCGGCAAGTGTCCGCACGCACCAGCAGCACGGCCGCCGCCGCGCCTGCTGCCACGTGTTCACGAAAGGCCGCCTGCCCACCCAGCCAGTCAAGCCAGCCAGCCTACCAAGCCATCCACCCGTCTATCCACCCAACCAGCCATCCAACCGATTGCCAGGGCTCACATGCTCATCAGCCACTTGAAGCTGGTGTTGGTCGCCGCCCACGCCTCAGGAAACGGGCCCGTGAAGCGGTTGCGTGCCAGCTGCAGGTCTAGCAGTAGATTGAAGGCCGGCCCGACAGACCACGAGTCTGGAATGATCGGCCCGCTCAGAGAGTTGTTGTTCAGGTTGCTGCGTTCAAGGGGGAAGTGGGGAGATGCAGCGGGCGTGAGCGGCAGCAGCGGCTGAGTCAGCGGCAGCAGCAGTGGCGGCAGCGGCAGCAGCAGCGTGCAGTCGCAAACACAGCAGCGCGGCAGGACGCAGCGCAGCGCAGCCAGGGTAGCCAGCGCCAACAGGCCAGGCTCACAGCTGGGAGAGCTCGGGGAAGCTGCCTGGTTCGCCCCAGTACTCTGGCAGCGGCCCGCTAAAGTTGTTGCCTGACAGATCCAGCACTTGCAGCTGGGGCAGCAGGTTGAGGCCGCCACCCAGCTGTCCCTGGAGGGGCATTGTGCAGGCGCCCGCGCAGGCGAGGTGCCTGCGGACAAAAAACAAGTCCAGAGGAGCGAGTGAGCCGAGTGTGGGAGGGTGGGATTGAGGGGCAAGGGCGCTGGGTGCAGGCAAAGACAGCGTGCAGACCGCAGTGCAGGGTGACAGGCGGCTAAAGCAGGCATTCTGGGGCATTGATAACTCTGATGGATAACAACTCAGAGATCTAACCAGCGGCACTCACAGCTCGGTCACTTGGCCGGTGCCATCTAAGTCACACTGCACGCCGCTCCAGCTGCAGGCATTTGCGCAGGCGATGCCATTGTCGCACCAGCCCACCAGGCCCCGTGCCGCCGCCGCCTCTGGCCAGTTGGTTATGCCCGCTTTGAAACTCAGCAGCAGCTCGCGGTCTGCGGCGGGCAGGCAGACGCACAACAATGAGTGCAGGTTCGGCAACTACAGGGGCGGGAGCGCCGCCGTCTGCGAGGGGCCACATGAGGGCGGCGGGCTTGTGGGGCCGCGGGCGGCCTAAGCAGACTCCCCCCCGCGCACTGGATGGTGTTGGCTGGCCCGCTGGGGCCGCGGCTCCGGGGCTCTGCGCCCAGGCGAACTCGGCGAGCGCAGCAAACAGCAGCAGCGCCGCCGACGCCAGGGCGGCGGGACCGAGCATGTCTGGAGCGATTTGCAGAGCGGTGGAGGGCTGCCGCCGCCCGCTCCTGGCGAAGGGTTGCAACGCTGCTCAAGCAGGCAGCTGGAGAGAGCTGCGCGGCATCTTTGCGGGTTGGGAGGGTCGTAAATAGTTTTGCAGCAGCTCGGGCCAGGGCAGGCGTGTATTCCCTGCTGCCCCGCCGCAGCGCGGCGGCACCGCCTCGGCGATTGGAGATGTATGCACCCCTCCGCAGGCTCGCTCGATCAGCCTCCCCCATTCCGACCAAAAATGTCTTGCGCCGTTTGCAGCTCCCCCAGGCTGGCGTGGTGAGCCCTGCAGAAATGCAGCTGCCGCTATGCAGTGCAGGGCAGCATCAAACCCACCAGGCAGAGAGCTGCGTAAAATGATGGCACCATTGCTCTCGGGCCCTTCCACCCCCTATGCACGTCAACCTGTGATCCACCGTCCTGCCTTGCCAAATGCACACACACCTCTCTGTGCGCTGCGGCGTTCAGTTACAGGTGAGGGTGCCGAGAGCGCTAGTAAAGCATGAGTCGACCGTCGTTCATTGTGCACAGCAGCAGCAGCGCGGAGAGGAAGGAATGGCGGGCAGCGAGGAGCAAAGTCAGAAGCGAATCAACCACAACCAGACATAAAGAGGGCAGAAGACAGGGGCCCGGTGGGGGGCCATTAATGCAGAGTTACAGCAGCGCGCGGCGCGGAGGGGCGCGCACGGCATTTCCAGCCGGCACAGCAAATCCCCGGGAGGTTTTGCTCGCCCCACGCTTTTGCAGCGCTGCGCGCTGCGCGCGGCGGCGGCGGCCATGCCATGGCATGGCGCTACGCCGCCTGGCCCAGGCCGCTGCCAAGATTAAGCATAGGCTGGGCCGTGGACGGAAAGTCTGTCAGCCATGTAAGCAAGGCAGGATTCGAGCCTGAGACGGTACTGAGCCCCAGGCCGTTCACCAGTTGCGGCCAAAGAGGCCGCCGGCCGCCTGCTGCCGCGGCTGCTGGCTGGGCAGCGGCGGGATGCCGTTGTTCTCAATCCGCATGTCAGACGCCACGGGCTGCAACACAAAAGGGCCAGGGGGGCGGGAGCCACAGGGGGTGGGGCTGGTCAGTAGGGGATATCGCCAAGAGAGGCAAGGGCCCAGGAGAAGGGGCATGCAAGTGCTGCGGATGAGATGCAAATGCGATGCAAGTACAGATGCAACGCATGTGCAAGGCCAGCGGGGGTGGCGAAAAGGTCCCTGGCCGGGGCGTGCGCGCCGAGCGGCGGCAGGGGCAGGTGGGCGGGGCGGGCGGGGGCGGGGGCGGTGCCACGGTGCGCTGCTGTGCTACGCCGGGCATGCTGGGCTGGTGGTGGGCGTTTGGTGGTGGGCCACAACCGGCAGCCAACAGCAGGGGCCGGGCGCAGGCAGCAGCAGCACACGCGAGGCAAGCAGCCACCCGCACACGGCCCACCCCTCACCACACACGCCACCATGCGCCCGTCGCACACGCCGCCAGCCAGACCCCTTCACCACCACGCCCGCCGCTGCGGCTGCGCCTGCGGCTGCGGGGTCGCCGGCGGCGCCGCCGCGGGTGCAGGCCACCCGTTTCCGCTGGGCTGCTGCTGCTGCTGCGCTGTGCCGCCCGGCTGCTGCCCGTTTCCAAGTGAGGCGGCCCCTGCCTTCACCTGAGACTTGCCGCCGCCCCACAGGTTCTCCTCAAAGCTTTGGCTGAAGCCGGTGGCGATGATGGTGACGTGGATTTCGCCCTCGTACTGCACACAAGGGGCAGGGGTGATGGAGATTGTGGCAGGTTAGAGCTAGGTCAGGTTGGAGAAACGTGCAGAAGTCCTCAGCTGGTGGTCGATCACTGAGCCAAAGACGACCAGACGAGGCACACAGCAACCTCCGTACAGCCCTCCTTGCTGATAGAATAAAATACATCAACATTCCCGCACCGCGTCGTCGATGACGGCGCCAAAAATGACGTTGGCGGACGGGTCGGCCAGGCTGGTCACCACCTCGGACACTCGGTTCACCTCCTGTGATGATAATAAGGGTAAGCACCAAAAAGTTTGATCAGAATACCACTGATCGCTCTGGTTCTCCAGGCTGGTCACCACCTCCGACACCCGGCTCACCTCCTGTGACAATGGTTAGAACAGTCACAACTCAGTCAGTTACTCAGTTGAATGCGTTTGTTCCCCCCAGCCGGCCGTTGCCCCCCCCCCACACGCGGGTCACCTCCTGCATCCCACACCTACCTGCAGCGCGAGGTCCTTGCCCCCTGTGGTGCCTAAACAACAAGAACTCACACCTGTGACATCAGAAACAGTTGCTGGAGCCCCAGCCCACCTGCAGCGTGAGGTCCTTGCCGCGGGTGCCGAGGCTGGGTCCCTTGCCAACAAACGATCCACACCCTCAACTCTAGGATTTGCCTGTGCCAATCAAAACATCACCCCACCTGCAGCGTGAGGTCCTTGCCGCCAGTGATGTTGTACACAATGCCAGTGGCCCGCTCAATGCTGCGCTCAATCAGCGGCGCGCTGGTGGCCGCCTGCGAGGCCAAAGAGGCAGGGGGGAAGAGGGGGCGCGCGTGCTCAACACACAGGCGCAGGTGCAGGTGGCTGCCCTGTGCAGCAGCTATCTCAGCTGAAGCTTGCTGTGCTCCATCAAGGCACAATGCTACTCACCAGCGTCGCCTCCTCCGCGCGGTTCTTGCCACTGGACACCCTATACATGCCCCATCCTGGCACTAATAGAGTGGGATCAGCTGAAGCAGCTCACTCACCAGCGCCGCCTCCTCTGCGCGGTTCTTGCCGCTCGACACCCCCACGCCCAGCATGGCGGTGCCGCTGTTGGACATGATGGCCTGCATAACAAATAGATGCGCAAAGGAATGTACAAAGGCCTGAGTACAACCGCAGCAACGGTGGGTTGACAGCCCAGCATGGCGGTGCCGCTGTTGGACATGATGGCCTGCACAAACATGTCGACAGGCAGGAACAAGCCAAAAGCCTACACATAACGCATGCACATGTGGGCGACTCCAGATCCTTGTTGCGCGCAATCAAACGGCCGCTGTGCATGCTGGCCTGCAGCAGATGCATGAATGCACGCCGGCCCCCCAAGGATGCAGCTCATCAGCACATAACCAACAACACAAGCTGCCCCGCGCACCTTGACGTCCGCAAAGTCCACGTTCACCAGGCCGGGGATGGTGATGATGTCGGAGATGCCCTGGGGATTGATTGGAGGGGAGGGGGAATATTGGGGGGTGTGGGCGTGGCATGCGTGAGGTTGGCTGCTTCCTCGGCCATCAGACCTGCCCCCCTCAGGCCAGCTAATTAGGTTGCCCTGATGTTGCTGCGCACCTGCAAGCCCTGGCGCAGCACATCATCGGCCAGCAAGAAGCATCATACCAGCTTGAGACATGCTGAGTAAAATTGTTAAATAGAGGCGCACCTGCACACCCTGGCGCAGCACATCATCGGCGAGCAGGAAGGCGTCCTGGAGGGGGGTGGACTCGCCCACCTGCAGGCAACACCCGGTGGAAAACACAACAGGAACAGGAGTGAGCAGACAGCAGAGGTCTGGCCAGCGGTCTAGCCAGCAGGAAGGCGTCCTGGAGGGGGGTGGACTCGCCCACCTGCAGGTGATACAGAGGGGACACAGAGTGAGAGGGGAGAGGTGTGGGTTCGATTGTGCAGCCGGACATGGCAGGCGATGGGCAATGCACAGCCTTGTGCTGTTGTCGCGCTGCGTCAGCCAGACCGTCACATATTGTGATCAGGGAACTGCAGAATTCCCCATCTGACTGGCAACAGCGAAGCACGCACCACGTCCAGCAGGCGGTCGTTGGGGATGCCAAATCAGGGGAGGGCCACAACAGAGCACCGACATATTTCAACCACAAAGCAGCAGCAGCGCACCACGTCCAGCAGACGGTCGTTGGGGATCACGATCAGTGTGTCCACGTTCTTACGAAGCGTCTCAATGCCGTCGGTGGCCTGCGGAAGAATGTAGTTATCGGTTATTGATAGGCTATTGCACACAAGTGTCCATATCCTTGCGCAGCGTCTCAATGCCGACGGTGGCCTGCGGAAGAGGGTTGAGCAGCAGCAGTTCACACCTGGCAGGTGTGCAGCACAGCCACCCAGCACACATGCCACTGGTTTTTGGCTGGGCTGCACCATGCTGCACTGATCATCAGCAGTGCCGCCATGCCGGGCCCGCAACCTACTCGACACACAGCGCAAATCGCACCTGCAGCGCGCGGCGGCGGCCCTCAAAGGAGAAGGGGTAGGTCACCACACCCACGGTCAGGATGCCCATGTCCTGTGCAAGGGGAACAGGAAGGAGGAGGCGGGAGAAATGCTGTGATGCGAGGGGGGAACGCGCACGGCAAAAGTGGCAACACCCACGGTCGGGATGCCCATGTGCTGCCAGGCAGTGCATTGGGAGGGCAGGAGGGGGGGAGTGAGGGGCAGGCGTGAGCGCGGCAAGCGGCGTCGAGCCTTTGCAGGCCTGCTGCGCTCTTCACCGAACAACTGCCTTGAGCTGTGCAAGCCTCCTGTGGCTGCGCTCCTTGGCTGTGCCTGCTCAGCATGCCACGTTTCCCGGTTTTGCGAGGCTGTGCTTCCCCAAGTGCTGACTCCCCAGTGTGCCGTACTCCCCCAATACGCCATGCTTTTCCGGTGTTGCGAGGGCATGGTTGTTTCCCACTCAGCCGTGCGCTGTTCCATGGCTGTGGCTGTTCCCAGCCGCGCCGCACCTTGGAGAGGCGAGCCACCACGGGGGCCGCGCCAGTGCCGGTGCCGCCGCCCATGCCTGCGGTGATGAACACCTGCGCAGCAAGGAAACGCGGGACCGGCAGGACATTGTGTGGGTGCGTGTGTCAGGCTGCGTGGTGGCCAAGTGAACAGATGGGCAGGTCATGCCGTCGCAAGCAAGGGCGGGGCCATTGCAGGCCCAGATTTGGGCGGATTTGGAGGCAGGCAGGATCGCTGTGCAGGCTGGGCCGCACGCAAATGCATCTTGCACGCTGGCCAGCCTATGAGCATGCCGCTTGTCTGCTGTTGCAATAGCCACACGGCCTGCAGCGCCGGCCATGCTGGTGTGACACGAGCTGTGCCGATGCTGCAATAATGCTGTGCGAATGATGATGCTGCGCCCCTTTGAAAGCGCACCATGTCTGCGCCCTGCACCGCCGTGCCAATCTCCTGGTGGCTCTCCTGCGCCGCCTCCTCGCCCAGCTCAGGCTTGCCGCCAGTGCCTGCATTAGCAACAAGCGAGGAGTAAAGGGGCAGTGAGAGCACGGAAGCAAGCAGGGCAGAGCAGTGCATGTCCACTGAGAGGGGAGATGTGGATGGTGCGCGAGCGCGGATGTGCAGAGCGCGGTTTGCAGGCCTGGGCGCTGTGCACAGGAGGCACAAACGCAGCCCAGCCTGGGCGGAGCAGCGCGGGTGCAGCAGGCGCGCGCTGCTGCCCGCAGCAAAGCAGCGCTTGAACACTGTTGCACTCGGAGCACGCACCCAGGCCGCGGGTCAGCTGCGAGCCAATCTGCAGCTTGTTCAGCGCCTGGTGGTTCTCCAGCGCCTGCGCATCGGTGTTGACCGCCCAGAACTCCACGCCCTGCAGCGCGCAGGGGTTGGAGTGTGAGTGGGGCGGCAGCGGGCAGCCACGCGGCGGCGCTGATGGCCGCGCCGCTTGATGGCGGCGGCGCGGCGGCTCACCGACAGGCCGCTGGAGATCATGCGGTTCACGGCGTTGCCGCCGCCACCGCCGCAGCCGATGACCTTGATGCGCGCGTCGCCTGGGCGGCAGCAGGGGGAGGCATGGGGGGTGGGGTGAGGGGCGGCCTGTGCGGGCCCCAGCGGCTGCAGCCCGTCCCTGCCGCGGCCCCAGGCACTCACCGCCCTGCGGGCCGTAGCCACCATAGCCGCTGGGCGCCGCGGTGGCTGCGATCACAAGCCGAGAGGCGCCTCCCCGCCGGGGCAGCGCCAGGGGCGCGCTGCGGGCCGCCAGGGGGGTCGCCGCGACCCGCTGCACGCTGCCGAGGGCCTGGGAGGCGGGCAGGGCCGCCGCGGGGCGTGTGGGAGCGGTGGCCGCAATCATGGCTGCGTTTGAAAGGGAGGCCCTTGGCTGCGTTGCTTGCGAGCCTGGCAGCACGGGCAGGGTGCAGAGGCTGGCTGACGATTGGCCGATTGGGCGGAGGAGCGCTGCACGGGCCCATGGGTGCCACGCCAACTCGGCCGGCGCATGGGGCTGCCCTCTCGCACTTGCACACAGACCCAGCTCATTTGGCAGTCATTCTGCATCCGTAGCACCGCCCCAGATAGCGCCAGGCGGCCTGCAAGGTCACACCGCGTGCAGGGTTCTGTGCCAGCGCCTTTGTCGGCCCTCCCCCTCCTCCATACAACTCTAGAAGGTCCACCATGCGCATCTCCGTGCACCGTGGCGCCTCCCACGCGGCCGCTCGCCAGCACCACTTGCGAGTGGCTGGACGCAGTTTCTGGGCGGCCAGCCGTCAGGAGCAGCCCATCAGGTGGGGCTCTGACAGCTTTGTCGAGATTTCAGCTCTCAGACAGATCTGGCAGTGCCGCGCCGCCGCCGCCGCCACCACCCTTGCCCACCCCATCAATCTTGCAGGCGCCGCACGCTGGAGGCGGCGCTGCTGGGGCTGCCCAGCCTGCTGCTGCTCCCTCCCCCGGCAGGAACCGCACACGCAGCGCCTCGAGCGGCCACCGCCGGCGGCAGTGAGGGGCTGCCGGGCTCGCCAGCAGCATCCCTGGAGGAGCCTGCTGCGGCCGCGAGCGCTGGGGGCAGGTCGGGAGGCCGCGGCACGCAGGGCAGCAGCCTGCTGGGTAAGTTGTGGAGGGGCTGCAAAAATGACAGGAGCCCGTGCACTGCCTGGCTGGGGTGTGTTGCTTGGCTGCTTCGTATCTGACGGCCAAGTGGACGTGTCGACGTGCATGTTTGCAGCCCAGCATCCCCCGGCCAGCAGTTGTCAACTGCCCCGGCCTCCATGTGCGATGCAGCGGCAGGCTGCACAATTCATGCCTGCCGGCCATTTCTCGGGCCCACACACTGCACTCAGCCACCCACCTGCACGGTGTCTTGATGCAGAGGGCAGGGTGCAGCGGGATCCCAGTGAAGCATCTGAGGTGGACGGGGGGTCTGACAGCGAAGACGACTCTGGTGCGCCCTTTGCCTTGCGATTGTATTGTTACCAGCTAAGCTGTTCCCAGCAGCAGGGCGGCTGCGCTTGCAAGCCTTGTGGCCACTGTACACGTAACGGCCTGGCTTTGCCACAGCATGAGGAGGGGCAGAAGCATCGAGTTCGGGCATCGCTGCTCTTGAGCTTGTCCGCGCAGAACTTCTGGTTCTCTCTCCCTCAAATCCCTGGTGCCGCTCATGCCTCATCCGCACCCCTGCAGGCTCCGAGAGCGACAGCAGCAGCAGCAGCAGCAGCAGCAGCGATGAGGAGGGGGAGCAGCGGCGGCCGGCTGCCCGGCGCAGGCAGAAGCCCGAGGCTGGGCGGCGGACTGAGGAGCAGCTGAGAGCCCAGATGCAAGAGGATCGCCGGCGAGCTAAGGAGCTGGAAAAAGAGGCCAAGGCGGCGCGCAAAGAGGAGAAGCGGCAGCGCAAGCAGGCTGAGCAGGAGCAGATGGCAACCGCAGCTGCGGCGCAGGGTGGCGATGCGGCGCTGCCTGCGTATGGCGGCAGGCACGGCCCATCCGAGCTGCCTTACCCAGCTGCAGCGGGGGATGCAGGGATTGCCGGCGATGAGGAGGGAGACGAGCGGCAGCTCAGCTGGCTGCTGGGCCAGCTGCTGCAGTGAAACAGCTGCACACTGCTACGTCTGTGCACAGCCGCGGTGGTGCTGCAGCAATGCTGCTGCTGATCCGATTGAACAATGAACTGATCTGATTGACCGTGTGTGCCCTAGAAACCTTTGCTGGCCTGCACAGAAGGAGCGCTGTCGGAGATTACAGGAGGGTTGCGTCAAAAATTGGGCAAGGGTGGAGGACAGTGCGAGCAGCACATTGCAAAGTTAGGAGGGAAGGCAAGCAAGGAAAACCGCGAATGGTTATTAGGAAAGTGTTGAGAGAGCACGCGCCTCACTGTTCGGCTCATTAGTGAAAAGTGAGTGTCAAGGGGACTGAAACAGAGCAGCACGCCGCTCAGAGCAGCTGCCAAGCCCCCAGGGCTGCTGCTAGGCCAAGGGCACCCAGCCCTGCCCACGCTAGCTGGCCGGGCCGGGCCTGCCATCGCCGGCGCCGGCAGCCCCGCTGGCAGCCTCTGTGCGCGGCAACTTGGCAGCAGGCTCCTCAGGGCCCTCCTGGTGCTGCACACCGCCACCATTGGGAAGCGTTTCCGATGCAGCTGCAGCATCGCCGTCAGGAGCCTTGCGCTTCCCACCAGCTAGCTGGTCTGGCTGCGCCTTCTCTGCCTGCACCTCCTGGGCCGGCTGGGCAGGCGCTGCCTGCTGCGTGGGCTGGGGAGCAGTCACCTGCTGCACAACCCGCGCCTGCTGCTGTGCGGGTTGCTGTGGCTGCTGCGGCTGCACCGCCTGCGCCACAGGCTGTGGCTGCTGCACTGGGGGCTGCTGCGCCTGCTGCGCTTGCACCGCTGGCTGTGCCGCAGGGCGGCCCTGCTGTGCGGCGGCCGCAGCAGCAGCAGCCAGGTGCTGATGCTGGGCGGCAGCCCGCCGGGCAGCATCCGCCAGAGTCATGCTGCTGGTGCGGATGGGGGGCAGCTGCTTGTGCACCGGTGCCACATCATCAGCTGTCACCTTTTGCAGCACTGGCGAGGCCGACAGGGGGCGCTGCGACGCCGCAGCGAACGCAGACAGGCCGGCGGCAGCGCTGGGAGACACCTGTGGTGTTGCACCGCTGCTGCCAAGCTGGCCTAAAGCTGCATGCTGCTGCTGCAGGCCCGGCGCCTGGCCGGCTGCCGGCCCAACCAGCGCCCCAGCTGTGCCGGCCTGCTGCCCTGCCGCAGCGGCCTGTGCGCCGCCGTTGGAGGGGCCGGGCGGCTGCACCATCTGCTGCAGCATAGTTGCCACGCGCTGCTGCGCCTCTGGCGGCAGTGCCAGAGTGGATACCAGCTGCTGCACGTTGGTCTGCCCCCTCTGGATGTCGGTGCACAGCTTGCGTAGCGACTGCAAAGGGGAGAGAAGTGAATGGGCTGCGTCAGGCAAGTGTCAGGGGAGGTGCGAGTGCAGGGTGATTGTTGTGTCAGCGACCCAAATCCCGGCAAGCAGGGGACTAAGCCTTTTGGCATTCCAGAATGCATGCACATATCAACGCACCTTTGTCATTTGCTCCCGCAGCTGCACAGGCAGAAGCGCCAGCTGTGCCTCCAGCGCCGGAGGCAGCGTCGCCCCAGACACCAAGGGCTGTACCGGCGCTGGCACTGTTGGCACTGTGGGCAATGCTGGTTGCTGCTGCTGCAGCGGCGGCCGACCCAACTGGTTGGCTGCAGTGTTCAGGTACTGTAGCAGTGTGGCGCCACCACTGCCGGCTGGCTGCAGTGCTGGCGGCGCGGCTGCCGCTGGCTGCTGCTGTCTCTGCGGCTGCTGCGGGGGCGCCGCCGGCAGCACGAGCTGCGGCCCGCCACCCTGCGCTTCCTGCTTCAGTCTGGCAAGCAGGCCTGCTGCCTGCTGCAGCTGCTCCGGGCCCAGGCGTCCCGAAGTGAGCATATCTTGCAGCATGCGCAGCACATTGCCGTTCAGCGACGGAAGCTGCGGCGGCTGGGGCGGCTGGCCAGGCTGCGGCTGCAGCTGTGGCAGCCCTGCAACCGGCTGCTGCTGCTGCTGCGGTACCCGCTGAGGCTGCATCAGCGTGGTGAGCAGCTGAGAGGCCAGCTCTTGCAGCTTACCACCAGCCCCTGCTTGCTGCTGCGGCTGCGCTGCTGGCTGGAACTGCTGCTGCTGCGCCTGCTGCTGCGCCTGCTGCCGCTGCAATACGTCCATCAGCTGCTGGGCTGCTGCCGCCACCGAGCTACCAGCTGCAGGGCGCTGGGGGGCTGCCGGCACTGGCGCAGGGGCTGAAAGCAGCTGGCCAGGGAAGGGCGGCAGCCCACCTGGCGGGCCGGAGAAGACCGGCTGTGCCTGCTGCACACCTGGGAAGCCGCCATGCAGGGGTATCCCACTTGGCACTCCCAAGGATTGCGTGAGCTGCGGCCGCCCGGCAGGCTGCTGCCATGAGCTGGGTGGTCGGGCTGCTAGCCCCTGCAGTGCACCTTGCAGGGCCGGCGGCAGCGTGGGAAGCGGCGGCGGCGGCGGCTGCTGCCCGCCAAACTGCGGCCGCAGCGCTGGGCGGGCAGGCAGCAGCAAGCCACGCATAGCTACAGGCTGCACAGGGCGCAGGGCCGGGCCTTGCGACATCTGGAATGTCGCCGCTCTGCCTGGCTGGCCGTAGGCTGCGGCTGGCTGCCCACGCTGCGCCTGCTGCGGCGGTTGGGCAGCAGGCTGGAGTGCAGGGCTGGCGTTGCTGCCTGCCATGGCCTGGCGAGCAGCAGCGACCACGGCTGCTGCACCAGGCGGCAGCACCGTCTGCGCCAAGCTCTCCACTATGCGCCGGAACTGCACGCAACAAACAATGGGAGCTGCAGTCATCACGCAGCAGCCCTACAGGCAGAACCAAGCAGCGCAGTCTGAGCGCTGAGCAAGCAGCCATACATGCCGCCGCAAACAAATTCGCTGGCAATAAGCATATGCGCACGCACATCTTGGCGCTCGCGTTCGAACGCCTGCCGCTGCGCAGTCAAATGGCGGCGCTCCACCGCCAGCTGAGCCTGCATCAACAAGGATCAGATGGGTTAGGCTAACCTCAACAAAGGAGCGTAAGTGCAACTGCCGGCACCGGGGCCGGCAGCCTTGCCACCCAAAGCACTTGATGCAATGACTGAGCACTGGAGCACAGCTGATGAGATGGCGCAGCAGCGATGCATGCACTCAGAAGAGAGCATGGTAGCGAACCTGCGCGTCTGCAAGCCGCTCTCGCTCCAAAGTGTCACCGCTGCGCCCACGCCCGCCATGGCTGCCGCCGGCCGCCATGGCTATCTGCTGCAGCTGCCGCACACGCGACTCCAGACCTGCCCGCTGCTGCTGCATGCTCTGCAGCTCCCTGCACAAGGTGGGATCATTGGTGGTTGATCGGGCGCCATCCACAGGCTATTTCCAGGCCCAACTGCAAGAGACGGCCAGTGCTTCAATCAACCGCAACAGGCTCTGAAGGCCAACAGTGTTTTAATCTGCAGTCAACTTGCAGAGGGCCACCGCATACCATTTGCTGCTGGTATAGCTTCACGCTGCTACCACCGCCGCTGCTGCTGCTGCTGCTGCTTCACGTGCTGTTACTCACCGCCTCAACCGGTCATTCTCAGCTACCAAGGGGCCGCCTGCCTGGCGGGCTGCAGCAAGCGCTTGCCGCTCTCCATCTCTGTCCGACGCCCTTGCCGCCAGCGAGCCAAGCGCCGACAGCCCACCGCCGCCTGTTGCCAAGGGAGGTACCAGCATGGAGCATGGGGTGGACAGTGCAAACACATCCGCTGACAGCGTGGGAGCAGACACAACTCAACTTGTCTCATGGCAGCACACAGCAGCACGAGCAGGCATGGCAGCAGCACAAGCAGGATGTCACACTGATTGGTTGCCCAGCAGGTAAGCAGTTACCTTCCAAGTCCAGGCTGGCATCGGCGCCAAGCGAGGCAAGCGTGGGCTGCGGGCTCAGCCTGCGGCACGACAGGAAGGCAAGCGTTCGCCACCTCGTTGGCAATCGCAACATTGCTGCAGCAAAGGAGTGCTATAACTGCGCGCAACACCTGCCCAGTACTTAGCTTGCCGGCTGCATCTCAGGCACCAGGCAGCAGCGCCAGGCAGTGCAAGGTGAGTGCAAGCCAGAGCACCTGGTGTCCAGGCGGTGGCGCTGCCGGCCCCACCGCGGCAGCGGCTCCGGCGGCAAAAGGATGTCTGCCAGGCTGGGACTGCGGCGGTGGCCGGAGCCGGTGCGTCGAGGCGCCCGCCCTGGTGCCGGCTGATACGAGGGTCCTGCATCTAAAGCAACCTGGAGTCGCTCGGGCTGCTTGCGCCGCCGCCTGCCGCCCTTGGCGCCATCAGCCGCACCGCTGCCCGGGGCTGCATGCCGCGCAGAGCCGCCTGCTGCCCCCAGCGCCTCTTGGGTGCTGCGCGGCTTGCTGCTCTTGCGTTTGGCTGCACCCACCAGGCCTTGTGCAGCAGCATGTGCCTGCTGCTGCGGCTGCTGCGGCTGCTGGTGTTGCGGCGGGCGGGAGTAGGGCAGCGCTGCATGGTGCTCCACTTGCATGGGCGCTGGCCCCTGCTGCTGCTGCTGTGCCTGCTGCTGCAGCGCTTGCCGCTGCTGCTGCTGTGCCTGCTGCTGCAGTGCGTGCTGCTGCAGTGCCTGCTGCTGCTGCGCCTGCTGTTGGCGCCGCTGCAGGGCGCCTGCAACAGCCACTGCCACTGCCGCATAAGCGCGGGCGGCGGTGCCTAGCCGCTGGATGCTGGCCGGCGTCAGCAGCACCCGCAAGAAGCTGGCAGTCAGGGGCCAGGCCAGCAAATGGCCGCTGCCCGGCCCGGTTGGATCGCGGGCAGCTATTGCGCCGTGCAGCAGCAGCGCTGCCGCCATCACAGCCCCCGGGCTGGCACGCAGCACCGGCTGTAGCGGGCCCAGCAGCTGCGCAAACGGACCCGCCGGCACGGCTGCCCGCTTGGGCTGCGTCGAGGCCGGTGCGTTGCTGGCATCTGGCGCTGCCTGCCGCCCAGCGCTGGCCTGCATGCTACCTGCTGGCCCGCCAGAAGGCGCCTCGTCCGCCTGCTCCTGCTGGCCGGCCAGCTTGCTGTAGCTGCGTGCTGGTTGGTCCTCTCTGCGACCCACCATCCTGCAGAGAGAGAGGGGGTGGGGCGGCCCACTGAGCTTCAGGGCCCGGCGGGAGCGGCGGCAGGAGGACGGACAGCAGCTGCTGCCGTCCGGGTACACGCTGCGGGGCGCTCTACAGAGCGATTACAAGAGTTGGTGGCCAGCGCAGGGCGCCTGGGTGCGCAGGCGGCGAACAGGGAAAGAGCTGACACACCTGGGGCCCCTCAGCCTGCCGTGATCATGTCGAAGGCACAAGCGTGGTGTGCAGAGGATCGAGTCGCGAGGGGAGCAGCCTAGAGGGGAGCCGGAGGCCGCGGGGCTCAAGCGTGCCGCTTGCTGCACAGGGTGGGTCAAGGGCTGCGCTGTCGCAACCTTCGATCGGTCGTGAGCGCGTTAGGGGTGTCAGAAAGCGCGCCACCGAGCTAGGCGGTCGCAGCTGCGCCTCGTTTGGTTGCTGCAGCGCGAAAACTGTGGCTGGGCGATGCGATGAAGCAGGTGTGAGCCGCTGGCCAGTTCACGAGTTCAAGAATCACGGCAGGCGGCCCTCATGCAGCTGTCTCTCGGCGTCGCTCCCCCGGCCCACGAGCCGATCCAGTCGCCCTCCCACCCACCTGTCGATCGAGTGTCAGGGCTGTTGGCGAGCCGCGCGGCCCTTCGCCACCCTTTTGGCAAGGCAGGTGCCCAGCTTGCGCGCCCAGCGCCTTCCAAGGGCCCGTTTCCTTTCGATGTACCCTCTTATGCACCTTGTGCACTCCTTAATTGAGAGCGGAGGCCATCAACAGCGGGTCCAGGGTCCGGTCCCCCAGGGCGCCGCCGCCGCTCTATCCCCGGAACCGTACTGCCGTGCCTACTGGATGCGCAGCTGATGCCTTGCAAACTAGGGTTTAGCAGCAGACCCTAAGAGAAAACATGCGGCCAGACTGTATGCACCCCGTCCATGCGGCGCTTCCCACGTGCAGGTGCATCCAGGCCGTACAAGGTTCGCCGCAACGTTGCGTCGCCAGCTGCCGGCAAGCCGCCGCCCGCTGCCCGCCCTGCTGCCGTTGATCACATTGGGCGCTTTGCCACCTCCACCTGCACGAAAGCAGGCATGCTTGCGACAACGTTGCACTATTGCTGCCCGTGCCGCCACGTGTTCCCAACCGCATGCGCCGAAGCAAGGCAGAGGCCACAGCAAAGGGCGCTCTGTTGGGGAACACACAGGTGCTCACTGCAAGCCAGCGCTGGCAGAGGCACTTACCAGCAGGCGCCGCCCGTTCCAGTCGGTGCCATCCAGCTTGCGAATGGCCTCGGCTGCATCGTCGTCATTGTCATATGACACAAACCCAAACCTGCACAGTGTGTGTGAAGGGTGTGGGTGCAGGGGAGGTGCACTGATCAAGCAGCACGAGAGCACGGCGGGGTGACGCACACGGGGGCAGGCCAGAATCATGACTGCAGCACGCCTTCAGGTCATCGGCGCCATGCATTATGAGCTGTTGCGCATTTGCTAGCTGGACGCTTGGCAGCATGCCACGGCTGCGCAAGCAGCGCACGGGCCAGGCAAAAAGCAAACCCCACATGGCTTCATGCAGCGCAGGCAAGCAAGGCCAGGCCGCCACGCCACAACGCCAGCACAGCAGCGCACCCTTTGCTCTCTCCCGTGAACTTGTCCCGGACGATGCGGACGTCCTTGAGGCGGCCGTACCTGCATTGGGAATTGCGAATGAGAAAATAATAAGAGGGATGTGTGAGGTTACAGGCGAAAAGGACAAGCGGCAAGCGACTCGTGGATTCGAATGCAGCAATGCGGACGTCCTTGAGGCGGCCGTACCTGCATTAAGCAGCGGATGAGCAGGAGGGATGAGCAGGGTTTGAGAGACAGAGAGGGGCTAGCAGCGCTGGTGGGCTGCACATGCAGCAGTTTGAGTCAGCTCAACACGCCGGCTTGGCTTCCAGCAGAAAACGCGTTGGGAAAGCTTAAACTCTTGGACTCACCGCCCAAACTTGTCATCCACATCCCGCTCGTTCTGCAGAGGAAGGATATTGACAGGTGATGAGGATATAGACAGCTCATGAGATCGCCAGCAGTGCACATGCGACAAGCTGACTTGCACCATATGCCAGCTGAACAACACATCGAGCAGCCCCTTGTACTGCGCACCACCCCGCGCCTCGCCTCTTTTGCTGCTGCTTGCCATCGCTGCTGGTCAAAGGCTTACGACGCCAGATGCAAACGCTTCCATTCATCCCCTTTGAACCCATGTACAGCAATCTACACCCACCATCATGAAGGGAAGGCCAGCCACAAACAGTTGGCTGCCACGCGCCGGCGGCGGTGAGCGATCGCGCCTGCAGTGGGGACAAGCGGGCGGCCGGTGCAGCGTGAACAGGGTGCACAGAAGCGGTTGCAATAGCAACAGTGGCAGTCGTGAGCATGGCAGTAAACCCGGCAGGCCTGCAGCATTAAACAAATCGGCAGGACTCGCTCCCGCAGACACACCTGAAGGTGGCTGCAGGTGGCGGCGAGCGCCGGCCGCGGTAGGGCGGCTGTAGAGGCCAGGTGCAGCAGTGATTGTTAGTGAGGCAGGCGCAGGCAGCAACAATAGCGAGCGGGACAGGCTGCCCCACGAAAAGTACAACAAGCAGAGCCCATGACACAGCAAACATAGGGCCATGCAAAATGGTGAACCGTGTGTGCACGGCTGGCAGCGAGCTGCATGCAAGCATGTTTGTTTCATTACCAGCCAACTCACGTAATTGTTGCCGCCCCGCCCCCTGCTGCGGCTGCGGCTCCGGCTGCGCCGCCTGCAAGCCACATGCAGTATGGGAAGGCTGAGCGCCAGCACAGCTGGCCGCAAAGAGAATGCGTCCCATCAGTGCTCCCAAGGTTCGAGGAAGTGCCAAGCGCTGCCATTTGCCACGGCACCGCAGCCGCCCTCCCACATTGGCTCAACAAGCAAGCCCCCTGCCCAGCCGGTGCTTGCCTCACCCCCCAACAGGCAAGCCCCCTGCCCTCCATCAGCTTGCCTGTACCGGTCCCGGCTGCGGCTGCGAGAGCGCCGGCCACGGCTGCGGCTGCGGCTCCGTGCACGGCGGTCGCGGCTGCGGCTGCGGCTACGCTCGCGCCGCCCGCGGCTGCGGCTGCAGGCATGCAGGGGTGGGCGAGATTTGCGCTCACGCCTAAAAGCATCTAGAATCGCAAGCAGGCAGCTTGCAGCTAGACCGCTGCTGCCAGCCAGCCCATCGGTACAGGCACCAGCATTTCAGCCAGGCAACCCACTGGTACAGGCAGCATTCTTGCCCAGCAAATACAAACAAGTCAGGCACTCGGCCTCACCTGCGAGAGCGGCTGCGGGCGGGGCTTGCAGGGGACCTGCACACAGGTGTGGCTCCATACAATCAGTAAGCATCCTGCTGACCGCAGGCAACGGTGTCACATGCCAAATGGACGCAGACAGACAGGCAGCCAAAAGCCCATCAGGCCGGTTTCAACTTGCACGGTGCGCCCCAACCTGTCCCACCTGCTGCGGCCGCGGCTGCGGCTGCGGCTGCCGCCGCCCCGCGCTGGAGAGCGCGAGGGCGAGCGCGAGCGGCCCTGCAGAGGGGGTGGGTTGAGCAATCGTGATGCTTGGCAGCGTGCAGACTGGCTTCCGACGGCAAGCGGCGAGCGGCGGCGCGGGGCCGCTACCGCCGCTGGGGCGTGCAGGCAGGCATGGCGTTCGCTGCTGCAACCTCAGCATCGACGGCACACGGGCCAGATAACCGCGGTGACCAAGCAAGGAGCAGCAGCTCGCAGTTGCAAGCGGGCGTTCGCACCCTCGGCTCCTCCTGCTCCATCGCTGCTGCCCAGATCCTACAATGCGGCTGCACTTCACGATGCACAAGGCGGGCAGGCGTTTAATGCCTCAGAAGAGCGTGGGCAGGCTGCATGAGGAGCTGGGTCGCCGTGGAGTGCCCTGGCGGCCAATTGCGCCATTGCCGACAGCTCTGATCGTGTTCAGCAACTTACTCGGGGCGTGAGGCCCGCCGCAAGCCTCCGGCCGGACCACTGCCTCCTCTCCGCGGCGTCCCAGGCCACTCTGCCGGCTTCTCCCGACGCCCAGCCAGTCCACAAGCGCGACAGCAGTTAACAAAGAGCGAGCCAGCCAGCCGAGAGCCCCACACAACCCGGCTGCCGCCCAGCCGCCGCCGCCGCTTGCCGGCGGCGCCATGGCGGCTTCGGGGGCCGGCTCCGGGCTGCCACGCAGCACCGGGAGCGGGCCCACACCTTTGGAGATAGACGACAGTTTTGAGGACGTGGCGCTGCTGCTGGAAGCGGAGCAGCGCCAGCAGGAGCGCAGCTGGTGGGCACGGTGAGTGCGGACGCTCGCTTCGATTGGAGCATTCATCGCAGCAGCTGGCTGGTTTCATGGTTGATTGAATGTCGCCATTATCCTTTCACAATCCAAGCCCTTCAAAAGTTTTCTAAAGTACAACCCAAAATAGACCATGCAGTCCCTTCCCCGCTCCTCCCCATTGCAGCACGCGCGCCCGCCTGCCAGCCTGGCTGCGCCCGGGCGGCCAGCAGCAGGGGCATGCCTTCCAGCCGCTTTCTTTAGAGGAGCCGGTGGGAAGCAGCACAGCCGCCGCTGGAGCAGCAGCAGGCGCTGTTGCAGCGCGGCCGCCGGGCCGCTGGTGCCCTGAAGACTCGGCGGGCTTGGTTTCGCGCCTCGGCTTCAACTATGTTGGAGGGCTGATCCGGCTGGGCTACCAGTGAGCTCCTGCCATGCCTGTGGTGCTTCCTAAACGGATTGCAGTGTTCTATTATGCCACGGCTCGCTGACGGGACAGGAGGTTGAGTGCCCAGCAGTGTGGCATGCACTTGGCTGTGACCAGAAATGGTGCCAGTCTCGCCGATTGCGTTCCTGTGTCACAGTCGCAAGCGCAGAAGCTGACTGCGGCGCCCTGAACTAAACGTCTGTGCGCAGGAAGACGCTGGTGCACGAGGACTTGTGGGACGTAGCAGTGGAGGACTCCGCTCGCACAGTGTCAGACGCCTTCCAATGGAACCTGAGCAGCGCACAGGTGGGCGGCAGGAAATTTGCTAAGGCGCCCAGCGGGTAGGGGGGCCCCCCGGGGGGTGCCCGCTGAGCTGGCAGGGCTTGCTGGGCGAGTGAGGCAGCAGAACTGGGTCTGGGCTTGGCCCAGTTGCCCTGATGGCAGTAGCCGGCCATTTTATGGCATGGCATGGCATGGCATGGCGTGGCCCCCATTGGACAACTTGTCTGGAGCATATTGGCACAGACTGGCAGCAAACCGCATTGCACTTTCAGGTGGAAGGTCAGCCAGCTCGGTGCACTGCTGACACACTCAGATGCGTGCTCCCCATGCCGCAGGGTGTGGTGTGGAGGGCGATGTGGCGCACGCACGGCCGCGCCTTCATCGCAGGTGGGCTGCCTGCGTGGATCCCTTGCTTGCAAGCCATTTGTGCACGTTCCTCATAGTGGGTGATGTTGGCTCTACTTCAGATTTTTGATAGAAGGCCGCAAGCCAAAGGCTGTACTCAGGTGCATGCTTCGAGTTCTCTCCTGTGTCTCACAGCCGGCTCCGCCAAGCTGGCGCACGATGCGGGCATGTCCTGGGCCCATGTCTTGTGTTTTAAATGCGTGCTTTCCTTCTCACTTGTCACAGCCGGCTCCGCCAAGCTGGCGCACGATGCGGGCATGTCCTGGGCCCATGTCTTGTGTTTTAAATGCGTGCTTTCCTTCTCACTTGTCACAGCCGGCTCCGCCAAGCTGGCGCACGATGCGGGCATGTCCTGGGCCCATGTCTTGTGTTTTAAATGCGTGCTTTCCTTCTCACTTGTCACAGCCGGCGCGGTCAAGCTGGCGCACGATGCAGTCATGTTCCTGGGGCCTTTCCTGCTGGAGCAGCTGCTGCGCCACCTGCAGGCCCGGGGTTCCGGTCAGTGGCGCTCATTCCATTCATGATGCGTGTCTGTGAATGTGTGTGGCTGAGGACGATGTGTGATGCTGTGCCATGCCATGGTGTGCCATGCCATGGTGTGCCATGCCATGCCATTGACGACGCACGCCATCGACATGCAGCCCGTGCATCCATTTCATGCTGCGCCACCTGAGCAGCAGCAGTAGCAGCAGCAGCCATGCCAGCTGGCACGCTTGATGCTTTTGTCGCCCATATCTGCTAACGTGAATGTCACATCATGCCCAAATCCTGCCTGCCTCGCACGCAGCGCTGGCTGGGCTGGGCCTTGCCACGGCACTGGCGGCAGCCTCAGTTGTGGAGACTTTGACAATAAATTACTACTTCCACAGTGGGTATCTCAGGCCATGTTTGGGTTGATGCATGTGCACAGTCGGTGTGATTGTAGTAAGCCCAAGGGACATGCCGCGTGCAGCAGGCTATCTGATGCCATTTGCCTGCCGCTATCTGATGCCATTTGCCTGCCCACAGCGGCAGCATTGCCCATCTTCAACCAGCCATCAAGTTGACGTTGCCCTTCTGCACTGTGCAGTGATCTTCCGCATCTGCCTGCACCTCAAGGTGAGCCCAGCCTGAGCAGGGCAGGGGCAGCCGCGAAAAGTTGCAGTTTGGCGCCCTTTGCACTGCCCACTGGCAGCGGCTTCTTGGCTCATCAGAGTAGCCCTGCTGTACACAAGGTGCCTTCACACAGCAGTAGCTCATCGCACCGAGGCTTCTTTCAGCAGACGCGTGCAGCGGCTGCGCCAGTACAGCACGCTTGCTTTCAACGACATGCCGCCCCCCAAGCAGAACGACCACGAAAGCGGTCTTTTCTCAGCCTCCCGTGCAGATTGCGCTGGTGGATGCGCTGTATCGCAAGTCGCTGCGCGTGTCCAGCGCCACCAAGGGGGAGCTGGGGGTGGGCAAGATCGTCAACCTGCAATCCAACGATGCATGTGAGGGAGACTGAGCGGCTGCTGCCGCGGATTGGGCAGGAGTGTGTCCATCAGGGCTGGGAAGGTGTGCTGTACAGGACATGTGCTGCTCATGTGCTGCCCAAGCAATGGTGCAGGCCGGCAGCGGAGGCACACAGGCTCATTACTTGGGTTGTTAAACCAGCGTCACGCTCCTGTGCCTCCCACCCCCCGCAGCCAAGCTGTGGAGCATCCCTCAGTACCTCCACATGATCTGTGAGTGGAAGCATTGACTCCAAGCTGCTAGCATGCAGCGCATGCTGCCTGTTGCTGCCTGCCCCATGTGCCAGCTGCTGCACTGCCATGCGGCCCGGAATTTGCTTGGTTGGTTGATCTTGTGTGATTTGCAGCATGAGGCAGAGCGCAATGCCCCTCACTCCTGCACGCAGGCAACAGCTTGCGCTCTCATTGCTGTGTACTTCACCACAGCCACATGCCCCTCCCTGATCCTCTGCAGGGTCTGGCCCCTTCCAAATCCTGGTTGTGATGGGCCTGCTGGTTCACCCAAAGCACTAATCGCTCGCCCTTCAATGCCTTGCCAACCCCAAACCCTTACAGGGTCCGGCCCCTTCCAAATCCTCGTTGTGATGGGCCTGCTGGTACGTATCATCCACTGGGCGCCGGCGCTGGCGGGCCTGGGCGTCACCGTGGCCCTCATCCCTATTTCTGCCCTGGTAAGTTGGCTTTTGACTAGCAATAGCCGAGCCATGTTCAATGTGCTTCTTGCTGAAGTGGCCGCAATCTGGGCAGGGCTGGGCGTTCATGTGGCCCTCGTCCCCATTTCCGCGCTGGTAAGTCGGTTAATGGTTGGCAGTTTAGCAATGGATGGACTGCGCAAGTGTGTTTTGACATGGGTTTGCGTGCCTGGGCGTCACCCTGGCCCTCATCCCCATCTACGCACTGGTGAGCTGCGGTTGCAGTCAAAACTTCTGTTGCTTGCAACTGCTGCGGAAGTGAAATGTGTGGTAAGTTCCCATCCATACACGGGTAAGATGGCATAGCCAGATACGCGGTGTGCAGGTGTTTCCGTGATGCCTGAAATGTGCTTTTCGCTTCCTTTGCCTGCAGGTGGGGCGCAAGCTGGCGGCGGTGCGGCGAGAGCTGGTCGGGTACACCGATGCTCGAGTCAAGCTGTGCACGGAGGTCATCACAGGTAATGCCAAGCTGCCACATTGCAAACAAGGGGCACATTGTGCACCGGGCACAGCGGGCCTGCGTGGTAGCAGTCGGACTGTTCAAGACTGCAAGCTGCAAACCGCGTGCTCTCATTCCTCCCTTTACACCACCCCCTTTCTGCACGTCAAAAGGTATCAAGGCAATCAAGCTGTATAGCTACGAAGGCCCCTATGTGGACCGCATCACGCAGCTGCGGTGCGCCTTGCTGTCCTGTGCTGTGCTGCGCCTGCTACGCCTGCTGCTCCCATGATGTGCATGCTGTGTGTGCTTGCCCTGCTGTACCGCACACGTGCAAGCTGGCTATTTGTAATCCTGCCAAGATTGAGGAATATTGCCATGCAGCAAATCGCAGCTGCGGCAAATCCGCAAGCTCGCCTGAAAGACCCTCAAATGTGACACACCCACTGAGCTTGCAAACTTGTTTGCGACTGCCCCGCAGCGAGGCGGAGCTGCGCCAGATCCGCAAGGCCACCCTGCTGAGCACCGTCAACAGCTTAGTCTTCATCGGCGGCCCCGTTCTGATCGCCATGGGAGGTGCGAGGGCTTGGTATAGGGCGTAATTACCGAGAGAATCTCTTGTCTCTCTCAGATTACAAGAGGGGACTGGGCCATTGAATGCAGCCGATGACCGCCCGCCGCATGCAGCTGCAGCACCGACTTAACGCAGAGTTGCTTACTTGCTGAGCGACGGTGTTCTTCCTCGCTACCTGCAGGTGTCCTCACCTACAGCCTGTGCGGCTACCAGCTGGCTGAAAGTTCCTCACTGTAGCACCACAAGTTCCTTCCATCCTTTCCAACTGCAGGTTTCCTCACCTACAGCCTGTGCGGCTACCAGCTGGCTGAAAGTTCCGCACTATAGCACCACAAGTTCCTTCCATCCTTTCCAACTGCAGGTTTCCTCACCTACAGCCTGTGTGGCTACCAGCTCACCGCTTCGGTGGCCTTCCCCGCGCTCGCGCTCTTCAACCTGTTGCGCTTTCCAGTCATGATGTTTCCCCAGCAGGTGGGCTCCGGTTTGTTGCTTTTCAGGTTTTGACAGGTGCAGTACTGCTGCACAGGCGAAGGCAGCTCTGAAAGGCAGCCGGGGAGTGGGCGCCACAGCCCAACTGTCACACCACTCGCATGCACCCAGCCACCCCCGCACGCACCCCCTGCAGCCGCAACAGCACATGCTCCCTTAACCCCGCTTCTCTCTCCTTTATCCTCACGCAGATCATGAACCTGATTGCCGGCAAGGTGGCGCTGGACCGCATCCAGGGCTTCATGGAGGCAAGCGCCACCCCTGCTCGCAAAGCCTGCTGCTCCCTTGCCGTTTCTGCCATGGTGATGCTTGCCTGGGTTGTGTTACAAGACAGGCCACTCCGAGGTCCGCCAAACAATGCATCCTTGCCACATGTTTCCGCAGTCTGAAGAGATGCGGCAGGCCGCCCCGCTGCCGCCTGCTGCGCCGGGCCAGCCAGCTTTGGAGCTGAGGGGAGCCAGCTTTGCATGGAGCCCTGGAGCAGCTCCCTTGCTGCATGGGATCGACTTGACAGGTAAGGAAACTGAGGGAAGATTGGTGTAAAGGTTGAGAGAGGCGAGCCAGCTTTGCTTGGAGCCCGGGAGCAGCTCCCTTGCTGCATGGCATTGACTTGACAGGTAAGAAAACTGAGGGATGATTGATACATGTCGAGGGAGGGAGGGCAGCGAGCTTGGTATGGAGCCCTGGAGCAGCTCCCTTGCTGCATGGCATTGACCCGAGTGGTGAGAAACTTCAGGGTGGTTGGTGCATGGCCCGCTTTGCTAAGTAGCACAGCAGCACAGCAGACATGCGACGAAGCCGGCTTCACCTGCAGCCCATTCTGCACAATCCCCCTGACATGGCCGCAGTGCCCCGCGGCAGCCTGACCATGGTGGTGGGGTCAGTGGGCGCCGGCTGCCTCTTAAGTATTGTTTTGTCTGCTTCGCATTCCCTCCTCTTGTTCACAGTTCCTCGCGGCAGCCTGACCATGGTAGTGGGTTCAGTGGGGGCCGGCAAGTCCTCCCTGCTGGCGGCCCTGCTGGCAGAGATGGCGACGTTGAATGGCAGCGTGGTGGTGCGCGGGACCACGGCCTACACGCAGCAGGACAGCTGGATTCAGGTGGGTGGGTGAAGGCTGTCCCTGCTCTTGGCTGGCTAGCATCAGCCAGCGAGTGGCTCTTGCTTGCGTGCATGCAGCAGCATAGCAGGACCAGCTGGGCTCAAGTGGGTGGACCTGATGTGGCCTCCCCTTTTAGCTCTACCACTTAATCCTGGCACCAAACCCTGGCATGTGTTCTCTCTCTCGCTGCAGAGCTGCAGAATGCATACTTACAGACGTCATCCTGCTGGGGGCACCGTTTGATTGAATATTCTGCCAATAACCACCGCACAATACCCTCTGCAAATCCTGTCCCTGCAGAATGCGACTTTGAGGGACAACATCCTGCTAGGGGCTCCCTTCGATGCACAGCGGTATCACGACGTGGTGGAGGCCTGTGCACTGCGGCCCGATCTGGAGATGCTGCCTGCAGGTGAGAAACACCAGTTGCCTTGGGTGATTTGCTGTGTGTGCGAAAGATGTGCAAAGGCCTGCGCCTTGAGGCCTGGTCTGGAGATGCTGCCGGCAGGTAAAGATGGTTCCCATCCGCAACTCCCAACTGCAACTGTAACTGTGTGGGATGGTTGGTTGTGTTGGCGCGTGTGGTGGAGGCGTGTGCACTGCGACCGGATCTGGAGATGCTGCCTGCAGGTGAGAGCTGCTTGTGACAGATGCTGGGTGGTGGTGGGTGTGTTGGGTTGTGTGACCGATCGCTGTTGCTGATGGGGCGGTTGGGCCGCCACAGCCTTACAAGGCCGAGCGCGATGTTACCGATCAGCTCACTGCCAGCTTTATTAACTTTTGTGCAGGCGACCAGACAGAGATCGGAGAGAAGGCCGTCAACCTGCCTGCCCCTACGCTGCCACACTGGACACGCTGCCACCCTTCCAAACCTGAAACCTGCAGGCGATCAAACCGAAATCGGAGAGAAGGGCGTCAACCTGTCGGGCGGGCAGAAGCAGCGGGTGGCGCTGGCGCGCGCCTGCTACGCAGCCGCAGGTGTGGTGTTCGGGCATGCTGTGGTAGTGTGTTACTGTTACCCATTCCTAGCTAGCCAGCTGGGCTGTGGCCTGTTTGCGCACCCAACCCCACGCAGCAACCAGAGCTGTTGCTACTCACCAATGAAGTTTCATGTTTCAACCCAATCAACCCCCTGCCCCAGATGTGTCCGACGCGCACGCAGGAACACTATTGTTGAATGCATAAGGCACGCCCAATCCTCTGTGCAGACGTGTACCTGCTGGACGATCCCCTGTCGGCGGTTGACGCGCACGTGGGGCGCCACCTGTTCGACCGCTGCATCTGCGGCCTGCTGGGCAAGGTGTGTAGTTGATATGGGGGGAACACGGAACACATCCTGTTGCTCTCTGTGGTATATACTCGCGCCTCTCGTTCGACCGCTGCATTTGCAAGGCGAGGTGTTGCGTTGCCTCTGGGTGTATTGGCCTGGTGCAGGTGCTGCGCTGCCACTGACCCACTCCACTCCGCCCTTTTCCTGTGGCCAGGCAACGCGTGTGCTGGTTACACATCAGCTGCAGTACCTGCCCGCTGCGGACGAAGTGGTTGTGCTGCGGGACGGACGAATCGCTGAGCGCGGCGGCTACGGGCAGCTGCTGGCAAAAGGGGTGGACTTTCACCAGTTTGAACAGGTGGGTAGGTGGCGTCATCATGCTACAGCTGCGCGGGTATTGAGACTGAGTCGTTGATGTGGGTTCTGATTTTTAGTGCAACGGGATGGCAGGTCTGTTGCACAACTGACTGCGCCCAGCCTGCAGCCATGTTGCTCACCATGCCTGCTTTTGACTGTTTGGGTGCAGGAAGAGGACGAGGAGCAGGAGGGAGAGGCTTCTTCGCCCGCCGGCAGCGAGGAGGACAGCGCGGGTGCGTGGCCCGGCTATTATAGAGTGACATGCACTTGCATGCGCATGCAGTGTGTGCATGCAAGAAACCCAGCAGCGGTTGCGGTGCAGCACACGTCCGTCGGGTTCAACAATTGCGTAACATGCTTGGCACTTGCTACTTTTTGCAGAGGAGCTGCACGGCGGCAGGCCTGGCAGCAGCGATCACCCAGCCTCCCACCAGCACTCGATGGGCCCTCCCAAAGACAGCGCAATCGAGCTGCAAAGCCGAGGCGCGCAGGCGGCTGGCGACGCCAGCACTGGAGCTAGCTCGGCCACAGCAGCAGCAGACGCAGGCGCAGCGGCAGATGCAAGCGCTGCTGCAGCTGCAAACACAAACGGCGGCAGCATGGCAGATGCCAGCGGCGGCGTGTGTGCTGCGGCAGAGACGGGAGCAGTGTTTACAGAGGTGTCTCTGCTGGACTCGCCTGCTGTTCTGGAGGACGGCAGGGGCGGCGGCGCAACAGCAGACAATGTGCCAGAGGGGCAGCAGGCTGGGCCGCGGGGCAGCAGCGAATTCAAGGTGCGTGGCGGCGGCGGCTGGCATTGCATTGTGGTGGTGTCTTTTTTTTGCAGTGGTTGTGGTAGCAGCAGTGCAGGCCTGGACCACAGGAAGGCCGCGCTCTGCCGTCCCAATGCATCGTCACATGCTGTTCCCTACAACCCCCAATACACCCTTTCTTTGCAGTTTGTGCCCAAACCACCCCCCATCATGGCCCCCACTCGCCACAACCTGCTGGCACCTCCCACCGAAGCCAATGGCAGCGCCGGAGGGACGAACGGCAGCGCAGGAGGCGCAGCGGGCGCAGCGCCTGGTGGCAAGCTGACCAAAGCGGAGGAGCGGGCGGTGGGGCGGGTGGACCGCGCTGTTTACTTGGAATACTTCAGGTGGGCTTGGTGTACTGAAGGCTTGGTGTGCTGAACAATATCTCAGCAGACCACCAGGCCGCTGCAGCTTGACAAGGGTTATCAAGGCATGCACGTGGCACCAGGACGCTCATTACTTTGCAGCCCTGCTGCGCATCATTCAGAGCTGCAACATCACGAGAGAATTTCTTTACCCTGCGCAGGGCGTGGAGCCCGCTGTTCTGGATTGATTGCGTTGCTATTTCTATATGCAAATCTTGCACATTTTGTTGCCTTTGCCTTTGCAGGGCGTGGAGCCCGCTGTTCTGGATCCCGCTGCTCGTGCTCAGCCTGGCGCTAGTTGAGAGGGGCCTGCAGGTGGGACTAGGCTCGTTTTGCTGCTCAACGTGGTTGTTTTCCTGCTCGCGCTCTTCTTCAGCCCAGCGCTGGTGGAGCGGAAAATGCAGGTGACGCGCCGCCAGCCGCGCATGCTGTGCAATGCTTGCTGTGTGCGCAGTACCGCTGTGCAAGGCTTGGTGTGTGCACTCTCGAGCCCAATCCTCTGCTCACGGTGCCGACCAGTCTTGGCCTGCCCTGCCTGCAACCCAACGCCGCAGGCGCTGCAAAACTGGTGGCTGTCGGTGTGGAGCGAGGCCACGGCCGATGCCGAAGCACAGGAGGTGGCTGTGCGCACCTCCTACTAGTGAGCGGATTTGCTTGTCTGCAATGGAGTGGGGCTTGCAAACACAGTGGGGTGATGCAGCAGTGCAGCTAATGCAGTGGGAGGGCGGCCATTGCGGCCCATCACTACAAATGCGCTCAAACCTTTCCGTGCTCCCCACTCTGGGCAGCCGCTGTCTAGCATATGCAACCCCATTGCCCGGCCCCATCCATCTGTGCCCCTGCAGCATGTTTGTCTACTTTGCGCTGGCCATCAGCTCGCTCCTCTTCCAGGTGCGGACGCTGGCAGCACCAACCTTTGTTGGTGTTGCCTGCAGGCCCAGCAGCTCACCGTGCTGGTGCGGATTGAATTGAGATGGATGGGCGGGGGCTGCTACACGACATGCAAACCACACACTCCCTTGTGCACCCGCATCCCTGCAGCTCATCAAGGCCGTCCTGCTGGTGCTGCGCTCTCACAATTCACACTCCCTTGTGCACCCGCTTCCCTGCAGCTCATCAAGGCCGTCCTGCTGGTGCTGGGCTCAGTCAATTTAAAACTTCACCTGCATTGCATGCATTCACGCCCCTGCAGCTCATCAAGGCCATAATGTCGGTGCTGCGCTCTCACATATCGCACTCTCACCTGCTTTCATGCATTTCTCGATATTTGCAGCTCATCAAGGCAGTCATGCTGGTGCTGGGCTCGGTCAATGCGGCGCGGGTTCTGCACGTGAGGGCGCTGCGCATGCAGAATGCGTGGCGTGGGCTGGCGCCGTCTGCTTGTGCTGCTGTCGCTGATGCTGCTGCTGCTGGTTTGTACGTGGACGCTGGCCGTCGGCTGTCACCTGCAGTTCTTCCCCGCAACATGTTGAATCGATTAGCACTTCCCCCTTCCTCGCCTGCAGGAGCGGCTGTTGGCATGTGTGGTCCGCCTGCCCATGTCGTTTTTCGACAGTCAGCCCACTGGCCGGCTGATCAACCGCTTCACAAAGGACACAGGCAAGCCTGGGTGGCTGCAACAGGTTGTTGCTGCAAACGGTCAGCTGGCCTGCATCCATCGACTTGCAATGCGCCCAACCGCCACCGCGCGCACACCCTCGCCCACCCCGCCTGCACCGCCCGCCTGCACCCATCCCGCGCATGCAGAATCAGTGGATGTTGCACTGCAGAGCAGCGTCAGCTCCTTCCTCAACTGCGCAGTGAGGTGGGTAGCGATAACCTCTTCTCTCCAACAGCGCCTCTTTCCCGCTGCCGCTGCCCACGTGTGCTGTCCTGCAGAAACGATCGATGTGCAGCTCATTTTCAGCGTCCGAGCCATGGCAAATTGCCTGGCCAGGCAGGGCATGCTTGGGCTAGCTGCCAGCAGCTGCTGGGAGGAGTGCTGCGGTGCTTTGACAGGCCGCTGGGAACGCTCTTGCATAGGCTGCGGGGCAGCGGCGTTGCGCAGGCCCCGGTTTGTGCAAATTGTTGCGTGCGGCTACCTAGCTCAACTCCCGACCTTCCATTTCTGAGCCGCCGGCCGGCCTTTTCGCCGCCCCTCTCGCCACCACCGCCTCATGCCCCCCGCCCCCCGCCCTCCCTTGCTGCGCACGAACAGCGTGCTGTGGTCTCTGGTCGTCATTGTGGCGGTCTCACCGGGCATCATGGCAGCAATCCTGCCGCTCAGCTTTTCGTACTACTACATCCAGGTGAGGTGCTGGGCACGGGTGGTGGTGTTTACTCGGCCTGCTCAGACGCGCTGCATCCAAAGCTTTCGAAGCGTTTCGCTTGCTTGTGTCATGACCAGCCGCCCTCGTTTCCAATCAACTCGAAACTGTTACCTCCTGCCTTCCCTCCCCGCTACTGCAAACACTCTAAGACACGCTACATTCGTTCTTTCCAGGAGATCTCACTGACGCAAATCGTGCTCCTTCCCATGCCCTCTTTCCACTGCCCAGACGCGCTACATCCGGCCCTCCCGAGAGGCGGGTGTCCTTTGGTCGTGTCCTGTTGATTGTCAGGTTGAACCCATCTCCCGTCTGCTCTATCTGTGCAGACGCGCTACATCCGATCCTCCCGGGACATCACTTTCTCATTATGATTATGTTTGACACTCCTCACTCCCAACCCAACATCCCACTCAGACGCGCTACATCCGATCCTCTCGGGAAATCAAGCGGCTGGACTCCCTGGCGCTCAGCCCCATCTTTGGCCACTTTGGCGAGACGCTGGCGGTGAGCTCTTGGAAGCTTCTGGTAATCAAGTTTGCTTGCTACTGCTTGTATTGCTTTGAATCAACCCATCTTTGGCCACTTTGGCGAGACACTGGCGGTGAGCTGCTGGTGACAGCGATTGCAGCTGCCCTGCCCTGCCCAGGTTAGCGCAGCGGCCATTGAGCTGCTGCCAGCTCTGCGCAGGGGTCTTGCCTCGTTTGTCACCTTTACCGTCTCGACTTGATATCATAACCATGGCCTCCGATGCAGGGCCTGATGACGGTACGCGCATTCCGGCAGCAGGGCAGCTTCGAGCAGCGGAACCAAAGTATGCTGGACCACAGCAACCGGGCGTACTGGCCCGCGCAGGTGTGATTGGGCGGCTTGCTAGGAAGTGTTGTCCCTGTATGTGGCAGTTTGTGCTACCACCTGGCCCGTCCCAGTGTGGAGTGCAACCATCTGCTCACCCCGCCCACAACACCCTTTCTCACCTCTCCTCATGTGGCGGTGCACCGCCGTGCACTGCATCAACCGCTGGCTGTCGGTCCTGGTTGGAACTGCTGGGGATCTTCTCCATGTTACGCTGGCAGCAATCAACTCCTGTCGTTCCTCCTCTCCGCCTTCGCTCCTCCCTGCAGTGCATCAACCGCTGGCTGTCGGTCCGGTTGGAGCTGCTGGGCATTTCAGTGGTGTTCGGCACCGCTGTGCTGGTGGCAGTGGCGGCTCCCCGTTCAGCGGGCCTGGCTGGATTGGCCCTCACCAGTGCACTCAGCCTGACAGGGTGCGCTTTGCTCAGAGTTGCATTGCATTTCAGTATGGTGCGCGCAGTTTGCACGTGGATGGCACGTGCAGGGTGCAGCGCGCGGCATTCTGTGCAATGAATTGGTTGTGCATGTGCTGCAAGTGCCGCCAACAACAGCATGCTGGCGCGCAACCTATGCTTCATCCGCTCAATGGTTTGCTGCAGGCTGTGCAACTGGATGGTGCGGCAAACAACTGAGCTGGAGGTGGGTACTCAACAGGGCCTCGTTTCTGTGCACTGGCATTGTGTAGCCGCAGCTGAGGTGCTGGAACGCTGTGTGCTGCGGCCTGCGGGCCGCCCATCCTTCCAGCGCGCTGCTCGCCAGTACCCCCTTGCAAGCGAACCTTGCCACCGACTGTGGAGAGTGCAACAGTAGTTGCTTGCGACGTTACACCCCTCTGACCAGCATGTCCATGCGGCCTGGCTTATTAAGCGCCTGCCTGGCTTGTTGCAGGTCAACATGAACAGCGTGGAGCGCATTGTCCCAGTACACCAGCCTGTATGCTCGGAACATACCTTACTTGAACGGCATGCTTCTCTGCGCTTCAATCTTTTCCTGCAGGTCAACATGAACAGCGTGGAGCGCATGGTCGAGTACACCAGCCTTGAACCCGAGGCGCCAGCCATTGTAGAAGGGCACCGCCCGCTGCCCGGCTGGCCGCAGCAGGTGGGGCACACGCTGGCAGGTTGGCACAGAGCGGCCAAAGCAGCAGCAGTGCAGTGCACGAGCAGCTTGGCACCCAGCCACTGCAAGATGTGCTTTCCTGGCCAATCAGGCGCTGCCTTGTGGATTCTCCATTGCGCTACTACTCCTTGCAGGGAGCAATCGATGTGCAGCAGCTGGAAGTGAGGTACCGCCCGGACCTGGACCCCGTCCTCAAGGGCATCTCCTTCAGCGTCCGCGGCCGCGAAAAGGCGAGCTTGTTCTGCAGACAATGCCGGCCCATGCTAGGCAGGCCTGAACCACCTCTTGGAGCAGCCAGGCGGAATCAGCTGCGCTGCTGAACGCCTGCTGTTCGTGTTACATTTCTACAGGTGGGCGTGGCCGGCCGCACCGGTTGCGGCAAGTCCACGCTCTTCCTGGCCCTGTACCGCATCGGTGCGTGCAGACCTTATACCTTGTTGCTGACACAGTATACTGCTGGCGCGCCCCTGCATTGTGCTTGGCTGTGCGCTGGCATCGCAGCGCATGTGGCGCAGTCAACCCCATTGAAGCTGCCCTGCGCCAGTTGGCGGCCGACATTGCATGCGAATGCATTGGAACAAGTGCTATCCCGTTAGTCGGCTCAGGGGAAGCAGCGCTGCCCACTGCCTGCCCCCTTCTGTCTGTGCAGTGGAGCCCTGCGGCGGGCGCATCGTGATTGATGGCATCGACACCAGCACCATTGGGCTGTTTGACCTGCGCTCCCGCCTGGCGCTCGTGCCCCAGGCAAGCGCTCCTGATTGGGCTGACCAACCCATCACTCCTCGCATATCTCTGCTCCCTTTCAGTGCCCATTGGCCACCGTTTCACACCCGATCTTCTACTCAGTAGAAGCCGCGCCACTAGCTCTGGTCACGCAAATGGTCAGCCTCAGCGGCACTGTTTACTCCAACTTGGATCCATTTGGGTTTGGAAGGCACCGTGCTGAACGAACTTTAACTTCCTTCCCCCAAATCGTTGCAGGATCCCGTCATATTCAGCGGTACCGTGCGCTCCAACCTGGACCCCTTTGGGGACGCCGCCAGCGACGATGCCATCTGGGAGGCGCTCGCACAGGCGAGACCAGGGGCCGGCACTTGCAGCCGCGCCGCTGCTCTTGGTTGTTGCTTTGGCGTGTGCCCGCGCACATGTGCCCGCACACGGATGGCATCCGCTGCTGGTCTACCCGCCCGCCTGCCTGGTGTTTGCCCGCCTGGTCTTCGATCCCTGCAGGCCGGCCTGGCCAGCACTGTGCGCTTTTTTGCCTGTTCCTGCGCACCCCCACCTGACTTCTGCCCGCCTGCCGGTTTTGCTGCTGCTGCGCAGGCCGGCCTGGCCGCCACCGTTCGCTCCCTGCCAGGCGGGCTGGACGCGCCCATCAAAGAAGGCGGCAGCAACCTGTCAGTGGGGCAGCGCCAGCTGCTGTGCATGGCACGCGCGCTGCTGCGCGCTTCGCGCATACTGGTGCTTGACGAAGCAACCAGCAATGTGGACACGGCAACTGATGCTCTCATTCAGGTGAAATTCTGCCTATAACGCCTATAAATTGTCGATTTGGTTGTGGCTTCGCGCATCCTGGTGCTGGACGAAGCGACCAGCAACGTGGACACCGCTACTGACGCTCTGATACAGGTGTGTTCTTTTGGTTCAATTCACGGACGACTGAGCTGAATGGGCTCAAATCAAACCGCTTCCTTGCCCGCCACAGCAGAACTAGTCTAGGGCAGCAAGCTACTGCTGATCCGCCTATGTCGTGTTGAACCCCTGCGCCGCAGAGCACCATTGCCTCAGCGTTTGCGGACTGCACCGTGCTGACCATCGCGCACCGGTGAGGCAGGCTGTGTGTCGAATGCGCTAGACTGCAGCCAAACAATGAGGATTGCATCCTGAGGCTGATGAGGACTGAAGACCAGCTGGTTTGAGCAGTCGTCGCTCACTCGGGCGCTTGCCACATCTGATCCTCGTGTGCACACATGCCTATTCCTGCAGCCTGCACACCATCGTTATGGGCAGCGACCGCATCCGGGTGCTCCACTAAGCTTTCATCCCCGGATCCCCAGTCGGACATCCTCTGTTTGCCACATCCTGCTTTCCTTCCGTCCCTGCAGCCTGCACACCATCATGGACAGCGACCGCATCCTGGTGCTCCACGAAGGGCAAGTGCGGGAGTACGACACACCCGCCGCCCTGCTTTTGCAGCCAGGCTCGGGTAGGTGCTGCTTGCAAGGCTTTTTTGTGTTTGGCACAACTTGTGTTGTGAAGTGCTGAAGACCGTGGCAGTACGACGCACCCGCCGACCTGCTGGCCCGGCCAGACTCGGGTGAGCATTTGCTGCCGGCTTGGGTGGCTCTCGTGAGTCTAGCGTTGAGTACATTGTACCTGCAGCCAGCTGGCGCGCAGTGCAATGATGCACACGCCGCCCCGCTGATGCACCTCCATTCTAGCCGCTAAGCGCTCGGCAAACCGCCAAATGAGCCTACTTTCACCTCCTCTATTTCTGCAGCGTTCCGAGGCATGGTGGACGAGACAGCTCGGCACACCCACAGCGGCGGCAGCAGCGGCAAAGTGCAGCGCACCAAATCTGCCAAGGCCGTGCTGCAGGCCATGCGTGGCCAGCTTACTCCGACCTCCCCCACACCGCCCCAGGCTCCACAGTAGGGCAGCAGGGCTGGGCGCACTGCCGCACGTTCTGCCGCTTGTTTTAGTGGCACACATGCCTCGCCCCATCTGCTGGCATCAGCAGCGGCACCTAACACCGCATGCCATGCACCCTGTACCTCGCTCTCTTATCCTGTTTCTATTTCGTACACTATCAATCCCCATCTGCATGCTTCAGGCCCTCTCTGTTCAGTTGCTCTTTTTCCCGTTTGCTTCCGGCCAAACAAATCGATGGCCTCGCCCTGTTGTCTTCTGGTGCCCTGCTCTCTTCTGGTGTGCTCTCCCTCTCCCCCCCTCAGCTCAGGTTTGCTTACATGCTGAAATTCGGCTTCATACCATGTCATCCATTGCTTGCTGAGAAGTAAGTCATAGTGCGGGCACAGGAAGTGGGCTGGGCTTGGGTGCGAGATTACGCAGCCTGGAGCATGCGGTGCGTTTGCCGAATGCAACCGTGCGGCAGTGCGGCTGCAACAGTGCGGCTGCAATATTGCACCTGCCGGCAGGTGCGGGAGTCTATCTAAGGGAATAAAAGCAGTCAGTCTGGGCTAAAGGAGCTACAAGGGTGGGCAGGCAGGCAGCGGGTACAGCCAGCCGGCCGAGCCTAGGGATCGCTGCTCAAGCAACCAGCGATCCGGGCTGGCGGCGGCAGGAGCAGGGGAGGGGCAAGGGTTGTGCAGCAATGCGCGGCAGGGAGGGAGGACAGCGCAGCATGAGAGCAGGACAGCGGGCAAGGTGCGGTGTGCTGGGCTCACGGCAGGGGGAGCAGGGAAATAAGGGGATTCTGCTTAACAAATGAAGCTGCCTTTTACGGCAGTGACAGCTGCCTGTGCGGCAGCGGCAGCTAGGCTACCTAGTGCTAGCGCTTCCGCTGGGCTACCAAGCGCCCCGAGCGCCAGCAGGCATGAGCTGCCGGCTCTACTGGGGCTACCGAGTGCCCGCGGGGGTGGACTGCAGCTGCTGCACCATGGAGGCGCAGCCGCACTTTTGGGCCGCCAGGGCGCCCTTGACTGCAGGGCAGCAAGCGGGAGGGGCGGCACAAATGCATGAGGGTGGGCGAGGGAGCAGCAGGGGCCATGGGCGCACAGCCTGCCAACTTGAAGCTGCGGGGAGCATGCATTTCCCGTCCAGCTGGCACAAGTGACACACAGCTGCATGCCTCGCGCGTCCAGCACCCTGGTTCACTTCGGATGCCGCAAAAACCACGTGCTTTAATTGCTTTTAATAATTTGAGAATGCCCGCCGCACCTTCCACGCCTTGGTTCACCACAAGGTTACCGATGGTTGTTGCGCCAACCGCTGCAACAGGTCAAGCGGCAGCAGCAGAGGATGGTGAGCTCAAAGTGCACACTGATCAAAGTTTGGTGTCCAACCGGCAGCTGTTTGCGCTAGGTTGTGCCAGGTGGGCCCGCCTCGTCAGTGGCGGACGCGGTGCAGCTGCCCAACCTCACCGTTTGTTGTGGTTTGCACAACCAGGGATTTGGTGCTGGTCTGCCCCGCGATTGTGGCAGTTGTGGTCTGCGCCAGGGCAAGCAGAGGGTGGCAGAGGGGTGGCTCAGCACTGAGACCCTTTGCAACAGCCCAAAACAATGCTGCACATACATGCATTGCCAAAGAGCAGGACACCCTGGCATACAATGCCACGCCTGGCTTGCGGCTGTACGCAAGTCAAACATGCAGAAAAGAACGCTGCAAGCAGCAGCCACAGCCCACGTGCATGCTGGGGGCAGAAGCTACAGCCAGCCAGCAGCTCGTACACTCGCCTGCAGCACGGCTGTGCGTGCGGTGCCCAGTACGTTGAGCACCGGCTGGGTGCCGGCCTTGCGACCCAGCGTGGTGATGCCCTGCACCTCCAGATCACTCTCAACTGCAAGGAGGCAGAGAACACAGGGGGCAGAGGTATTGAGATTTATGGGCTGGCCGTGCGGCCAAGCATGGTGATGCCCTGCACCTCTAGGTCGCTCTCAACTGCGGAGGGGGAGACACACAAAACATGTTCTGTGAGGGGGTTGTAGCAGCTTGGCAGCCACAAGCGTGGTGATGCCCTGCGCCTCCAGATCGCTCTCAACTGCGGCAGAAGAGTGAAGGCGGAGAGCACGCAATGCAGCTATGCCTCAAATTTGAGAGATCCTCGTCGGCAGCCGCTTGAAAGCAGCGGCTCTCTGGTGTAGCAGGGAATGCTGCTCCCATGTGCACCTCCGGCGCTCAAAACCCACCCAACAATCTCACACGCCCACCCACCCACCCACCGACCATTATACTCACACATGGCATCTCCCTTCAATGTCATGTCCGCAGCAGTCAGCTTCTGACTGACGGCTAAGTTCTGAGCCAGCAGCGTGCCGGCGGTGACGGTGCCGCCCGTAGCAGTGATGCGCTGCGTGGAAAGCGAGCCGCCGGTGATGCTGCCGCTGCCCACATCCAGTGACGCGGCCTGAAGCGCGCCAGTGGAGCTAACCGTATCGCCCTGCAGCGCGGCTGCGCTGACGAGGCCGCCGGATATCGTGACGCCGCGCTGCTGCTGCGGCGCGCCGCCGGCCGTGCCGTTTGCGGGCTGCTCGGGCGGCGCGCTTGCGTCTGTCGTCTGCAGCACTTCCGCTGTGACGAGGCTGCAGGTCAGGCTGCCTCCGCTCAGCACCGCTGCTGCGCCGGTGGTCTGCAAAGAGCCGGCCACCACAGCAGCGCCCGACATGAGCGCTCCGCCCGCTGTGGTCTGCAGCGTGCTGGCCGTGACTGTGTTGGCTGTCAGCGGGCCCTGCAGGCTGATGGGCTGGGTGGGGCTCTGCGTGGCAATGGCCGGCGCGGCTGCCGCGTCTGCGACCGCACTGCCGGCGCCGCCGCCGCTGAGCAGCGCCTGATCTATTTGCAGCGCGGGCTGCGAGGCACGAAAGGTGCCTGTGCCGTAAGTTGTGTCGACTGCCGCCTGGCTGGGCTGGATCACAACCTGTAGGGGTTTGAGGAAAGGTGGGAGAACAATCAAATGCAGGCAGAAGGGCAAGTGAATGCAGGGCGCAGAACGAGAGCAGGCTGAGCCCACTGAGGCCGAGCTGGGATGGCAGCAGCACAGACGCAAAACGGCAGGCGACAACCGCCATGCACGGTGACAAGCTCACATGGGCCTTGATTACGATTCGGCCGCCCTCAAACGCCACAAGGCTGCTAGGCAGGCTGCCCATGGTGCCTGCGGCGGTTGCGCCAGGCTGCAGGGCAGGTACGGCGGGTGGGTGTGCAAAGGGCGGGCACGGTGTTAGGGGCGCACAGGCTGTTGGAATGACTGTTTCAACAAGCAGCGGGCTGGAGAGATGGTATGGATGGGCTCAGGGGAAGCACGGCGTGTGCTGCTGTAGTGCGCGTGCAAGGGGAAGGAGCTCCCGCCGCAGCTGGGCGTATGGCGCACCTGGCCCGCCTGCAGCAATCGTCGCCCCCGAGAGGCCGGCGCCGCCTCGCCCCGCAGCTGCTGGATCGTGGCGTGCTGGGAGGCGATGAGGGCGAAGCTGAGGAGCTGCAACAGGAGGAGGCCCACGAGCGCCCAGCGCTGCGGCTGCTCGCCGGCCTGCGCCATCGCGTGGACGCCCTCTTCACACGCCCAAGGAGCGGTTGAAGCCGCTTGCAAGTCACCGGCCGCTAGGGGAGGCCTGGCAAGGGGGACATGCCCGGGTTTTGCTCGGCTACACGGTGCTACAGCTATGGAACACGTTTAGACGAATGCCTGGAGCACCAATTGGGCGCGGGAGGCCGGTTCCATGATTCCATGCTGGGGTGGACGCCCCGCTGACGCCCGTTCCAGTACTCCGGCAGAACACCCACAAGGCCACAATTTGGGCCGTCCCTCCCTCTGCTGGATCAGCACAGGCTCATTGGCAGCTGCTGCGTTGCCACAGATTGAAGTGTCCAGTAATACAGCCTGCAGCCTTGAGCAGCCGGCAGCCGCTGGCGCACGTATGCCATGCGCCCTGCGGCGGTTAGGGTTCACCGATGGGTCACTTGTGCTTTGCAAGGGCGGTTGTGCCATCCGCGTGTGGTGGTTGTCAGAAATGTGTGGGTCAGCTATGCGTTCAAGTATATGAAACAACTGAAGCGTATGCGGAGGAGTGTTATGGACAGATCCGGGCCGGGGAAGAATTTATTCAGAGGCAGCTGCTACTTGATGCCTTTTCTGTGGCGCTCGCGTGCACGCTCTGGCGCCCTCAGGCGGTCGACACCCACGGTGCCGCAATCGTGTTGTTTGGGTTGCGCCCGTGCATGCTGTCTGCAGTCGGGGAGAATCACAGCAGCGCATAGTAAGGAGACGCCGACCGCAGCCGGCACGTGGGCAGCACCAATACCAATGCGACAGCACCGCATGCAGCCAGGGCATGGCCAGTGCAGCCTTCACCATCAGCGTACTCACAATACTCGCTCCAGTAGCAGTTCTTGTGCGGTGCGGGACCGCTCTCTGTGTCATAGAGCACCAGAGGCTCCCAGCCAGAGCCGCCGTTGCGCCGCCGCCCATGCTCATGCGGGTACCTGGGCAGGCGGGGAGGGGGGGATTGGAAAGGTTGGGTGGCAGTGCAGAACATGCACATGCACCGCCGCGCCCTGAGTATTAGCAGTTGTATGCACATGGCAGCACCTTGGGTGTGAGACTCACCCCAGCGGCCATTGGATGTATCGGATGCCGCCAATCTCGGCGTCCCAGCTGAAGTGCCTGCAGGAGGAGGGAGGACGGAGAGGACCATCACATCTCAGCACCAGCGGCAGCTCAAACAAGCAAGCCACACAGCTGCTGCATGCTTGAATGCCAGCCGTGCGCAGTACCGCTGCGCCTGCTGCGCCTGCTCCGGGCAGGGAAGCCCTGGTTGCAGGCATGCACGGTTTCTTGCATACATGTGACCATGCTCACGTGTGGCCAAACACGTGGGCCAGCGGCTTCAAGCGCTGCACCCTCTTGGCCAGGTAGTCGCTCCCAGAGGCCTTGGATAGGTTGGGGTAGTATCTGCGTGAAAGCGAGTACAGGCGGCAGCCAGCAGTTGGGAGTCGGGCGGCTTGGCCGCTGGTCAATGCAAGTCGCAACACAGATAGCAGCACCAGAGTCAACGTGCTGCAAGGAGACAGTGCCGCTGGAACTGATATGGCCTGCAAGGCCAGCACAGCTGAACAACTCACAGCATGCGTTTCTCGGGCAGCAGTGCTTGGAGGGGCAGGAAGTGCGAAAAGCTGATGACGGGCGGCCGCTTGCCGCCCGCCGCCGCTGTTGCCGCCTCGATTTGCTGTAGCGGGCAGGGCAGGTGCAGGGAGCTCGAGCGCAGGTTGAGTTGACGCCCCTAATCCAACCAAAGTTGCACTGAGTGTCCTGTATCAGTGCAACTTTGGTTACAGGAGAATGAATCACCCGCGCCCCTGGCTGCCCCAGCCCCGGCCTGCAAGCCCACAGCCGCTGCCCACCTGCAGCGTTTTGGTGAAAACTGGCTCGTTCAGGGCGTCAAAGTGCACCGCCAGCGAGTCGTTGTCTGGGCTCAGTTCCGGCTGGCTTTTCCAGGAGCACACGTGGAAATCCAGCATCACCTGAAGAGGGCACGATACGTGACAAGGATGGGAGGGGAGGGGCCCAGGGCGTACACCACCAGGCAGTGAATAACCTCAGGCAGTCCGGAGCTACCGCGCATGGCACGCAACGTAAACGCAAGGCACGCAGCTGCCCCGGCCCACCTTGTTGATGGGTGTGCTGCCTGGCACATCTGGCTCGCGGTCCCAGCTTGCATGGTACCTGAAATGGACACATGGCAGGTTCTTTGATCCCTTGCCCGACAAACGAAAAGCATGATGCTGCCTTGCACACCACCCTGCACCAGAGCAGCCTGCACACTCATCACCCAGCATCCGTGCACAGCTCCCACCAGCTCAGGATCGGCACGATCCACACGCCGCCGCAGCAGGCGGGTTCTGTGTGCACGCCCAGCTGCCGGCACAGCTCCTGCAGCACCTTCAGCTTCTCTGCGAGGGCAGGCAAGGGGTCAAGGGAAGCTGGGGGGTGGTGGAGGCAAGACAGGGGGCGGTTGCAGGAGTCCAACAGAACGGGCTCACAAGCAAAGCAGCCGGAGGAGGGGAGGCCCGGTAGCAACGCCAGGCGGGCAAAGCAGGTTGGCGCATCCAGTTCACAGAGGCCGCACCCAGCGAATCGTACTTATCGCGCTCCTGCCGCCGCACCCACAGGTCTGCAGCAAGAGAGGGCATGCCGCAGTTGTGACGGTCAGTGACGTAGCAGGCCAGCCTGCCTTCTACCGAGCTGGGGTCTGGGACGTGTGCTGCATCTGCAAACACTGTGCCACTCGGCACGACGCACCCAAGCCCACCCACTCACCATGGTTGCCCGGCACGAAGAACACGTGGCCAAAAGCAGCGGCAAAGGTTTGCAGCGTCTTGGTCAGCGTTTCTAGGGAGTCGGAGACGTCCCCCGCCAGCAGGATGGCATCCTGCTTGAAGTCGCCGCCGGCGCACCACTGCTGCGCCCAGGCCAGGTTCTGCGGGTAGTCGGTGTGGATGTCGCTGACTGCCCACACGCGCATCGTGCCTGAGAGTAGGGATGCGTGCGAGCGAGGTGAGAGCCCGGGGGCGGGACAGCAGCAGCGGCAAGCGGCGGCGGTGCCAGCGGCGAGCTGCGGCAGCAAGGCGGAGAGCTCAGATCACCTCCGTGTCTCACCTGCAGTGGTATGGAGGCCTGCAGGGCCGCACAACGCAGCGTCGATGCTCGGAGCCGCCTAGACTTTGCTTGACCCGCCTCTGTTGGACTTCGTGGGCTTCCAACCCGTTCTTGATGGGATTTGCAGAGAGTTGGCTGCAATGACAGGCCCTTGCAGGCACCAAACAGCCAGCTGCAGCCCATGCACAGTGGCAGGCGCCACACGGGCGGCGGCCAGCCTTGGGCGCCTCACCCGGGCCATCTCCTTCCTTCTCATCATCCGTGTGGCGGTTGACGCTTCCAACTGGTCTCAGGCGGTTGGAGCGAAGCCACGGCCGCCGCGCCGCGCACACCAGTTGGCCGCGCCGCCTGCGTCCCTGTCCCTCGAGCTTGACGCCCCGCACGCCCTCCTTGGCTCAAGGACAGCGCCGCAGGGCCCTCCGAGGGCCGCCATGGTCGCCCCCACCGACGCCCCAGCCGCCGCTCCTGCCGGCAAGGCAGCCGGGCCGCCCTACGGCCTGCCGCCGCTGCCTGCCATCCCGTGCCCCGACTTCCGCGGCCCCACGCCCTGGAGCAACTGGGTCATCAAGGGCCGGCTGCTGGCAGGTGCGCGCCAGGGCCGGGGTTGCGCAGCTGGACACGGGGGCTTGGCGGCAGGCGGGCGGGCACTGCTTGGCAGCACCCACCAAGCAGCCAAGTGTCGCTCCTGCCCCCCCCCCTGGCAGGCGCCTACCCCGCCAGCCTGGATGACAGCGAGACGGATCGCATCCTCAGGTTTGCTATGGGCGCAGGATGCAGCGCTTGTGGGTGCTGCAATCCACTGCTCGCCACCCCTTGCACGGCCATTTGCTGCTGACTGATCCTGCTGGATGCTTTAGCAGGTAGTGAAATGTGCTTAAGCAGCAACCGGCCCCTGCCAAGTTACGCACCCCCAACCCGCCTGCCTGTCTGGCCCTCCCCGCAGCATGCTGCTCACGCTGGGCGTCAACACCTTTGTGTGCCTGCAAGCCGAGTTCAGCCTGCATACGCCGGAGAGCGCGTGGCGCGCGGGGCAGGGCCTGCGCCCCTACATCAATGACGCGCAGCGCCTGCTGATCCGGGCGCGCGAGGCCAACAGCCAGCGCATCAAGCAGGCGAACCAGGCTGCGTGGTTGAGGCTGGAGGGTTGAGGCCGGAGGGGACTATGCAGCTCTGGGGCATCATAATGCATCAAGCTCACTCCACATGTCCCACTGGGAATGGTGGCAGCCAAGCAATGCAGCCCTTCTCAAGCAGCTGGGTGCTGATCAGTTTCTGCTCCTCCCACCCAAGCCCGCAGGACAAGCTGGACTTTTTGCACCTGCCCGTGCTGGACGGCAACGTGACCAGCGATGCCGCCATGTCGCGCCTGGCCGACGACTGCTGCGCGCGCATCCTGCGGGGCGAGCGCATGTACATCCACTGGTGGGTGTTCCAGGGCTGCGTTGCATGGCAGGGGCTGGAGCATGCTCCCTCAGACTGTCACCATTAGTTTGCAAGCGTCCATTGGTGAGGAGGCAGAGAAGACACTGCCGCGCTATGCTGCAACTCACCTCAGCAGCCGCATTTTACCTCCCCCCCCTGCCCCCCGCAGCTGGGGCGGGCACGGGCGCACCGGCACGCTCATTGCGGTCATGCTGGGCCGCCTGTATGGCATCACCTGCGCCTCGGCCCTGCGCTTCACACAGGTGTGCCGGACGGTGCTCGCTGGTGCAGGGAAGGGTCGCTGAGGAGAGATGTGTCTATTGCACGCTGTGAAGACAAGGCTGCCTCTGCAACGAACAGCACCTGCACCAGGCATCCTGCTGTGCCTGCTCAGCGCCTCTGCTACTCCCTCTCCCTCCTGCCCATGCCCAGGCCTTCCACGACAGCCGCAAGTTCCCGCAGGGCGTGCGCTCCCCGCAGACCACGGTGCAGGTGGCGCAGGTGCGGCTGCTGGGGTGGCACTCACTGCATTGGCGCTGGGGTGGCGATGCACCAAAGCATCGTCTTAGCCAGACCAGCACACCACCCACTGCAGCAAGCGCTGTGCTCCCACCTGCCCCCACCCACCCCGCCGCAGGTCAAGCGCCTGCTGCCCGACCCGCCCAGCATGCGCGGCGTGGTGTACAGCAAAGACCCCTCCATCGTACTGGATGACACCATCCTGCGCCCGCCCTCCGCGCCCTCCTCCCCCGCCAAGCCGGCGCCCCTGGGTGCGGCTGTTGGCGCTGCGGCCGGCAGCGGAGCAGACGCAGGTGGGCTGGCTGACATGCAGGTGGATGGCGATGAGGCGCCGGTGCTGCCGGCTGTGCCCATGAACCAGCAGCGCAAGGACGCCATCCGTGCCAAGTCGGCCGGCAGCAGCGGCGGCACCGCCAGCGGGGCAGTGTCGGCGGGGGGCCTGGCCGCGGCGCTGCAGGCCGCCAGCCTGTCGCCGCTATCGGCTGTGAAGGAAGCGCAGGGCAGCGGTGCGGCGGCGGCGGCCCCGCCCGGTATCCGCGCTGCGCCTGCTGCGGGCGGCCAGCAGCAGCTCGACTGGCTGTCCAGCGTGTTTGGAAAGGACGCCGACAAGAAGGCGGGCGGTGGCGGTGCCGGCAATGGGAGCCCAGACCTGCTGGGTGCATCCCCTGCCGCCTCTGCCGGCAAGGCGGCGGCCGGCGGCAGCGGCCCCACCATCAACCTGACTGCTACGGCAGCGGGGGCGCAGTGGGTCAGCGGCGGCGGGGTGGAGCGAGTGGACATGCGGCCCAACACCGTGACGGTAAGCATGGCTTGTTGTGAAACGGTGTGGGGTCAGTTGGCCTCCACTTTGAGCGCTTGCCTGCATCAGCTTGGCGAAGCACAGGCGCCCACCGCCTCCAAATGCTCGTCTTCTCTGCAATTGTCAATTGCTGCCCTCCCAAGCGCTACTTGCCTCCCTCACAAGTGCTCGCTTCTTCGCCCCTGCCCCTCCTCTGCTGCAGGTGGGGCTGCCCGAGGCAGCGGCTGAGCGCTCCACAGGCTCGGTGGCTCGCCTCATGAACTACCTCAGCGGCAGGAGCGGCAGCGTCACGGCACCTCAGCGGTAGGCGACAAGTGGCGGTGGCAGCGGCATAGGAGCCGGCAGCGGCATTGGAGTGGATGGGGTAGCAACAGCGGTCCTGCTTGATTTGATTGACCGTGCTGCTGCAACGAATTGACACCTGTCTGACGCCTGTCTTTCATTCCAGCGGGGCAAGCTGCCCCGCACTTAATAAGTTATCGATGTGTTACAGATGGTGCTGCTGCTGCCTCCAGGCGCTGCTGCCAGTCGAGCGTGAACCAGTGCAGCCCCAGGTCGTTGAACGCAGACGCCACTGGAAAGCCGCTCTCTTCTATGCGCAGCTCCTGCACAGCACCGCACTCGCACAGCCTCAGCATCGTGGCAGGCCGCCCGCTGGCTCTGCTGCCGTCCTGCTCACCGCTGCTGCCACTCTCTGCCTGCTGTGCCCTCTGCCGCAGCGCCCAGCTGTCTCGGTACCCGCTGAAGCGATTGCCCAGCACAACCACATTGTGCAGCGTGCCCGCTGCCGCATTGGCCGCCAGTAAAGCGTCGGTGAGCACCGCTTCACAGTGCGGCATCCAGAACAGAGTGGGCTGCTCCGCTGATCGCTGCCCGCCCTCATCGTGTGTGAGCACCTGGAGGGCAGAGAAGGGCCATACGGATCAGGGGCAAATTGATGAGCGGACCAGGGCAGTGCAAGGGCTGAAGGAGACCTGGTGCAGCATTGCTAGGATCAAGCAACGCACGCTGGCAGGGCAGGCACGGCAACCCCTGCGCCTTCATCGCACCTCAATTCGGAAATGGGCCAGCACCGCACGGTCCAGAGGAGTGAACACGGGGTCGAATGCCACGGGCGGCGCTGCCGCTGGGGGCAGTGCCGCCGCCAGCAGCGTGGCGAGTGCCAGCTGGTAGCGAATATGCACTGCACCTGGCTGCTCCAGGGACCCCAGGCCGTACATGACCATGTGCCGTACCGCTGGCAGCGCGCAGTGCGGCGGCAGCGCGCCCAGCTGCTGCGAGAGGTGCTGCCAGAGCGGGGCGGCCGCCACCTCGCGAGCGGCGGCGTCCACCGCCGCGCACCGCTGCTGCACCTGCCGCTCGGCGGGCGGCTTGCAGCTGCTGGAATCGTTGCCGACTCGCGTTGCAGCAATGTGATGCGGGCCTGCGTGCAGAAAGGAGCAAGAGCGCGAGTGCAACTCGGCCAGGGGAGGGGCTGCAGCATGACCATCGACATTCCTGAAATCCAATAACAGACCTGCAGCAACAGTCCCGCCCCGTCCGCCCTTGCGGTGCTTCCGGCCGCCCGTGGCAACACGCCACTCCTCCTCTGCCATGGAGTTGCGAGTAAAAATCGATGATGCAGATCGCGAATGTATCCTGCAACCACTCGAGCCGGCCAATGCAGTGACGGCACAGCAGCTGCCGCCAGGCAGCGCCGCCGCCTGCTCTTCCATCGGCAGTTCGGAGCCCCAGTTTGCTACATTTCTCATTCAAGAGGCAAGGCTTACATTTCAGCGTTCAACAAAGCAGCAGCTTACATCTCATGCGCCCTCCCCCAGCAGCCGCTCCGTGCACAGCGTCTGCAGCTGCGAGTTGAGCTGGCCCCACTGCTCCGCCGTCTGCAGCGCTCGCTCCAGCTGCTCCTTCAGCCTCGCATTCTCCTCCTGCAGCGCCGCTGCATCCGCTGCACTGCCGCCGCCAGCTCCTGCTGCTGCTGCTGCTGCTGCGCCCGGTGTGGCACCGCCCGCGGCCTGCCTGCCCGCGGGCGCCGCCGCGCCCGCCGCCTGCCACACGCTGCCGTCTGCCGCCGCCAGGCGCTGCAGCCAGTCACCGCCCGCTGCCACGTCTGCTGCGCCTGCTGAGCCGTCCAGCAGTACCAGGCCTCCTTCCCACGGCTTGAGTGTGCCAGGGGCATTGGGATACTTGCAGAAGGGCGCCAGCGGCTGCGGCCGCTTGGGGCCCCGCTTGCCGCCGCCGCCGCTGCTGCTGGAGGCTGCATGGCTGCCGCCAACCTGTGGCAGCAGTGCAGCGGCAGGGCTGGGAAACAGGTCAGGTAAAGTTGCAGCAGCCATAGCAAGGTGGAAGCAACTGGCACATGGAGGTAGCCGCGGCAGCATGCGGCAGCATAGATGAGTAGATAAAGGCATCGATTCCCGCCCCACCCACCAACCAATTGCCCCTGGCCCCACCTGCATAAATGGCGGCTGCGGCAGCGCCAGCAGAGCTGAGACCGGCCCTTTCACCGGGTTGGCCAGCAGGCGCACTTGCTGCCTGCTGCGTAGCTCCCACACGCGCACTGAGTGGTCTGCTGAGCCGCTGATCAGATAGGCTGCATCAGGGGTGAACCCCAGGCAGCTGACCGCCGCGCTGTGCCCTTCCAGCGCCGGGTGCGCACACCCGCCGCCCGCCGCCGCCGCCGCCGCTTCCAAACCGCCGCCGCCCTCTGCTGCTGCATCTGCCGCCGGGCCGCCCACAAGGGAGACCTCGTAGATGCTGCCGCTGGCACAGCCGGCATAAAGAGCATGCTCTCCTGGATCCAACGCCAGGCTGTGCAGCGGGGAGGGCAGCGCCACGCTGCGCAGCAGGCCGCCGCTGCCGCCCGCCAGGCTGCGGATCTTGACCGTGCGATCGTGGCTGCCGGACACGACGATGGCGCCGGCATCGCCAGCACCCACAGCCAGGCAGCTGACGGGCAGCGTGTGGTCGGACCAGGAAGCCAGCGGCTGCAGCAGGGGGCCGCCCATCTGCGGCAGGCGGGGAGGGCAGGCAGGTGTTAAAAAGGGGCAGAGGGAAAGGTCAGGAACCAATGGCTGTCTTCATGTGGACGGCAGTGCAAGCGAGTTGGTTGCTCTACAAAAAGGCACATGAGGAGACAGCAACGCGACGAGCTGCAAGCATCACAGCGGTGCCCGATAAGCAAGCCCCACTGCCCATGCTGCTGCGCACCTGCAGCTGCTGCCCCGCTGTGGCGTCCAGAACGTCTGCTAGCAGCCAGGCATTGACCAGAGTGTCCTCTCCGCCAGTCACCAGCACCGAGCCGCTGTCCGAGAAGGCCAGGCACGTCACAGCCTGCAGGTGGGCAGGGTGCCAAGCCAGTGAGCGCAGCGCATTGCTGGTCCAGTCCAGTTGCAAGGGCATCTGGCAGTCTACAGTGCATCACAGGGCAGGCGCTCAGCAGCAGCTGCCATCCGCGTCTGCAGCCAGGCAGGCACTGCAACCCTGTAGTTTTCTCCAGCCCGACCCTCTCCCCTACCTTGTAGTGCGCAGGCCACGTGCGCAGCAGGCGGCCAGAAGACGCCTCCCACACAAACACAGCGCCCGAGGCGCCGCCCGCCGCACAGTACACGCCATCCCGCGTGGCCGCCACTGCCGTCAGCTGCTCCGCTGCGAAGCAGCGCTGGTGTGGCTGGTCCTTGTGCCACGCCCAGAAGTGCAGGCTGCCGCCGCGACCCGCCTGTGCCGCTACCAGATAGTCGCGGCCCAGGAGGGATAGACCGTTGGGCGGGCAGGCGTTAGACTTGAAGGACGTCAGCGCTGTGCCGGTGCTCACATCCCTGCGGCGAGGGGGCAGGGCCAGGTTGTGGGGCCTGGCCGCAAGAGTGGCGGAGGCAGGCGGCGGCGGCGGCGGCGGCGGCAGTGACGGGCTGCAGCTGGACCCTCTGCGCGCTGCATCGCGTATAAGACATGCTGCTCTAACGTTCCATCTGTGTGTCAGGCCACAAGAGAGCAACCTGCGAGCGTGGCAGTCCCCTCCCTGCGGCAGGCTGCCTCAGGCGCCTTGGCATTGCATGCATGGCTTCAATCAGTGCTGCTCACCAAACAGTGATGTTGGATTCGGCGCTGGAGGCCACCAGCAGCACCGTGGGACCTTCAACCATGGCTGCCGCCCTCTGCTGCACTTTGCTAGCTTTCGCCAATGATGCGGAAGTGCCTCCGAGGCGAGGAAAGTGCTCAATTTTCGCGGGTGGTGTCTCATGCCGTGCATGTGCGACGCTCGGAGGGATTGCGCAAACGAGGCGCTGCGATCGCGTCCACCATTGGCATAGATTTGTGAAAGCGCGGTAGAGCAGGGTTTAACAGAGAAGCCGCGACAAACGGACACCGCTCGGGCTGCCCAGCTCCTCCCAAGCGTTGAGCACCATTTGGACCTAATCAGCAGAGCCAAGCGATCGACCAGATCTGCCGCACTGCCGCAAGCAGGGCTGAACAAGCAGCCGCAGCGGTGGCGGCGCCTAGCGGCACGATGGCGGGCGTGGTGAAGCAGAGGCGGCTCATGATTGAGCTGGCCTCTGCGCAGCTGGAGGGGCTGCTGTTCGAAGCACCCGAGCGCGAGAGTGGCGCGGCAGCAGTAATTTTGCACCCATACGCGCCGCTGGGAGGCTCCATGCACGACCACATGGTCCTGGAGGTGCGCTGCTTGCTTTGATTTTTGTGGTGGCATTGCTGAGGAATCCTGTGAGGGCTGCTGCTGCCTAGGTATTTCCGCAGGCAGCACAGGATTGGCACGAGCTTTCTAGTGCCAAGCGGGCGTTGCAGAATCGGCGGCGGCATGCAGCTGCTGCTTGCTTGCACCCCGCCAAGCCAAGCACAAACATGCAGCCCCTATGCCGCTGTGTTACCGTTTGCCAATGCAGCTGTTCCGAGCGGCAGCGCAGTCGCGGGCCTTCCGGCTGGTGCTGCGCTACAACCAGCGGGGTGTGGGCCGATCCTCGGGCTGGTGAGATGGCTGCCTGGAGTGGCTGCCCCAGCATGCTCCCCAGCTCTCCAGCTGCCTCTGCCTTGTTCAACAGGGCTTGCCTTATTGCTAGGCTGCGGTCCTGTTTGTAGACGCTTTACACTCAGCATCCAACGCTCGCGTGCAGGAAGAACTGGTTGGGCAGCGACGACCAGAGGGATGTGCTGGATGTTGTTGATTAGGGCTTTCAACTCACGAATTGCACTTTGCTTCCTCGCAGGAAGAACTGGTTGGGCGGTGACGACCAGAGGGATGTGCTGGACGTTGTTGAGTGGGCTGCCGCCCGCCTAACCGGCCCTGAAAAGCACGTGGCAGTGATTGGGTGAGCTGTTGAGCTATGGCTTGACCTGCCTTGTCTGCTGCTGCTGCTGCTGGCTGGCATGCAATGGCACACTGGAATCTGCCCGCGCGAACAAGGATGCGGGTCAATGGCTTGAGAAAGCTGCTGGTCTTGCCCGGTCACGTTAGCAGCACTTGGCTTGAGCGGCCACGTGCTTTCAAGCGCCAAACAGCGTGCATGCCCTGCTCCCCTGCCGTGCGCAGGTACAGCTGGGGCAGCTGCCTGGCCGCGCATGGGCTGTCGCACCCCGCTGTCGCAGCATACGTGGGCGTGTCTGTGCCTCTAGGCGGCATGGCCTGGGTGCTGCAGACCAAGAAGCACTTTGGGGAGGTGTGCCGCGCCATCCATGTGCCGCGCCTGCTGCTGCTGGGGGACCAGGTGCGTTTGGAAGTGATGCATGGTTGGGTGCGCGCCTGCTGCTGCTAGGGAGGGGCCGGAATGGGTCGTGAAAGAGGTTGGGTGCGCCTGCTGCTGCTGGGGGACCAGGTGGGCTGAGGAAAGGGAGGCGTGGTTGGGTGCGTGCCACATGCTGCTAGGCGAATTGCGTCCAACAAAGAGGAGGGGTGGGGGTGTGCGCCTGCTGCTGCTGCTGGGAGACCAGGTGTGCTCGAGGGGGCAGTCCAGCCGATGTGTGCCTGCTGCTGCTTGGGGCACCCCAGGCTGCACAGCTCATCACCTGCTTTGAACGGGTGTCCTTCTGGCTGCCAGGCATCACCCACGACCCCTCACCCATTCGCCCCCTCCACCTGGCCTTCCATGGTCATCCAAGCAGGATCAATTCACCGGCAGAGCAGCCATGCAGATGGCAGTACAAGAGAATGGCGGTCTGCTGCTGCGGCAGGACGACAGCTTTCTGCCAGAAGCAGATGCACATGCAGCAGCGGCCACAGCAGCAGGCAGCGGCAGCGGCGGCGGTACCGGCAGCGGCAGCAGCGGCGGCAGCGGCGGCGGTACCGGCAGCGGCAGCAGCGGCGGCAGCGGCGGCGGCGGCGTGCACCCCGGGGCAGAACGGAGAGAGCTGCTGCTGCGCATCTTCCCAGGTGCAGACTCTGCACAGTGTTTTACAGAGTTTGCATGCTGTGCCTGCATGCTTGCAAGCCAGCGATGGTTGCACAGCACAAGGTTGGCCGCATGCTGGTGTTCACGAGTTGGGTTGGGTTGGTCCTTTGACATCGCCTCCCTCCAGATTGCTGTCCAGGCAGGCCATCTGTGGAGGCCTGCTGTGCAAGCATGCTGTGTTGCCAGCTCAGCATGCATCTTCTTCCCCGCCCCTCTGTGCAAGTGCAGGGGACGATCATTTCTGGATGTCGCACGGCAACGTGGCAGCAGCGTATGCCGTGCGGTGGCTCGAAGCGCAGCTGCTGGCAACTCAGCAGCAGCAGGAGCAGCAGCAGCAGCAAGCAGCGTCCCCGGTGCAGCAGGCGGCGGTCGCAGAGGGAGGGTAAGCCAAAGCCGGTCCTGGGTACCACCGGGCGTCCAGCCTTGGAGCAATGCTTGTGCTGCTTTGGCATGTAACATTACACTCAGTTCACAGCTTTCATTCTTGAATACACAAAATGGGCGGTCGGTCTCAAAACTTTGGGGTGGGTTGCAACTGCTGGCGCGCGTGTTGGCTGTGCTGGCTGCTCAGCCATCGGCTAGCCAATCCATGGGGGCCAGTCGGGGACCCCCCACGCCTGCTGCCAACAATGGGGCAGCCCCAACGTGCTTGCAAGGCTGCCAATCCAGCTTCAAATCATTTGGGCGTTCTGCTCTACTCCTCGTCGTCCGAAATGCCGGGGATGTACAGCAGCTGCACATCAAACACCACGGGACTGGAAGGCGGCACGCGCGGCCGCCCCGCGGCTGCAGGGCAGGGTGGCAGGGGAGAACGGTGGGCGGCAGGCGGGAGTGCGCCAGCATGACTTTGAGCTCGGCACAGTTGCTGTTCAGAGCACACTCCGGCCAGCTTCCCGGGGCTGTGCAGCCGCATGCCAATGCTTGCCTGCCAATCCCAACAAATGCAGCAAAGCCTGCTGTGCTCTCGCCCCTCTCACCAGCGGGCAGGCCCTTGGGGAAGGCCAGCTCTCCTGGGATGTACAATCGCCGAATGCCGCCGGTGGACATGGTCTTGAGGCCCTCGTCCAGGCCAGGAATGACCTGAATCAAGAAAATCGATTGGGACAATATTGGCATAATATTGGCATGCTGAGCAGGGTTGGTAGTAAGAGTGGACATGGTCTTCAGGCCCTCCTCCAGGCCGGGGATGACCTGAATCAAGAAAACCGATTGGGACAGTATTGGCATGCTGAGCGGTGGTGGTAGCAAGAGTGGACATGGTCGTGAGGCCCTCGTCCAGGCCCGGGATCACCTGCGAATGCAAGGCATGGCAGGCTGAGCGCGGCGTGGCAGGCTGAGTGGCATGCTTGTGCAATGATGGTGCTTCAATTCGGCCCGACTGCCGTTGTGCACAGGGACGCATGCATTCCGCAGCCAGCATGCACTTGATACAATGCCAACCCACCTGGCCGGCGCCCACGCGGACTTGGTAGGGGTAGCCCTTCTCCAGGGACGAGTCAAACACGCGGCCCTCGGGCGTCATTGCAACGTAGTGCACTGCAGTGCAAACAAATGAAGGTTTGAGGCGGCAGTAAAATCGCAGCATACTGCACTGCAGCGGCATGCAGGCGGGAGCTGAGCCGGAAATTGCATTGGAAATAGGAGTGCGCCAAGCATGCTCCTCACTTCACCCATGGGGGTGCTACAGTGCGGCATTGCGAGTAGCTTCCACAAGGGGAGCTAGCTGAGCCTGCAGCAAAGTCTCACCAGTGACCTGGTAGCCTGTGGGGGGAGAGGGACCCCGGCCATCCACAATGTCAATGTACTGCAGGGCATGGAAGAGAGGTTGTGAGGTGGCAAGCACGCGGTTCAGCCCAAGAGCAGCAGTTAGGGAGGTGCGCTGAACAGGCATGGGGAGGCGGGTTTGCACTCCACACAGCTGGAAGGCATTCTGTGCAGCTGCGGCGGCACCTCCATGCAGCACCGCAGGCTGACCTGCAGGCCCGAGGGCAGGGTCTTGCGCTCGCGGTCGGCGATGTCGGCAACGCAGGCAGCGTCGCAGAGGGCAGGCGGAGCATCATCCTCTGCTGCCGCTGGCGCCGCCCTGCAAGGAACACGGCAACGGGGCGGCAGTGTGAGCCAGGATGAACTTAAGCTAACGTCTGCTCGAAGCAAGAATGCAGTGTATGTGGCATGCTGCGTCAGGAAGCAGCTGCACTGTGCAACTGTCCCTGCAGCTCACCGCGACACGAGCAGTGCTGCCGCAAGGCCGGCAGCCTGCTGCAGCGCGGCGCGGCGGGAGGTGCCCTCCGGCTGTGCCGCCGCGCACACCACGCGGATCCGCCGCCGTGCGGCACTGCTGGTGCTGCTGGTGGCCACAAAGGCCTGCAGAGTGGCATGGGAGAATGTCAGTCAGAGGGCAGCTCGCTCGAGGTGCGGTGCCGGCGGCAGGCGCGGCGGCGGCGGCAGGCCCCCCGCCAGCCCACCCAGCCATCGCGGCTGCCAGACCACCTCACCTGCTGAGTGAGGCAGGTCGCCACCATCGTGGGCGCTTGCACGCGGGCTGGGGAGAAGAGCGGGGTTGCGGCACACGAGAGCGGGGTGCAAGGGCTCTGCCCAGGCCTTGTGCGTTCCGATCTCAATGCTGCGGGGCTGCAGGGGCCGAGAGGGCGGTAAAGCAAGCTGGGGGTGCTGTGCTGCGCTCGGCGCCTTGATGTAGCTCGGCCCTGCTCCCGAGCGGGCATTCAGCCACGCCCACACCACCCTCGCACAGCGCCCTGGCGGCCCGAGGCGTGCAGCCGGGCGCCAGGGGTCGCACTAGCCCGCACACCGCCCTTGAAGCTCTCCCCGACCCTCTGAGCGGGCGGCCCCGCCACCAGGCGCCCTCAAACGCGGGCCCCTGCAGCGAACGCTACACTCCAAAGCGTTTTGAGCACCCCAGGCGGCGGTGAGTCCAAGTGGGGTGCGCTGCTGGTGCCGGGAAGCCGCCCCGGTGCCCTGGGCAGGCACGATCCCCCAGTCGGCGCGTCTGGGGCGGCGAACCTGCGGCATCGGCTGCCTTCGGGCGCGTCGGTGTCGCCGTCGCGCGGCGCAGGCGCCGGCGTCGCGCCCAAATCCGGGCGGCAGAGCACTTGCCTGCTTCGAGATGCAGGCGCCCTGCTGATCCTGGCCCCACCAATCCCCTGCCGCAGCACCAGCCCAGCCAATCAAGCCACGCAGCCGGCAGCATGGTGTCCGCACGTCCCTCGCCCGCGCGCTCGGCCTACAAGCAGCAGAGCCTGGTGCTGGCCGAGGTCAAGGCCTTTGACCGCGCAGGCCTGCGGCATGTGGAGGCCACCCGCGTCACCAACCTGAGCGGCGCCGTGCACATGGAGGCCAACCAGCGCCTGCAGGTGCGGCAGGGAATTCGATTATGCGCGCGAGCGGTGGGGTTTGTTGCCGGGTTCAGAGCGCTCCGGACTTGGTGTGTGTGGGTGGCTTTGAACAAGCTTTGCACCCAGGTTGCTTTGCAAGGTGCTGCCGCCCCTACCGTGTCTGCTTCACCGAGCACCCAACTTCACTCCCCCCTTGTTCCGCAGCCCGAGCCGGGCGCGGAGGCCGAGGCGGCGGCGCTCCGCGCGCTGGCCGCGCTGCGCCTGCGCGCCAAGAAGGATGTGCTGCCGGCCCGCGTGGCAGATGGCCTGTTTATCGGCGGCGCGGGCGCGGCGCGCAACCTCAAGGCGCTGCGCAAGCGCGGCATCAGCCACATCGTGAACGCTGCGCCCGCTGTGCCCTGCCACTTCCACGACAACCCGGAGGGCGCCTTTGAGTACCTGGCCCTGCCGCTGTTTGACGATCCCGAAGCAGGTGGGTGCACGTGGCAGGGGCTGGATGCTGTGCCAGGTGGTGGGTGTTGGCTTGAGGGGCGCTGGGTGCTCACAGGTGGTGCTCCCGTCCCTGTGATGGTGCACTGCTGCGCTCGTGAGCAGTGCACCTGTGGCCGCCTCCTCACCCATCCTGGCACCGTCCTGCCTCCCGCCCGGCCCCTGCAGACCTGCTGCCGCACATCGAGGCGGCCAATGCCTTCATTGCCAGCGCGCGCGCCCGCGGCGGCGCCGTCCTCGTGCACTGCTACGCCGGGCAGAGTCGCTCCGCCGCCCTGGTCATCGCGTACCTCATGCAGTCGCAGGGCATGGGGCTGATGGATGCCTGGGCGCTCACCCGCGCCGCACGCCCCTGCGCCCAGCCCAACTCTGGCTTCCTGCGCCAGCTGGCACTCTATGGCAAGCGCCTGGCGGCCGCCGGCAGCGGCGCCTGCGCCCCCGAGGCACCCGCCGCCCTGGAGCTGGCCGACTCGGCGGCCGAGCTGGCCCTGACCCAGTGAAGCAAGCCCTGAGCCCCTGAGCCAGTGAAGCTGCCCCTGAGCCAGCCAGGCTGCTGGCAGCCGGCAGCGGCCATGGCCGCAGCGGCCAGCGCCTAGCGAGCTTCACCGCCTGAGCGAATGAGTGCACAAGCGAGTCCCCGGCCCTAGGATTGTACCACTACCGCCGCGCCCCCCCATCTCATAAGCCCCCTTGCTTTCCGTGTCCTCTGCTACAAAGCTACCAATGCTCTTCTGTCTGTTGTGCGTCCGCCGGCGGCGCGAATTGTGCGCGCCGCCCGGCGCTCGCTGCCCCCTGCTTATCCATCGCATGCCTACACACGCCACACCCCCAACCCAAGCACCTGCCCGGGCAACCGGGCGGCGCCTGTACCACCACACCCTGCCTGTATGCGTGGGCAGTTTTTGCACTCCCCCTTGTCTCCCCCGTCTGCGCTGTATCCACGTCAGACCCCCTTCCCTCCCCCCGCCCCCAACCCAGGCTTTTGCACACTGCAAACCTCGCTCCCCAACTCCCGATCTCCCTCTGTTGTCCCTCTTTGTATCACTGCCTGCTTGTGCCTTGCTGCTACAAAATGCACCCCCGCTCCATTTCATGCGGTGCTCTGCAACTGCTTGTAACACTAGCCCCCCGAGCGCTGTCTGGGCTGAGATCTGCTGCACTAGGGAAGGGGAAGGAGCAGACTGGCTAGTGCATGCTGATGGCATGTGTTAACGTGTTAACGTCTCCCTCATGAACTCTGGAACCGCTGAGGCCGAACACCCGCAGTCTTGGCCAATGCGTGTCAAAGTTCGGCAGCAAATCAAGCGGCGGCGCTGGTCCGCAAGGAGCGCTGCCGCGTGCGGCGAGCTTGCCGCCCCACACCCCATGGGGCATGGGGCACACGGTCACCCAGGTTCGTGCAATCTGATCTTGTTTACTCTTGGCGTCTCAAAACGCGCCTGGCTCACGCACACGCGCTGCAGCAGGGCTGCGAGACGGCACTTGCTGCGCTCAAACGCTAGCTGGCTGTTTGGCTGCTCGTGATCACCCCAGCTCGACTGAGCGCAGCTAAAAAGCGTGTAGAGCGGCGCACGTGAAGCAGGCGGCGATATGAGCGCGACGTAGCTTAAGCGCGGCTCCTAGCCTCACAGCGTGCAGACATGTCACGGTGAGGTTACAGGAAGCTACGTGACGCCCCCATTGCTGCCCGCCACCCGCCGCCACTTCCTGCCGCTACCGCCGCCGGCACCCACCACCGCCCGCTCGCCGCCCTCTCGCTCCTCGCAGCTTCCACGTGCAGCTGCAGCAGCAGGCGGCGATGATCCATGCCGATGAGGCGGACCAGCAGCACGTTGACGAGGTGTATGAGGCGGCACAAGAGGGGCTGTTTGACCGGGACCGAGAGACACGGCACATGCTGGACGGCGTGCATGCCACCGGCTCTCCACCCTCAAGCGGGCCGCCGATGCGCACAAACGGCACAAGCGGCACGCCCCCAGGCGGCGCACCCTCTGCAGGCGGCTCGCCGGGGGACGGGCCCGGCGGCCCGCCGCGGCTGGCACGCCCTTCAGCACAGACCATGCTGCGGCGGCTGGCGAGCGGGGCGGAAACACCCAGCGAAGGCACCAGCGCTGAAGCGGAGGATGTGCTGCAGACCGCACAGCTGCAGGGTGCGTGCATAGTGGAGTTTATCCTGGGGTACGAGGCAGGAGCGGCTGGGTGGCTGGGCGCAGTTGCGCTGCCTGCTGCAGGCTGCTTGCGAATCCTGTTTTGCACCAACTCTGTTGGTTTGTTTACCCCCTCTCCCAATGCACTGCAGACAGCCAACCTCTGGTGAGGAAGTATCAGCTTTGGGGCATTCACGTATTCGGTTTGCACAAACTTGCCCAGCATGCGTGCTTGCCTCCGGCCTGCATCTTGCTCCCGCCGGCCGGCTGCCGCTGCCGTTGCCTGCGCTGCAGTCTACCTGCACTGCTGTCCACCTGTGCTGTGCACAACTGCTCAACCCTGCTTGCTGTGTTCCCGGGCCTGCAGCGCCGCTTTGTCACCCGCTCATCGAGCTTCAACAAGGAGCAGTTTGAGGAGCTGCTGGCTCACAGCGGCATCCTGAACGGTGGGCAGTGCTGCCCCTGCTATGCCTGCTGTGATTGAATGGCGGGCAGCATTGCTTCTGGTGTGCCTCCGCTGTGCCTGCTGCGGCTGCGCGGCAGGTAGTGTTGCTTCTGCTGCGCCTGCTGCGGCTGAGCGGTGTGAGCAGCAGCAGCCCTGCCTTAACGCCATCTCCCTTCCCTCCCATGCTTGCCTTCCATACCTGCAGTGGGCCCAAGCGCCGCCAGCGAGGCGCGCCTGCTGCGCAGCCACCTGCCGCCCAGCAAGCTGGAATCACCGGCGCCGCGGCGGCACTTGCACGCTGGCCCGCGCCCGCTGTCCTGCATGCGCCTGCCCATGGTGCGTTGCCTACATACTGTGTTGGGCAACTGCTGCTGCTGCAGCGGATGTCTGTGCGAGAACTGTATTCACTATGGGCCTGAGAGGGTTGGGCATGCTGCCATCCAGCACGGTTGCGGAGCCATTCACATCGCGTCCCGCCCGGCACAACACACACATCATGTGCAGATCCGGCCAGACAGCTACCGCTTCATCCTGTGGAGCTCCCTGGTGCTGCTGTCGGACCTGACTTACTCCGCCTTCATCGTGCCCATCAGGCGTGTGGTTGTTCACATTTCAATGAGTGCCTAGATTTGCTCTAGGTTTTGCTGCTGTCGGACCTGACCTATTCCGCTTTCATCGTGCCCATCAGGCGTGTGAGTGTGATCACGTTAGACTAGATGCCCAGGTTTGGTGTGCAACGTGCGCACCGGCTGCTGACTCGGTGCCCTAGATGCAACTCGTGTCCTGCAAAGGCAGCTTCGAGACTGCACGCTGGCCTGCTCAGCCGCCCCCACATCACTGCCCTGCAGCCTGGGCATGTGGACGTCCTTCTACGTGCTCAACTGGACCACGGTGTGCGACTTCCTGTTCGGTGCGCCCCGGCTGCAGCAGTCATAAAGCTGCAAAAACACAGCAAAAGAAGCAGCAACAGAGGCAGAAAAAGCAGAAAGGATCAGCACTGTCTCTGCCTGGAACTCGCAGCGCCGTCCAGCTTTGCTGCAGCAGCACGCTTTGCTTGTGCGGGGGCCCCCGGCAGGGTCGCGTCTGCTGTCTGACGGGCCACTCGTGCCCTTGTGGACTTTCCAGCTCGCGTGCCTGCCCACGCTCAATTTGCAGGCCGCCTGCCCAGCAGCTCCCACTCACGTGCCTGCCCACATTCATTTGCAGGCTGCATCTTTTTTGTGGACATGGTCATCGGCTTCCACGTGGGATTCATCGCCACCTACAACAGCCGGTGCGCAAGGGCAGCTGGGAGGGGCTTGTTTGCACCTGGCCGCCAGCCTTTGGGCCATCAGGACGCGATTGGCAGCTTGGCGTTGCAGGCGCAGCTGCCAGTGCACAGCACACGCCAATTGCTTTGCCAACATTCGCCCTGCTGCTGCTGACATGCATCCCTTTTCCCTGCCCCCCTCCCCAAGCGCAGCAAGCTGCTGGTGATGAACGGGCCCATTGTGGCGCGGCACTACCTCCGCTCGGTGCGCATGCTTGTTTTGTCTTGTCGAACAGCTTGATACAACCCCGAAGGGCCCAAATTTATGCTGCGTTGCACATGCTGACGCAGTAAAAGCCACTGCAACGCCTGTGCGCTGTGGCCCTGAGGCCATGCGGCACGCATGCCTAGCCAAAGGGAAAAGGGGTTATCCCCTGTATCATAGCCGACCACCTTACCCCTGGAGTGCAGTTTGGCTTCATGGTCGACTGCTTCGCGTCCCTGGCCTGGCTGCTTTCAACTCCAATGACAGTTTTATCTCACCTAAACATGTTATCTTTTGTACTTTCCCATCGCAGTTTGGCTTCATGGTCGACTTCTTTGCCTCCCTGGCCTGGCTGCTGCAAATCTCGCTGGTGGCGGTGTATCACGAGGTGCCGGGTGCCAACCCCAACACAGCGCTCGTCATCATGGAGGTCATCAGGTGTGGCTATTTACTGCAGCTGCGTAACAAGGTATATTTGCCTGAGGTGCCGGGCGCCAACCCAAACACAGCGCTCGTGATGCATCATGGAGGTCATCAGGTGCGCGGCGGTGTGCTGAGCAGTGTGGGCAGCATGTAAAACAAATCCCACTTTTGGAGCACTCCAAGTCTGCATCCGCGCCTGATAATACGCGTCTCTTACCCGCACCTGCAGGCTGATGCGCTTCCTGCGCGTCATCCGCCTGCTGCTGGCGCTGCTGAGCAACGGCGTGTTTGCCACGCTGGTGGTGGAGGTGCGCTGTGCAACTTGCCTCGTTGGGGAACTCGAATGCGCAGGGCCAGGAGTGAACCAATCGCGCATTGCCTGCTAAGGAACCTGGTGCAGCAGTGTGGGCCCCGCAGTGCCCAGATGTGCAGGTCGGTGCAACAGAGCAGGGCACTACGTCTCAGTTGGATCCACCAACCCTGCCTGGGTTGCAATTGCCCCACCCCTTCTTGCCCACAGACCCCCTACCTCAAGTGGCTGCGCAACCAGCACCTCATGTCACTGCTCTACATGCTCTACCTCATCGCCGTGGTGGTCAACTTCCTGGGCTGCCTCTGGTGAGCGATTGAGCGTTTGCAGCCAGGCAGTGGCGGTTTGAATGTCAGAACCGCTCACATGCCTGTGTGTGCAAATGCTTGCAGCCTTGCATGCCCACCTCGTGGCTGCGATATGGCGCTCGGCCTTCCTCATCCCTTCACTACGCTTTACCCTGTGCAGGAACTTCACGGCGGGGGCGCAGGAGTGGGACAACACGTGGGTCAACCATTACGAGCCCTTTGTGCGCCAGTACGGAGACGAGACCTCGTTCGAGCTCACAAAGGGTGCGCCTTTATTTTGGCTTTTGCGTTGAGAAGTTTAGGAGCCTTTTGGGCTGCGTTTTTTTCTTCATGGACGCATGGCTGGATATGATTGCCTCGGCGCGCCGATGGGGGACATTGTCTGGAATGATACTGCCCGCCTATCGCGCCCATGCGCTGCCTGTTAGGCACACGCGTACTGCGGCTGTTTTGAAAATGTTGCAAGCCTGCTGTTGCCGCAGACCAAGCCACGGACGTCAGCCGCATATGGATGTACATTGTGGGCAACTACTGGGCGCTCTCCACCATTGCCACGGTGCGTGGCGCGGATGCTAAATAGACTGCGACAGCTGCACACAAGCGGCAAGCAGGTCAACGGTGGCAGGTTCCATTCTGCATCGTGGTGTTGAGCGCTGTTGTGCATAACGAGCTGAACAAGCTTTCCTCCCTCCCTGCTCTCCCCCCCACCCCCACCCCCACCCCCCACCCCCCCATCCCCCACCCACACACCCACACACAGGTCGGCTTTGGCGACGTGGTGCCCCAAAATTTAGTAGAGAACATTGTGGTCATCATTGTGGAAGTGATCGGAGTGCTGTTCTTCGGCCTGCTCATCTCCTCCATCAGGCAAGCACATTAGTCAGCAGAGTGCTGTTGCTCCTGTGGCTGTTGCTGCTCGATTGTTTTGTGGACAGCCTGCTCATCTCCTCTATCAGGCAAGCGCTTTAGTCAGCAGAGTGCAAGAATTTTGCAGATGCGGGTGCCGCTGAGCTGCGGCAGCTTTGCCCGCTCCTGAGCCGCTCCGCTCCTGTGGCAGCTTCGGCGGCTCTGGCTGCTGTTGACGCTGTGGCTGCTGCTGCCGATGCTGGGTGATTTGACGGGAGGAGGGCCCGCCTGCCGTGTGGTGACTGCAGGTCAGCTGGGGCTCAGCACACGCACCTTGCCGAACAGTCAAACTGCCACTCACCCGCCCCTTTCTGGACCTGTCCCCTGCTCCCTGCCTCCCCGCAGCGAGCTGCTGCAGCAGGCCAACCGCAACGCGCGGCGCGTGCACCTCTTCCGCTCCAAGATGCAGGCAAGCATGTGTGGGGCACCTCAGCTTGGTGTGCCGCCAAACAGGCGCCCTGTGCATGTGCCACTGCGCATCCTGTGCGTGTGTGACACCCTCCGATTTTGCACGCGTCGCCTTTGGCTTGTATGGCACCCCGCTATCTGCTCCAACTCATCCCCTTAGAGCGCGGATGCAGAATCATGTGCTGTTTGTGAGCCCTTCCCATCTGCCCCTCATTTGCACTGGTGCAGAGTGTGATGAGCTGGATGCAGAAGCAGAATCTGCCGCGCCGCCTGCAGCGCCGCATCAAGACGTTCTATGCAGAGGTGGGGCCGCAGTGCCGCAGGAACAAACATTCTGTGCTTGCTTTCGGCAGCCAGGCGGCAGTGAGCCACACGCGCTGCTGTGGGTTGCTGCTTTGTCACATAGGCGCTGTGTGCTTTGCCTGGCCCACAGCTCTTGCCGACCTCCTGCAAATGCTGCACCCTTCCATGGACCGCCACAGGTGTGGATCCGGCAGCACGAGACGAAAGAGGAAACTGTGCTGTTCCAGGAGCTGCCGCACGCGCTGCGCAACGAGGTGGCGTGGCAGGCCTGCAAGGCCGTGTTCAAGTGAGTCGTTTCGTTTGGACTAGAGACTTTTGAGCACCTAGCTAGTTGTTTATTGCGCTTGTCGAGGTGATGTGGCAGGCCTGCAAAGCTGTGTTTAGGTCAGTCTCGGGACAGGGCTCGGGTGCATGTAGAATGCTGCAGCGTGCTGGTTGTTCCTCGCTCTGCATGCCACCAGCAGCAGCAGCAGCAACCTGTGGTGTTTCCCGTCAACGTTGCATCCTGCCCAGCTCAGCTTGGCACATTGAGCCACGTGTGTCATTTCATGCCGCTTTGCAGGAAGGTGCCGCTCCTGCTGCAGGAGATTCGCCCGCCCTCCCCGCCATGCCCACATTCCATCCCACTTCCATCTCTGTATGATTACCCAATCATCGCAGGAAGGTGCCGCTGCTGCAGGAGATGGACGAGAAGACGCTCTACCTGCTGGCCTCCAAAATGACGCCCTTCAGGTGGGCAGAACTAAGCCCCATTGCCACTGTTGCCTTTGCTGTGGCTGGAACGGATCAGTAGCTGTTGGCACACCACATTCCAGGATGTGCCGATGCAGGCATTCGCGTGCGGGTATGCATGTGTGTGCCTCAGACCATCACCAGTTCGCTCCCTCTGCTCCTGCAGGTTTACGGGCGGGCTCGACCTGATGGCCAGGCTTGCGCTTGCGTGCCGTGCCTGATGTGTGCAAAATGCTTCCTCCCACTGCGCTCCTCCAGGTTCACCGGCCGGCAAGCACGACGTTGTGACGGAAGGCTTGTACATGCGTGCTTCAATCCTGTTGTGCTAAATTCCTCTCTTTGCTGCAGGTTCACGGGCGGGCACGACCTGGTGACAGAAGGCGACCCAGCTGACCGCTTCTGGATCCTCATTGAGGGTAAGGCTCTTTGAGGGAAGGCTGACGAGAGCGCTTGCTTGGTTGCAGGAAAAATGTGTCCTGCATCACTTCCAATCGAACATATCTCTATACATCAGCACCGATTCCGCCCACTTGCACTCAATGACAGGCGAGGTGGTGGCGCTGTACCACTTCAAGGAAGCTGAGCGTATCGAAGGGCCGGCAGTGGTGGGGGAGAGCGTGCTGCTGCAGGCAAGCGCTCCTCTGTTCGATTGGGGGGGCTGTTTGCCCCAGTGTGCACGCTTGGATGGCTCTTGGTATTGTCATGAAAATATGCAAGCAATTTGAAAGTGATCCTCAGCATGCTTCCCACCCGCATGCGTGCTGACCTTGCCTCGCTCAATTTTGCAGCCCCTACTGAGTTTTGCGTACCGTCTGCCTGCTCTTGCTGCCCTGCAGGAGCACGAGGAGAGCCTGCGCACCTTCCCCTGCACCTACCGCACCCTCACCAGCTGCATCTGCTGGATGGTGCGTCCCCTTTGCTGCGAGATAAATGTTTGTTCATGGGCGCATTCTGCGCAGCCTGACCAGTCTTACGTATGTAGTATACTAGAGCATGCTCGCATGTTAGCATGCTCGCATGCTCAGCAGTGTGGCTGCCGAGCGGCGCATCTGCTCTGCTTCCGGTGCCCTCGTCTGCTGTGCTGCACCTGGTTTAACGCAGATGAGCTTTGACATTGGTCAATCCGTGCATTTGTTTCCTGCTGCAGGTGCGCACGCGAGACTTCAAGCCCATGCTGGCCACCCGCCCTGGGCTGGCCTCGATCGTCAAGGCCCGCGCGCTGCAGAGCCTGGCGGACCACATGCAGCAGTGAGCCTGCTTGCTTGGACGGGAGGGCAGAGCCGGGGTTAGGCAGGGATTGCTTGTAGCAACTGGGCTTTGGTATGCCTGAGGCGGGGCCTGACAGGCCACATGCAGCAGTGAGGATGTTTGCCTGTTGCTTGCTTGCTTGTTTGTGTGGAGAGAAGATGATGTGCGTGGGTACGCAGTTGGCATGTAGCAGCTGTGCTACTCTATGGCCAAGGCAGGGCTGCCGCGAGCTGAATCAAGTGCAGTGAAGCTGATGGTTTGATGCGGTTTAGCCTGCATGGCTGGAGGCTTCCCCATCACGGACATCCGCCCGTTGGCGAGCACCCACCCCACGCTCCTCTGCTGCAGGTATCCCTCTGCCTGGCAGCACAAGGGGCTGAAGGTGAGCAGATGTCACGCTGATGCCACCATGCATTGAGGGCCAGGCTACTGCCGCCGCCGCTTGCGGCAGTGACTGGATTTCAATGCTTGCACCCAGCCTCCTGTGTGCGTTGCTCCGAGCCTCATCCTGCCTAGCAGGCCTTCTTCCAGTGTGCACCCCCTGACCCTCGGTCCTCTGCCCGCCCTCCCCCCTCACACCACGCAGCGGCTGAGCGGCATGCGGCGGCTGCCGGGCCGGCCGGGGCTGGCCCGTATGTCGTCAGACCCGCTGCGCACCCACCATGCCGATTCATTTGGGGAGGGCTCCGGAGCGGCGGCCGTGCGCAGCCGGCTGGTGAGTTGAGGTTTAGTTGCAAGAGAGGCATGCAACATTGACGATCCGGCAAGGCGCCGAACGCTGGTGTTGGACCCTGCATCTGCAATGGTGCCCTGTAACACGCTCTGCTTTCAGCCAGGGTTGGAATGCAGCTCTGAGGTATGACGCTCGTCCCTTGGCCTTGCAGGCACGTGCCAGCTCACCGGTGCCGGTGCAGCACCGCAAGACGGTCAGCTGGGGCGGCTGGGAGAACGCCAGCATGGGCAGCACGATTCCCCCCGCTGAGCGGCAGGGCAGCATTGGCAGCGAGGCAGCCATGCAGCAAGGCACCCCCACTGACGGCCTGGCTCGGAACAAGTGGCAAGAGGCGGCGGCAGCGGCGGTCGCAGAGGTGTCTGCTGAGCACGAAACGCAGCGGCAGCAGCGGGCGTCGCCTCCCCAGCAGCAGCAGCAGCAGCAGCGGTGGTCGCCCCCGCAGCAGCAGCAGCAGCAGCAGGCGCAGCACCGGGCGCAGCAGATGCCTCCCGGGCTGCCGCCGCTGCCGCCGCTGCCGGGGCTGCTCCCGGTCAGCCGTGGGCCCAGCGGTGCTAGTGTTGCCTCCAGATCCTCCCTTCCGCCTGTGGAGGAGCATGTACCTCTGCGGCTGCCACCTGGCGAGCAGCATTCGGTGTCTGATGAGTCACCCTTTGGCTCGACCATTGCGGCAGGCAGCGCAGGCGGCAGCCACGCCACCACAGCTGCGGCAGCAGGCGCTGCGGCCGCGGCGGCGGTGGCAGCAGGGGCTGCGCAAGCGGCGAGCCAGCAGGGCGCGGCAGGCAGTGGAGAGGGAAGCGAGGCGGCAGCACCTGGGCGGGACTCTCCTGAGCCTCTGAGCTCTGTGTTGGTTGTGGCAGAGAAGGCGCAGCAGGTGGGGCACAGCACAGCTGAGCTGGCGGCGGCGGCGGCGGCAGCGGCGGTGGGTGCATACAGCCACCTGCCCACGCCTGCCGGCCGCCTGCTGCGTGCGCTGAGCGGTGCGCACAAGGAGGCAGTAGCGGCCAGTAGGGGCGATGCAGCGTATGAGCAGGAGCTGGAGGAGCTGGCAGCTGTGCTGCAGCAGGAGGAGGGAGAGCAGCTGGCGGAGCATGGCACGCCTCTACTGCCGGGGGCCGCAGCAGAGCATGGGGAAGAGGAGGAGGAAGAGGGTGGGCCCATCGAGCGGCTGACCACGCAGCAGGCCCTTGCGCTGCTGCAAGCGGCCCAGGAGGCGCAAGAGCGGGAGGCCGAGGAGCGGGAGGCTGTGGCAGCCAGTGTAGTGGCCAGCTTGGCGGCGGCCGCCAACTCAGCGAGCGTTGGGGCACAGGGCGGGGCCGATGGCTCCGCCGCAGCGGCGGCGGGGGTGGCGCCCCTGTCTGCCCAGCTGCTGGCAGAAGTGCTGCGGGAAGTGCAGGTGAGGCGGGTAGGGGCATGAGGAGCAGGGTGGCAGAGCGAGCGCCAGAGCAGCTGCTCCTAGGAGTGCGAGTTGGCAAGTGTGGTGTGCTGCTTTGGAGGTGATGCAGCGAACTGGGCTAGACGTGCGTTGCCGCGCCTGTCAGCACACGACACTCCCGCTGTCACGCTGTCAAATTTGATGCAGGAGCTGAGGAGGGATGTGGACCGCCTGCGCAACTCGCGGCAGTCCATCCCTTGACTGACTGAAAGAACAATCGCCGCGGCGACCGCGCGTCCGGCTTGCGACCATTGTGCCTGCGGAGTGCCCGTCAGCACCACTAATCTACATTGTTCACCTATTTCGTTCCTTCAATTTTTTTTGTAACATCCAGCCCCTCACAGCACTGCTGTAAGTTCGGTGGGTGGCCGCAGGCCTGCGGCATGCGCATACCACACAAGGCGCCAGCGCTGGCGGCGACCGCACGCCAGCAGGAGCAGCCCTGGCAGTGGGGCGACTTACCAAAAGAACAAAGTCACGATCAGTAGTAAATCCAGCGGATGGTGGGCGTCGTGCACGCCAGAACCACACAACCCTACTGCAACAACGCGTTGCGGGCTTGATACCGTGCCGCGATGCCGGCTGGCTTTTGATCAACGTTTCGCGATCACAACCAACATGCCGGGCGACCTGGAAGGAGGGTCGGTCGTGCGGGAACGTGCAGCTCTCCTTGTTGGAGCGCCTGACCACCCCGCCTTGAAGAACAGAACGCGTTTCTTGGTACGCGCAGGAGGCAGCCGCACCCGTGGGGCGGCAGCCTTCCGGTCGAGCTCAGAGCGGGGCGGCAAAGGAACGGCGGCAGAGCGGCAGCAGCAGTGGCGGGAGGGGCGCTCCTCCCAACTGCTTGATGGCGACTTGGATGGTGCAGAGTGCACAGTGTTTACAACTGATGGGCAAACAGCTCTTTCCTCTTGCACGCGCAGGCGCCGCTGGTGGCCGCAGCACGGGCCAACCCAGGCGCCGCCAAGGCTGCCGCCGCCGCCGCCGTGCTGCTGGCACTGCTGGCCGGGCTTCGAGTGTCACCAGTCATTGCGGCGGTGCTAGTAGTATGCCTGGTCATGCTAGGAGTCGCCTTCCGCCTGGCGGCCTATGTGCTGGAGAAGGATGAGGGCACAGCAGACATGCAAGAGGTGGGTGCAAGCATGCTGGGGCGGCTTTGCGACTACGCTGCTGCCGCGGTTTGCAACGATGCTCCCTAGGAGGTACCATTTGGATGTGCCGCAGCCACGGTAAGCTGTTTGCTGTACTCAGCTATACAATGTGTTGCTGGGGCAGGCCGTCCACGCAGTACAACCACTGCTTGCCCTCCACCCATGTTCAGATCTCTCAAGCCATCCGGGACGGCGCCGAAGGCTACTTTGCCACCCAGGTGACGGCTGGCACTTGCACAGCACGTCAGGCTTGAGCTGGCTCTACTGGTGCAGCTGGTGCAATTGCGCAGTGGCGAAAAACACCTTGGCCACACATACGCCATAGCGCCAACAATGCTGCCCTTCCCGAGGCCCTGCCCACGCCCACTCCAAGCACCTCCCCCCCCCCCCCCCCCCCCCCCCCCCCCCGCCCCTGCTCTGCAGTACGGCACCATCGGGCGGCTCTCTGGAGTTGTGTGCGGCCTGATTTTCGTGGTGTACCTCTTCCGAAGGGAAACACTTGAGCAGCAGGTGGGCAGCTGGCAGGGAGGGAGCACTGCTTCGGTTGCGTAGCATTGCTGGTTTTTAGTGTATGAGAGCTCGCGGCCTGCAGCTGCGATTTAGTGTTTTTAGCTGCTGCTGCTGCTGCTGCTTTCCAAGTAGCTAGCAGGCAGCAGGCACCGAATGGGTCGCCCTAGCCCCTCAAGCTAACGTTGCAGCTTTCCTTGCACTTTTGTGGTGTGCGCAGGCGGCAGGCACCAACTGGCCGCCCCACCCCCTCAAGCTCACCGCTGTACATCTTTCCTCGCTTTTCTCCATGTTCGCCACAGGCGGCAGGCACCAATCGAGTCACGCTGGCCCTGCTCACAGCGGCATCCTTCCTCCTGGGGGCTGCATGCTCCTCGGTGGCTGGATACGCAGGTGTGGATTTTGTGTGCCCCTGCACATCCTGCCGGCAGGCTTACAAGTCTGCAGGCAAGGGAAGACGTGAAGCACTGGCCATGCATGCGTAGCAACTGGCGCCGCGCGTGCATGCTGCGCTGAGGCAGCTCCCACCGGCATACAACTACTGGCTCTTGTAACTGGCATGTGGGACTTGTGGCACTGGCGTGCAACTGCTGCCCCCCTGCACTCGCAGGCATGTGGGTGTCTGTGAGGGCCAATGCGCGCGTAGCGGGCGCAGCGCGGCGCTCAGCGCGCGAAGCGCTGGTCGTGGCGCTGCGGGCCGGCGGCTTCTCTGCGCTGCTGGTGGTTGCGCTAGTGAGCTGGGTTTCCAATAACTCAATGTCTGCCGGTGTGGCATCATTGGAGGTTGGGTGCTCAGCTGGCTGCACTCTTTGGATGCACCCTTTGGATGGCAGTTTAGGCCTGCAGGGTTTTGGCCAGCAGCTCAAGAGGGCTTGCTCACCAGCTCCTCTGCTGCCCACAGCTGCAACCGCTTGCCGCCTGTCTGCTCCATCCGCTCACAGATGGTGCTGGGCATCACCCTGCTGTTCACTGTCCTGCACATCCTGTACGTTGGCAACAACACGTACAGCGGTACCGGCACGGCTGCCAAGGTGGCGGGCATGACGGACGCTGATGTGCCGCTGCTGATGGTGAGGCGAGGCAGTGGATGGCCCCGTCAAATGGAGGCTGTTTGTCTGATTGGCGACTGCCCTGTCGTGCTGCTGTATGGTGCGACACCTGCATCCATGCTGGTGGTGTTGAAGTAGCATGCACTGCTCTGTGCCCACTTTGTGCCCAACACTCCACTGCCCTTCACCTGCTCTGCTCTGCCCCTGTGCAGGTCGGTTTTGGGTTCGGGGCCTCCTTTGTGGCTCTCTTTGCCCAGCTTGGTGAGCTGGCTTCACCAAGTTGCTTGTGTGTGCGTATCTGCAAGCACGGCCCTGCTGCATGGCAGCAGCAACCTCAAGGCACACCGCAACCATTGCGCACCAGCTAGTGGTTTGTAGCACTGCCCGTTTTCCAACCCTGCCTGTACCTGCTTTGTTCTGTGCAGGTGGCGGCATCTTCACCAAAGCGGCAGACGTTGGTGCCGACCTAGTGGGCAAAGTGGAGGCGGGCATACCTGAGGACGACCCCAGGTGCAGATTGTAAAGTTGCACCTTGGTTGACTAGCTGTAGTGCTGCTCCGACGGTTGAGCGAAGCTGGAATGCTTGCAAAGCATGGTGTGGCACAGCGGTGGCAAGCATAATACTTCTGCCCGCTGCTGCTCTTGCGATTGCAGGAGTCCCAAGGTGATTTGCAGACCTGGCATGCACATGGGCCCAACCATCACCATTGCTCGGCTTGCTTGATGTACGCCTACAGCTGCCTGCCTGCACCCCTTCTCCGCCTGCAGGAACCCGGCGGTGATCGCAGACCTAGTGGGCGACAATGTGGGCGACTGTGCCGCTCGAGGGGCCGACCTATTTGAGTCCATTGCGGCGGAAGTCATTGCAGCCATGATCTTGGGAGGTGCCATGGCCAAGCAGGCAAGCAGGCGGCCGGGGCTTCAGGCTCGCAGTCTGGGCTGTGCTGTTGGAGCGTTGCGTGGCCTCCTGGTGGCCGCAAAACCAAGCGGTTGCACAACACAGATCCAAAGCTTGCCTGCCCCTGCAAGCGCACCGGACGGCGCTTGGCAGCTCCGCCTAGATGGGGCAATGACGCCCAGTGCCGCCTCCAGCCACCCTGCTGCCAACCATACCGCGCTGCAAACCCACCACCCTGCTGCAAACCCTTGCCGCGATCCGGGACCCCCCTCCCTGCCCCGCAGGCCAAGCTGCCCAGCGCCCAGGGCTTCATTTTATTCCCCCTAGTGGTGCACACCTGGGACCTGGTCGTGTCGGCGGCGGGAATCCTGTCAATATCGGCCTCCCCGCCGAGGCCGGGCACAGGGCGAGAGGACCCTTATGAAGGTGGGTGGGCGGCTTGGGGCTGCGGTCTGCACCAGCCTCCTGCCATAGTCTTTCAGTCCAGTTATTGGGGAGGCAGGGCGCAGGGCCGGAGGAGCCATATGCAGCTACAGCTGTCGATCAATGGCCCGGGGCTGCGGTCTGCACCAGCTTTCCTCTGCCTCAGGCCTCCCGTCCAGCCATGCTGGAACTCGCACCTCTTGCTGCGCCTGCCATGCTCGCCTCCATGCGTCCCAGCTAGCCCAGCTCACGGGCTGCATTGTACCTCCAGTACTGCTCCAACTGTCCATACCGTGCCTGCAGTAATGAAGCGAGGCCTCTACGTGGCTGTGGCTCTTGGCTGTGCCGGCTTCTGTGCCGCCTGCCGCCTGCTGCTCTATTCACCATCCGCCCCCAAGTGAGCCAAGCCAATGGGCTGGCGGTTGCGTTGAAAGGGTGGGCAGCAGGCAGGCAGCTGAACTGCGTGATTGATGCGGTGCAGCATGCAGCTGCATGTGCAGCAGGCGTTGGTAATGAACATGTCACCTCATTGGGAAGGCAGCTCTGCAAGCAGGGGCTTTACGATATGCACCTGAATGCAGTGCACCCGACAGGAGGGAGGGCTAGCTGCAACTTTTGTGCCTCAGCTCACCCCGTCCGCAGCGCCTGGCTGCACTTTGCGGCGTGCGGCCTGGTGGGAGTGGCGACTGCGTATGCATATGTTTGGATCGCTCAAGTGGGTAGAAGGCGCTGCATTCCGCTGGTGGTGAACTGTGCATTCCTTGCATCGTGCGTCAGCAAGCTGAGTTGCAGTGGCAATTGCCCGCCGCTGCGCTGCTCGCCTGGTTCCAGTCAACATGCATTGACTTGTCCCCTGCAGCTCACTGCCCGTCCCTTCCGCAGCACTACACCGATTACAAGCAAACTGAGTTGTGCGGCATTTGCTGCTCGGCT
>VFQQ010000482.1_pt1 | contig 78150 bp, 77 predicted proteins | sample 3512341 | NCBI WGS metagenome assembly VFQQ01 (sample SAMN10412373, study PRJNA504923) | tailings metagenome | isolation source: Relicate 2 Philex TSF1 revegetated site | place: Philippines: Tuba, Benguet | collected 2017-08-29
GTCGCACCCCAGCGTCGCGTCGGTGGCCGCGTTGGACGCAAGATCCTTCGGGGTGCGCCAATGGCGTCGTTTCCAACATTGGTCCGCAATATACCCGCTTATGAAATTGTTCCTGACGAGGCGGCGGAACTGATCCACGAGGCATCGCTCACCATTCTCGAAGAGATCGGATGTGAGTTTCGCGATGACGAAGCCATCGCCATGTGGAAGGACGCCGGCGCCGACGTTTCAGGGACACGGGTTCGGCTCGACCGCGATCTGCTTATGGGCCTTGTCTCAAGGGTTCCTTCCGAATTCACTCTTAACGCACGCAATCCCGACCGCTCGGTACGCGTTGGCGGCAAGAACTCCATTTTTGTGCCGATGTATGGCGCGCCTTACGTGCGAGACCTCGACAACAATCGGCGCTACGGCACGCTGGACGACCTTCAGAACTTCCATAAGCTTGCCTACATGGCGCCGGCGCTGCATTCATCGAGTTCCATCATCTGCGAGCCGATGAACATCCCGGTGCCCAAACGGCACCTGCACATCATTCATTCCGCCTTGAAGCACTCCGACAAGCCGTTCATGGGCATCGTCACTTCAAAGGACCGGGCAGAAGACACAATGGCGATGGCAGGCATCGTCTTTGGCGAGGATTATGTCCGCGACAACCCGGTTCTAGCCGCAATCACCAACTGCAATTCGCCGCTGGTCTGGGATGCGACCATGCTGGACGCCATGAAGGTCTATGCCCGCCACAACCAGCCGCTGATCCTGGCGCCTTTCGCCCTGTGCGGTGCCTCGACGTCGGCGTCGGCGGTGGGCGCTGTGGCCCAGGTCAATGCCGAAGCGCTGGCTGGCGTTGCGTTTACCCAGCTTCTGCGGCCTGGATCTCCACAAATTTACGGCCAGTTCATGGTCGCGGTGGACATGAAGACCGGCGCCCCCATGGGCGGCACCCCGGAGGCGGCGCAGATGATGTATCTGATGGGCGCGCTGGCCCGCAAATATCGTCTGCCATGGCGCACGTCCGGTTTCCATGTCGGATCGAAACTTAACGACGCGCAAGCCGGCTACGAGTCAAACATGCTGATGCATGCCGCCATTCTGGCTGGTGCGAACTACATTTGGCACTCGGCCGGATGGCTCGAGGCCGGCCTGACTTGTGGCTATTCAAAATTTGCGACCGACTGCGAACAACTCGTCGGCTGGTACAAATATGCCGGGGGCGTCTCCTTCGAGGATTTTAAGGACGCACTGGCAGCGATCCGCGAAGTGGGGCCACAGGGGCATTTCCTCGGTACCAAGCACACGCTCGAGCACTTCGAGTCAGCGTTCTTCATGCCAAGTCTGATGGACTTCAACTCCTTTGAGCAATGGAACGCCGAAGGTGCGAAGGATCACGACACGCGCGGGCGCGAAAAGGCACGCAATATGTTGAAGGACTACGAAGAGCCCAAACTCGATGAAGGGATTGCCGAGGGCCTTGGGGACTTCATTGCAAAGCGCGAGCGTAGCCTGCCGGACACGGTAAATTGAGAGTGCCGTGCGGCAATCTATGACGGCATCCGGTTTGGATTGAGGAGCGGACGGCATCAGCCAAAAGAGCAACAACAGCAAGGGGAAGAGAATGCGTTTTTTCAAAAGCAACGGAACACAGGTTCCAGGCACCATCAAAAAGATGGCGGCGGAAGCGCGCAAAGGGCGAATGGACCGACGCGAGTTTCTAGCGCTGGCCAGCACATTCGGCGCTTCGACGGCGGTGGCCTACGCCATGATTGGATTGCCGGTCCCGACACCGGCGTTGGCCGAAGAAGCGAAGAAAGGCGGCACACTACGCGTGTCTATGGCCGTGAAAGGCCAGAAGGACCCGCGCAACTATGACTGGGTCGAGCTTGGCAACATAGCCCGCACTTGGTTGGAGCCGCTGGTGCGGTACACACGCGAATTTACGTTCGAGCCAACCCTACTGGAAAGTTGGGAAGTGAACGACGACGCCACCGAGTATGTGCTGCACGTTCGGAAGGGCGCAACCTGGACAAACGGCGATAATTTCAATGCTGAGGACGTGGCCTACAATCTGACACGGTGGTGCGAAAAAGGTGTTTCCGGAAACTCTATGGCCGCGCGCGTCGGCGCCTTGATTGACGAAGCTAGCGGAAAAGCCAAAGACGGAGCAATCACCAAGGTCGATGACTACACCGTAAAGCTAAAGCTCAACGCTCCCGACATTTCTCTGATCGCAAACTTCACGGATTATCCAGCGCTCGTCGTTCATCGCAGTTATTCGGGAGATGATCCAATCACAAAGCCGATTGGCACCGGCGCATTCGAATTGGTTTCCTACGACGTCGGCACAAAAGCCGTCGTCAAGCGCCGGGAGAATGGCAAGTGGTGGGGTGGCGAGGCCCTTCTCGATTCCGTCGAGTTCATCGACTACGGCACGGATTTTTCGGCGACCGTAAATGCTTTTGAATCCGGGGAGATCGACATTAATTTCGAAACGCCCGCGGACTTTATCGACATTCTCAGCAATATGGGTCTCGTAAAATCCGAAGTCGCGACGGCCACCACCTTGGTTGCGCGCACCAACGTTTTGCACAAGCCCTACGACGACAAGCGCGTACGTAATGCCTTGCAGATGGCAGTAGACAATAAGGTCGTGCTGGACCTCGGTTATAATGGACGCGGCGATGTCGGCGAAAACCATCATGTCAGCCCGATCCATCCGGAATATTATCCGTTACCAAAGAAGACCCGCGACATTGCCGGTGCCAAGAAACTTGTAGAAGAGGCGGGACAAGCGGATTTCGAGCATGAACTCATCACGGTTGAGGACGATTGGCAGAAAGCCACCGGCGACGCCATTGCGGCCCAGTTGCGAGAAGCCAACATCAAGGTGAAGCGAACGGTTCTTCCCGGATCGACCTTCTGGAACGACTGGACGAAGTATCCCTATTCGATGACGATCTGGTACATGCGTCCGCTCGGTGTCCAGATCCTGGCTCTGGGATACCGAACAGGCGAGGCATGGAATGAAAGCGCCTATTCGGATCCTGCATTCGACGCGAAGCTGAAGGAAGCACTGTCGGTTGCCGATCCGGCAAAACGTCGGGAATTGATGAAGGATCTTGAGACAATTCTTCAGGATTCCGGCGTCATCATCCAGCCATTCTGGCAGAAGCTATTCAGCCATATGAACGAGAAAGTTAAGAATTACGGCGTTCACCAAACCTTCCAGATGGATTTGCAAAAAGTCTGGCTGGAGCAGGCCTGACCGCTTAGTTGCGGAAACTGGAGCCGACGCGATCGAGTGTCGGCTCCAAATCTTGTCTTCTCTAGGCAAAGGCAAGTCTTCGCTAGTGAAGTATCAGATGAGTCGCCAGGTAGCGCGGCTCACTCGGACAAAAATTCAATCATGTCTTGGGTAACGCGCTTCTTGTCAGTCGCGAGCAGTCCATGCGGAGAGCCGTCATATTCTATGAGCCTGGCTTTTGGAATTCCTCTGACGGCGGCCCTCGCTGAGGCATCAATCGGAACAGTCTTGTCCTCCGTGCCGTGAATGATGAGCGTTGGCACGGTGAAGGCAGCCAGATCCGGACGAAAATCCGTTGTCGCGAACGCCTTGGCGCATTCGAGCGTGGCCTTGAGACTGGCCGTCATGGCCACATTGCACGACCATTCGATAATTTCGGTACTGACCGGACTTTGCAACCAGCCGACCCCGTAGAAATCTTCAAAGAACCCTTTGAAGAAATGCGCGCGATCCTCCTTCATGCCCGCCGTCATTTCATCGAATGTAGATTTGGGCGTACCATGAGGATTATCGTCGGCCTTCAGCATATAGGGAACGACCGACGAGATAAGCCCGGCCTTGCTTACGTCCTTGGCGCTATGCCTCGACATGTACCGGGCCACCTCGCCGCCGCCCATGGAGAAACCAATCAAGGCCGCATCCTTCGAGCCCGTAGCGGCAATGACATCCGCCAGATCGTCGGCGAGATTGTCGTAGTCGTAGCCGTCCCAGGGCTGGGAGGATCGGCCGAAACCGCGGCGGTCATAGGCGATGGTCTTGAACCCGCTCTCCGCAAACGCAACCGCCTGATCGTCCCAGCTATCCGCAGAGAGTGGCCAGCCGTGAAGAAGAATAACGGGCCTGCCCTCGCCCCAGGTCTTGACGTAGAGCTCGGTCCCATCGCGTGTCTTTATTGTCGGCATTGACGTTCCTCTCAAAGCGGAAGTTGGAATAGTCTCATGCGGACAAGTCTCAAAAATCGCTTCCGTTCCGAAAATATCTGCAGCCGTAGTTACACAACATCGCGATGCCGCATAAATGGGGGTTGGCTCTGGGCATGGACCCGCGCCTCCCGGGGGCCGACTGCCTAACCGCAGCCACCACAAGATGTGGTATGCTCTGCTCTCGCCAGTGAGGGTGCGATGGGATGGCGTTCATCAAGCCTATGAAGAAAAGCAACGTCGGGCATTCGTCCGATGGAAGGCGTTGCTCGGCTGGCCGGGATATCTGCGATGGCAATGGCAGCGCCACCGCGCCTTTCTGGCCGGCGTGGCATGTGCCGTTAGCGCGATTGCCGCAAGTCACCATCATAAGCGTGGCACACCGCGCCGAGTTGGAAACCTTCCATAGCCGCAAGATTAAGCTTGAGCACCGCAAGGGCGGCGCATACTAGTCAGCGATATCGATTTTGGCACGCGCAAGCGCAAGCGGAACTTGCTCATGCGGACCTTATGGGGTTCCGGCACCCGAGGGGCGGCACAAGCTGGATAAGGCTGAGGCGGAGGCAACCATCCAGGCGGTTGTGTCATGCTATCAACCAGAAGCTGAATACCCGAAAACGTCAGCAATGTCGTCGCGAGACGGGCCGGTGCGCAGAAAACTTGCCCGACCGCAAGTCGCTCGACCCGCGGTCGGGAAGGGACATTTGCCACAAAGCCGAGCTTGTTACTGCCAATACGGATCGACCTTGTAATAGTCGTAAGAAGCGTCGCGCGCCTTCAGACCGTCATCCTCCGTCAGTTCGTTGACTGAATAGGAGGGTGCCGCCTGCAATTCCTCCTTGCTGTACGGAACGAGATAGCCGCTTTTATCCAAGTCGTAATCAAGCGAAGACCACGGTATTGCGTGGTATTTTTCCCCGATTCCGAGGAAGCCTCCGAAGCCGACTACGGCAAACATGATACCGTTCGAAGTTTTCTCCAGCATCACATCCTTGATTTCGCCGATATGTTCGCCGGCCGTGTTGTAGACTTCCGTTCCGATGACACGGCTGGCACGGATAGCGTCGGTGTGGCCTGTTGCAGTAGGCATAGTCGTCTCCTTTTCCAGGGTTGATGGAAAGTAACTGCCAGATTCGCGCATGGTTCCAATTTTCCAGGGGAGTTCGGCGCGTCGGCGGGAACCTCGTCCCTTTGCATCAGTTTCTTCCTTGAAGAAGGAGGAATTGGATATGTCCGACAAAGTCTCCTACGAGCACGGCGCTCGTAAACTCATGGCGCAAGACGGCCCTGATCCGAGTGACGAGTTCTCACAAAAAGCGGCAGGCAATCGAAAACCGGCACTCGGTGTTGGATTGACCGAGAAGGTGGATTCAAAAAGGAAACCGCGCCGCCCCGGTGACAAGGAAGCGCCCCCAAAACCGGATCCTCGCGATAGGCCGCCGCGAGATACACGCGAAGCCCCTGCCACGAACCCCGGGGAGGAAGCAGAGCGTATCGTTGACGCTGATGGATGAACTGTAGAGGGTCGACCGTATGTCCCCTCTCGTCCCAACCAATTATCTGACCTTGCAGCGCTTTTCGAAACCAGTTGCGGTAGCTGTCGATCGGCGCATACTCTTTGGGTCGCTGGCCATCTGTTAAGGGCGCTGGTGCTCGGAAGTGACTACACCCAACTGAAAAGGGAGGAAGCCATGCCGGCTCTCCAGACAACCCATCCAGCCATCTATTGTCCCGAAGAGCTTAGGTTGCTGACACGCGTTTGCAGCAAGGTGCGGCGGGAGCGCGGTATCCGGGGTAACGAGGCCGCGGCCAAGGACATCGCCGACCTTGCCTTCATCCTCTATTCCTCCGGCCTCCAGGAGGAAAAGGCGCTGTTTCGAAAGCTCAGGCAGCAAGCATAGGCGAACCTCCCGATCGCTATGCTGGCCCGTCGCCCGCAAGGGCGGCGGGCTTTTGTGGGAACGTCTGACCGTCTGAAAAGAGATTTCAGACGATGCCGTGCTTCCTCAGAAGCGCCTGCTCGTCACCCGACACCCAGCCGAAAACCTTCGGCTGATCGTCCAGCTGCTGGACGAAGTAATGGACATCGAAATCGATCGCGACGTCCGGCTGATCCTTGCGGGCATAGGTGGCCGTCCAGGCGACATGGGCGACGCAGTGATGTTCATCCATGGGAGAAATGCGAACGTCGCGTATCCGCATCTCCTTCGTGCCTATCGCCCGATAATGCGCATAACCCTTAGCCATGACCTGCCTGAGCTTGTCATCGTTCTTCCCTGCCCTCACCCCGGCGGGCGAGGCCGCTATGAATTCGGAAGCATAGAGCGATGCGACCTCGTCCATGTCCATATCGCCGCCGAGGGATTTGTTGAAGAAGCGCTCATATCGCTCGAAGAGCTTTCGCACGCTGGTCTCCATCATTTCACCTCCACACAGTCATTTTCTCAAAGGGGTCCAAGGTACCCTTTCATCTCCTGATCTGCGAACGGCGACCACGCGGAACTGGTTTCTTCTTTTTTGGCTCGTTATGTCAAATTTTGTTGTAGCGGTTGGTTGGCGGGGGTTAATCTAACGTCCTTGGTTAAGGAGACTGCCATGGGTAGGTTTCTTGATGCAGATATTGCACATCAAGGCATTTTCACACCGGAAGAGCTCGAAGTCCTGAATTTCGTCTCGAAGGCCGCGATCGATCGTTTGGCGATCACCACGCAGGAAGAGGTCGAGCACATAGCGAGCGCCGCTTTGTCCCTGTATTCAACAGGGATGACTGATCCCGACCTCCTGTTGCAGGAGGTCTTGTCTCGCTTCGGCAGGTCGGCAAAGCAGTCCGCGGCTCTTCATGTTGATGCCCGGAAACACACGCGCGCAAGACCCCGTTAGACGATACCCGTCCCCCGGCGTTGCGAAATCCGCGTGCAGGCAGTCTTGGCCCAGCATAATCGCCGACACTACAATCTGTGGTATGCTCTGCCCTCGGCGGGGAGGGTGCGATGGGATGGCGTTCCGATCGAGCCTATGAGGAAAAGCGGCGTCAGGCATTCGCCCGATGGAAGGCGTCGCTCGGCTGGCCGGGATATCTGCGATGGCAATGGCTTCGGTCCCGCGCCTTTCTGGCCGGCGCGGCGTGTGCTTTTGGCGCGATACTGATCTATGGATTGTTTTCTTGACGATAAAGAAGGTGTATACGAGCCTTTGAATTGAGTCAAACTTTCGTCGACTGCTCAAACCACATCATATAGTATGTCGAGCTAGGCTCGACATACGAGATATAGCATGAGGCAACCCATACAGCTGGACCTTCCATTCGACTCCGTTTTCCTTCCTGGAGAAAACCCTGCGATGTGGTCGCCCAGAGAGATCTGGGTCAAACTGAACCAGAGGATGATGGAGGCATTCCGGGAAGATCGGCGCATTGATTACAAGAATGGCCAATCGTTGAACGTCGATGACCTTGCGACCTTCATCAGCATGTTCTCGAACATTCCCGAAGGCGGCGTCATCGTCTTCGGAGCGAACAGCAAAGGAGTCGCCCACGGGTGCTCCAAGCTGTCTGCATCGCAACTCAACGCTATCGAGCAGTGTCACTTGCAACGCTGCCCACAGTCGAAGCCCGAGTTCAAGCGCATCCCAGTTATTGTTGATGGGAAGCAAGACTTCTGTATTGCGATTTATGTGCCCTACGTCTCCAAGTTGGTCGAGACAAACAAGGGCGAGGCATTCACCCGCTACGGCGACAGCAAACATAAGATGACGGACGAGGAGAAGCGCGATTTTCGTTCGACCAGACAGGAACTCTCATTCGAAATGGATGCGGCCAACTACGTATTTCCTGACGAGTTCGACCTCCGTATCGTCCAAGATTTCTGCGATTCTTTTCGAACCAAGGAGGGCCGTGCCGGATGGACTAATAATGAAGTGCTTATTGACCGCCGCCTACTAAGGGAGGACGGCGAAAATTTGAGGCCTTCCAATGCCTTCGTGCTTCTTGCTGCAAGGGACCCCCGCAAGACGATCCCTGGTTGCCGCGTTCGTGTACAGCGCTTCGCGACGCCCGAGGAGGGTACCGGTTCCACCTACAGCCCAATAAGAGACCGCTTCGTTGAAGGCAATGTGGTCAGCATCATCGAGGGTGTTTCGGAAGCGGTTCGCGAACTGAATTACAACGTCACGTGGCTGAACTCGGAAGGCAAGTTTGTCACGACTACGGAGTATCCACGGTGGGCGTGGTTCGAGGCACTAGTCAATGCCTGTGTTCATCGGTCCTATAGCTTCAGCGGCTCCGAGATCACAATGAAGTTCTTCCCTGATCGGCTGGAAATCGAGAGTCCGGGCGGCTTTGTGCCTCCCGTCAACGAAACGACAATCTATCACACGCGTGCTGCGCGTAACCATCACTTTATGGACGCGATGCGCGTTCTCGGATACGTCCAGATGGCGCGGGAGGGAACACGCCGTATCCGCGAAAGCATGAAGGAATGGGGGCTGCCTGACCCAATTTTCAAGCAGGAGGCCGTCCACGGCGTCTTGGTCAAGGTCACTCTAATGAATGATCACGAGACCAGAAAAAGGGCGACGGACGCCGACGTCGCGAGCCATTTCGGAGTCGCTGTATGGAAGCGGCTCCAGGAGCACGAGATCAAGATCGCCGCCTATACCTTCAGGAACGAGCAGATCCAGGTCTCAGAAGCGCAACGCCTGACCGGCCGGACGTGGGCCACAAGCAAGAAAGACCTCGATCGCTTGGTGCGATCAGGCCTGCTAGAATTTGTGCCGGGCGAGTACATCCGTGACCCCAAGGCTCACTACATCCTGAAGGATAAGCCTCAGGATTCTGGTCTTTAGGATCCTGAGGCCATGATGCCGGACCGCGATAACGACTTGCAACACGTCACACGTGCTGCCCATACTGATTACCAGCAAGTTGGGTTAAGTACGACTTGACCGCCGAGCAAGCCGCACCCCTGCCCCGCCGCCGTTTTCATCGATAAATTCGATGCCTCCTGCCTCAAGTGCAGTTCGTATGGCGGCGAGATTATTAGAGATCGGAATTCGAGCGCCTCTCTCGAAATCAGCAATTGTCTGTCGAGAAACATTCGCCGCGTCGGCAAGCTGTTCTTGACTCCAGCCTAGCATTGCACGAGCTCCGCGACACTGTTCAACGGTGGGTGTAGATAATTTCAATTAAACAATCCGATTGACATCAATCAATTTGTATAAGAACGTTGGGTAACCGACGGTCGAGAAGGTGCTGACACACCAACTCGACCTGACCAGACCTAAGCTGTTGTGGAGCTCGGATCATGGCTGATTCCGACAATACCATGACTTTGCCCTTCGTCACCTCTCGGTTGCGACGGAAGCAAAGTCCTGTGGATGAAAGGCAGGCCGGCGCCTCGGGGCGGCGGTCGAGCGAGCCCGCCGATCCGGCGGTGGCGCTGCTGCATGAATGGCAGGAGGCGCATCATGCCGCCCAAGTTCTTTGCCGGCTCCAGCAGCGGCGCGAGACGCGCCTTCTGAGAGCGGCGGCGAGCCCGGCGGCGGAGCGGAGCGGCTATCTGGCGGCCCGCGCCTCGGAAATCGACGCCATGGAAGCCGAACAGCGCCTGCTCGATGCAGTCGCGACCACGCGCGCAACCAGCCTCATCGGGGTGATGGCAAAGCTGGAAATGATCGCCGGCGGGGCCGAGAACAGCGGAGAGCCAGACGCCTTTCCCTGGCCGCAAATCCGCTCGGTGCTGGCGGATTTGCGGCAACTCGCTGCGCGCGACCGCACAGAGGCGGAATGCAAGACCGCGGGGGCCGTCCCCTAGCCAAGCCATCAATCGAACGCCGGCCCGACCGAACAACAACAAGACGGCGGCTCACAACAATGGGAGAAGAAAAGAATGCATGCTGGAATTCGCATGGCTCGCGCCGCCCTTCTGGTCGCGCTGGCGTCTTTTATGCTGGCTGCCGCCAGCAACGCTGCCAGTGCCCAGACGACGAAGGACCGTATCCTGAAGGACGGCAAGATCGTCATCGGCATCCACAACCGCGCGCCCTGGGGCTTTCGCGACGACAAGACGGGCGAGCCGACCGGGTGGCATCCCGATGTGCTGAAGGCAGCCTTTGCCGATCTCGGCATCAAGGAGCTCGATATCCGGGTGACCGAGTTCGGCGCGCTTATCCCCGGCCTGCTGGCGGGCCGCTTCGATGCGGTGGCATCGGGGCTGGCGATCACGCCGGAGCGCTGCGCGCAGGTGCTGTTCGGCGCGCCCGACCTGAAGGTGCCGGATGCCGCGATCGTGCTTGCCGGCAACCCCAAGGCGATCCACGGCTATGCGGACATCGCCGGCCAGAGCGCTGTCATCATGGGCGCCGGGCGCGGCAGCGTGGTTGCGCGCAACGCCATTGCTGCGGGCGTGCCGCAGGAACGGATGCTCCTGTTCCCCGACATCGAGGCCAACATCTCGGCCCTGCGCGCCGGCCGCATCGACGTTGCGGTGCTGTCGTCGCCGACGGTCATCGGCCTTTTGTCGAACGGCAAGGCAGCCGGAATAGAACGCGCCCTGCCCTTCGAGATCGTCGACGATCAGGCAAACTTCGCCGCGATCGCCTTCCGCCGTGAGGACGGCGACCTGCGCGCACTTTATGACGAGCAGCTGGCGCGGCTGAAGGCGGACGGGACGCTCGCAAAGATCATGGAAAAGTACGGTTTCGGCGCGCCCGAGGCCGTGCCCGACAGCATGACCGCCGCCAAACTCTGCGGTGCGGGCGAATGAGCATTTTCGATATCTGGCTCGGCATCCTGCAGGGCCTCGACGTCACCGCGAAGGTGACGGGCTATGGCTTGCTGTTCGCCGTCCCCTTCGCGCTGATTTTCGGTATTGCGCAGTATCTCGCGAAGGGGGCGGTGCTTTTTGCGGTAACCTGCATCATCGAGTTCTGGCGCAGCTCGGCGGTCATCATCCTGCTGTTCGTCTTCTATTACGCGCTTCCCATCGTCGGCGTGACGCTGTCGGCGGTCACCGTCAGCGCCATGGTGCTGGGCCTGAACATCGGCGGCTATGCCAGCCAGGCAGTTCGCGCCGGGCTGCAGGCGCTCGATCGCGGGCAGAAGGAGGCCGGACAGGCGCTCGGCCTGTCGCGGACGATGATCCTGGTGCTGGTCGAACTGCCGCAGGCGCTGGTGGCGATGAGCCCGACCTTCGTCAACCATCTCATCCAGCTTGTGAAGGCGACGGCGCTGGTTTCGCTGGTGACGCTCACCGACATGACCTTCCGCGCCAAGGAGATCGCGCAGATCGAATACGACCCCGTCAGCATCTACACCTCGCTGCTGCTCGCCTATTTCGTCGTCTGCTACCCGATCGCCATTCTTGGGCGATGGCTGGAGGCGCGGATCAGTTCTGGAAGGGAGCTTGCCCGTGGGATTTGACGTTTCCTTCGCGCTTCAGACCGTGCCGACGATTCTAGGGGCCATCGGCACGACCCTGCTGGTCGCGCTGGTCAGTTGCCTTGGCGCGGCTGGCATAGGTTTCGGCTTCGAGATGCTGCGACGCTCGGGCGGGTCAGCCGGATATGCCGTTCGCTTCCTGATCGACTTCATCAGGGCAACACCGGTACTGGCGTGGCTCTACTTCCTGTACTTTGTTCTCCCCTTCTACGGCATCCGGCTCGGCGCGCTCACCGTCGGCATCCTGGGCCTGAGTATCTATTTCAGCGGCTATCTGGCCGAGGTTTTCAAGGCAGGCATCGACGCCATTCCGAAAGGCCAACAGGAAGCTGCGCGGGCTCTGGGACTTGGGCGCAGGGATACCGTCATCTTCGTCATGGCCCCCCAGATGCTGCGCAACATCGCAGCCCCCATGGGCAACTACTTCGTGTCGATCCTCAAGGCCACGCCGTATCTCGCGGTGCTGGCTGTCCCGGAAATGCTCGGCCAGGCCTTCGATATCGCATCTGACACCTACCGCTATGCCGAGCCACTGACGGTAGCGGGCATTCTGTTCCTGCTTCTGGCGCTGGCGATCTCGCAAGCGGTGAAGCGGCTCGAACTCAGGCTTCTTGGATCGACCAGACGATGATCCGGCTTTCAATTCCCGTGCAACCCGATCGAGGAGTATTGATGCAACAGCAACCCCTGGCCATGGCCGCCCAGATCGGCGGGCTCAACAAATGGTATGGCAGCTTCCATGTGCTGAAAGATATCGACCTCGACGTCGCAGCCGGCTCCCGCATCGTCATTTGCGGGCCATCCGGTTCGGGCAAATCCACACTGATCCGCTGCATCAACGGGCTCGAAGCCTATCAGAACGGGTCAATCGCGCTCGGCGGCATAAAGCTTGGCGACAATGCAAGGCAAACCGCCCTCGCCCGCCGCGATACGGGCATGGTGTTCCAGAGTTTCAATCTCTTCCCGCATCTCACCGTGCTGTCGAACTGCACGCTGGCTCTGCGCCGGGTTCTAAAGAAATCCCGGAAGGAGGCCGAGGAGATCGCTCTCCATCATCTGGAAAAAGTCCGCATTCCCGAACAGGCTAAAAAATATCCAGCTCAACTGTCGGGTGGCCAGCAGCAGCGGGTGGCGATCGCACGCGCCCTTTGCCTCAATCCCCGCCTGATGCTGTTCGACGAACCGACATCGGCCCTCGATCCGGAAATGATCAAAGAGGTGCTCGACGTCATGGTCGGCCTCGCCTGCGAAGGAATGACCATGCTGTGCGTGACCCACGAAATGGGATTTGCGCGCGAGGTCGCCGATCAGGTCATCTTCATGGATCAGGGCCGGATCGTCGAGCAAGCACGGCCCGATACCTTCTTCGGAGCCCCGAGCCATCCTCGCGCCCGGCAATTCCTCGAAAAGATCCTGCATTGAGGGCGGCAGGTCGATGAAAAGCGAAAGCCGCATCTGGACACCGGTCGACTATGAGGTCGATTGCAAGCAATGCGATTGTTTGAGGCTGCCTTGGTCGTCTGATCTCTCGGCCTATGGTTTCGTGCCGATCCCGATCACCTGCATCAAATCGGGAAGCGGTCCGACTGCTCTCCTGATCGCGGGCAGCCATGGCGACGAATATGAGGGCCAGGTTGCCCTTGGCAATCTCGCACGCGAAAGTCAGGCCGAAGATGTCCAAGGCAGGATCATCATCCTGCCGGCGCTGAATTTTCCGGCGGTGGAGGCGGGGCGCCGGGTTTCGCCGCTCGACGGCGGCAACCTCAATCGCTTGTTTCCGGGCAATGCGTTGGGATCGCCAACACAGATGATCGCGCATTACGTGAGCGACGTCCTGCTGCCTATGGCCGATATCGTCATCGACCTGCATGCCGGAGGCCGGTCGCTGCAGTATCTGCCAAGCGCAATGATCAGGGCTGGTGGAACACGGGAGGAAATGACCCGGCTCGTCGAACTGTTAGGGGTGTTTGGGGCACCGGTCAGCTCTATCAGCGACGGTTCCGGCGGCGGCGGTTTAACCACACTGTCTGCTGTCGCACAGCAGTCGAAGATCCCGGTCCTGACGGCTGAGCTTGGCGGCGGCGCCACCTTGTCTCGGGACGGTCTCAGTCTTGCCGAGCATGGCGTCCGCCGCGTGTTAAAGCACCTTGGAATCCTGCCAGAGATTTCAGTCGATCCCGCACGAGGCACCCGGCTGATGAAAGTGGATGGCCGGGACGCCTTCACCTATGCGCTCACAAGCGGCATATTCGAGCCGATGGCCGCGGTTGGTGAGGCCGTAACAGCCGGGCAATTGGCTGGCAGAATTCATCCGATCGGCTGGCCGATGCGCCAGGTCGAGGCGATCCACTTCAGCCAGTCCGGTCTGGTGGCCTGCCGGCGGGCGCCGTCCATGACTGCACCTGGAGACTGCCTTTACAAGGTCATGGTCGATCTCGGCAAGCAAGCATCCGTTGCGCCGTCTGTCCGCGAAGGAAGCGGGACGGCAAACGCTAGCTGCTGAACGTCTTGAGTGGGGCCGGTACCGGACTGGCCGGTTTTGGCCGGATCTGCGACAAGCTGCCATTCGGCTGCCGACGTTGCAAGCAGACCAGCGCGATTCAGCTACGCTCGGACATCAAGCGCAGTCTATTGATGATCAGAACGGTACTCGCAGCGCAGAGCGAGAGCACACCGGTCGATACGGTGAATGCGTCCGTCGCCGTCAACCGCTGGCCGACACATCGTGGCAGAAATGACAAACATGTGCTACTTTCCGCCAATGCATCAAGTCATGTTCGTCGCTTATCCGGGGTTTGAGCTGCTCGACTTGTCCGGGCCAACCTCGGTCTTCAACGGGGCCAACCGCGCGCTGAAGCAGGGCGGCGCCGAGCCGTTTTACGGGATCGACACCGTCTCCGCTCTGGGCGGGTTGGTGACGAGCAGCAGCGGGATTGCCATCGACACACGGCCAATAGGCGAATTCTTGTCGAAGGCGATCGGTACTCTGCTGATCGTAGGCTCGGAGCGCGAGCCCCTGATTGAAGCGATGACCGACCCTTTGCTGTGCGCGCCTATTGAGCAACTGGCGGCGAAAGCCGAGCGGCTCGGCTCCATCTGCACTGGCGCCTTCATCCTGGCCAGTCTTGGCTTGTTGGATGGGCATCGCGTGGCGACCCATTGGGATGCGGGCGGGCCATTTGCAGAGACCTTTGCTTCAGTGACCCTCGATCCCGACTCGCTCTACGTTACCGACGGACAGGTCTGGACATCGGCCGGCGTCACCACCGGCATCGACATGGCGCTGGCCATGGTCGCACACGACCTTGACGCCACAATTGCCGGTCAGGTCGCAAAGCGGCTCGTGCTTTATGCCCGTCGTCCGGGTTATCAGTCGCAATTCAGCCCATTGCTGCAGGCACAGGTAAAAGGTGACAGCCCATTTGCCGATCTTATTGGGTGGATTCAGGCCAATCTGCATTCAGAGTTGGACGTTCCCACGCTGGCTGACCGTGCGGGCCTTTCAGAGCGCACGTTTCATCGGAGGTTTGTAGCGGCAACAGATGAAACGCCGGCCCGCTTTGTCGAGACGGCGCGGCTGGATGCGGCGCGCATGTTGCTTTCGCGCGGATTGTCCTTGAAATCAGTCGCGGCCCAAGTTGGGCTTTACCCGGCAACGCGGCTGACGGAAGCATTCGAACGCCGCTTCGGCGTCGCGCCACGGCTGTTCCGCGATATGCACGCTACGTTTTAGGTCCGGCAAAACCGGCGATGCGCGCATATCCGCCAACCACTGCCTTTCTTTCTTCGTAGGTGGCTATGTCGTCGATGTCATGGAAACCATCGGGCGCACGCGCCGCGACCATATCGATCACACCTTCCGGCCCCCCCTGACGGTTGGCCAGTACAATCTTCGACGTGGCCATTCGTCGCTCGGCGTCATACTCAGCAAGCGCCTTTTCCACCGATCCCGACGCAGCAAGGTGCGAGGCCAGGCTCCGCGCATCGAGGATGGCCTGGCTCGCACCGTTCGATCCTACCGGATACATGGGATGCGCAGCATCGCCCAGCAGCGTAACGCAACCGAACGACCATTGCGGCAGCGGATCGCGGTCGCAATTGGGATATTCATAGAAGTCTTCGGTTGCCCCGATGAGCGCCGGAGGATCGACGAAGTCCAGACGGAACCGATCCTTAACGAAGGGGATAACATCATCCAACATGCCACGGCGGCTCCAGTCTTCGCGCCGCGGCGGCGGCATGCCCGCAACGCCGGTGTTCGCCATCACCGCCCAGTTGGTCAGTCTCAATTTGGGCCGCCCGGAAACGGCCGCGATCGGATAAAAGACGAACTTGGCGAAGTTGCCGCCGGCAATCGCCATGGTCCTGCCGTCGCGCCATTTTGGCCAGGGCGTGCATCCGCGCCACAACATTGCGCCGCTCCAGATCGGCGGGCCCTCTTCGGGAAATAACTGCGCGCGGACGGTCGAGTGGATACCGTCAGCGCCAACGAGCAGATCACCGGACGCGACGACGGACACTCCGTTACGATCTGAAATTTCGACGGTGATGCTGCCCTCACTTTGCCGGAAGCTATCCGCCTGCCAGCCTGTTCGGATAACATGGTTGCCGAGCCTCTCGACCACTGCCTTGTGGATCAACCCGAGCAACTCACCGCGATGAATGCTGAATTGCGGGCAGGCGTGGCCGGCGTCGACGCCTCGCATTTCCTGCCAGACGACTTGTCCGAGGCGGTTCGCATAGACAAGCTTGCGGGTTCGAATGCCGTGCACATCCAGTGCCGGCAACAGCCCTAGATCGGCGAGTTCCTGAACGGCATGTGGCAACATGTTGATGCCCACGCCAAGTTCGCGAATGTCTTCGGCGCGCTCGAAAATTTCAACTTCGATGCCTAGCCTGTGCAGGAACAACGCAGCTGTCAGGCCGCCGATTCCACCGCCGACAATCAGTACTTTCACCGCTCTTCCTCTCGCGTTGCGATGCCGGGGACTTTAATGGCGTGAGGGCCCGGTCTGAATGTCATAAGGCTTGGTATATCTGCCAAATGCGGCGGTATGCTGTGTCATTCAAATATTCACGGAACATTGCCGGTAGTGCAGATTGACGAACCGAGGAGGCTGCCTTGGAACGCAGACCGCTCACAATCGTCGATGCACCGACCAATCTCGGCTTAAAACCGCCGTCGCCCGGCCGGGAGCCTGGTACGCGTCATGCACCGGACACACTGAGGCATCTCGGTCTCCACGATGCACTGCAGCCGCAGAACGTTATCCGTGTTGAAGCGGCGGCCTACGCGCCGGATGAAGCCCACGCCGTCACCATTCGCAATATCGATCTGATAACCGAGCACGCTGTTCGGCTGGCCGACGCCGTCGAGACGGCCATTCGCGGCGGCCACTTCGCTTTGGTCCTCGGGGGCGATTGTAGCGTGCTGATAGGCAGTGCCCTTGGACTGCGGCGTATTGGGGAGATGGGGCTGCTCTTTGTCGACGGGCACACGGATTCCTACTTGCCGCATCAGTCGTCGACCGGCGGCGCCGCGGGCCTTGATCTTGCACTTGCGACGGGTTGGGGACCGAAGTCTCTGACCAATATCGAGGGTCTTGGTCCCTATTTCAGTGTCGCCCGCGTAGCGTCGTTTGGCAATCGTGATGAGGAGCACCGGGCTGATTCCGAAATGCGCCTATTGCCATGGCAGGCATCCATTACAGGCCGCTTGATGCACTGCGAGATGAAGGTCTTGAGCCCGCAACGAGAGCCGCCTTGGCCACCATCGGACATCGGTACTGGGTTCATTTCGATGTTGACGCCATCGATTCGAAATTGATGCCAGCAGTGGATTCACCGCAACCTGATGGCCTTTCCTGGGAAGAGGCGGAAACGCTGTAGCGCACGGCGCTTGAAGGCGACGCTGCCGGGCTGCTACAGATCACGATCTACGATCCGACCCGTGATCCTGGCCTTTCCGCGGGTCGCAGACTGGCGCGGCTGATTACATCGGTACTCGGAGGAATGAACTGCAGCCACTGAGCTTGGCAGAAATCCGGTGCTTTATGACGTTTGGCAGAATTGAGAACCCGTTAGGCTACCGCCAGAATCTCAAATCGGCGCTGGGGTTCCTCGCACTCAAACAGCACAGTCGGTCGTAGCCGGAGGAACGATGCAGTGGGCAAGTTGGATGACCCGCGTCTCGCATTCATCTACGAGGAAGCCGTGCGCGGGCTCACCCACCAGCAGGCCGTGGTGGAAAGTATGAACTTCCGAGCCGGCAACCTGATCTTTGCCACCGCATTCGCCAACTCGCTGCTGGGTGGCAAAGCGCTCGCGGATGGCTTGGGCATCTGGGACTGGGTGGCGATGTTGCTGCTGCTGGGTATGGGCGTGCTTGCTGCCTTCATGTTGTGGCCGTATCGCAGGTACAATTTTCGCTTCGATCCGGAAGACCTGCTGAACGAATATGTCGATGCCGAGCCAGGCTCTTCATTGGCGGCCATGCATCGAACTCTCGCCATTCGTATCAAGAACGACATGGCGGAAAATTGGCAAGTCATTCAGCGCCTTCGCGTGGCGATGCAGGTCGCCTTGATCTTCCTGCCGATCAACATTCTGGCGTGGCTTCTCGCCATCGCAGGCGTCTGACGATGGCGGCATCAAATTGTCCAATGTGGTGTCGGCCTGAAGGCATGTCATTCGTCTTCAAGTCAGACGCAACTGGCGACGCTCGGCGGTCGCAGGCTTAAGAACGAACTAAAGTGCGGCCCTCAGATGCAAACAATAACTGCAACCCAAGGGAGAAGTCTCCATGTCGCGTCTGATCGTTCGCAATTTTTCGATTTCCGTCGACGGCTATGGCGCCGGTCCATCGCAGAGTATCGAGAACCCGCTCGGTGTGGGCGGTGAGGATCTGCACGAATGGATCGTCGATACGGAGGCCTTCAACGCGCAGCACGGCAAGGGTGGCGGCAGGAAGGGCATCGATTCCGACGTTGCCGCCAGGCACGCTGACAATCCCGGCGCCTGGATACTCGGGCGCAACATGTTTGGCCCGGTTCGCGGTCCGTGGCCCGATAACACCTGGAAAGGCTGGTGGGGCCCCAATCCACCTTATCACGTGCCGACCTATGTACTGACCAATCACGCGCGCGATCCGATCGAGATGGAAGGCGGCACAACGTTCTATTTTGTCACCGACGGCATTGAGACCGCATTGAAGCGCGCGCAGGCTTCCGCCGGCGGCAAGGACATCACGCTTGGCGGCGGCGCAGCGACGATTCAGCAATATCTGCGGGCACGACTGATTGAAGAGATGCATGTCGCAGTTGCGCCGATCTTGTTGGGACAAGGCGAGAGCCTGTTTGGCGGGATCGACCTGCAGACCCTTGGATATCGTATTATTGACCGCATCGAAGGCGAAAAAGCCACGCACTACACGATCGGTCGTGACGTCTAGCGCACTGGCGTGCTTTCCCCAGCCGAGCCAACAACAGCAGGAGATTAGAATGCTTAACAAGATTCTTGGCTTGATTGCGTGCTTCGCACTGGGCGCGAGCTACGTCGGTGGCCCCGCGAGCGCCAATGACACCCAGCTGACACCTGCGCAGATGCGGGAGGATCTCCTCTTCCTGAAGCAGAAATGGTTTCCGCTGGACAAGAGCTTCAGTGGCAGCCAGCGGGTTGAGTTCAATCGGCGCGTTGAAGAGACAATCGCTACGACGGATCGACTGGCGCCGCAGGCATTCGCGCTGGAAGTGATGCGAGCCGTGGCGATCGCCCGCAACGGTCACACGAGCGCGAATGTAGGCGCCTTTCTGAGCGGCGACCTTCCGGTTCGCGTCTGGGCATTTTCGGACGGTCTCTACATCGTCAAGGCGCATCCCGATTTTTCACGGTTGCTCGGCGCGCGGATCGACAGGATCGGCTTGCTCTCCACGCAGGAGGCGCAAGACCGTTCCAAGCCGTATCTTTCTGGCACGGATCAACGCATTCGGTTCCTGTCGCCCGGGTATCTCGTCACGCCTGCCGTCCTTGAACAGATTGGAGCGATTGAAGACGAGGCGTACACGGCATTGACGGTGAAGTTGGCGAACGGGAAGAGCGAGACGATTGAACTTCAGCCGGCACAACAAGGCGACCCCGGCGACGAACGCAAGGCGGGGCTGAACAGAGGCTACTCTGTACTAACGCCGGACGATGCCGAGTTGCCGGGCCGCTGGGCTCACATTCTCGATGGTAAGGCCGAACTGTCACCCGTCTACGGTGAACGCGGCGACGTGCAGTCGCATTTCCTCGATGCCTCGAAGCAGGTCCTCTACATCCGCAACGATACGTCAAAAAGCCTCGATGATACGCCGTTGGCGGACAAGTTCGCCGGCATCGTGCTTGAGAAGATCCTGCCAGAACGACCGCGATACATCGTTGTGGATCTGCGCAACAACAATGGCGGCGACTTCTTCAACACGATCCTGTTCTCGCAAGCGTTGCCCCGCCTCGTTCCCGATGACGGGCGCGTCTTCGTGTTGGTCGGTCGGGCAACCTTCTCCGCCGGCATAACGACGGCTGCCATGCTCAAGGGAGCTGGCGGCGACAAAGTCGCGCTTGTTGGCGAGACCATGGGCGACGCGGGTCGGTTCTGGTCAGAGGGCAAATATCTGGAGCTGCCGAATTCGCACATCGCCGTCCGCTACAGTCCGCAGTTTCATGACTACGAGACGGGCTGTTTCAAGATTGACGACTGCTACTGGGCTGTCGTGGCTTTCGGTCCGCGTGGCGTTTCGCTTACTCCCAAAACGAAGGTCGAACTGAGCTTCAACGATTATGCGTCAGGCCGCGATCCCGTACTGGACGCGGTGATGACCGAGATTGGCCGTCCGTGAACCGATGAAAGCTGAGTTCAAAGTCATCGACTGGCTGCTGGCCTCCGATCCAGCGATCCGCTGGCAGGTAATGCGGGACCTTCTCGACGCACCGGAGGTGGAATGGGCGGCGGAGCGGTCGAGGATTGAATCCGAGGGTTGGGGCGCCGAACTTCGGCAAGTGCAGGACGCAGATGGTCAATGGTCTGGCGGGGCGTTCGTGCCGGAGGATTTCACACCCATGGACTGGAAAGCCCACGGGCAACCCTGGACCGCGACAACCTTTTGCCTTTCGCTGCTGCGTGAATTCGGTCTCGACCCCTCATCCGAATATGCGAAACGCACTGTCGAATTGATCGGTCGCAATTCGCGTTGGGATGAAGGTGGACAACGGTACTGGCAAGGTGAAGTCGAAGAATGCATCAACGGCCGGACGGTTGCGGATGGCGCATATTTCGGCATCGATGTTTCACCTCTCGTCCAGAGGCTTGTCGGTGAGACGCTTGAAGATGGTGGCTGGAATTGCGAGCGAGCAAACGGGTCAGTGCGGTCGTCATTCGCCACGACAATCAACGTGCTTGAGGGGCTGCTCGAATTTGAAAGGGCCAACGGAGGAAGCGATGGATCGCGAGATGCTCGCAAATCCGGCGAAATCTATCTCCTGAAGCGCCAACTTTTTCGAAGGCTGTCGACAGGAGAGCCCGCAGACGAAAAGTACCTTCGGTTCCACAATCCAAATCGCTGGCAGTACGACATTCTGCGGGGCCTGGACTATTTCCGAGCGGCTCGCATTTTCGAAGGCGACCAGCCAGATTCGGAGCTTGCAGAGCCAATCAAATATCTTCGTTCACGTCGTTCAAACGATGGTACATGGAATCTGGATTGGGCCCCGAGAGGCCCAGTCTGGTTTGACGTCGATGCCGGTCCAGGCAAGCCATCCAAGTGGATAACTCTGAGGGCGATGCGGGTGCTGAAATGGTGGGATGCGTCTCACTGAAGTTCTGATTTCGAACTCGACGACACCGCCAATCTGCCTACAGGCGCCTCTCACCACTGGAAAATGCACCGTTTTCAGGGATCAGTCCGTTTCAGCTAGGCCTCGCACGATGGTGGCAGAAATTCTTGTTCTTTTGTCATTTGTGCCAAAGCACCGTACTGATAGCAATGCGGTTGGAGTATCGGCGGTCGCGGCCAACGATCAGAAAAGTTGCATGGCGGGTCACCAATCTGCTCGCCAGAATTCCGGTCTTTTGTCGGGCTGGCCGGCCCTGTTTCGTCCTTGAAGCAGGACCCATGACAGAAGGAGTAACCAATATGCCAAGCACAGTACGCCTGCATCGCGTTCTGTCGACCAACCTCCAGAAGGCTTATCGCGCTTTCGTGGAGGCAGACGCGCTCGCGCAATGGCTGCCGCCTAACGGCTTTACCTGCACCGTTCACGATTTCGAGCCGAAAGTCGGGGGAGCATACAAGATGTCGTTTCGTAACTTCACCACCGGGAAGAGTCATTCGTTCGGCGGCGAATATCTCGAACTCGTTCCCGGCGAGCGTCTGCGCTACACGGACCGGTTTGACAGTCCCGACCTGCCGGGCGAAATCGAAGTCTCTGTTACGCTAAGGCAGGTCTCGGTCGGTACAGAAATCGAGATCGTCCAGGCCGGCATCCCGGACCTCATTCCTGCTGATGCGTGCTATCTCGGCTGGCAAGATTCACTGCGCAAACTGGCGAAGCTGGTTGAGCCCGACACAAAGGAATAGAGTGTCTTGGATGGGGCCGATTCCAGACTGACTATCTGTAGTAAGCGGAGCACGGATATCTGCCGCTCGCCAACTCGTACCGATGGTTCCTGGGAGATTGCAACCGTCTTCTAGTGGATCCCATAGCGCTTGGCCAGCGCCCTCAGGCTCTCTTGACTACGCAGTATCGCTCGACGGACCGCCTCTGTCCCTCGGGTCAAGTCCGAGAGCAAGCTCTGTGGCGCTCCCATGCAGAACCTGGCCCATAGCGCATCCCTTGATTCGGAAGATAAGGATGCCCCATCAAAGCCTGGGATCAAACATCTAGGCTATAGCGAGTCTTTCAATATCGCATGCCAGAATCTTCTCTCTCCCGATACGTCCCTGGAAAGTGGTACCCGTAGCGTGAAATCCGCACCGCAGGTAAAGGGCGCTGGCTTGCGGATTGTCGGCGTTCACCGTCAGCATCAACTGTCTGATTTTGGGCCGATTGACCGCGATCCATCGTGCTGCCAGTTTCAATCCGGCCGTCCCGTGTCCTCTGCCTTGCAGGGGCCTGCTCACCCTGAAACTATGCAGGGTTACGGCATCCTCTGATGCCCAGACGGGCAAGGTGGGGCCTTCTCGTAGCACATAAAACCCGATGACCTCGCCATCGACTACCATCGCAAATGGATGCAATGCCTCCGGATGCTCGTTGGCCTGAAGTACGAGGAAAATGTCGTCCAGGTTCCCGCCGGCAAACCGTTCCTGCTCGGCATCAAGTTCAATTACAGCAGTCAGGCGCTGCTCGGAAAGCGGCAAAGACTTGAGAACTACATCCATCACCAACTCTCCGACTGCAGCCGCCGGCATGTATGACAAGCCACCCTGCCCGTCCGGTTGCCGTATTCAGAGTCTACGGCTGCTGATACATCGTCCATACCGGTTTTCGAGGATTGACGAACAAGCCTGGCTTCTCCTGGCGTAAGAATTAACTGCAGACACCGTTGTTGAAATGTCGTGGTCTCGACGCCGGATTGGTGCATCGTGCTACCAGAGAACGGATTGCTCGATCCGGTAGGCGCGACGCGTGCTGGCGAGCGCCTGTGGCGTCACTTCGATAAGCAATCCGACAATAGGCCCATCGAAATGATCGAGGACATCTCCGAGGACGGCAATCTTCCAATCAAGGGCCAGCAAGCGTTCCGGCCAAAAGGCTTCGCAGACAACGCTCAACTTGCTTATGCGCAGCTTGAGGCAGGTCTCCAGCAGGCCACAAAGAACTATGCCTGCTGCGTGAGAAGGCTTGCCCGCGTCCTGCAGCTGCGGTGCCACAAAAAACCGCGTCCATTCGAATATGTCCCCTCCTCTCGGAATACCGCCTGGCGCGAGCATGGGAAACACGTCGGCCAGAAGGTGGGGCTTTGGAGTGGGAACAAGACGGGAGCCGCCGACAATGTTTGACTGCGCGTCTATGCCGAGCAGATAAATTGCATCTTCGGTATCGAAAGCATCAATCTCCATGCCGATCGGGCGGGCGATCGCCTTCCAGCCGCGCCCTTCGACATAAATCTCGTGACGAATGCGAAAGTATTTATCCAGATAGTCTTTGTAGGCGGCCCTGGCGGACCAATCGACAATGTGAATCCGAAACATGGCGCCCCCACCATGAAGTTTAAAATATGCGCGACCCTCGCCGGCATCCCCAAATTCAGCGATTGCTAGATCTGAATTTCCTGCCGTCGCAATCCTTCGGCGACGGCATGGGCAGCATTCATGACATCGAGCTTTTCACGAATGTTGCGCAGATGCGTTTCCACCGTGTGTCTGGAAATGTTCAGGATGCACGCGATGTCCTCGGCGCCCTTACCGGCCGAGATCCATTGAAGGACTTCCCGTTCCCGGTGTGTCAAAATGGGGCGTTGCTCGCGATCGAATTTGCCCTCCAGACGACAGACTTTTCTATAGGCGTGCGTGCAAATCGCCTCAATAATTGGCAAGGTGGTATCCGGCAAACCCGTAAATTCGCCGGCGGCCGTGACCACCGCGGGACCGAATAGCGGAGCGTGGATAGGGATACATACGCCCTCACGCATGCCGAATTCACGGGCTTCATCCATGACGAGCAGACTGCGCGGCGCCATCTGATCTCGTTGGAGCTCGCTCCAGAAGAACGCGCCGGCAGCACACCTGCTCCTGCTCGCACAGGGATCATGAAAATAATGGCCTTGTTCGCTATAACGGGCATGCCACTCTTCGGACCAGCCGTCACAAAGGATTTCTTTCTGCCAATGTCGGTCATGGGGAACCGGTAACCCGGTCATAAGACACTCACGAAATCCATACAGTTCCAAACAGGTGCTGAGCGTTTCGAGTACCGCCCCGGCAGAGTTTGCATCCTCAATTCTTGAGATCGCAGGCTCGATCTCCAAAATCATCCGTTCGTTCACGAGAACGTTTCGACGCCCCACAACGCCGCCTCTACCCCAATCACGCGAGGATAACGCGCCAAAGTTTGCCGGCTCAACGCTAGGCGGCTGGAATGTTAACTACAGTGAACATATATTGATAAAAATTTCGTCAGCCGGCAAATCGTTGGGACCGCCGCCCTACGATGTTGGCTCCGGCGCGGACTTGCGAATGAGCTCGCTTGGCTCCACTTCTAGGGCCTCCGCAATAACCTCGAGCGTTTCAAGCGTAACGTTGCGTCGACCGGCTTCAACGCCGCTTATATAGGCGCGCGAACGGCCCGAAAGAAAGGAGAGCTCTTCCTGAGAGAGCCTTCTTTCCCGGCGTAAACGCTGAACATTGAGACCTAGCAGGTCGCTTAGCTTCATGCATGAAGGATTGCGAGCCTGTTCACTATAGTACGACACACTATAGTGAACATTTTGCGTTGACACCCGCCGTCTTGGCTGTTTTGAACAATACGAGATTGACCGCATCCCAGCCACAGGAGGAGTGATGGGCCCCCGTGCTTTCGGAAGTGCAAATGGAATGTCGGGATCGTTATGCCAAACGCAATCGAAGGCGATGTCGAGCAGGATTGCTGGCTTTTGCTGCGTCCGCTGTGGCGCGAACTATCCGACCGATATCGAGATTGATTCCAAGGGCTGCCCCAGTTGCCAGCTATCGGCACCAGCCAATCTTCAGCCTGTTTACAAACAGTCACGATCATCTGGACAGCCGCAGCGTCACGATCCGCAGGGCTCGCTCTGGCGACACGCCAGTAGTCTTCCCTGCACGTTTGAAGACGCAGTATCGCTTGGAGAAGGCGACACACCGCTCTTGCAGGCACCGACTATCGGGCAAGCGCTGGGCGTGCCAAATCTGTTCATCAAGGACGAGGGCCGCAATCCAACCTGGTCGCATAAGGATCGCTTCTCGACCGTGGCGGTGTCCGTCGCACGCAATCAAGGTGCGCGCGTAATCGCCACGGCTTCTTCTGGCAACGCAGGTGCGTCGCTCGCTGCCTACGCAGCGCGGGCAGGCCTTGAGTGTATTGTCGCCACCTTTGCCGGCACTGCCGGGCCTATGCTGTCGCAGATTCGCAAATATGGCGCGGTTGTTCTGCCGCTGGTCAACAAGATGGACAGATGGGCGCTGCTTGCCGAAGCCGCTTCAAGGTTGGGCTGGTTCGTGACATCGCCCTGCCATTCGCCTGTCGTCGGCAGCCATCCCATCGGCATCGAGGGCTACAAGACGATGGCCTATGAGATCGTCGAACAATCAAACGGCGAAGTCCCTGATTGGTGCGTCATGCCTGTCTGTTACGGAGACGCGCTTTCCGGGCTCTGGCTTGGCTTCAAGGAGCTGTTCGCCCTAGGGCACATAGATCGCCTCCCAAAGCTCGTAGCGGCGGAGGTGCACGGTTCTCTGTCCGATGCCCTCGCCCGCGGCGTCGATCGGCTTGATGAGCAAGAGATGCTTTTTGAAACACTCGCAGTATCGATCGGCACGCCGCGCAGTACCTATCAGGCGCTCAAAGCGTTGCGTGAATCCTCAGGCCGGGCAGTACCGGTTAACAATGACAGCCTACTGGATCTTCAGAAGCAGCTAGCGCGAAGCGAGGGGATTTTTGCCGAACTCGCATCTGTGACGCCTTTCGCAGCAATCCACGAACTGCGAAAACAGGAGGTGATTTCCGCGAACGATAGAGTTGTCGCGGTCGTTACCGCAAGCGGCTTGAAGGACCTTGATCGCTCGCCCGATGCGTCGGAGACACATCAGACGTTTCAGACGATCGAGGACGCTTGGCAGTCGCTCAGTTCCAGGCAGAATATGCTTGGGTGATACCTCTTGCCCGTTCAAGCATTCGGTATATGACCGGCCTATTGAGACAAAAGAACGTCGTCCCGCCGTCGTCGCGCCCAGGGAAAGCGCGTCCAGACTGTCTCGTCGGCAGGCCCTATCCGAGAAAGCGTTTTGGGTTCTGTTGGCTGCTTGCACGGCCAGCCCGGCAAGTCGGCGAGCCACGCCTCGTTGTAGATAGTATCGGCATGACGATGGCCCTCGTCAGGCATGATCACCGCAACCGTTGCGTCGCTGTGGATCCTGGCCACCCACTGCGCCACAAGCGCGGCCGCACCGCTTGTCGGGCCCATGAACACTCCCTGATCGCGAAACAGGGAGTGCGATGAATGATAGGCCGGATAGGCGCCAACCCAGTGGATCTCATCAATGAGTTCATGGCGAACATTGCCGGGCAGGACGCTGTTGCCGAGCCCACGCAGCATTCGTTTGCCCACCGGCTGGCCAAAGAGCATGCTGCGATGGGTATCGACGGCAAAAATCTTTAAATCGGGAAAAATCTGGCGGAGGAATGTCCCCGTGCCGCACAGTGAGCCGCCGGTTCCGACGCAACCGACCAGACAATCGATCTGGCCGACGTCGCGAATAAGAATTTCGACCAGATTGGCATAGGCAAGCCAGTTGCCGGGACTGTCATACTGCCGCGTCCAGAAGCTTTCGGGATTTTCCTTCAACGTGTTGTTCAAAAATGTCAGCCGCCCTGTCTGATTGCCGTCGCCCATAGGATCGTCGATCGCCACCACGGTCGCATCAAGGCGTTCAAGCCTTGCCTGATATTTCCGATCGATCAGGCTCGATGCGGTGACTAGTGTGAGCGGGTAGCTCCGCGCTGCGGCAAGGAGAGCGACCGCCATACCGAATGTGCCCGACGTCGTCTCGATAATATGGGCGCCTGGCTTCAACTCCCCGGAAGCTTCAGCCCGATCTAGGATAAAACGCGCCGGCATCAGCTTCATCAGCGGGAATGCAGCCGCCACAAGATTGCTCGCAAGCCTTGCAAGGCGAGGCGTTTCAAGAGCGCGGAAATAGTCGCCGTCAAGAATCATCTTCGGCGGCCTCATCGCAATTGATCGAATGGATCTCGACGTCTTTAAACCCGAAGTTGCGTATGGTTTGCGCAAGGTCGAGAGCTTTTGCCCCGGCCTTCCTTTTGCAGCCATCCAACAGAATGCCGACCAGTGAACCGCTGTGAGCAACCTGGACCCCGCAAGCGTGATGTTGCCGGGCAATCTGAAGGGCAACATCGAAGCGCGACTTGGGCAAATGACGCTGGCTGATTTGCGCGCTTACCGTCGCGACACGCCCCAAAAGGTAAGGATCCTGAAACCTGATTGACCGGGAGGCCAGCCCTCGCAAAATACGAAATAGCTGGATCTCCTCGCTGCGGTAGCGTGCCGGCTGCAAACCCAACGTGTCGATCGGCATGCCATTGTGCGCCTTGAAGCCAACCACAAGAAGTGGTGGCAAGGCGCCACCGAAATGCTCGATGATCACACCTTCTCGATGTGCGAACAGGACGGCCTGGTCTTCGTACGGAATAGCGTCGCTTGCCCCTTCCGCCGCCACCGCTAGCCGGCAGATACTGGATCGACGCAGCTTGACATCATGTGCAGCGGCCACAGCGCGGATCGACGCAACCACGTCAGCCGTTGACGATCCGAAGCCATGACCGACCGGGATGGCACTCTTGACAATAAGATCGCCTCCGGCATGAGAGCGATCAATGTGCTTAAGGGTCAAACGGGCCGCATTTTCCGCCTTGATTCGATCAGAAGGGAGCACGTTGATGCGGGGCGTTTCCCTTAACTTGAACGTCGCAACCGATCGAAGTCGATCGAGCGGAAGCGTCATCAACCCCCGCTGCAGGCGGCCGCGATCATTTTTGAACACTCCTTGGAGTAGCTCACCATGGTGGGCGATGGCATGCCCCTTGCCGGTGCTGCAGGCGGAGCCTCTGGTAGCCACTGTGCCGATCCTCATCTCAAACTTGCCTGGACAAGATCGAGATAGTGATCGCGATGGCTGAGGACGTCACTCGCTGCATTCAGGTATTGACCGGCATACTGGTGGTTGAACTCCATCAGCGCGCTGGTAATTGGCTATGCGGCAGTCCTGACTCATTTGCAAAACGCGAGTGGAGCATGCATGTGGCTTGCTAGCTATTCCACCAAGGATTGGATGCGTTGTTGAGGTTAGGCTGGCGGCGTGCGGCGTTAAGATTGCTCGGCAACCCTGAGCATGGCGTAGCAATTCTCTCCGCCAGCGGAGACTGGTTCATAGGCCTTTCGCGCCTCCAGAAGCCATTCGCGGTGTGAATCATATCTCGCCTCGACCGCATGCATCGGCTTTAACGAGAGGAATTTCGGGCCATGGCTCAAGAACCAGCAGGCGCGCCCGACGAGACGCCGACTCCGGTCACGGAGCCAGGCATAGTCCCACAGCACATCCAGCACCTCACGCTTGACGCTGCTTGCAACAACCGGGTCGGATACACCCTCGCCGGGCTTGCGAGCCCCAAGCGCCGCCCGCAGATCGCCGTAGTCCTGGCGCAGCTGCTCCGAAGCGTATTCCAGGTCCGCTTCATCCTTGACCATGGCGAACCAGAGACTGGCGTCGATCTGGTTCACCAACGGCGACGATTGGAAATCGCTTGAGAAGCGCATGGCAGCAAAATCTTCGAGATCGATCTCGCGCTGGAGCAGCTCGATAGCCTCGACCTGCGTGGCGAGGGCCGGGCCGGTTGCCGTTACCGCGCGGTTCGACCCACCGCCCTCGGGGTCGACATAGGCACCCCCATTGTCGAGCACGGGGTCGATCTCGGCGACGAATTCAAGCAGCGGCGCCGCCCGGCTCAGTCTTACCCCAAGCTTCGCCAAAAGCTCTTGCATTTGTGCTTCCTGTCATTGACGTTCGAGGTAGCTTTGCTGAAAGAAGAATATGAATAGCGAAACGGCAATGCCCAAGAGGATCACGCCAAGCTGCGAAAATGTATTGCGATAATATTCGAGCTGCTTTTCCTTGTGACGCTCGTCGCGCTGTGTGTAGTGAGCGACTTGGTTGTTTATGAAGACCGACACAATTAGCAACAATGCGCCGATCAGCCCCATCATGACGATCAGGATATGGCCGCCCCCGAACATAGAATTGAACGCCATCGCCCAGTTCCCCTTCATAACCGGTTCGCGCTGCCCGCCGGGATCACCAAGTCATAAGCCTTACGCCCTGAGACCTCGATCTCCTTGAGCTGTTCAACAATACCGAGAATACCATCAAGTTTGTTGCGGCACGCCTTGTTTGTCGGTTAACCACTAAAACCATCGCAAAGGGAAGCATTGGGGAAGCGCCGTTCTAAAAGCGGGCCGCTTGCTCCAGGTTTGATTCTCTTTCGATTCTGTCGAAACGCTCCCGTTGCAGCGTATCCGGTACTGCGGCGAACCCTCTCGCTCAGGCAAAAGTGCGACGACTTTGCATAGCGATGAACGCGCATTTTGAATAAGGCCTGAGTTTTTGCGCCTTAAATGTGAGCCGACAACGTAACGATGGCACGAATTGTGTGGTGAAACCGACGACCATTCCCTTCTCATTCCTGCAATGGAGCATGATAGTTGATTGACGGCGATCGAAGCCTCTCCCGCATGAAAGCCTCGCTCTAGAAGCCCGCCATCGCAAGGGCGGCGATGACGAGCTTCTTGGTCGCCGGCCTGTGCAGCAAACCCGACGACTTGCCGCCGCGACCAAGGACAGGAGGGGCGGACGCTGTTCTAACACTTTTAACACCCCGAGTGTTCCAATCAAATTGTTGGCTCGGTCGGGAATTGGGTGACTATGTGATAGAAAAGTTGACCCCCGCCGGCTGCAATGGTCAGGCGACAAGATCCCCAAGAACGCGCATCGTGCCGGCCGGTCAGCCTACAGTGAAATTCCTGGTCGATGTATTCGGACTTGCAGGCGCGTGTTTGTTGGTGGGCAGCGGGCTCAGCATGGCGATTGGGATATTCGCCTATGCTCGCTTCCTGAGCTTTTGAATTAGTTCGGTTTCTTCGGAAATCCCGGCGGAATACAGGACCAGAGCGAGATCAGCGATATCTTTCGCACGCTCGTCACCCGACTTGATGCCTTTTTCCCAACGCACCTTTCGGCAAACGTGCGACAGAAAATGCAATTCCTCGGGATAATAGATGTATGATTGATGTTTACGGAGCCTTTCCACAGATTCCTCCCGTCATTGGGGCGAAAGCATCTGTGGTCACTCCCAGTCGCCGGCGCCCTTAACAGTCGGCCAGCGATAAAACCAATATGGGCCGATTTCGAACGATGGCAATGAAATTTGACGTAACAACGCAAAAAAGAGCCCGTGCTCCGAAGGAACAAACCCATAGATAGGGAATGGAGCTTGATGGGGTGTTATGCCCTGCCTCTGCGATAGGCGTCCAGCAACGATTCTTCATCCGTAGGCCGGATTCAAATAGTGCAAGAGTATCATTGGCAATTCCCATCGCCTGCTCGCTACCCGCTTGATAGCCACGTTCGCGGCGCAGCGTCTTGCTAACATCACGCAAGAACGAGCTTTTTTCGTCAGTCACTCTCACATATCGCCGTTGCAATTGCTTCCCTATCATGACTGCAACAGCCCCTCGCAGACATAACTTGATCGAAAAAGCACAGAAAGTGAATAACGACCCCGAACGAGCCTATTGTTATTGAGGTCGGCCAGCGCGATTGCGCTCGTCACGAGTCCATTATGAGCTTCGATGGCGATCAGCGGCAGAGCACGCTTTCCTCTCCACCGCCCCTCAGATGCGGTTCGACCCCGCGACGTCGCGGCATCTGCGAATTTGCATAACAGCGTTCCGGCAGTTACCGTGCCGCCCTCACGGAGGGAAGCATGGAATATCGAAAAGCCATTACCGCCGACCTTGCCGTAATCTTCCGATACGCGACAGCCGGCCTGAATATCGACGAGGTGAAGGACGAATTCATGATGGCCCTGAGAGAGGCCGCGGCCATACCTTGATCGAGGACGGGAAACCGGTCGCATAGTCGCGGATGGCGGCAGGTCGATCACGCGGCACAAACGGCTTTTGCGCTCACGAGAGCTTCTTTCCCCGGTCTTCGGTCCGCTTCTGTAAGAAACGGACGCATTCAGGCTCTATGCGGGAACCTTCCGATCCATTCCTACAGCTGGTCAGATCGGCCGGAAGTCGTGAAGTGGTTCCGCATTCTGGGATTTAGAGAAGCGCGGGAAGGCTTCATTGTCTTCGAACTCGACCCAGCATAGTCATTCTATGTCTCGGTGCTGTCAGGCAAAAACCCGGCGTCACGTTGCATTCTCCAGTCATTCCTTCGAACTTGAGGGCTATCATGATCACCGGACCACAGTGCCGAGCCGCCAGGGCCCTCGTCGAAAGCTCGCGTGAGCTTCTTGCCAAGCGTTCAGGTGTGACCGAGCTCATAATCGAGCAGTTCGAGCGCAATATCGAAATACCTGGCCCAACCGCGGTTACGTCGCTTCAGTCAGCCCTTGAAGATCTCGGCGCGGTTTTCATCGCTGAAAATGGAGGCGGTATCGGGGTCCGGCTGAAATTCTCTCAAACAGAAGCCAAACGCATCTCTCGTCTGGAAGGCGAAGGCGGGATCGTCGCCAGCGACGACGTTCCCTAATCTCTGGCCGCCGCGCCGAAAAGAGCCGACCGCTTCTTATGCGGGTGCGCTCCCTACTGCCTCCTACGCCTCGAAACGGATACCCGTCGGGCATTGCCCGGCGGGCATCCGTTCAGATCAAAGACCGTTATCCTTGAGGACCTGAGCAGCGTTTTCCTTGGTGATCTTCTCTGTCGGCAAGGTAATGGTCTTCTCGACCTTTTCGCCGTTCAGGAACTTGATCGCCTGGCGCAGCCCTTCGGCGCCGGGCGTCACGTAGGTGAAGGTCGCCGTCAGTTCGCCGTTGTTGACCAGCGTAACGCCCTCGCCCGGCAGCCCGTCGATGCCGATGAACTTGATATCCTTTTCACGCCCCACGTCCTTGGCGGCGAGATAGGCCCCGTAAGCCATCGGGTCGTTGTGGCCATAGACAAGGTCTATCTGCTCGTTGTTGCGCAAGGCGGTGGCCATGATGTTGTAGGCTTGGTCCTGCTTCCAGTCGCCGGACTGCTGGTCGAGCAGATATTTAACGCCAGCTTCCTTGTCGGTGAACTCATGGAAGCCGTCATGGCGGTCATGTGCCGGCTGGGTGCCCATGCCGCCCCATATCTCGACTACATTGCCCTTCGCCTTGCCTGCACCACCCAGCAATTCGACAGCATACTCTCCTGCGGCTCGCCCGATCAGCTTGTTGTCGCCGCCGACGAACTGCGTGTACTGGTCTGTCTCGACATTGCGGTCGAGTACGAAGACGGGAATCTTGGCGTCGATGGCCTGCTGCACCACGCCAGTCAGTCCTGCCGATTCCTTCGGCGAAACCAGTAGGGCGTCGACCTGCTGGCGGATCAGATTCTCGACGTCGGCGACCTGCTTCTCGGTCTTGTCCTCGCCATCGGTGACGATGAGATTGACCTCGGGATGTTTGGCCGCTTCGGCCAGGATGTCCTTGTTGAATTGCGCGCGCCATGGCTCGATCGTCGTTACCTGGCTAAAGCCGATCGTCCACTTCTTGTCCTGGGCGTAGGCGTTGCCCGCTGGCGTGAGCGCCGTCACGGCGAAAAGCGTTGCGGTCAGGGCTGCAAGCCCCAGCATTTCACGACGTTTCATTCGCGTTTCCTCCAATGTTTTGAGACTGCGTCTCTTTTGACGTCCGCTTTTGCGCGGCCGTTTGTGGTTGCGCCGGCCGCAGGCCCGGCAAGCGCAGATGGGCAAACATCTCACCGGCATTGCGTTCCTGAACCAGAACCGTGCCGATGATGATCAGTCCCTTCAGCACCAGCTGAAGGTTGGAATTGATGTTGTGGAGTTGCAGGATGTTGGAGAGCAGGCCGAAGATCAGCACGCCGCAAAAGGTGCCGGCGAGGCTGCCGCGGCCGCCCATCAGGCTGGTGCCGCCGATGACGACTGCCGCGATGGCATCCAGTTCCAGTCCGGCGCCGGCATCCGGCTTGCCCTGGCGATACTGCGCCACATAGAGCACGGCTGCGATGCCAGCGAGAAGCCCGGACACGGCATAGGTCGCGATCTTGACCCGGCCCGCAGCAATGCCGGAAAGCCGCGCGGCCTCCTCATTTCCGCCTATGGCATAAACATAGCGGCCGAACGGCGTGAAGCGCAGGATTACTCCGTAGATTGTGATCGCTGCGAGGAAAAACAGGCCAGGCACCGGCACAACGCCGAAGGCGAGCGAGCGCAGAAACTCGAAATCCGCCGTCGCATTGGATCCAGTATAGACAGGCAGCACGGCGTTGTTCTGGCCAGCGGTCAGACGCGCAATGCCAAGTGCAGTGACCATCATCGCGAGCGTGACGATGAATGGCTGCAGGCGACCGGCAACGATGATTAAGCCGTTCAAGGCGCCGAACAGCAGCCCGACGCAGGGCACGACGATCAGCACGCCCAGAACGCCGAATTTGGCGTCGATCTGCGGCAGCAGGAACCACAGCGCCAACGCGCACAGGGCAAGGCCTGCAATTGCCGGCAAAAACACGCCGCGCATCCTGTCGAGCTCGACCAGGCGATGGAAGTCCGCGCCCGCGCTCGCTTTCGCGAGGTTCGTGAAGACGAAACGCACAGCCACTACTCCGACAAGCACGGCCACAATCGAAACGACTGGCAGCCCCATCCACACGGCAGGCGTATCGCCGGGAATGGTGAGGAGCATTGCGCACACCACGGAACAGATCGCCATCAGCGACCCGACCGAAAGATCGATACCGCCGGTGATGATAACGGCGGTCATGCCGGTGGCAATTAGGCCGGTGGTCGAGACCTGGCGCAGCACATCGAGCAGATTGCCGTAGGACAGGAAGATGTTGCTGCCTTTCGATGTGATCGGCGAGCCGAGCACCCCGATCAGGAAGATCGCGATCAACCCCCAGTAAAGCTTGGTCCGCGCCAGAAGCTTGAGCACGCTCATGCGGCATCATTCCCGGCCGAATGTCGTGGAGCGGCGAGTTGCATGATACGTTCCTCCGTGGCTTCTGCGCGGGTCAGCATCCCGGTTTGCCGACCTTCCGCCATCACCAGTATTCGATCGGCAAGATGCAGCAGTTCCGGCATCTCGGAACTCACCACGACGATGGCCAACCCTTCCCTGGAGAGCTCGAAGATCAGATCGTAAATCTCGCGTTTGGCACCGACGTCGATTCCGCGGGTTGGTTCATCAAGAAGCAGCACGCGTGGTTTTGTCGCCAGCCATTTGCCGATAACGACCTTCTGCTGATTTCCGCCTGAAAGCGTGCCCGCCGGCTGGCTCGTGTTTTCGCAACGCACGCCGAGCACCTTGACCGCGTGTTGGGCCAGGGCCTCCTCGCCCGACAGCGAACGGAAGCCGAAGCGCGCGAGCGCGCCCACCAGCGGCAAGGCAATGTTGTCCCGTATCGAGGCTTGCAGATGCAGTCCCTCGCCCTTGCGGTCTTCCGTTACCAGCGCAATGCCAAGATGGCGGGCATCACGCGGCGAGCGGATTGCCACCACCTGACCGTCCAGCCTGATCTCCCCGCCGGACCGGTCGGCGTTGCAGCCGAAAATCGTTTCGAGAATCTCGCTGCGCCCCGAGCCAAGCAAGCCGCCTATGCCTAGGATTTCACCGGCCGCAAGGTCGAAGCTCACGCCGTCGAGTACCTTTCGCCAGCCAGTTTGACCCGGCCTTGAGAGCGAAAGGTTCTCGACGGAGAGTACTTTCGTGTCGGCGTCGCTGCCGCGCATCTCTGGCGAAATATCGAGAAGCGCCCGGCCGACCATTGCGGAAATGATCGCGTTTTCGTGGAGGCCCCGCATGTCGCGGGTAAATACGTGCCGGCCATCCCGAAATACGGTGACACGATCCGCCAACCGCATCACTTCATCGATCCGATGCGAGATGTACACAATCGCGACACCGTCATCGGCCATCTGCCTGATGATCCGGAAGAGGCGTTGGCATTCCCCGGGAGAAAGTGCGGATGTTGGCTCATCCATGATAAGGATCCGAGCCGCCTTGGACAGAGCCTTGGCGATTTCGACCAATTGCTGCTCGCCGACGCGCAAGCTGCTCACGCGCGCCTCCGGCTCCAGTTCTATGCCCAGTCGCGCGAGCAGTTCGCGCGCCGCCGTATTGCTTGCCCGGCGATCTACGAACAGCCCCGCCCGCACCCTCTCGCGCCCGAGAAAGATGTTCTCGGCCACGGTCAGTTGCGGCACCAGATTGAGCTCCTGATGGATGATGGCGATGCCGGCCTGTTCGGCGTCGCGAACACCGCCGAAGCTGGCGATCTCGCCATTCACTGCGATCGTGCCTTCATAGTCGGAATGAACGCCCGACAGGATTTTCATAAGCGTCGACTTGCCCGCGCCATTTTCGCCCATCAGCGCGTGAATTTCTCCACGCCTGAGATCGAAGTGAACGTCCGTGAGAGCAGCAATGCCTCCGAAGCGTTTGGAGACGTGATCGGCACGCAGCACGACATCGCCGACCGACCGGCTTTCAGGCTGAGCCGCACCCGAGGAAACGCCGCTTGGCATGGGCTAGCGGCCTCCCTTCCGCTCTTCCAATTAACCAAAACGCTAATCTAAACGTTTCGAATGTGTCAAGCGTGATCTGTATTATATCGATAAAACACCGATGATATCATGGCGCTTCCGCTTGAAAAAAGGTGACAATTGTCATCTAAAGGACTGAAACGTTTCGAACGAGGTAGCTATTTTGTCGACCCTGCGGCGCAAATCGACCAATCCGACAATGCTGCACGTGGCCGAATCCGCGGGCGTGTCCGTGGCAACCGTTTCAGCCCTGATCAATGGTACCGCGACTGTTAGTCCGGAGCTCAGCCGCCGCATCGAGCAGGCAATCCGCGACACCGGCTACAAGCGCAATGCCATTGCCCGCAGTTTGAAACTCGGCACCACCCACACCATCGGCTTGACGGTCCCCCACATCACCAACCCGTTCTTCACCGACGTGGTTTCGGTGATCCAGCAGGCCTTCGACCGGGCAGGCTACGGCGTAATGCTTTGCTGCACCGACGAGGACCTGAGCAACCAAGATGAACAGATTCGGCTGCTGCTCGACCGGATGGTCGACGGGCTCATCGTCGCGCGCGTTGGCGACAGCGCGATCCTTAGGGAAATCGTGACCGACGCCAAGGTGCCAATGGTGATGCTCGACCGCGTTTTCGAAGAGGTCGAGAGTGACGCCGTCGTGCTGGACAACCAGCAAGCGGTCTTCGACGCGGTTACCTATCTCATAGCGCTTGGCCACCGCCGCATCGGCTACATTTCCGGTTCATTCGATATCTCGCCCATTCACGACCGGCTTATGGGTTATCGCCATGCTCTTGCCGCAGCCGGTCTTCCGGTGGAAGACGAATTGATCCGCTTTGCCAATTTTCATGAAGCCGACGGATACAACGCAACGATGCAGTTGCTGTCGTTGCATGACCGGCCGACAGCGGTTTTTTCGGCCAACAACCCGATGGTCATCGGCACCATGAAGGCAATCAGGGACACCGGCCTGTCCTGCCCCGAGGATATATCGGTAGCTTGCTTCGATGATTTTCCCTGGTCGGATGTCTTTCGGCCACAACTGACAACCGTTGCGCAGCCCGTGCAGGCAATTGGCGAGCAGGCTGCGTATCTGCTGCTGGATCGGCTCTCAGGAAACCGTGACGCGCCGCCGCGCCGGCTGACGCTGCAAGGTCGATTGATGATCCGCAACTCCTGCTTGCCGCTCAGGGCCGCCAAGCAGAACCTTAGCGCCTGATCAATCGGCGTGGAGTTGTCGTGATAACGGCGGCCCAATCGTCAGCTCACGAAATGCCGCAGTGAAACCAGCGCGCTGAGGGGAGCAGGCCATGACGCCTATCTGTGCGTCTGCGTCCGAGAACGGACAAAGGCGAGCCATTTGCCAGCTACCCGATGCGGTGGAGAACTGTACCCGCACAGCAGTTCCGTGCCGCGTCAGCCGCATTGATATTTCATCATCGGGAGATGCGTCATGCAGCGGTATGACCGACCAGTCCGAGACATCGCGTGTCACCACGACGCTGAAATGCATGATACCGTCGGTGAACTCGATGCCGGCCTTGATCCACTGCCTTTCATCCAGCCGAAGAAAAAGACCTGCTTGGTCATAGAGCGCTTCGTATGCCGCTGTAACGCCAACTGACGCAGTGAAGTCGCTCGCCACGGGGGTCAGATACGCATGCCCACTGTCCCTGATGAAGCCATAAAAAGTTTCACGCCAGAAATCTGTTTCCAGTTCCGTGCGCAATTGAAGATGCCTATCGTCGCCCGTCCAAAAAGCGGGTTCATTGAACCAGGTATAAGACGCTCCCATCGTTCACATCACCTTGTTCTTTTGCAGCCATCGAAATCACAAACCCACCCCAACTAGGCAATTTATGCCTACTTCCACATACCACGCATGCGGCTTTTGAGATCGACACGAACTTCCGGATGCTTTGACCCGGCCGGCGTGTTGGCCGCTTTGGGCCAAGTCACAGACGTAAACTTGTCCAGTATTTTGCCGGGTATGAAACGTGTGCGTGACGCATAAACGTGACGATCGCCCCGTGAGGCTTGTCCGTGAATGTAAAATCGTTGCGGGGTGATGAGATGAAGCCCGTCCTTCGCCCGCGTCATCGCCACATAGAGTAGACGTCTCTCTTCCTCAATCTCATTGCGCTCCCCGACAGCAAGATCCGACGGGATGCAGCCATCGACGGCATTGAGAACGAAGACGTTTTTCCATTCCTGGCCCTTGGCTGAATGGATGGTCGATAAGATCAGATAATCCTCGTCCAGATGTGGCGGTCCCGCCTGGTCGCTGGTTGCGTCAGGGGGATCAAGCGTCAGGTCGGTCAGAAATCTTTGCCTGGACGGGTATCCCGCAGCGATCTGCTCGAGTTGCAGGAGATCAGCGCGGCGAACTGCAGCATCTTCGTGAATGCGCTCAAGATGCGGCTCATACCATAACCGGACCCGTTCCATGTCTGAGGGCCAGCTTTTGTTGCTGCTGCGCAGATCGGTGAAGACGTCAACGAAACCCGGCCAGTCTGCGGCACCTCTTGCCGGCGGCCGATAGATTGACAGACCCAGCGCAACGTCGAGCGCGCCCGCCATTGTCGCGATAATCTCCCCGGCTGACGATGGACCTATGCCCGGCAACAATTGCAGTACCCTGAAGGCAGCAACCCGATCACGCGGATTTTCCGCAAAACGCAATACTGCCAGCACGTCCTTGACATGCGCCGCATCAAGGAACTTCAGGCCACCGAACTTTACGAAAGGTATGTTTCTGCGGGTGAGTTCGACCTCCAACGGGCCGGAATGATGTGAAGCGCGAAAGAGCACCGCTTGCTGCTTTAGCTGAACGCCTGCCTCACGTTCATCGAGCACTTTCTCACAAACGAAGTTTGCCTGGTCTGCGTCGTCCCTCACCGTTACAATCAATGGCTTTTCCATCGACTGCCGCTCGGTCCACAGATTTTTCGTAAAGCGCTCCGTCGCCTCACCGATGACAGCATTCGATGCCGCCAGGATTGGTTGCGTCGAACGGTAGTTTCTCTCAAGCGTGACAATCGCAGCCTGCGATGGAAACAGTGTTGGAAAGTCAAGGATATTGCGCACCTCGGCTGCGCGAAAGGAATAGATCGACTGCGCATCGTCACCAACGACGGTGAGCCCGCGGCCGTCAGGCTTGAGCGCTGTCAAGATTGAGGCCTGAAGACGGTTTGTATCCTGGTATTCGTCGACAAGAATATGGTCGAAGCGGCTACCAATATGACTCGCGATTTCCGGCTCCGATGCCATCTGCGCCCAATAGAGAAGCAGGTCGTCATAATCCAGGACGTTCTGCGCCTGCTTTGTTTCGACATAGGCAGCGAACAGCTGTTTAAGCTCGTCCGCCCAGCCGATGCACCACGGAAAAGACTTGGCGATCACCTGCTTCAATTCACATTGCGCGTTGACGGCGCGTGAATAGATGGCAAGGCAGGTGCTTTTGGCTGGAAAGCGGCTTTCGGTTTTGGACAGTCCAAGATCGTGCCGAACAAGGTTCATCAGATCTGCCGAATCCTCGCGATCATGGATCGTAAAGGCCTCGCTCAAACCGATCTCGAGGGCATAGTCGCGCAGCAACCGTGCGCCGACCGAATGGAAGGTACCGGCCCATGTCAGGCCTTCCATCAACGTAGTAGCTTTTACGCCCATCACCTCGGTCGAGATAAGCTCGACACGTTTTGTCATTTCTGCCGCGGCACGACGTGAGAAGGTCATGAGCAGGATGCGGCGTGGGTCAGTGCCCTTCACAATAAGATGCGCAACGCGATGTGCCAGCGTGTTCGTCTTGCCTGAGCCGGCACCGGCAATAATGAGAAGTGGGAACGTAACTGCGCCGTCACCGTGCAGCACCGCATCCCGTTGCGCCTGGTTCAGGCGTTCGAGATAGTCTGGTTTGGAAATCGAATCACGGAGCGCGACATTCATCGCGCCATGAAGCATTGTTTCCGTTTCGTTCGCAAGAAAGCGTTGAGAGTCGACGTCCCCGCGTGACAATCCAGCAGATGCAAGGGGCTGGGAACGATGGGACAAATCATCCGTTCTAGTGGCTGGAGGATTGTCATGGCTCCCCGCCCCTTCTGGAAAGGCTATTTGAAACTCTCGCTGGTGACTTGCCCGGTCACGATGACGCCGGCGATCTCGGCCAGCGATAAGGTCCGCTTCCGCACCGTGAATCGCAAAACAGGCAATGCCGCAAACAGCCGCTACGTCGATGCTGAGACCGGAAAGGTGGTGGAAGACCGGGACGAGGCAAAAGGCTTCCAATACAACGAGGACCGTTTGGTAATCGTCGAGGATGAAGAACTTGACGCGGTAGCGCTTGAGAGCACGCGCACAATTGATATCGACATGTTTGTCCCACGCGACTCAATCGAGTGGATCTGGTTTGACAGGCCGCATTATCTGGCCCCGTCTGACAAAATTGGCGAAGAAGCCTTTTCGGTTATCCGCGAGGCTATGCAGTCTACCGGAATGGCCGGAATCTCACGCCTCGTGCTTTACCGTCGCGAGCGCGCGATAATGCTTGAGCCCCATGACAACGGCATAGTCGTCTGGACATTACGATATGGCGATGAAGTGCGCGATGAAAAGCCCTACTTCGACGAAGTCGAGGCGAAGGTGGACAGCGAAGCGACCAGAATGGTCAAGAAACTCATCAAGGCAAGCCTGAAACGATGGACGGTGGATATGGTTACCGATCCGGTGCAGGGGCAATTGAAGAAAATCATCGCAGCAAAGAAAAGGAGGAGCGGCAAAACAGCGCCGCCCGAAAAGGCCAAAAATGGTGGCAAGGAGACTGCCAACGTCGTTTCTATCATGGACGCGCTCCGTAAGAGCATCTCGCAGGAGAAGCCAAAGCGCCGCTGATAAGAGTCCGCAGTATTATATCAGTTCGCCTTGCGCTTCCCCCCGGATGAGGGCGTGGAGGAGGTTTTCTTTCCGGCGCTCCTGCGAAGCGCGTCCATAAGATTGATGACCTTTTCTTCCCGCTCGATCTTTGGCTTCATGATCTCTCGCCCTTCGAGCTTGGCCTTCACCAGCTCGCCCAGCGCATCCTCATAGCGGTCGTCGAACTTCGAGGGGTCGAATTTTCCGGTTTTGGTCTTGATGATGTGCTTCGCAAGATCGAGCATTTCAGGCTCGATCTTGATCTTCGAGATACCGCCGAAAACATCCTTGGCGGGGCGGATTTCGTAGTCGAAGTTCAACATGTTTGCTACTAAGCCCGAATCTTGTGCCCTGATCATAACGGTCCGCACGCGGCGAAATAGAACTGAGCGTGCCAAGCCGACTACGCCTGAGGCATTCATGCCGTCGCGGATAACGTTGAACGCCTTTAGGCCCGCCGGCTCCGATGGTGCGAGATAATAGGGCCGGTCCAGGTAGAGCGTATCGACGTCGGCGCATTCGATGAAGACTTCCATGTCCAGCATCTTGTCACTTTCAGGAACCGCTTCGGCTATTTCTTCCTCGTCGAGGATAACGAAATTACCGTCGGCAGTTTCGTAGCCTTTCGCCAGGTCATTCTCATCGACGGGCCGACCGGTCTCTTCATCGATAAACTGCCTGTGGACTCGATTGCCGGTCTTTCGGTTCAACACATGGAAGGAAATGCGCTCGAAAGTCGATGCGGCCGCGTACATTGAAACCGGACAAACCAATTCGGCAACTTTCAGATGGCCCTTCCATATTGCGCGTGCGGTCACCTTATTCTCCTTTGCATGCCAACTCCTGACGGCGTCGCCGGTTCCCCGTTACACTCAGGTCTTAGTCTGCTCTGGAATAAGACGCGCGGATGGGGGTAAATCATCGCGGCATCGGCTCGCTGCCTAAGCAGGGGTGGGTAAGCATCTAAGCGGATTGAAAGAACCCTCGCAGTTCCGCCGCAAGAGCCTCCGGCGCCTCCTCCGCCATATGGTGTCCACAATCGAGGCCCTTCCCAGACAATTTGCTGGTCCACGGTATCCATACGTTGAGGACGTTGCCGTAGAGCCGTTCCAAATCGTCTCGAAGCGACCAGAGCACCATCGTCGGGCAGGCGATCCGGCGGCCCGCATCGCGGTCCGATTGGTCGTGCTGGCGATCAATCCCAAGACCAGCCCGGTAATCTTCAAGCATTCCATGGACGACCCGAGGATCATGGATGGCAGCACGGTAATCCTCAAAGGCTTCTGCGCCCATCTCCTCCGGCGATCCGCCATACCAGCCGTCAGGGTCGCTCAGAATTGCCCGCTCCGATTTTTCCCTCTGGGCGAAGAAGAAACAATGCCACCATTCTGTCGCGAAGCGGGCGTCGCAACGCTCCAGTGCTTCCAGGATCGGGACGCCATCAAGGATCGCGAGATGCGTGATCACGTCGGGGTGGCCCATGGCCATCCGGAATGCGGTGTAACTGCCGCGATCGTGCCCTGCGACAGCAAAGCGCTCGAAGCCGAGATGCCGCATCAGGGCAACGCAATGATGTGCCTTTGCGCGCTTGGAAGATCCTGTGTGATCGAGCGTATCAGCCGGAATAGACAATTGTCCAAAGCCAGGAAGATCTGGACAGATCACTGTGTAAAACTTGGCCAAAAGCGGCGCTACGCGGTGCCAGGTCGCATGCGTGCGAGGATGCCCGTGAAGGAGAAGCACCGGAGTGCCAGTGCCGCCACGGCGGATTCGAAATGTCACCTCCGGCAACTCAATCATTTCAAGACGAAAGCCATCGAACATCGATGGCTGTAATCCGTGGAGATGCTCAAAAGTTCCACCTGTCCCAACAGTCTATATCGGTCACCGACACCGCAGCCCTACCCCAACAAGGAACCATCTTTCATCACCGTCGTTCGAGCCATGCTGAAGACGGATACGGATTTTCATGAATGAGGTTGTGAGACAGGACCAGACCGAGTTCGCAGGTTTGACTTATGGTGACGACAGCGGACGCGGAATCCACCGCCGCCGCAAGGGGAAAAATTTCCACTTTTTCGGCGCGGATGACGCGACAATTACCGAGGCGAAGACTTTGCACCGCATCGAATCGTTGGCAATCCCGCCTGCATGGTCAGATGTCTGGATATCGCCAAAGCCGACAAGTCATATCCAAGCGACCGGGCGCGACGCGCGTGGCCGCAAGCAATACCGCTATCACCCGCTATGGACCGCTTGCCGGGATGAGGTAAAGTATTCAAACCTCGTCGACTTCGCGCGCGCTCTGCCGGGCCTCAGGAAACAGATCGAAAAAGACATGCGCCGGCACGGCCTGCCGAGAGAGCGCGTTCTAGCAACTGTCGTATGGTTGCTAGACCATGCCTTGATCAGAGTTGGCAACGCTTCCTATAGACGTGACAATGGCAGTTTCGGGCTGACGACCCTGCGCGATCACCATGTTGATATCGATGGGTCAAAGCTGCGTTTTGCATTCCGCGGCAAGTCCGGCAAGGAGTGGAAATTGACCATTTCGGATCGCCGGGTCGCCAAGATCGTGAAAAGCGCACAGGATCTACCGGGCCAGCATCTGTTTCAATATTTTGACGATACCGGGCAGCGATGTCCAGTCGAGTCGCAGGATGTGAATGCATATATTCGCGAACAGGGCGGTGCCGATTTCAGTTCCAAGCACTTCAGGACCTGGGCGGCAACGGTTGAAGCCACATGTCTGCTCAATGAGACGGAGCTTCCTGAAACCAAGCACGAGACTGCGCGTACTTTAAACGCGGTAATTGACAGGGTGGCTGCGGATTTGGGCAACACGCGGGCGATCTGCCGCAAATGTTACATCCATCCGGCTGCGCTGAAGGCTTGGAGCGAGGCGCGCCTTTCAGAAGAGCTGTCTTCCCTCAAAGTCAGGCGTACACCAAAAGGATATACGCATGACGAATATCTCGTTCTCAAATGGCTTCAGAAATTTCAAAAGCAACCGTAGTGATTGAACCCACAAATTTCAGGACACCCTTGAAGTCTTCCCCTCAGGCCGCCAGCTTATTGGACCCCAACCGTTTGATGGCGTCGCGCAGTGATCGCTCACCTTCAAGATAGTCTGCCCACGCCTTGGTCTTTTTGAGCAATCCGGGGACCGTGCGAACTGTATATTTTGTTGGATCGAGATCTGCGCGTACCTGCGGCCAGGTGAGCGGCATCGACACGGGAGCGCCGGGCCGCGCGCGCGGAGACAGGGGAGCCGCTGCCGTCGCCATGCGATCATTGCGAAGGTAGTCGAGGAAAATCCGACCGCTGCGCAGTTTCTTGGCCATATTGACGAGATAGCGATCGGCACTGTCGCTCGCCATTTGCACACAGACCCCTTTGGCGAATGCCTTGGCTTCGGCCCATTTCAACTTGCTTCGCGATGTTGCCAGCGGCGTCACCACGTGCAGACCCTTGCCGCCGGTGGTCTTGCAGAAACTGACCAAGCCTAAGTCCTCCAGGCGCCCCTTCATTTCCTTCGCTGCAGCGACAAGCTCAGAAAAAACGACATCCGGCCCCGGATCGAGATCGAACACCAATCTTCCAGGCGACTCCGGCCGGTCCGGTTGACAATTCCACGGGTGGAGTTCGAGGCCGCCAATTTGCGCAATGGCTGCCAGCCCCTCGAGACGATCGATCTGAAGATAAGGCTTGTGATCGCCGATGACCTTCACAAGCTCCAGAAGGTTGGAAGTGCCCGGCATGGCATGGCGCTGAAAGAACTGTTCGCCGGCCAAACCATCCGGAGCACGCAAGATCGAGCATGGTCGCCCTTTGAGATGGCCGATCATCCATGCTCCAACCGCCTCGAAATACTCCGCGAGATCTAGTTTGGTCACTGGTTGCCCGTCACCTCCGTCCGGCCAAAGGGCCTTTTCAGGCTTGGAGATAACGACGTCCATTACCACGGCTCTTCTGGCAGCGCTCGTTTTCGCGGAGGTTCGAGACGTCAGCCCGGGTTTGGCGACATCGATCTTTTCCGCCGGCGCAGGTCGTTCGGCCTCGACCTCGTCCGCCGGCTTATCGTCTCTCAATCCCTTGAACGAGGCCTGTCGAATGTTCCCGCCTGCGGTCCATCCCGCAAATTCGATCTCGGCCACCAGTTCCGGTCGCGTCCAGTGAAGCGTGGCATCTCTTTTTGGGGCGCCAGCGCCGGTAAATGGTGACGACGGTGCCTCGGCCGCTTTCAAACGGGGAAGAAGCCGTTTGAGTTTATCGCCGCCGTATCCTGTACCGACTCGGCCAATATGAACAAAGTGCTGACCGCGATTGACCCCGACCAGCAAGGAGCGGAAACGGCCGTTGGTCGTCGACCAGCCGCCAACGACAACCTCATGGCCCCCTCTGCATTTCGACTTTGCCCAGGTCTGCGTTCTGCCGGATTCATAATGGGCGTCGTTCCGCTTTGATATGATGCCCTCGAGAGACAGGCGGCAAGCAGACCGCAGCACTGCTTCACCTCCGTTTTCGAAATGTTCAACGTATCGAACAAGCGGAGCGTCACCGAGATCTGCCGCCCCCAGCAATTCCTGCAGACGTTTTTTGCGCTCGGTGAGAGGTAGCCCACGTAAATCCTTGTTTCCATCGAACAAAAGATCGAAGGCGAAATAGATCAGATCTTCCGTCTTCTGCTCCGACAGAGCCGCCTGAAGTGCTGCAAAATCCGGGGCTCCATTCTTGTCGAGCGCCACGATCTCACCATCGATGATTGCGTTGGGCAGGCCCGCTGCCTCCTTCGCAATCGCCGCAAACTTGGCGGTCCAATCCAAGCCCTTTCTGGTCTTCAGCGTCGGCGTCGCATGCTCGACGCGGAGTTGAACGCGATAGCCGTCGAATTTGATTTCGTGGATCCAGTTCTTGCCTGCCGGCGGCCGCGAAAGAGAGGCGCACAACTGCGGTGCGACAAAACCAGGCATTGTTGACTTGGCTGGACGGGAACTTGGTGCCTTCGCCCGTTTTGGCCGTGCCCGGCCCGCTTTTCCCGCTGCACGCGCCTCGGCACCATCTCCTTTGTCACTATCCCAGACGGCGTCCGGATCGCCTGGCGCAGGGCGCGCCATCATGAATGGCTTTGGTCCCTTGCCTTTTCCCGCGGCAATCGCCGACATGGTTCTTCCGGACGCTATCGACTTGTCGGCCGAGAGGACTGCGTCGCCATCTCCGTCCCGGGCGTGGTCGTCACGGTGCTTTATCAAAAGCCAGTTTTTACGCTTGCCGCCGGTACGGTCGTGCTTCATTCGCACCAGAACAAAACTCCCGGAAAGCCGCTTTCCTTCAAGCTTGAACTTGAAATCACCCTTCTCGATCGCTTTTGCTGGCGAAAGATCGCCTTCCGGTTCCCAATATCCCCGGTCCCACAGTTGCACCGTTCCGCCCCCGTACTGGCCCTTTGGGATCGTACCTTCGAAGTCACCGTAGTCGAGTGGATGGTCTTCGACCTCGACGGCCAGTCTCCTATCCTTTGGATCGAGCGACGGGCCTCGTGTTAAAGCCCACGACTTGAATGCGCCGTCGAGTTCCAGACGAAGATCATAATGAAGCCGCGTAGCTGCGTGTTTTTGAATTACAAAACGCCGTTGGCTGGAGCTCTCGATCCTGGCCTCGCCGCTCGGTTCAACGGTTTTTGTGAAATCGCGCTTTGCGCGGTATCTAGAAAGCTTGGTGTCTTTCATTGTGCGTCTTTCCGGTGTTGACGGAATAGGAACGCGAATTGGCAACGCGCGCTCAGAACCGCGAGTTGCCCGAGCCCATTTCATCGCATGCGAGACGTATTGAGCGGTTCGTTCGGCTGTTTGTTTTCAACCTAGGAAAATGGCCCGCCGGACACTGACGGGCCATTTATTCCATCATGCAGCTTCTGCATTCTGATTGACGACGCTTGTGGCGATGCCCGTTAGGGCCTCATCCGTCGCTTTCTCTTCCTTCAAAGTCGCTTCAAGCAGGGTAACCGCATCCTTCAAGCCAAGTTCCGTGGCCCATGTCCGCATCGTGCCGTAGCGCGATATCTCGTAGTGTTCGACAGCCTGCGCGGCAGCCAGGAGCCCAGCGTCAAGTGCCGGCGATCCTTTGTAGTCCTCCATGATCTCCGCGCCTTCATCCGTGATGCCGACGATTGCCGCACAGGTCTTGCCCTGCGGCTTCTTGTTGATGATGGCAACAACCTTTTCCAGCCTGGCGACGTGGCCTTCAGTTTCGGTTCGGTCCTTTTCAAAAGCCGCCTTCAGCTCAGCGCTCTGTGCCGCCTTCGCCATCTTGGGCAAGGTCGCGAGAATTTTCTTTTCGGCAAAATAGATGTCTTTCAGCGTGTCGTGAAAGAGGTCTTCAAGCATTTTCTGTTTGGCCATTGTATTCTCCTGTTGGGATTTTCCCTCGGATCAACAATGAACATAAGAATAATTCGTTCCGCACCGCCGTCGCGCCGATATCTGGCCCTATCGTCCTTCCGGCAATTGTTTAAAAAACACGACACAAGGAACAAAGCTGTCCGGTTCTTGTTAGGGATCATAGCACGATTTGTGCACCATAAGGATCCCATACCATGAAAACCCGCCTACTTCTGGCCTCTCTGGCCACGGCTACAGCTATGGCCTTCGCCCTGCCATCCTTCGCGGCAGACAGTGCTCAAGACTTTGTCGACAAGGCCGCGATCGGTGGCATGTTCGAAGTAGATTCAAGCAAGATCGCGTTGCAAAACGCGCAGGATAAAACTGTGAAAGATTTCGCGCAGAAAATGATCGACGATCATGGCGCGGCCAATTCCAAACTCGAAACGATCGCCGGCGCGCAGAAGCTGAAGGTGCCGACGGAACTGGACGCCAAACAAAAAGGTGATCTCGATACGCTCAAGAATAGCAAAGACCCGGTCGACGCATCGTATGTCGAAATGCAACGGGGTGCGCATTCAGACGCGGTCAAACTGTTCGAAAGCTACGCCAAAGACGGCGACAACGAACAGTTGAAGGCGTTCGCCGAGGAGACCGTCCCGACGCTCAAGATGCACCAGGAGATGATCGAGAAGATCGCATCCACATTCGCCGAAAAGCCGGCGGAGACGAATGCGACGACACCCGCAGTGACCACGACAGACGTTCCAAATGCGACCACACCCGTTCCCGGCGCAAACAGCTTCACCGAGGATCAGGCCAAAGGCCGCATTCAAGATGCCGGGTTCTCGGATGTGACCGCCTTGACCCAGGACGATCAGGGCGTCTGGCGCGGCCATGCGAACAAGGACGGCAAGAACATAGCCGTGGCGCTCGACTTCCAGGGCAACGTCGTTGCCGGCACCAACTGAACAAAATCCAGGAGATCAATGAGATGAAAACGGTAACCGGACTATTTGACAATTATGATGACGCCTCCAATGCGGTAGGCGAGTTGGAAGCAGCGGGGATTCCGCATTCCGATATCAGCATTGTCGCGAACAACTCGAACGATTGGTACGCTGAAGACAGTTCCAAGGCAGCGGAGGACGCTGCTGGAGGCGCGGGATTTGGCGCCGTGGTTGGAGGCGCCGGAGGATTGCTGACGGGTCTTGGTCTCATGGCCATTCCAGGCGTCGGTCCGGTTGTGGCGGCGGGGTGGCTCGCGGCCACTGCCGTTGGCGCGGTCGGAGGTGCCGTCGTAGGCGGTGCTGCCGGCGGGATCATTGGTGCCCTTACCGATTCCGGAGTCGCCGAAAACGATGCCCACGTTTATGCAGAGGGCGTGCGCCGCGGTGGAACGCTGGTGACAGCAAAGGTCGACGACCAGCTTTTGGCCGAGGCCGAGTCCATTCTTGGTCAATCTGCGTCGGTAAACCTTGAAGAACGTCGTGGTCAATACGAGGCTAACGGCTGGACTGGTTTCGATCCCGATGCCGAGAGCTACACTTCAAGTGATATTGAGCGCGACCGATCGCGCGGCGCCAATCCGGTTTGATCAGCAAGCTTTGCCACCTCATCTCGAAGTGATCGGGGTCGGGTGACGAAGCCTCGGCGCGTTGAGGCGGTTATGAATGATCACATACGTGCGATCAAAAATCGAAAATTTAGATTAATCGTCAGACCGCGCGGACGCTTCCGCAATCGCCCGCTTCAATTCGTGAGGTTCGTATGGCTTTTGCAGTACAAGTTCATCTTCGAACGCGTTCGTTAAGCCATCGGAGCCGTAGCCGCTCGCAAATACGAAGGGTATGCCGCGCCTGCGCAGGATTTCGGCCACCGGAAAGGACTTCACGCCACCCAGATTGATATCCAAAATTGCAAAATCCACATCCGCTTGATTGGCATACTTCACGGCCTCATCTACCCTGGTAATGCATTCCACGACCTTATGCCCCATTTCCGTCAGCAAATCCTCCAAGAGCATTGCGACGAGAAACTCATCCTCAACGATCAATATCCGCTTCGTCTTCTCCACACTCACCCTGTCCTCCCAGCAATGCTCGCCCGGTGGGCAAAGGTGCAATGATAGTGCACTCAAGGCCGGAGGACTCGTACTCAACGCTCACTTCACCGCCGAGTTCCGCTGCCAAGGCCCGCTCGATCAAGCGAGAACCGAACCCCTTGCGCTTCGGTGCGGTCACATGCGGCCCGCCGCTCTCTTGCCATCGGAGGACGAGCCGGCGGTTGGTGTCCTCCTCCTCCCCCTCGAGTTGCCACACGATAACGATCTGGCCGCTCTCCGAAGTAAGCGCGCCGTATTTTGCGGCATTGGTAGCGAGTTCATGTAGGGCCATCGAGATCGCAAGTGCTGCGCTTGGCGTAAGCCGCACGTCAGGCCCTTCCAACCGGAAACGGTTTTCTCCGCCGGCGTGCGGCTTGACCGTATCGGCGACGATCTCGGCAAGATTGGCGCTTTGCCAGCTTTCGCGCGTCAAAACGTCATGCGCCTTTGCCAAGTTGATCAGCCGAGCGCCAAAAGCAACACGCGCTTCTTCCAGCGTCGATGCGTGACCAAGTGTCTGAGAGGCGATCGATTGGATGACGGCCATCGTATTCTTGACGCGGTGGTTAAGCTCGCCCATCAGGGTTTTTCGGTGCTCGTCGGCGCGCCGACGCTCGGTCATGTCGCGTGCAATCGTCGAGGCACCAACAATATTGCCGCCGACATTACTCAGCGGGGACACGGTCAACGAAACCCAGACAGCGGTTCCGTCCTTGCGCTGGCGAAGCGTCTCATAGTGCTGGATATGCTCGCCGCGGCGAACTCGGTCAAGGATATCTGCTTCTTCGTCATGACGGTCGAGTGGCACCAATGTCATGATGGAGCTGTCGACGATCTCCTCGGCCGTATAACCGAACAACCGCTCAGCTCCGACGTTCCAACTTTTGATGATGCCGTCGAGCGTTTTGCTGATGATCGCGTCGTCGGAGGACGCAACGATCGCCGCGAGCCGTTCCGCGATTTCCTCCGCACGTTTACGCTCCGTTATATCCACCAGCATGTTCACTGCCCCTGTGACCTGGCCCGCTGCGTCGCGCAAGGGCGTGGGATAGGCAAGAAACGGCACCTGGACCCCGTCAGGCCGTTCGGCAACGGCTTCCGCGCCCTGTATGCGCCTGTTCTCTTTCAGGGCGATCGCCATTGGGCACTCGTCATGCGGCAGCGCCGTGCCATCGGGTCGGTACATGCGCCACGAACCGCACCATTCTTCCTTGCCCAATTCCGGATTTCGGCCCCACAATTCGGCGGCGGCCGGATTGTAGGACGTGATTCGACCTGCGGCATCCGTCGTGTAAACTGCGCCTGGCAACGCTTCTATGAGGTCTTTTAGGCGCTGCTCGCTGGCGCGGATGGCGTTCTCGCTCTTCTTTCGTTCGGTAGTGTCCTCAATGGCGAGCAGGATAAGTTCGGCGTGTTCGCCTCCCTGAACCAGCTTGCGGGCGTTGAGCAGCATGGATCGCCATCCGATGTCGCGAAATTCATGCTCGACCTCATAGTCGATGACCTCGTGGCTCTTCGACAGCACCTCTTCGAGAAGCGTCCGCAGGGCAGGAATGTCCCATTGCTCATTGCCCAAGTTGTAGAGAAGGCTGCCTACGGTGTCTTTCTGCAATACCCTGAACAGCGCGTAGAATGCGGAATTGGCTGACAAGACGCGCAGGTCTGCGTCGAGGACGAGCAACGGTTGCCGAACCGTCGCAACGATGGCCTCGGCATAGACCTTGGCGTCATTGACCGCCTGGGCAGCCCTGCGCCGCTCTGTGATATCGGTAAAGGTGACGACGACGCCCGCTATGTGGTTGTCGCGCGTGCGGTAGGGAAGCATGCGCCGCAGGTACCAGCGCCCGGCATCGCTCGGAACCTCGGCCTCTATGGTCGTGAGCTTCTTGAGCACGGTTTCGGCGTCCGACAGGAGGTTCTCGTCCGAGAACTTCCGCGCAAAGTGGGCAATAGGTCTGCCGATGTCCGAGCTTACGAGATCGAAAAGTTCCTTCGTTGCCGGCGCAAACCAATTGATTGCCAGCTTGTCGTCCAGGAACAACGTTGCAGTCTCCGCTCCCGCCAGCAGATTGTTCAGATCATTGGTCGTGCGCTCCTGTTCTGCGATCTTATGCTGAAGCTGGTTGTTGACAGTGTGTAGTTCCTCGTTGAAGGACTGCAGCTCCTCCTTGGAGGTTTCCAGTTCTTCGTTGGTGGACTGAAGCTCCTCGTTCATCGAGGTGGCTTCCTCGTTCGAAGCCTTCAATTCCTCGTTTGCGGTCTCAAGATGCTCGATGGTGCTGCGCAATTCTGCGCGCATCGAAATCAACTCTTCCTGAAGGGCACGCTCGCCCGAGCTCGTCTCCATGGGATCTTCACCGACAGCGGGCTGGCTGGATTCGCCCTGGGGCACTCCGGGTGCGAAGGTTACAAGGGAGAGTTTGGCACCTTGCGGCGAGGCCGGCAGCGGCATCACAGTTACCGTGACATTCCCCTTCGATCCGCTCCGATGGACGCGAACATGGATGGTGACACTCTTGTTGTTTTTCGAAGCATCCCGTATCGCGCCGCGAAGTTTTAGACCCAGACCATCGCGCGCCATGGCCAGCAAATCCCTAGTCGGTTCCCCCGATGGTTGTTCCAGATAGTCGCGCGTCGTTCCGTGGAAATAGACAACACGACCCTTGTGGTCGACTACTACCGAGGCCGGGGCGTATCGTTCCAGCAAGGCGCGGCGGGCTATATCGGCTACAGGCGCGCCGGCCACATCCGCCTGCATAGGAAGGAGTTCGCCCGCTGCTGCCGGCCCAGCCAGGCCGCGCGGCCGGCGATAATCTATAAGGTCGTGCCGGGTCGGGCCGGTCCGGCGGTAAATTCGCCATTTCTTCGATACCGTATCGAAAAGATCGTCATGCCGCCCGACCGTCTCGGCGCTGCCGAGGAACAGGTGTCCATCCGGGCGCAAAGCGAAGTGGCACTGAGCGATGATGCGTTGCTGTGCCTCCGGCTCCAAATAGATCATAAAATTGCGGCAGGAAATGATATCCAGCCGCGAAAACGGCGGATCGCGTAACACATTTTGTGCCGCAAACACCACCCTGTCGCGTAGCTCCTTGCTGACTTGAAAAGACCCGTCGAGCTTTTCGAAGAAGCGTCGGATCCTGTCGGGCGGAAATCCAGAAAGCGCTGCGGCGGGATAAATGCCTTCGCGCGCCTTGCGCAGATTATCCTCCTGCGCGTCGGTGGAGAACACTTTCAGATCGAAGCGCTTTCCTGCCGCTTCGGCGTGTTCGGTGATCAGCATGGCAACGGAATAGGCTTCCTCGCCCGTAGCGCAGGCGGGAACCCAGACCCGAACCGATCCACCGCTTGCGCGCTCGGCAACGAGTGGACCGATCACCAGTTCGGCGAGCGCCTTCCACGCTTCGGAATCGCGGAAGAACCCGGTGACGCTGATCATCAGATCGGCAACCAGACTGATTACCTCCTGCGGGTTGGCCCGCAATTCGTTGAGGTAATCAGCGAGCGTCTCGATGTTCCGGAGCCCCATGCGACGATGGATGCGGCGCCGCAGCGTGTTGCGCTTGTAACTGCCGAAGTCATGGCCGTTACGAGCGCGCAAAACTTCCAGCAGCTGGTCGATCGTCACTTCAGCCACCGGAGAGGCAGGCGCACCTTCCACGGAATCGGAAACGTAACCATGACGGATATAGGCGACCAGAATCTCCGGCATGCCTTCCGGGGCAAGCACGTGATCGGCAAGGCCGGCAGTGATTGCACTTCTCGGCATACCGTCGAATTTGGCCGTCTCGGGCGACTGAACCAGGCTCATGCCACCTTCAGCCCTGATCACCTTCAATCCCTCGGTGCCATTGCTTCCCGTCCCGGAAAGGACAATGGCTACCGATCGCTCGCGGTGCTCACTCGCGATCGAGGCAAACAGCACATCGACCGGATGCCGCTGGCCGCGCGGTTCAGACGGCTTCGACACTTCCAACCTGCCGTGCAACACTTTGAGGTCGGTGTCAGGAGCGATGACGTAGACATGATTTGGCGCGAGTGCCATTCCATCCTCGACCTGCACCACCGGCATTTTGGTGCGGGCGCTCAGGATACGCGCCATCTCGCTCTCGCGCTTCGGATCGAGGTGAAGCACCACCACGAAGGCGCAGCCGCTGTCCGTCGGCATGGCATCGAATAAGTTCCCCAATGCCTCGATACCACCTGCCGACGCGCCGATGCCAACGACAGGGATTCTCGTGCCCGAAATCGCGTCTATTTTTGCCACATCTGTACCATGTGGTTCCGACGTGTTCATCGACGCTCGATCTGCCTTTTTTGCTTTTCGTTCTTTTGCCATCGCTATTTCGTCAAAAGTGAGCGTCCGTCATCATCACGTGGCGACGACCGCTCTCGCATTTTGTAGCAACGCACGAAACGTCGCATGGTTGTCACCCCATCGCAACAAGAGCTGCCTTGGCGACAAGCAGACATTTTCGAAGGAAGTTTGCCCTTGGCGCTAGCCTGAGAAGCCGAGACCCGTTTCATTCAGCCGTGCCAGGATGGAAACGAGTTCGGGCGCCATCGCGTTGATCTCGTCACGGTGGATGCCTGAAAGAGACTGCAATCGTCTTTCGCTTTCAGGAGTGAGGAGGAGCAGAACACGTCGACCATCGCTCGGATCCGGTTGGCGATGAATAAGTCCGGCTTCCGCCAGCCGATTGGCGAGTTCGGCTGCCGTATGCTGCCGCACCAGCAGCCGTCCGGCCAGTTCTCCCACCGACAAGCCGTTGCTTTCGCCGAGGCCCTTTATTGTGAGCAGGGCCTGATGCTGTTGCGAGGTCAGCCCAGCCTTGGCCGCCGCAGCTTCGCTGAACGCCAGAAACCTGCGGATTGCAAAGCGGAATTCAGCCAGCGAGCGATAGTCGACGGCATGCCCCGCAGCCGGTTCGGGTAGATCGGTGCCCATCTTCACTTTTTTGGTCACGGGCCATTCCCTTTCCTGAATTTATATCGTAGTGCGATATAAACTCATTAGCCTGCAAGATCATCATGCCTATATCGACCCAGACCAGGATACCAGCCGATACGGCGCTGGAACCGCCGCTTCGTCCTTCTTCTAGGCACATCCCGCCCAAGCCGGGCGACTTCACTGCCGATGCGCGCGTCCTTATGCTTATGGCAATCGCGGTCGCCGTGGGCACGGCCGCGGTCGGCACTGCGTGGGTACTGCTCAGGCTGATTACGCTTTGCACCAACATTGCCTATTACGGTCGCCTTTCCCTGGAAACGCTGCCGATCTCAGGCTCGCCGCTGGGTTGGGTCTCGGTCATGGTACCCGTGATCGGCTGCCTGATAATCGGACTGATGGCGCGCTTCGGCTCCGAGAAGATCCGCGGCCACGGAATACCGGAAGCGATAGAGGCGATCCTGATCGGCAAGAGCCGTATCAGCGCAAAAGTCGCCGTTCTCAAGCCTCTGTCGTCGGCGGTTTCGATAGGAACGGGAGGTCCCTTCGGCGCGGAAGGGCCGATCATCATGACCGGCGGAGCCATCGGATCGTTGATCGCGCAATTGGTTCATTTGAGTTCCAGTGAACGCAAGGCGCTGCTCGTCGCGGGTGCGGCGGCTGGCATGACGGCAATCTTCGGTACGCCGCTTGCGGCCGTCCTCCTTGCTATCGAACTGCTTCTCTTTGAATGGAAGCCGCGCAGCTTCCTGCCGGTCGTGGTTGCAGTTGCAGTTGCCGCTGCCGAGCGCACGCTGCTGCTCGATCCTGCGCCGCTATTTGCTTATGCGGGCCAGATGGCACCCTCGATGCCCAGCTTCCTGTCCTGGGGGCTTGTCGGCCTTGCCGCTGGATTGGGTTCCGGCGTGTTGACGGCGATGGTCTATGGTGCGGAAGACCTGTTCCAGAAACTGCCGATCCACTGGATGTGGTGGCCGATGATCGGTGGCCTCGTCGTCGGCATCGGCGGCCTCATCGAACCCTCCGCGCTGGGCGTCGGTTATGACAATATCCGCGACCTTCTGGCAGGTGATCTGAGCTTTAACGCGGCGCTGCTGCTTCTGGTGGTCAAGGCGATCATCTGGGCCGTAGCGCTGGGGTCAGGCACCTCCGGCGGTGTGCTGGCGCCGTTGCTGATCTTCGGTGGTGCGTTGGGAGCGCTGCTCACTCCTCTCTTACCACATGCCGATGGCGGCTTCTGGGCGCTTCTGGGGATGGCGGCGATGATGGGCGGCACTATGCGGGCGCCACTGACGGCAACGCTTTTCGTCGTCGAATTGACGGGAGACCAGCATGCGCTTTTGCCGCTTCTTGTTGCCTGCGCAATCGCCTATGCCACGACTGTTCTGCTCCTCAAACGTTCGATACTTACGGAAAAGATCGCCCGCCGCGGGCTGCACATTACACGCGAATATCAGGCCGATCCATTCGACCAGGCGTGGGTGAAGGATGTGATGGTGACGGAACCGGATGCGATCGAAGCCTCCTGGACCGTCGGGCGGACCATCGACTATTTCATGAGCGCCGAACATCGCCACAAAAGCTATCCCGTCATCACCGCGGACCGAACGGTCATCGCCATGGTTTCGCGCGGCGATGTGCTGACCTGGATCAGCGATGTCGATGGTCCAGACCGCCTGGCCATGCTTGAAGATGTGCTCAATCGGAACATTGTGTTCGGCAGGCCCGACGAATTGGTCGGCAGTCTGGCGGACCGCATGGCGGAGCATGGGGTGGGCCGCGTCCCAATAGTGGATGAGGCAGGCAGGCTGGTCGGCCTCGTCGCCCGCAAAGACCTCTTGGCAGCAAGAGCCAGGCGAGCAACCGAGGAACGCGACCGTGCCAGACTTCTGGGACGGCGCATCAGCGTCGCGCGCTGACGTTCATTCGCCGGCACGCACCTTCACCAATGCCTGCAGTGCGTCGACATCGATCAGTTCCTCATTCGGCCTCCATCCTGCGATATGCCGAAGCGGCCTTCCCTGCTCGCCAAGATCCGAGACGACGCAGTCGGCCTCCGAATGGTTCTCACGCTCGGTGTAGATGCTCGGGGTCAGCACGACCGGCAGGCCGGCAGCTTTTGCCGCGAGCAAGCCGTTGCGCGAATCCTCGAAGGCCAGACATTCGCTCGCTGTGAGGCCGAGTAAGCCAAGCACCTGCAGATAAGCCGAGGGATCGGGCTTCTTGCGGCTGACATCCTCGCCGGTCACGATGACCGAAAACAAGTTCGCTCCCGCCCGCTCGAATGCAGCGGCAAGTAGCGCATCAACGTTGCTGCGGCTCGTTGTCGTGACGATAGCGATCGCAAGACCTTGCTCCCGCGCCTCCCTGATCAGACGGGCAACGCCCGGCCGGAGCGTCATGCCGGACTTCATTTTCACGGCATAGAGCCTGTTCTTTTCACCGTGCAGCGCCGCAACTGCCTGTTCCGCCGCCTCCGCACCGAGATCGTAGCCGATGAGGTCAAGATAGTACCGGATGCGCTCCCTGCCGCCAGTAACCTTCAGCAGTTCTCGATAGGAATCCTGCGACCAATTCCAGCGATAACCGGCATTCGCAAACGCTTCATTGAAACAAACACGGTGAAGCTCCTCGGTTTCAGCGAGCGTGCCATCCACGTCGAAAAGCAGGGCTTTGAGCGTCATGTTCAGCCGATTCCGTGTAGAAGCGGTGCCGGCGGCAGCTTATGCCAAGCCTTGCCTGTAACGCATCGAGTTTTCGCCCTTCCCTATGCGACACGCTGTCTCGCTGAAGATGCCCTTGCCGGCCGATTTCTGGCACCATTGCAAACGACCCTCTCGGCCGCGGGCGCTGGGGAGCCATCTTCAACTTATGATATGGTCTCCGCCTGAATGCATCGAACACGCTACACGACGCAGTCATATCTCAAACATAAGAAAGCCGTGCGCCTACGCCCTCGCTGAATTGGAACCGTCCGCGTTCCCACGCATTGCGATGGGATATGAACAAGACGACTTTCAACGATCTGGGCGAGCCACTGGCGAACTGGACAATAAAACTCGGAGAATCTCCAGTTATTGGTACCGCCATTCACAGCGGCACCGCTGTAGACAGCGCTTGCCGCACAATGATGAGTCTTTCGGATTCAGATCGGCAGCGAGAAGAAGACCCTTTTACCGAGCGTTTCATTGCCGATTTTCCTAACCAGATCATCGTTCATCGCTCACGATTTCAAGTTGACCTGAACCGTGCGCGCGAGGCTGCCGTCTATCTATCGCCGAACCAGTCCTGGGGCCTGAAAGTCTGGCGAGAGCAGCCCGGCGAGGAGATCGTAAAGGAATCTCTCTCATTTCATGACGCCTTCTACGGCGAACTGAACCGCGTCCTTGTCGGTATCGAGAAGCGCTACGGCCGGTTCGTTCTTGTCGACGTCCATAGCTATAATCATCGGCGCAACGGGCCGGAAGCTACGCCGACATCTCGTGACCTCGCACCCGACATCAACATTGGAACTTTTTCCTTGGACCGCGAACGTTGGGCGCCGGTTGTCGATGCGCTCATCGAGGCGCTTCGCGGTCACCATCTCAACGGCGAGCCGATCGACGTGCGTGAGAATGTCTCCTTCCAGGGCAAGGGGGAGCAGACGCGTTTCGTTCACGCCAATTTTCCCGAAACCGGATGTGCCATCGCGGTAGAGTTCAAGAAAATCTTCATGGACGAATGGAGCGGCGAGCCGGATTGGGGAGCAATCCAACAGTTGCGCGCCATACTGACCTCTACAGTGCCCGTGCTGGAGTCAGCACTGAGGGGCATGCGATGAAGCCCAAGCTGGTAGAGCCGATATCCCCCTTGGCGCAAATCGAAGCGGACTTGGACGCGCTTTTCCGAGACGGCAAGCCGATCCGATATGAGTTCGGCAACGGCAACCGGTTGCACATGGATCGGCCGCTGCCCTTCCTGTGCGTTTATGTCGGTTCGCATCAGGATGCGGCATTCCATACTGTCTCCGCCAACGCATCCTATCTGATCGCGGCTGACATTGGCCTCGCCGGGGAGGTCGCGCGGCTGGTGGCGCGAAGGATGCGCGGCCACTGCGGTGCATTCCTCGTCCTGGACCTCGGCGAGTTGGCCGAAGACCGGTTCCTGACGGAGGATGTTCCGTTCCTGCCGCCTTTCGAGATTTCGTTGGCATGCGGCAATACGGCGGCGGAGAAGGCGGCACTCAAGCGCTTCGCCGCCGCTGCATCCGCACGTGAAGCAAAATACCGCACGCCCCGCGTAGACGAACTCAGCCCTTCGACACGCGCCGAAGCACGGCTCTGGGATGATCTCGGCGATACGGCGTGCCTGACTGTACGCTTCGCACCGATCTACAAGATCCCCGGCACCAAGCGCGTCTACCCTGAACTCCACGATCTCGTCGTCGCCAACATGGTCGATTCCGCGCTCCAAGCCGTCAGCGCCTTCCTGAAGGCATCAAAGCTGGAACAGCCGGCGACCCATCGGTCACTGGGACGCCGCGCCTATATCGACGCAGTCGTTCGCGCTGATCGGGCGATCGACGACGTTGCTTCAACGTTCGACTTTCTGCTTGCCGTCACGCCGATCAATGCCGAACCAGCCTGGATGGAGTTTCAGGCAGGCACCTTCGAGCGCGTGCCTGCATTGCTCTATAGGCCGCTCGAAATCGAGGTCGCCGCACAGAAGCGGAAGCTCTATTCGGTCTCGCTCGATCATCTGGAAGACCCACTCCTGACCAAGCTGCTCTCTGAAAAGCAGCAGGAACTGGATCTCCAGTTGTCGATGCTAGCGGCACGCGAAACGCCTCGTTTCATCGAACTTGGCCGAGCACTTTATGGCGGCGTCGAACCAAGCCTGGCGGCTAAGGCACGCGGCATTCTCGAAAAAGCACTGCGAGTTGCTTCGCCGGCCCGGAAGAAAGCCCTGGATGCCGATGCGGTTGCCGCAGCCGCTCGAGAGATGATTGCAGGATATCGCGCCGCCTACCCCGATTTCGATGCCTCGGTGGAGATCCGCGGCGACCTACCGGCCGGTCTCCTGGTCTCTCGAAACCGACTGCTGGTTTCGCGCGATACCAAGCTTCCCTCGGAGCGTCTTACTGCGCTGCTTAGCCATGAGATCGGTGTTCATCTGCTGACCTATTTCAACGGCGATGCGCAGGGGCTCACCATCTTCCGCAACGGGCTCGCCGGTTACGAAGGTATGCAGGAGGGATTGGCAGTGCTGGCGGAATATCTGGTCGGCGGCATGACCGCAGCGCGGCTGAGGCTGATCGCCGCCAGGGTCGTCGCGTGTCAGGTAATGCTCGACGCTGCAACGTTCGAGGAAGCGTTCCGCGTACTCCACAGGGATTTCGGTTTCGATGATCGTGGCGCCTTCAACGTCGTTCTGCGTGTCTATCGAGGCGGTGGCCTTGCAAAAGACGCCATTTATCTGCGCGGCCTGATGCAGATTCTTGATCATCTCAGAAATGGCGGCAGCCTCACTCCCTTCTGGATCGGCAAGATCTCCGCCGCGCATTTCGGCGCGATCCAGGAACTCAATGCACGCGGCCTGCTGCGCGCACCTCGCCTCGAACCTGCATTTCTGTCTTCCGACGCGGCACGTCCGCGCCTGAAGAAAGCAATGGCGGGCATCGAACCTATCGACATGATTGAAACTTGAACGGAGCTACCTCAATGCGCATTGCGTTCTTTGTCAATTCGATTGAGACCGAGACGCCCAACTACACAACGACGGCACTGGCGCTGGCTGCGGTCCAGCGCGGTCATTCTGTTGTCTATGTCGAGCCGGGGGACTTCATACTGCGTCCGGATGACAGTCTGGGTGTCAGCGCCGCGGTCTTGCCGGAGGCAAACTATAAGACATCCGCAAAGCTGCATGCCGCCCTTAAGGATGCGGCGACGCAGAAAAAGACCCTGGCGATAAGCGATGTGGACATTTTGCTTTTGCGCAACGACCCGTCGCTGGACGCCACCGATCGACCGTGGGCCGCTAACGCCGGCATCATGTTCGGACGCCTTGCAGCGGAACGCGGCGTGATTGTCCTCAACGATCCGGCCGGTCTGGGACAGGCACAGAGCAAGCTCTATCTTCAGACGTTTCCCGAGATGGTCAGGCCGGCGACCCTTGTATCGCGCAGTATTGCCGAGATCCGAGCGTTCATTGACCAACACTCCGAGGGCTGCATCGTCAAACCACTCCAAGGTTCGGGCGGCAAGAACGTCTTCCATATCGCGACCCCTGGCGATTCCAACCTCAACCAGATTTTCGAGGCGGCCAGCGGTGACGGCTACCTCATCGCGCAGGCCTACATTCCGGAGGCCAAGGCGGGTGATGTGCGTCTTTTCCTGATGAACGGCCGGCCGCTGGTGCGCGATGGCAATTACGCCGCCTTTCGCCGGGTTCCAGCCAAGGGCGACGTCCGGTCCAATATCCACGCCGCTGGAACCGCCCGCAAGGTTAAGGTAACAGCCACGATGCTGGCCATTGCCGACATGGTGCGCCCTAAGTTGATCAGCGACGGCATGTTTCTGGTTGGACTCGACATCGTCGGCGACAAGCTGCTGGAAATCAACGTCTTCACCCCAGGCGGCCTGACAAGGCTTGCCGCGATGTACAAAACGGATTTCGCCACAGGCGTAGTCGCTGCGTTGGAGGAGAAATGGGTGCTGCGAAAGGCCTATGGGGCGACCATGCCGAACTCACGCTTGTCGACGCTTTGAGGAAGGTAAATTGTCGCTCGATTCCACACCTGGACAATACGGTCAAGGTCACATGAAAATAACCCTGTCAGGTCGAGCGGCTTGGGAACTCTTCATCGAGAATGCGCAAGCCCTTTTCGTATTTTTCCGTCGGAAGACCAGCCTGCAGAGTTTGACGCAGATTGTCCTGCAAATCGGCACGCTTGACCGGTAAGGCCAGCGGATTGGACGCAGCCCTGCGCACGAACGAGGCATCGTCCTCATCGGGCCTTTTTGTCATCGCCAAAACGGCTTCGATTATGAACCCGCTGAACCCCTCGCCAAGTAGCTTTTCTGACGTCCAGTCTTCGCCCTTTTCAAGAACGTCGTGCAGGTAGGCGACGACTTTCTCATCCAATCCCTCGACAGTCTCGGCGACCCGGCGACAATGGTCGATATAGGGATTGCCGGTCTTATCCGTTTGGCCGGCATGCGCCTGTTCGGCGATCTTGGCGGCGAGATGAAGCATGTTCACGGAAGTACCGATAAATTTCCGGTGACCATCGTGTCGCTCATCATTGCACCGCCTTCAACATACTGACACTTACTATGGGGAAAACCCGCGCGCTCCAGAAAGAACACGCAGGTTTTGTAGCCAGATACCATCAGTTCAAAACTTGTAAAATCTCACGAGTTTGCGGGTCGATAAGCACTGTTTGTCCGTCGATAACCGTATATCGATAGGGCACATCTGGAACTTCATGAAGCTCAACTGTATCGGGTACCTTTGACCCCAGATTCAGTTCGAGCCCGAGTATATTGATCGAAGCAACAGGATTTCTGTGCACGTATTCCCGAATGATGGTCTGTTGTTCGGGTTGGATCATCACCGCGCCCGGTGCCGGGGCGGGTTCGGCTGGCACGACAACGGTTCTGCCGGACGGCACAATTACTGTATCCTGAGCCGCCGCAATACCTCCGCTTACGAGCAGAAACATAGTTGCCGCGATGCTAAGGTGCGCTTTCATGGCAATATCTCCTTTCGAGCAAGATTGCCTAAAATGGAAAAGCGCCGTCGGTCGACTTGTTCCAAACGCAATTAAGGTCTTTTTGCGTTCCCGTCGCAGGCCGAACATCCCTTACGAAGCCTGTCAGGAGTTACTTTCGCGTAAATGTCCAACGACCATGCGCATCGATGTGGCGCGCACCAATTTTGCCACACGCATATGGTGCGCGAAGTTGCCGACGAACAACGGCACATCAGCCGTCATCAGACTGCTGCAGGTGTATGGTCAAGCTCGAAAAAGCCGAGAATGCCCCCGCCAACAATATGTACGTCGCGCACCTTTGTTGGCGTAAGAGATCATCCTGCATTGAAAGAGCTGGCGGCAGGCCTGAATTGCGCTGGCGCCAAATCGTCAATTATGCCTAACCCTCGATCCAACTTTTTACCTGATCGGGATGATCGGCAATGTATTTGTCAACGGCCTGCTCGTAGGAGGTTTCCTGCGCATTGAACATCGCGGCCTCAAGGTCGGCGAGAGGCAGCTTCATGCGCGACAGGAAGGCTGCTGCTTCGGGATTGTCTTCCTTGAAGCCCTTACGAGCCAACACGTCGACATGCTCAGCCGCACCCAAAGCGCCCTTCGGATCGTCGATATAGCGAAGCTTGTACTTACCGAACATCCAGTGCGGGCTCCACGACGTTGCCACGAACCAGCCTTCCTTGCGCATGGCGCGGTCGACTGTGGTCAGCATTCCCGCTTCGCTGGATATCTGCAGCTTATAGTCGAGGTTGTATTCCTTGATGGCCTCTTCCGAAAGCCGCGTCAGACCTGCCCCCGGGTCAATACCCTGAACTGTTGCGCCGAGCTTGCTCTTCACATCGTCCTTCTTGAGATCCTCGATCGAGCCGATCGCGTCCTCGGGAATGTAGGCAGGAACGACCCAGCCGAGCTTCGCTCCGTCATAGACGGTGCCCAAAGTCTCCACCTTGTCTTCCACGCGCTTGAAATAATCCGCATGGGTCTGCGGCAGCCAGGCCATCATCATCGCGTCGAGATCGCCGCGGCTGATGCCCTGATAGAGCGGCGCGACGTCGGTCTGCACCAGTTCCACCTTGTCGCCGAGCTGTTCTTCGATCAGCTTGGCGGCGAGTTTGGTGACGAACTCGGCATCGGACCAAGCAGCCCAGCCAAGCTTGACGGTCTTTGCGTCATCCTGGGCAAAGGCCGAGGCGATCATGGTGCCGGCCAACAATGCAGCCGATCCTATAAGTGTCAGTTTCCTGAACATATCTTCTCCTTCTTGTCGCTTGGGAATTCAAAACGGAGGGTGCCCCGCCGTTTACAGGCATGGTCGTTCAAGCAGGCAGTTCGCTTGTCACTTCCCGCCCCTTTCGGAAGGCAAGAAAGTTCAGGAACCCTGATCTCTCCTTGCCAAAGCTCTGGGTGATCCGATCGAGAACCACGGCCAGAATGACGACGGCCAGGCCGCCTTCGAAACCAGTGCCGACATCGAGACGCTGGATGCCGGTGAGGACAGTATTGCCAAGTCCCCCTGCCCCGATCATCGAGGCAATGACGACCATCGACAGCGACAGCATGATCGTCTGGTTGATGCCGGCCATGATCGATGGCATCGCATTCGGCAGTTGCACCTTGAAGAGCAGCTGGTGCGATGTGCAGCCAAAAGCGAGGCCTGCCTCGACGAATTCGGCATGAACCTGGCGAATACCGAGATTGGTCAGGCGAACCACCGGCGGCATCGCGAAAATGACCGTAGCAATGGTGCCTGGCACAGCGCCCAGACCGAAGAACATCGCGGCCGGTATCAGATATACAAAGGCTGGCATGGTCTGCATGAGGTCCAGTACAGGCCGAACCCCCGCCGCGACCGCATCGCTGCGGGCCATGGCGATGCCAAGCGGAATGCCGATCACCACCGCGATAATGGTGGCCGCGAGAACCAGAGACAGCGTCTCCATCGTGCCGACCCAAAGTCCCATATGGCTGATCAGCCAGACCGAAAGGACCGTGAAGATCGAGAACTTCCAGCCGACGCGCCACAATGACAGGATCGCCAGAATGGCGATGCCGGCTGCGGGCGGGATTGAAACGAGCACCCCTTGGATGCCGCCGGTAACGAAACCGATGGCTGCTGCGATCATGTCGAGCGCAGGAGCAAAATTATCCAGAATGTAATTGACGACGATATCGGCCCCATGGCCGACACTGAAATTGAAATCCATGATTTTTTCCGTTGGTTCCGGCTCAACCTGCGCGGTCAAGCGTTTCCAGAAGGGCCGACTTGCTGATGGAGCCGACATAGCGGCTGTCATCGTCGATCACCGGCACAGGCCAGCGGCTTTCGGCGACGCGACCCAGGACATTTGACACGGACTCGCCTGCAGAAATGGGAGTGACGTCCGGAAGGAAGGCGTTTCGATAAGGCTCGGCGACCTTCGCCTGAACCTTTTCTACCAGCGAGCCCTGACTGACCATCCCGTGATATTTCTTGTCGCGGCCAACGATGATCGCAACCTCGCGTCCAGATTGCTTCATCTGTTCGAGAGTTGCAGCAACAGAGACGCCTTGGCGGTCGATGATCGTTAATTGCGTCTTGCGGGCGATGTCACCCGCCTTGAACACCTGCGAGACATCTACATTGCGGAAGAAAGAGCGCACATAATCGTTAGCCGGATTGGTCACGATCTCGTCCGGTGTGCCTACCTGGACGACTTTGCCGTGCTGCATGATGCAGATGCGGTCGCCTATACGCATGGCCTCATCGAGATCGTGGCTGACGAAAATGACAGTGCGGCTATGCTCTGCCTGCAGCCGCATCAACTCGTCCTGCATCTCCGTGCGGATGAGCGGATCAAGTGCGGAAAAGGCTTCGTCCATGAGCAGGATGGTCGGCTCGCTCGCCAAAGCTCTGGCAAGGCCGACGCGCTGCTTCATGCCGCCTGACAATTCATCGGGCCTGCTTTGCGCATAAGGCTTCAAGCCGACCGCTTCGAGAGCAGCGAGAGCATTGGCGTTCCGTTCGCCTTCACCGACCCCAGCAACCTCCAACCCGAAGGCGGCGTTATTGAGAACGTTACGATTGGGTAACAGCGCGAAGGACTGGAAGACCATGCTCATGTCGCGCCGACGCAGCTCGATCAGCTCTCGCTTCGACATCTTGGTGATGTCGCTGCCGTCCACTTCTATTGCCCCGAACGTCGGCTCGATCAGTCGATTGAGAAGGCGCAGCAGCGTGGATTTTCCCGATCCGGACAGACCCATGATAACGAAGATCTCGCCATCCATGATGTCGAAACTGGCGTCGTCGACACCGATCGTGCAACCGGTGGACGCGTAAATTTCGGATTTTTCTCTGCCTGCGCGGGCGAGTTCAAGAGCCGGTTCCGGGCGAGCGCCAAAGACTTTATAGACATTGCGCAAGCTTAGTTTGACCTTGTGTGAAAGGTCGGAATTCTGATTTTCTGAATTAAATGCCATATTGAAAATTAACCCCACCCAACCGGGCAGACCATATCTCCTTTGTCAGAGTTTATTGTTCCCTATGCTTGAAAGCACGGAACGATATGAATGAGCTTGATGCAATAAAGCCGGAAGCCCAGCGGAATGATTATTCCGAATTGGAGAGGTCTATATAGGCGCCGAGCCGCCGGATGTCCACCCGAGCCGTTCCACGCCGCTTCACTGTGGCATGGCCGGATAGCAAGCCAAAGCCAGCGGTCCGAGCGATTTACAGCAGTGGCTGAACCAGTAATCGGTCCGCCCGAATTACTGCAGGTGAACGGGCAGACCAGCCACCTTTCGAGAATGCTAAAAAAGCGGCTTATTGCAGCTTACCTTAGATCGAGGCGTACCGAATGGATCTGCCTGGAATGAGCACCTCCGCCGCCCTCAGAATACCTCGCGCATCAATACCATAGTGCCTGTAAAGATCGGCGAGCGTCCCGGTTTGGCCGAAATGCTCGACACCCAGCGACCGTGTGCGATGTCCGCGCACCGACCCAAGCCACGCCAGGGTTGCAGGATACCCGTCGAGTACAGTTATCAGACCACACGTTGTCGGAACCTCTGCGAGCAGCTTTTCGGCATGGCTCTCGGCGGTGTTCATGCCGCTTTCTCGCGCCAGCTGCGCTGCTGTCCACCCGGCATTCAGCCGGTCCGCCGATGTCACCGACAATAGACCGACATCCCGACGATCCTCGGCCATCAGACCGGCCGCTTCTATTGCTTCTGGCGCCACCACGCCAGTGTAGGCGATGACGATTTCAGCGTTCGGCCCTGGCCGGCGAAGCCAGTAACCGCCATTGATGATGTCGCGGGCGCAACTGGCATCGATCTGTCGGTTCGGTTGCTCGATCGAGCGCGTGGACAGGCGCAGATAGACCGCTCCTCCGGTCGTATCTCGAAGCCAACTGACCGGATCGGGCCTGCCGTCGCCATTGCGCTGTACGTAGTCGAAGGCAAAGCGCAGCATGACGGCCAGCTCATCGACAAACGCCGGCTCGAAACAAGTAAGCCCATCCTGGGCCATGCCGATCAGCGGTGTGGCAATGGATTGATGCGCACCGCCTTCCGGCGCAAGCGTCACACCTGATGGCGTTGCTGCAAGGATGAAGCGGGCGTCTTGATAACAGGCGTAATTCAGCGCATCGAGGCCGCGCTCGATGAAAGGATCGTAAACCGTTCCGACCGGCAAGAGCCGCTCGCCGAAGATGGAATGGGACAGCCCCAAAGCCGACAGCGTCAGGAACAGGTTCATCTCTGCGATGCCGAGCTCAAGATGTTGGCCGTTGGGCGAAAAATCCCAGTTGAAGGTCGAGGGAATGCGTTCCTTCCTGAAAAGGTCTGCCAGTTCCTCACGTGCAAAGAGCCCTCTGCGGTTCACCCAAGCGCCGAGATTTGTCGAGACGGTGACATCGGGCGAAGTTGTGACAACCCTGTCGGCAAAATTTGTCTTCTGCTTTGCAATGCCATGCATCAACAGCCCAAAGCCTTGCTGCGTGGACATGGATGGCGACAGATGGACTTCTAGCTGCTCGGGAACATCGATCTTTGGTGCCGCATAGCGGCGGGGACCTTTCTGGATGAATGGAACCTTCTCAAGGTATTTCCGCAGCGTGCGCACATCTCCTCGAATGCCCTCGGAAGGCTCCCATTCATGCCCTTCCCTGATCCCCATCGTCTTGCGCAGCTCAGACATTTGGGAGGGCGTCATCAGCCCGGCGTGGTTGTCCTTGTGCCCGGCAAGCGGCAGTCCGAAGCCCTTGACGGTGTAAGCAATGAAACAGACCGGCCGATCATGGGAGGCGGCCGCCTCAAAAGCCTTGAGCAGAACGGGAAGATCGTGACCGCCCAGGTTGGTCATCAGCATTTGCAGTTCTGCATCAGTACGGCGCTCGATGAGGCAGCTCACCTCTCCCTGATCACCGAGATCGTCCATCAGCCGTCGACGCCACGCAGCACCTCCCTGAAACGTCAGGGCGGAATAGAGCTGGTTCGGGCATTGATCGATCCAGCGTTTGAGGGTTTCACCACCGGGCTCAGTGAAGGCCGCCAATTGGCGTGATCCATATTTGAGGACAATGACGTCCCAGCCGAAATTGCGGAAGATCGTCTCGAAACGTTCCCAGAGCCCCTCTCGCACCACCGCGTCGAGGCTTTGGCGGTTGTAGTCGACGATCCACCAGGTGTTGCGTAGGCCATGCTTCCACCCTTCGAGAAGCGCTTCGAAGATGTTGCCTTCGTCCATCTCGGCATCGCCGAGAAGCGCAACCATGCGCGCCTCTTTCTCAGCAGACGACCAGTCCTTTGCCCCGAGATAATCCTGGACCAGAGAAGCAAATAGCGTCTGCGCGACACCAAGCCCCACTGATCCGGTCGAGAAATCTACATCGTCGACATCCTTGGTCCGTGAGGGATAGGACTGTGCACCTGAATAACCCCTGAAATTCTCCAGCTTCTCCCGGGCCTGATTGCCAAGCAGGTATTGGATTGCATGGAACACCGGGCTTGCATGCGGTTTGACCGCCACCCGGTCCTGCGGCCTCAGCACCGAGAAGTAAAGTGCCGTCATGATCGTTGCCAAAGAGGCTGACGAGGCTTGGTGCCCGCCCACTTTCAAACCGTCATCGTTCGCTCGGACATGGTTTGCGTGGTGGATCATCCAACTCGAAAGCCAGAGCACCTTTCGCTCCAGTTCGGCAAGAATGGAAATCTCGTCGTTCATGGCAATGCCCTCCCTGTCACCGCCTCAAAAGCTAGGCCGGGCCGGCTGGCGATTGCAGTCAAAATCATCTGTTCTGAGGGTTGAATTTAGCTGGATTCCTCGAAACAAAGGGACATTGAGGAGGATTCCACCAGAATGAGCACACTGGATCATATTGGCCGTAAGATCATCGCTGCCATTCAGAGCGATGGGCGTATCACAGTGCAGGAGCTGGCCGACAAGGTGGGCTTGTCCCCCTCACCCTGCGCCCGGCGCGTCAAAATGATGGAGGATGAAGGCATCATCAAAGGCTACAGCGCCGTCATCGACCAGGCCAAGATTGGGCTGCCGGTCAGCGCCTTCGCTTCCATCAAGCTCGAAAAGCAGCGCGAAGATCATCTCGATCGCTTCGCGCAAGCCATTGCGCGATGGCCTGAGGTCGCGGACTGCTATTTGATGACCGGACAATACGACTATCTGATGCGCGTGGTCGTCGCGGATCTTGCCGCCTATGAACGGTTCCTCAAGACCAAGCTGACTCGGCTGGAGGGGGTGGCGTCGATCGAAACCAGCTTCGCTCTTGGCCAGACCAAACGTTCGGAGGTGCTGCCGGTCGAGTGAACCGTCAGACTTTGCGTGCCTTGGCAAATCCTCTGTCCGTAGCGATAAAGCGCTCCAGCATCGGTGCGATCAGCCGAACAGGATCGGGTGCAGCATGGCCCGCCTGCCGTCCCATCTCCTCAGCATAAGCCGAAAGATCGCGATGAAGGGACGCCGGGAGTTCCACTGCGACCTTCACCGGCTTGTCGTCAGCGAGCGGGCCGAGCTTCAGCTTGGTCATTGATCACTCTCCGTAAGGTTCGAGAACAAGATCGCGCGTGACGATGACGCGGACAGGAAAGCCCGGCCTGATCGTCAGTGTCGGCGTCACGTTTAGCTGCCGACGAATGATCTCCTGTCCGGCATCATTGATCGTATCCTGCGCGCCGTTGCGAATGGCTCGCATCAACCTGTCATCGTCATCGACGGCAAGTTCGGCACCGACTGCAAGCCAAGTCGAGAGGCCGGCGGCTTTGGCCAAATCCCACCAGTGGTAATCTACACCGTCCTCGAGGCCGGCATAGCCTTGTGTGTCGGCGCCAAGCTGACGTTCCAGGACGATCGAGCGCCCATTCGGGAAGATTAGCCGGTTCCACACCAGGAGCATGCGGCGCTGGCCGAAACCAACGTCGTTGCTGTATTCGCCGATGACGCGGGTGCCCTGCGGCACGAGCAGAATGCTGCCGGTCGGGCTGTCATAGATGCTTTGAGTGACCTGCGCCGTGATCTGACCCGGGAGATCGGAGCGGATGCCCGTGATGAGGGCTGCCGGAATGACGGCACCAGCCTGGAGCACATAAGGCGATGCCGGGGGCATGACGCGATCCGGCGCCACGGTGCGTCGATCGACCGGCATATTCAGGAAGCCGGTCTGTCGATCCTGGGCCGTCGAGGTGCCCGACTGGCTCGTGAGACCGAGGCCTGCAAGGTTCTGTGCTGCGGTGATGCCGTGTTGTGCGACCGCGGTTCCTGCCCTTGCCTCGGTCTGGAAGAAGACGCGGCTGGTACGGGCTGCTTCTTCTTCGGCCTGACGCCGTTGCTCCGCTTCATCGATGGCTGGCGATGTGATGGCAGGCGGCACAACAGGCTGACCGCGGTTTTGCGCGTCGAGGATCGGACGGCCGAGATCTCCGGGCAACGCAGGGCCGAGGATCGGACCACTGTAATCACGTGGCAGACCGGCAAGACCATCGGCGGTCGCCCGGTTTTCGGTGGAATAAAGTTCCTCTCCATTCGTTGCGGTGTCGCGTGTTTGAAGAGCATAGATCACCATGCCGCCGATCCCGACCGATGCAGCAAAGGCAACACCAGCGAGCGCCTTGCGCGACAGCCGGGTGACGCGAGGCATCTCGCCGCGCAGGCGCATTGGCGCGGCGATATCATGAGGCGATTCATGTGTCGGCATGCCGCCTTCCCTGCTGTTGTTGTCCTCGCTCATCGCGCCTTCCCTCCGCTTTGCTTCCTCCCGGTCATTGCTTGCGAAGCGCCACCGACGCGTTCAATTCTCACTGTCTGCTGGCGCTTGCCGTTGCCAAGACGCAGTTCGGCAGCGCCAAACAGGCGGTCGACGATCAGGATGTTCTGATGGATACGGCTGTTGACGATCTCCGGCTCGCCACCCGGCCCGATAACGAAGATGGGCGGCATCTCTCCCTGGGCGATGCCGCGCGGAAACTCGACATATACACGCCTGCCGTCGTCATAGACTGAAACCGGTCGCCAAGGAGGGTTGTCGCCGCTGAGGCCATAGCGATGGTTCTGGGCTGCCATGGTTGGGATGATCGGCTCGGTCGGCAACGCCCGCCTCTGAGAATCCCGCGTATGCGGATAAGTCCAGGCGACGGCCGGCATGTAGGGTTTCTCGCCCGCGCGCAGCTCGATCCTGTAGATACGGCGATCCGTGGTGACGATGAGATTGGTCGTGATGTCCGGTCGGGTCGGTTTGACCAGGATATGAACGCGACGTGTAGCGTCCGTTCCGCTCTCCGTGTCGCCGATGATCCAGCGTGCGGTGTCGCCGGCAGCGATCGGTCCGGCGCCTGTCAGGCTTTCGCCCTGCTCGAGCGCGATATCGGTGATTTGTCCCGGCGCGGCATAGACTTGATAAAGCGCGCCCTCGCTCCAGGGATAGACCTGAATGGCGTTGTAGTAGCCCTCGCGCCGGGGCTCGACGCGGGCGGCAGCGTTGGCGTTTTCGATGCGGCCGACAGCAGTGCTGGCAGCAACACCTCCCCGTGCAGGAGTCCAGGCAGGTGGAATGTGTAGCGGCTTCGGCTTCTCAGCGGTCACGACGGCGGCAACAGCTGGGAGTGGCGGTACATCTGCATCATAGCTGATCTGCGGTGGCTTTCTGGCGGTAGCGCAGCCAGCGAGCACTATGACGAACACAATCACGATTGCCGACCAACGAAGACCCGTCCTCATTGTCCCATCTCCCGCGACCAGCTGATGGCATTGACATAAATTCCAAGCGGGTTCGCCCGCAGCCTCTCGGCGGTGCGCGGCGGCTGAACGACCACAGTGAGGATGGCTGTCCATCGTTCGGTGGTTGCGAGTTGACCGTTCTCGTAACGGCGTTCGGTCCAGGCAACGCGAAAGCTGTGGGGCGACGCCCGGATGACAGAGGACACCTCGACCGCGATCTGCTGCTTCCCGACCTTGTTAAACGGATCGTTGGCGCGGGCATAATCATTCAGCGCCGTTGCACCGCGATCGGTGGTCCATTCGTAGGCCCGGAGCCAGTTCTGGCGCACGATGATCGGATCGGCAGGAACCGCGCGAACCTGCTCGATGAAGCGGGCGAGATGCCATGAGAGCTGCGGATCGGTCGGCCGGTAATCGGCACTCGCCGGTGCTATGGTCTGCGCCTGTCCAAGTGTGTCGACCTGCACCACCCACGGCACGACGGTCCCGCTTGCCGACTGCCAGACCAGAGCTGCTGCAAAACCAAACGAGAGGATCAGTGATCCAAAGGCCATATAGCGCCAGTTCTTTGCCTGGACGCGAGCGGAACCAATGCGCTCGTCCCATACTTGCGCGGCGCGCTGATAAGGTGTCTCGGGTTGCGGCGTCTTGCCGTAATGTGTGGCGGGTCGTTTGAAGATGCTCATTATCGCTCGCTTTCGGAAAGATTGACGGAAGAGCCGCCGCCATGGCTGTCGCCGGAGCGGACGGCGTGGGCCGCAGCCGTGACGCCATGGCTCATCGACTGATTGCGTCGCATGCGCTGCGCCCAATCCGGGGAAGTCTCGCGAAAAGCCGTCGCGGCGCTGGCATCAGCGCCGCCAACGCTTCCCATCGTCGAAGAGCCGCCGGTCGTCTCGAACGCACCCTTCACGCCGCCGGAAAAGCTCGATGCGACGCTTTGCGACGCCTTGGCCATCTTGCGCTGGAGCGGAGGCAGGGCGGCAGAGCTTGCCGCACGGGCAACGCCACCAAGACCGGAAGCGATACCTGACGAGCCAGACTGACCAAAGGAAGCGAGACTGTAAGCCGACGAGGCAGCACCAGCTGCAGCGGCACTTCCTCGCAAGGCCGCCGCGCCGCCCGAGAGTGCTGCGGTTCCACCTTTAGCAGCGAGCATGCCCGCGCCGCCGGTCGCGATGGCGGCGCCGCCAACGGCAAAGCCGGTTCCAATTGCCGCACCGGCGCCAAGCTGCGGACCGCCAGAAACGAGGCCATTGGCAATGCCTGGGCCGAATATTCCCAAGCCGACGAGCGCGAGTGCTGCCAGCACGATCGCCATGGCGTCGTCGATGGTCGGTGTCTGCCCGCCGAATCCAGCTGTGAACTGGCCGAACAGCGTCGAGCCGATACCAATGACGACGGCAAGCACCAGGACCTTGATGCCGGAAGAGATGACGTTGCCAAGCACCCGCTCGGCCATGAAGGCGGTCTTGCCGAACAGGCCAAAGGGTATGAGAACGAAACCGGCAAGCGTCGTCAGCTTGAATTCGATGAGGGTGACGAAGAGCTGTACAGCGAGAATGAAGAAAGCGAGCAGCACCAGCGCCCAGGCGAAGAGGAGGCAGGCGATCTGGATGAAGTTCTCGAAGAAGGCGATCCAGCCCATGAGGTCGGAGATGGATTCGAGCAGTGGCCGGGCTGCATCAAGACCAGTCTGCGCCACTTTTCCGGGACGCATGAGATCTGCCGCCGTAAAGCTGGTTCCCGAGCCCTTGAGGCCAAGGCCCGCGAAGCTGTCGAAGACGATCTTCGCCAGGTTGCTCCAGTTGCCGATGATATAGGCGAAGACACCGACAAAGAGTGTCTTCTTGACGAGCCGGGCAATAATGTCGTCATCGGCACCCCACGACCAGAACAGAGCGGCAAGCGTCACATCGATGACGATCAGCGTCGTGGCGATGAAAGCGACCTCGCCACCAAGCAGGCCAAAGCCGCTATCGATATAGGCCGTGAAAGTCCCGAGGAAGTCGTCGATGACGCTGGTCCCGCCCATGGCTCACCGTCCTTCGATTGCATGAGGTGACGAAGGCTGCCCGGTCCGGCCAAGGAAGCGGTCGCGGGTTGCGGCCCAGATGCGCAGGCAGCCGGCATCATTCGCGGCTGCTTCGCCGAGCTGCTGGCACCGGCGCTGGCCGTCTCGCAGCGGGTCAGGAGCAGGTTCGGAAAGACGCGGCAGCTCAGTTTCAGCAGCATCCTCCTTCCGGACCATTTCGATTGCCGTCGCAGTGATCGCGACGGCAACGAATATGACCGCGCCCAGCCTGGCCAGCAGCTTCCCCTCCATCTCCGCGGCCTCAGTTGTTGAACATCCTGGCGTTTCCGGCCTGATAGCCGGTACCAGGCGTTAGAAAGCGTTCGCGCTGCATGCGGCCTTGTTCGACGGCGGTTGCGCGCTCGGCTTCCGCCAGTGCATCCGCCCGGCCGTTTGCAGCGAGAAGCGCTGTCAGGTCGGAAAGCTGCTGCGACTGGAGTGCGAGAAGTTGGTTGCCCGCCTGTGTGGCTTGAAGCGCGCCAACCGCACCCTGGCTCTCGCCGACAAGCGCCGACATTTCGTTGCGATTGATGTCGATGTTGCCAACCACGCCTGCCTGCACGCGCATAGCGTCCTGCAAACCTCCGACGGTGTTTTGCCAACGCGAGTGGGCATCAGCGATCAGCTGTTGATCGGTGGCCGAATGGGCTACGTTGCCGTACTGGCTCTTGAATGCCTGATCGATCTGGGTCACGTCGAAGGCAATGTTTTGCGCCTGGGTGAGCAGCTGTTGCGTCTGCTGTACCGATTGCTGGAGCTGCTGAAGTGAGGAGTGTGGCAGGCTCGCCAGATTGCGCGCCTGGTTGATGAGCATCTGCGCTTCATTCTGGAGCGAGGTTATCTGATTGTTGATCTGCTCGAGCGCGCGGGCAGCCTGAAGGACGTTCTGCACGTAGTTCGTGGGGTCATAGACGATGCGCCAGGCGTGGGCAGGAGCGCTCATCATCGGCGACAGTGCGAACGGTGCTGCCAACATGGCCGCGGTGAGCAGCTTGATGGAAAGACGAGACGATTGACGGGTCATGCCAGTTTCTCCTGTTCTGGTTGAAGGATGAGATTTCCAAGATCGGGAATGAGGTCGGCCGCCCATTCGACCTCGCGCAGGCGCAGCCATGCTGTGAGGAAGCCATCACGGCCGTGCTCGGCTAGTGTTCGGGTGATGAGAGTCTGGTCTGTTTTCGACGAGGTGGCGCAGAGCGCCAGACCGACTTGTCCCAGGCCCAGCTCAAACAGGCGATTGCCGCGCCGCGACTGGCAGTAATAGTCGCGCTTGGGCGTGGCTCGGGCGAGGATCTCAATCTGACGATCATTCAGACCGAAGCGGCGGTAGATGGCGGTAATCTGTGGCTCAATTGCCCGCTCGTTTGGCAAGAAGAGGCGCGTCGGGCAGCTTTCGATAATGGCAGGGGCGATAGCGCTGCTGTCGATGTCGGAGAGCGACTGCGTAGCAAAGATGACGGAGGCGTTTTTCTTGCGAAGCGTCTTTAACCATTCTCTCAATTGCCCGGCGAAACCCTCGTTATCGAGGGCGAGCCAGCCTTCGTCGACGATGAGCAATGTCGGCCTGCCGTCGAGCCGGTCACCGATGCGATGGAAGAGATAAGCGAGAACGGCTGGCGCCGAATCTGTGCCTATCAACCCCTCGATCTCAAATGCCTGCACGGAAGCAGAACCGAGGTTCTCGCTTTCGGCATCGAGCAGCCGCCCGTAGGGACCACCGACGCAGTAGGGTCGCAGCGCCTGCTTGAGGTCATTGGACTGAAGCAATACCGAGAGCCCGGTAATCGTACGCTCGGTGACCGGCGCGCTTGCCAGCGAGGTCAACCCTGTCCAGATGTGTTCCTTCACGTCAGGCGTGATCAAGACGCCCTCGCGCAAAAGAATCGCGATGAGCCAATCGGCGGCCCAGGCACGTTCGGGCACGTCATGGATGCGCGCGAGTGGCTGAAGGGAGACGGACGTTTCCGCATCTTCGGTCAGATCGCCGCCGAGATCGTGCCAATCGCCACCCATGGCTAATGATGAAACCCGGATGGAACCGCCGAAGTCGAATGCGAATATCTGATTTTCTGGATAGCGGCGGAACTGCAACGCCATGAGTGCCAGCAGGACGGACTTGCCCGCGCCGGTCGGGCCTACAACAAGCGTGTGGCCGACATCACCGACGTGAAGGGAAAACCGGAACGGGGTCGAGCCTTCGGTCCTGGCGTAAAGCAATGGTGGAGCATCGAAATGCTCGTCCCGCCCCTCGCCCGCCCACACCGCCGAGAGCGGGATCATATGGGCGAGATTGAGTGTGGAGATCGGCGGTTGTCGGACATTGGCGTAGGCATGCCCCGGCAGCGAGCCGAGCCAGGCATCGACTGCGTTGATGTTCTCGGCCATGGCGGTGAAATCGCGGCCCTGGATGATTTTCTCGACGAGCCGCAGCTTCTCGTCGGCGACACGCGGGTCGGCGTCCCACACTGTGATGGTTGCGGTGACATAGGCCTGGCCGGCATAGTCGGCACCCAACTCCTGAAGAGCGAGATCCGCATCCGCCGCCTTGTTGGCGGCATCGGAGTCTACCAATACCGATTGCTCGTTGGTCATCACCTCCTTCAGTATCGCAGCGATCGATTTGCGCTTGGCGAACCACTGGCGACGAATGCGCGTCAGCACTTTGGTGGCATCGGTCTTGTCGAGCAGGATCGCGCGCGTCGACCAGCGATATGGGAACGCGAGCCGGTTCAACTCATCGAGGATTCCTGGCGTTGTTGCGGTCGGAAAGCCGACGATGGTGAGAATGCGCAGATGCGTGTCGCCAAGGCGCGGTTCCAGCCCGCCTGTAAGCGGCTGGTCGGCGAGCAGCGCATCGAGATAGATTGGCGTCTCGGGTGCACGTACGCGATGGCGCTTGGTGGAAACTGTTGAGTGCAGATAGGTCAGCGTCTCTGCATCATCGAGCCAGTCGCACTCCGGCATGAAGCCATCGAGCAGCCCGAGCACGCGATCGGTGCGATCCATGAAGCCTCGCACCATTTCATGCGAGTCGACGCCAGAGGGTTCGCGGCCCTCATAGAGCCAGGCTTCGGTGCGGGCGACATCCTCGGCCGGCGGCAGATAGGTGAAGGTAAGAAAATAGCTTGAGAGAAAGTGGTTACCCGCCTCCTCGAATTCGGCTTTACGCTCGGCATCGACCAGCGCCGACGCTGCATCGGGAAAGCGGCTTTCAGGATAGGTCGCTGCCTCGTGGCGCTGCGCTTCGACGAAGATAGCCCAGCCGGAGCCCAGACGGCGGAAGGCATTGTTCAGTCTTCCAGCGACAGCGATCAATTCGGCAGCAACAGCTGAATCGAGATCAGGACCGCGAAAGTGCGCCGTGCGCTGAAAACTGCCATCCTTGTTCAGAATGATACCCTCACCGACGAGCGCGGCCCAGGGCAAAAAATCCGCGAGACGGTTTGCGGGACGGCGATATTCGGCAAGGTTCATCATCAAGACACCTCTTCAGAGCGAAAGATGACCGGGAATACGCAGGTGGCGGCGGCCGACCTCGACGAAAAGCGGATCGCGCTTCGCCGCCCAGACCGCAGCGAAATGGCCGATGGCCCAGATCGCCAATCCGACCAACCAGAGCCGCAGACCGAGACCGACAGCGCTGGCCAGCGTCCCGTTCAGGATCGCAATCGAGCGCGGCGCACCACCAAGCAGGATATGCTCGGTCAGGGCGCGGTGGACCAGGACGGAAAAGCCCGGCACGTCGGTCTGATGGAGAAGCCCCGGCATCAGATGAGCGCTCCACCGCCAAAGCTGAAGAAGCTCAGGAAGAAGGAGCTGGCCGCAAAGGCGATCGACAGGCCGAAGACGATTTGAATGAGACGGCGGAATCCGCCCGCAGTGTCACCAAAGGCCAGCGTCAGGCCGGTGACGATGATGATGATCACTGCGATGATCTTGGCAACCGGCCCCTCGATCGACTGGAGGATGGATTGCAACGGTGCTTCCCAAGGCATGGATGATCCGGCGGCGTGAGCGGCGGGTGCCAACCTGATGCTGAGGAAAACCGCGGCGATGGCTGTCACCATCTGCCGATGCCCGCGGGCGAGGTATGGAGTCATTTGGATTCTCCTGTCTGGTTGGGAGTCTCGATTGCAGGGGTGATGCGGTAATCTCTGTCGGGACCAAGCGCTTCGACACGCGCGAGTTCGGCAAGCCGACGCGACGAACCACGTCCGCTGAGCACGGCGACGACATCGATAGTCTCGGCGATCAGGGCGCGCGGGACGGTGACCACGGCTTCCTGGATGAGTTGCTCGAGACGCCGCAGTGCACCGATAGCGGTACCGGCATGGATGGTGCCGATGCCGCCGGGGTGGCCTGTGCCCCAGGCTTTGAGCAGGTCGAGCGCTTCAGCGCCGCGGACCTCCCCGATCGGAATGCGATCAGGCCGCAGACGCAATGAGGACCGGACAAGATCGGAGAGCGTCGCAATCCCTTCCTTGGTGCGTATGGCGACAAGGTTTGGTGCTGCACATTGCAGTTCGCGCGTGTCCTCGATGAGAACGATGCGGTCGGTCGTCTTGGCGACTTCGGCG
>VFQQ010000483.1_pt1 | contig 78104 bp, 77 predicted proteins | sample 3512341 | NCBI WGS metagenome assembly VFQQ01 (sample SAMN10412373, study PRJNA504923) | tailings metagenome | isolation source: Relicate 2 Philex TSF1 revegetated site | place: Philippines: Tuba, Benguet | collected 2017-08-29
CGGGGACAGGCACCGGCTTCGCCGGAGCATGTCCCCGAGAGCCTAGGCCATCTTCCCCGGTACGACAGGATGGCTGCTGCTGAGGCCGCCGTCGACGGCGATGGCCTGGCCGTTGACGTAGCTGGCGTCGTCCGAGGCCAGGAACAGGGCCACGCGGGCGATTTCCTCCGGCGCGGCGGCGCGGCGCAGCGGGTTCAGCTGGCCGATCTTGTTCTCGGTGCCGCGTTCGCGCGCGCGGTCGAAGACCACCTGGGTCATGCCGGTCTCGGTCAGGCCCGGGCAGACGGCGTTGATCCGCACGCCGGTGCCGGACAGCTGGTTGGCGCCGGTCTGGACGATGCTGATCACCGCCGCCTTGCTGGCGCTGTAGGGCATGCCGCCCGCGCCGGAGCGGATGCCGGCCACGCTGGCGGTGCAGATGATCGAGCCCTTGCCGCGCGGGGCCATGACCCTGGCCGCCGCCTGCACGGCCAGGAAGACGCCGACCGTATTGATGCGCAGCACCTTGTTCCAGTCGTCCTCGGTCAGCTCGAACAGGCCGGGCAGCCCGCCTGAGACGCCGGCGTTGGCGAACATCACGTCCAGCCCGCCGTTGGCTTCGGCCCGCGCGACCAGGGTGTCGACCAGGGTCGCGTCGGCGACGTCGCCGACATAGGCCTCGCCCGCGCCGCCCGCGGCCTTCACCAGCTCCAGCGTCTCGGCGACCTTGTCGGACACGTCGGCCAGGACGACGAAGGCCCCGGCCTGGCTGAACAGCTGAGCGGCGGCGCGGCCGATGCCGCTGGCCGCGCCGGTGATGATGGCCGTGCGGCCTTCGAGAGACGCCATGGTCGGTCCTTCCCCTGCGTTATGAATTCAAACAACTGTTTCACACGCGGGGAGGCGGTTGGCTAGCCTCTCTTTGCCGCCTGGGCCGCCGCCAGGACGCGCAGGAAGTTGCCGCCCCAGATCTTGTCGATGTCGGCTTCCTTGTGGCCGCGCGCCAGGAGCTCGCGGGTGACGGCGCCGGCCTCGCTCTCGTCCTTGAAGCCCTTGATCCCGGCGCCGTGGTTGAAGTCGGTGCCGACGCCGACGTGATCCACGCCGATCCGCCTGGCGACATAGTCGATGTGGTCGACGTAGGTCTTCACCGTCGCCTCCGGGTACAGGCCGCGATAGGCGGCGAAGAAGGCGGTCTTCTCGGCCTCGGGCAGGTCGTCGGCGCCCTGGTAGGCGACGCCGTCCGCCGGTAGGCCGTACCGGGCGCGCAGGGCCGCCAGCGCCTGGTCGTAGCCGGCCGGCTTGGGCAGGAGGTAGCTGGTGAAGGCGGTCACCTGGACCACCCCGCCGTTGGCCTTGATGGCGTCCAGCTCGGCGTCGGAGAGGTTTCGCGGGCTGTCGACCAGGCCGCGCGCCGCCGAATGGGTCGCCGCCACCGGAGCCCGGGTGAGCGCCAGGGTCTGGGCCAGGCCGGCCGGCGTCAGCTGCGAGACGTCGACCAGCACGCCCAGATCGTTCAGACGCGTCACCGCGGCCTTGCCCAGGGGCGACAGGCCGCCGTGCTCCTCGCCGGTTCCCTTGGCCGGGCGCGAGGAGTCGGCGAAGGCGTTGTTGCCGGCATGGACCAGGCCCGCGACCCGCACGCCCTCCGCCGCCAGCCGATTGAAGCCGTCGACGTCCTCGCCCAGCGAATAGGCGTTCAGGAAGCCGATCAGGATCGCCACCTTGCCCTGGCCGACGATGCGGCGGACGTCGTCGGCGCTGCGGGCGATCTGAGCCTCGCCGCCGGTCTCAGCCGGGATGGCCTTGATGGCGGTCAGCTTGGCGTCGGCCTCGGCCTTGGCGGCGGCGTAGCCCTGCGGCGTGCGCGGGCCGGTCGAGACGGCCACCGCATAGACCAGGGCGTCGACCTTGCCGGCCTTCAGCTTGTCGATGTCGGAATAGGTGCCGCCCCAGGCCGGATAGACCCGCTTGGGCGTCTCCGGCAGCAGCACGTCGACGTGGCTGTCCAGCACCAGCGCCCGGCGATGGATCGCCTCGGCGTCGGCGGTCGCGGCCTGGGCCGGCAGGTTGGAGCCCAGCCAGAGCGTCGTCGTCACCGCGGCGCCCTGGGACAGGGCCATGCGACGGGTGAGGGATACGGAACCGGACATCTCGAACCTCCAGGGTCATCGGATGTTCAATTCCTACTTAATTGATAGAATTTAGCGCGGGAGTTTTTCTGGAGCGACGGCCCAGGTCCTCTGAACACAGTTCCGCGCGCGGAAGCCGCCCGGCTTGTGCCCGCCTACGCCAGCCACTAGTTTCGCGACCTTTCAGGGGCGGCCCGCGTTAGGCGATTCATGGTTCAGCACTATCTCGAATTCGAACGGCCGATCGCCGAACTGGAAGGCAAGATCGAGGAGCTGTCCAAGCTCTCCGAAACCGCCGGTGCCGGATCGTTCGACAGCGAGATCGAAGCCCTGCGCGCGCGGGTCGACGACCTGCGCCGCGAAGCCTACGCCGGCCTCGACGCCTGGCAGAAGACCCAGGTCGCCCGCCACCCGCAGCGTCCGCATTTCGTCGACTACGTGGCCGGCCTGGTCGACGAGTTCGTCGAGCTGCACGGCGACCGCAAGTTCGCCGACGACCAGGCGATCATCGGCGGCCTGGGCCGGTTCCGCGGCCGCCCGGTCGTGGTCATGGGTCATGAGAAGGGCCATGACACCACCACCCGCCTGAAGCACAACTTCGGCATGGCCCGGCCGGAGGGCTACCGCAAGGCCGTGCGCCTGATGGACATGGCCGAGCAGTTCAACCTGCCGGTCATCAGCTTCGTCGACACCGCCGGCGCCTATCCGGGCCTGGGCGCCGAGGAGCGCGGCCAGGCCGAGGCCATCGCCCGCTCGACCGAGCGCTGCCTGACCCTGCGCACGCCGATGGTCGCGACCATCACCGGCGAGGGCGGTTCGGGCGGCGCCATCGCCCTGGCCGGCGCCAACCGGGTGCTGATCCTGGAGCACTCGATCTATTCGGTGATCTCGCCGGAAGGCGCGGCCTCGATCCTGTGGCGCGACGGCGCTCGGGCCAAGGACGCGGCGGAGCAGATGCACATCACCGCCCAGGACCTGATCAAGACCGGGGTGGTGGACCGCATCATCGCCGAGCCCGTCGGCGGCGCCCATTCGGACCGCGACGCCGCGATCCAGGGGGTCGGCGACGCGATCGAACAGGAACTGGACGCGCTGTCGCCGCTGGATGCCGATGCGCTGATCAAGCAGCGCGCCGACCGCTTCTACGCCATCGGCCGTCAGGGCCTGATGTAGCCGGCGGCGGGATGGCGTCCGTCTTCGACGCGGCGATCCTCGCCCAATGCTCCCGATACTGGATGCGCATGGCGCTGGTCGTCGACATGACCCGCGCCCATGAGCACGGCCGGGTGGTGACCGAGGCCGACCTCGCGGGCGCCATCGCGGCGCTCGTCGCCGAGGGACGGCTGGAGGCCGAGGGAGACCCCGCCGATCCGTCCGCCTGCCTGGTGAGGCGGCCCGCCTGACCGGCGGCCTCCCAGAGGGCCGCCCCTTGCCTGACGTGGGGTGACGTGGCTCAGTCTCGTCCAAACAGACGTTTGGGAGACGAACCATGGCCATCAAGACCCGCTTCACCGAGCTGTTCGGGGTCGAGCATCCGATCGCCCAGGGCGGCATGCAGTGGGTCGGCAAGGCCGAGCTGGTCGCCGCCGTGGCCAACGCCGGGGCGCTGGGCTTCATCACCGCCCTGACCCAGCCGACGCCGGAGGAGCTGGCCAAGGAGATCCAGCGGACCAAGGATCTGACCGACAAGCCGTTCGGCGTGAATCTGACCATCCTCCCGGCGATCAAGCCGCCGCCCTACGCCGAATACCGCGCGGTGATCATCGAGAGCGGGATCAAGATGGTCGAGACGGCCGGCTACAAGCCCCAGGAGCACGTCGACCACTTCAAGGAGCACGGCATCAAGGTGATCCACAAATGCACCGCCGTCCGCCATGCCCTGTCGGCGGAACGGATGGGCGTGGACGCCATCTCGATCGACGGGTTCGAATGCGCCGGCCACCCGGGCGAGGACGACATCCCCGGCCTGGTGCTGATCCCGGCGGCGGCCGACAAGGTGAAGATCCCGATGCTGGCCAGCGGCGGCTTCGGCGACGCCCGCGGCCTCGTCGCGGCCCTGGCGCTGGGCGCCGACGGGATCAACATGGGCACCCGCTTCTGCGTCACCAAGGAGGCCCCGATCCCGGACGCCTTCAAGCAACAGATGGTGGCCAACGACGAACGCCAGACCGACCTGATCTTCCGCACCCTGCACAACACCGCCCGGGTCATGCGCAACCAGGTCAGCCAACAGGTGGTCGAGATCGAGCGCCGCGGCGGAGCCAAGTTCGAGGACGTCCAGCACCTGGTCGCCGGCACGCGCGGCCGCGACGCCCTGGCCGACGGCGACACCGACGGCGGCATCTGGTCGGCCGGCATGATCCAGGGCCTGATCCACGACGTCCCGACCGTGAAGGAGCTGGTCGACCGCATCGTCAGCGAGGCGGAGGAACTCATCCGCGGCCGCCTGGAGGGACTGGTGTCCGGGCCGGCGCGCGTCGCCGCCGAGTAGCGCCGGCTCAGCCGTCCTGGGGCACGATCACCGCATGGCGGGTGATCGGCCCCAGCAGGAGGCCGGATTTCAGCGCCTTCACCGCCGCGGTGATGCGGTTGGTGGCGTCCAGCTTGATGATGGCGTTGTGGATGTGGAACTTCACCGTCGCCCGGCCCAGGCCGACGATGGTGGCGATCTCGTCGTCGGTCTTTCCTTCCAGCACCCAGTAGAGGATGTCGGCCTCGCGGTGGCTGATGGAATGTTCGTGAGCGCCCGGGACATGGTGGCCGTAGCGGAGCAGGCGGCATTTGCTCAGGACGAGCATGGCCAGCAGCTGCAGCGCTTCACGATCGTCGTGGCTAAGGTCCAAGCGCCGGTCGCCCGCCGCGGCGACCCAGGCCCAGTAGCCGTTGGGGCCCCAGATCGGGATCGAAAGCCCGTCGGCCACGCCCATGGCGCTGAAGGCCTCGATGTAGTGCCTCTGAACGGGATTGAGTTTGGCGAGCGGCAGCCGGGACCATTGGACCAGCTGCCGCTGGTCACGCATCGCGTCGATGAGCGGGTCGAGGTCGACGCCCATCTCGGCGTAGAGGCGCCGCCACTCGCGCCCCATGGTGTCGATGAATATGATCAGTTCGGGACGGACGTAGCCGAGAACGATCTCGGCCACGAGGAAGCGCCTCAGGCCATAAGGCTCGCCAAATTCCGCAAGGCTTTCAGCGACGTCACGCAGCGATTGAGCGCGAGTCACCTTTCTTATTGCCTGGCGAAACTTCGGTCCGATGCGCATGATCTGGACTCAATTGGTCGCGCTGCGCGTCGACTATATCCCATGCGAGAAGATCGGCAGCATGGAAAACCATGAGTTCAATGTCGTTGAGAACGCGCGACCGCTCCTCCACTGACTGAGCGCGGGCGTACGTCTCGCACAGGATATGAATCCTTACCCGGATCTTGGGAAGCTCGATGTCCGTGTTCTTGCGCATGTGGGTCCTCCCCGGCTGCATTTAAGATCGCAGGGGGAGTTCCCGGACGTAACTAGCCGACCGACGGGTAAGTCGTTAATTTAATTGCAACTATGGTGTGGTTTAACCTCGCGCGACCGAAGCCAATTACTTAGGCTTCTTCGGTTTCGGCGGGCGCCTCTCCACCTTCGAAGCTGCGCGGAGCCCGACGGCGACGCGGTTTCTTGACTTCGGCGACCGGCGCTTCCTCGCCCGCAGGCGGGGCCGCGGGACGACCCAGAAAAGCCGGAAGTTCGCTCACGGCGCCGTCCTGGCCCCGCAGGCGCGGCGATTCGCCGCTGTGGGGTTCGGCCAGCGGAGCCGCCGCCTGGGGCTCGACCACGGCCAGCGGATCGCGGGGCGATTCGCCGCCGCGCTCGCTGCGTTCGGCGCTGTTGCCGCGCTCGCCGCGCTCGCGACGGTCTTCCCGGTCGCGCCAGCGATCCCGGCGGCCGCCGCCTTCGCGGTCGTCACGCGGACGGTCCTCACGAGGACGCTCGTCGCGCGGACGATCATCACGTTGTCGGTCTTCACGCGGGCGGTCGTCGCGGTCGCGGCGACCTTCGAAGCGTTGGCCGTCGCGGTCGCGATCGCGGCGACCCTCGAAGCGCTGACCGTCGCGGGGCTGCCCGCCTTCGCCGCCTTCACCGCCTTCGGCGGTCTCGGCTTCGGCCGCGGGGGCTTCCGGCAGTTCCTCGGGCTCGGCTTCGAAGTCGATGTCGAAGCCCGACGCGAACTGTTCACGGCCGACGATGTCGGCGACCGGACGATGCGGTTGCATGGCCCGCAGGGTGCGGAAGTAGTGTTCCGCGTGCTGCAGGTAGTTCTCGGCCAGGATGCGGTCGCCCGAAGACGCCGCGTCGCGGGCCAGTTGCTGATACTTCTCGAAGACGCTCTGCGCCGCGCCGCGGACCTTCACGCCCTCGGGGCCGTTCGAGTCGAAAGCGCGGTTGGCGTTGTGTTGGGGTTTTCCGCCCTGTCCGCCACCGCCGCGATTGCGGCCGCGCTGACGCTTCATACCCTTGAAATCTCTCATCTTACCCTTCGACCTGCACTGCGGCGGGTCCGTCTGTGCGGACCGCGCCGGCTGGTTCTGGAGACCTGTTCGGGCTCGCGGGCCCGGTGTTCTGTTCTCGAAAGACGCTGTTCCTGGGTTCCCGCCCCGTTTTCGGCGCTGCGATACGGCCTTCGAGGCCCGCGCGCCCGTCGTCGAGACTTGCGATCTTCGGCGATCTGGGAGGGAACGAGTCGAGATGTAGCGTCTCAGACCCCTGTTTCCAAGGGGTTTCTCACACCGGTCACGACTCGGTCGCGATCGGAGAGGTCCTTGATCGTCCTGACCTGGGCGGCGCCGGCGTCACGGAACAGGGCCTCGACCGCCTTGGACTGGGTGTGGCCGATCTCGACGGCGAACAGTCCGCCGACCTTCAGCACGCGCAGGATTTCGGGGGCCAGCGTCCGATAGGCGTCGAGCCCGTCCGCCCCGCCGTCCAGGGCCAGGCGCGGTTCATGATCGCGCACTTCCGGATCGAGGGTCTCGATCTCTTCCGTGGCGATGTAGGGCGGGTTGGATACGACGACGTCGAAGCCGGCGTCGGCCAGCCCGGAGGTCCAGTCGCCGCGCAGGAGCGCCACCCGGCCGTCGAGATCCAGATTGGCGGCGTTCTCCCGCGCGACCGCCAGGGCCTCGCTGGACACGTCGACGCCCAGGCCCTTGGCCGCCGGCCGTTCGGCCAGAACCGCCAGAAGGATCGCGCCCGAGCCCACGCCCAGGTCCAGCATGTTGAAGGCCATGCCTTCCGGGAACGCCTTCAGGACCTCGTCGACGATCACCTCGGTGTCCGGGCGGGGCGTCAGAACGTCCGGCGTGACGCTGAGCAGGATCTTCCAGAAGCCCTTGCGGCCGAGGATGTGGCTGACCGGCTCGCGCCGGGCGCGCCGGGCCAGGAATTCGTTGTAGGTCGCCGCCTGGGCCTCGCTCACCTCGCGGTGCGGGTCGGTGATGATGTCCAGGCGGCTGACGTCGGCCGCCACCTCGAGCAGCAGGCGCGAGTCGATCACCGGCTGGTCGACGCCCGCCGCTTCCAGCTCCGTGCGCCCGGCCTTCCAGGCCTTCACCAGGGTCGTGGTCATGACAGCAGCTCCGCGATGTCGCCCTCGGCGACCTGTCCGGCCGCCCGCGTATGCACGTAGACGCCGCAGAACATGTGGCCGTAGTTGTCGAACAGCGCCTTGACCACGTCCATGTCCCGCTCGGCGGTGGTCGGGTCCACATGTGTGGCGGCGCAACGGACGATAGGCTTGAAGACCGTGGCTTCGGCGCTCCCCAGCTGCAATGCGCGGCCGGTCCAGGCGTTCTCGATCCAGGGCTCCCAGCCTTCGACGTAGAGGTTGCCGCGAAAACGCAGGGGATCGACCGGCCGGCCGATCTTCGCTTCGAGATCGCGTACGCTGGCCAGGTTGATGATCGAGACGTGGCCCTGGGGATGGTCCATGAAGCGCCAGTCGTCCGGCGCGCGGATCACCTTCAGCGGCCCCTGGGCCTCCTCGCCGAGGAGGTCGGTCAGCCAGGCGGCGAACGCCTCGCGGCCCTCGTCGGCGCCCAGATCGGCCGCGATCGGCGGCATTCCCTCGGCCGTCGCATGGAGCACGCCGGTCGTCTCGTCGTAGCGGGTGCGGGCCTTGGCGACCTCGGCGATCCGCATCAGGACCGTGAACTTCTGCTTGGGGATGAAGGCGGGCGCGGCCGCGTCGAAGCCGCTCGGTCCGTTCTCGACGGCGAACAGTCGGTCGCAGGGGAAGGGGCCTCCCGCCGCCAGGTCGACGCTGCTCAGGCGCTCGGGCGTGAAGCCCTTCACAGGGTGGCGATACAGGGCGGTTATCGTGGCGGCCATGACGTCGTCACTGCACCAGCGCGGGAGGTCCCGCAACCCTGGAACGCGCGGCGACGCCGGGTGTTGAGGCGGGATGGACAACCCCTGGAACGACAGGCTGAAGGCGGTTTGGCGGTGGGGGCGTTCTCGCCCGTATCACCTGCTACCCTGGATCGGCCTCGCGGCGACGGTGCTGCTGTGGCCGGACCGCCGGCCGCCGCCGGGCCTGAGCGAGGACCGGACCATGGCGCCGGACGCGTTCGACCGCGCCGAGCCGGGACGGGGCAGGGCCGCCGCCTCGCCGTTGCAGATCCCGCCGATGGGATGGCGCGACATCGTCTGGCGCACGGGCTGGGAGATCTCGCGCGACAAGCTGCCCAGCACGGCCGGCGGCGTGACCTTCTACGTTCTGCTGGCGATCTTTCCGGCCATCGGCGCCTTCGTGTCGCTCTACGGCCTGGTCTCCGATGTCGCGGCCGCCGAGCGTCAGCTGCGCGGCCTGGCGGATGTCTTCCCGGCCAGCGTCATCCAGATCGTCGGCGAGCAGATGCTGCGCCTGGCCGGCCAGCATCCGGGCAAGCTGTCCGCGGCCTTCCTGCTCAGTCTGCTGATCTCGGTCTGGTCGGCCAACGCCGGGATGAAGGCGCTCTTCGAGGGGCTCAACGTCGCCTATGACGAGGCCGAGAAGCGCGACTACTTCCGGCGCACCGCGATCACCTACGCCTCGACCCTGGGCGCGCTGCTCTTCCTGGCCGTGGTCACGGTGGTGCTGGTCGCCGCGCCGCTGATCATGAAGGATCTCGGCTTCGCGCGGTTCGACAGCTTCTGGATCCCGCTGCGCTGGGCGGTGGTGGCGGGGCTGACCATCTTCGCCTACGCCGTCGTCTATCGCTATGGCCCCAGCCGTCGCCGCGCGCGCTGGCGGTGGGTGGTCTGCGGCGCGGTCCTGGCCTCGGCGGGCTGGCTGGGCGGGTCGCTGGGCTTCTCCTGGTACCTGAACAACGTCGCCCACTTCGACGCCACCTATGGTCCGCTGAGCGCCGTGGTGGCCTTCATGCTCTGGGTCTGGTTCTCGGTCATGTGCCTGCTCATCGGCGCGGAGTTCAACGCCGAGATCGAGCACCAGACCGCCGTCGACTCGACCGTCGGGGCCGAGGCGCCGATGGGACGGCGCGGCGCGGTGATGGCCGACACCGTCGGCCAGCTGCTGCATCTGCGCGAGACGCTCAGGCGCGGGGCTGGCGTGGCCCGACGACAAGCGGGCGGGCTGTGGCGCCAGGCCCGGGGAACCGTAGAGCGGTCCCGTACGACGACGACCCCAGCCGACCCGTCGTCGCGAACTCGAGAACCGCGCGGGTGAAGCCCTCCGCGACCCGCACCGGCGTGCGCTTGCCGTTCGGGGCCGTCTCGAACTCGTAGATGCCGTGATCGGTGGCTGGGAACTCCAGCACGGTGATGGGGCGTCCCGCCTCGGCCAGGGCGGTCAGGCGGCGGCGGGTCTCCGGCTCCGGCGCCTCGCGATCCTCGGCCGCCAAGGCCCAGAGCTGCGGCGTCTTGAGGTCGCGCAGGGTGGGCATGGGGTCGTAGGTCCAGCTGGTGCCTTCGTCCTGCATCGGGCCGAAGATCTGCAGCATGAACGACGGCGTGCGGGTGAACTGGCCGGTGAACTCGCCTTCCAGGTCCTTGAACCAGGGTTCGCCGCCGTACCGGGCCTTGAGAGCGTCCATCTCGCGGAAGCCGCGCCGGAAGCCGCTGGCCATGATCACGCCGGCCGCGTCGGCGACCGGGCCGGCCTTGGCCAGGACATCCGCGCCGTAGCCCTTGTCGCGCAGGCCCTGCAACGTCTCCTCGCGGTTCTCGGCCAGCGTCCCCTCGGCCATGCCATAGCCGACGATGACGAAGTCCGCCGTCGTCTTGGTGGCGGCCAGCGGGGCGACCCAGCCGCCCTGGCTGCCACCCTCGAAACCGACGCGCGAGGCGCGGTTGCCGGCCAGCCGCCGGGCCTCCATCAGCGCCTTGGCGGCGTCGTCGGACAGCAGGTCGAAGTTCTGGGTGTAGCGGCCGCTCGAATGCCCGGTGCCGCGCTTGTCGTAGACGAAGACCCCGACGCCCGCCGCCGGATAGAGGCGCTGGCGATGGTTGAAGACCGAATGGGCGTATTTCTCCGAGCCGTGCACCTGCACGACGATGGGAACCTCGGCGTCCCCCTCGGGCAGGATCAGGCGGCCGAACAGGGTCTCGCCGTTGCTCTTGAAGGTGGTGTCCTTCACGAGCAGGCGCAGGCGCTCGCCGTCCATGCCCGCGAAGCGGATGCGGCCGCCGCTGCAGTCGCCGAAGGCGACCTTCACGCCGTCCGAGCGGTCGGTCAGGCCGAGGGTGCTCACCCATTCGCCGTCGGCCTGTTCGGTCAGCCGGCCGAAGGCGCCGTCGATCTGCCGCCAGCGCAGGCGCGCATCGTCGGTCGGCCCGACGTCGACCAGGGTTCCGTCCGCCAGCCGGTAGACGCCGATATGGCAGCTGAGCTCCGCCTCCTTGGGCGTGCGGACGCGCTCGGCGCAGCCGGTCAGGGACAGGGCGAGGGCGACGACCGCCAGGGTACGCATACGAGGAGCCTCCATCTCGGCGGCGAGATGGCCGGAAACCCGCGCGGACGTCTACTGAACCTTCGGTAATCCTTGCTCGAACGAAAGGATCAGCCGAGCTCGTCTTCCAGAGTGGCCAGGCGATTGGCCTGATCCTCGGCGATCAGGGGCTCGATGACGTCGTCGAGCGCCTCGCCCTCCATGATCTTGGGCAGATTGTAGAGCGTCAGGTTGATCCGGTGGTCGGTCACCCGGCCCTGCGGGAAGTTGTAGGTGCGGATGCGCTCGGAACGGTCGCCGCTGCCGACCTGGCTCTTGCGGGCGTCGGCCCGGGCGGTGTCCAGCGCCTGGCGCTGCATGTCGTAGAGGCGGGCCTTCAGCGTCGCCATCGCCTTGCGGCGGTTGTTGTGCTGCGAGCGCTCCGAACTCGTGGCGACGATTCCGGTGGGAAGGTGGGTGATCCGCACCGCGGAGTCGGTCTTGTTGACGTGCTGGCCGCCGGCGCCGCTGGATCGGTATGTGTCGATCCGCAGGTCGGCTTCGTTGATCTCGATCTCGACGTCCTCGGCCTCGGCCAGGACGGCGACCGTGGCGGCGGAGGTGTGGATCCGGCCCTGGGCTTCCGTCTCCGGCACGCGCTGCACGCGGTGGACGCCGCTCTCGAACTTCAGCCGCCCGAACACGCCGTCGCCGGTGATCGAGGCGATGATTTCCTTGTAGCCGCCCATCTCGCCTTCGGAGACGCTGTCGACCTCCACCTTCCAGCCTCGCGTGGAGGCGTAGCGCTGGTACATGCGGAACAGGTCGCCGGCGAACAGGGCCGCCTCGTCGCCGCCGGTGCCGGCGCGGACTTCCAGGATGGCGGAGGCGTTCTCGTCCTTGTCGCGCGGCGCCAGCAGCAGGGCGACGGCGCGCTCCATCTCCGGCAGGCGGTCGTCGAGCCGCTCCAGCTCGTCGCGGGCCAGCTCCGAGATCTCGGGGTCCGGATCGGCGGCCATGGCCTCGAGCTCGGGCCGCTCGCCCTGAACCTTCTGCAGCGCCTGCACGGCGTCGGCCACCGGCTTCAGCTCGGCGTGCTCCTTGGACAGCTTGACGATCTCGGCGCCGTCCGAGGCGGCGCCCATGCGGGCCTCGATCTCGCGGAAGCGGTCGAGCACCTGGTCGAGGCGGGCCTGGGGAAGTCGCAAGGGATCGGTCCGTGGAGGATGAGACGAAGGCGGAGGTCTTTAAGGCCAGCGTCGCGTCCTGTCGATGGCGGGGGCCGGGGTGGGGCTGGACGGCCGATGGTCGGCGCCGTAACACTTCGAATACTAACTAAATGGAGAGCGCCCGGATGGAAGCCGCGGAGATCGAGAGCCTGGCCAAGCGGTTCTTCGATGCGATCGAGCAGGGAGACGTGGCGACGGTGACCGCCTGCTACGACGAGAAGGTCGTCATCTGGCACAACTTCGACATGCTGGAGCAGGGGCGGGACGACAATCTGAAGGTCCTGGCCGGCATGATCGAACGCTGCCCGACGCGGGTCTACGGCGCGCGCAAGGTGGCGGTGTTTCCCGGCGGCTTCGTCCAGCAGCACGTACTGACCGCGACCCGCAAGGACGGCAAGGTGGTGTCGCTGCCCGCCGCCTGCATCTGCCAGGTCGCCGACGGGAAGATCGTGCGCCTGGACGAGTACCTCGACACGGCCCAGGCGGCGGCGTTCAGAAGCTGAGGCTCGACGGGGACATGCTCCCTGCGTCCTTCGACACGCGCTTCGCGCCGCCCAGGATGACTGACGCCTGGTCATGGTGAGCAGCCCGCGCAGCGGGCGTGCCGAACCACGCAAGGCGGTTGAGCGCGTCTCTAACCCGCGCGGGGCTTCAGGGCGGGACGGCCGGCGTCGAAGTCGGACTTGATGAGCTTCTTGCCGTCGCCCGGTTCGGCGGCCTCGACCGGCGCCGGCGCGCCGACCAGTGTGCGCTTGGGCGCGACCAGGGCGTCGAGGCGGGTCTTGGCGGCCTTGAAGGCGGCGATGTCGCGCGGATCCTGCGAGGTCCCGACGGCGATCTTTGCGCCCATGGGGTTCACGCGCTGGCCCTTGCGCCAGATCTCGTAGTGAAGGTGCGGGCCGGTCGAGGCGCCGGTCGAGCCGACATAGGCGATGACCTGGCCCTGGCTCACCCGCTGGCCCGGCCGCAACCCCTTGGCGTAGCGCGACAGGTGGGCGTACCCGGTCTCCCAGCCGTCGGCGTGACGGATGCGGACCCAGTTGCCGTAGCCGCCCCAGCGGCGGGCCTCGACCACGACGCCGTCGCCGGAGGCCAGCACCGGCGTGCCCGTGCCGGCGCCGAAGTCGATGCCCTGGTGCATCTTGTTGTAGCCGAGGATGGGGTGACGGCGGACGCCGAACTTCGAGGTGATCCGCGCGCCGTCGACGGGCGTGCGCAGGAACATGCTCTTCACCGTCTTGCCGACGCTGTCGAGGAAGGTCTGCTTACCCTGGGCGTTGGTGAAGCCGTAGAAGCGCTGGCCCTTGATCTCGGCGTACTGCAGGTCGCCGGCCTCGATGGTGCGGCCGCTCTCGGTGATCTTGCGGTCGAAGACCAGACAGAAGGGGTCGCCGGCCTTGATGTCGCGCGAGAAGTCGATCTTGTGGGCGAACAGCTTGGAGGCCTGGGCGACGATGCCGGAGTCGGCGCCGACGGCGCTTGCGCTCTCGTGGAACGAGCCGTCCATCTTGCCGCAGGCGACGGTGGTCTCCTCGCGGACCTTCTCCTCCATCTCGCGCAGGCGCAGGGCGCCGTCGAAGGTGCGGGAGACGGTGATGGTCTTGGCCGCGTCGGTGCGCATCGACAGGCCGATCAGCCGGGCCTGGCCGTGGCCGTCGCGGGGCTGCGCGACCGATGCCACGAAATCCATCCCGGCCTTGATGTTGACGGTGTCCATGGCCTGGCTGAGGACGCCGACCACGTTGCGGGCCTCGGCGTCGCCGACGCCGCTGCGGGCCACGGCCGCGGTCAGGGTCTCGCCCGGACGGACCTCGACGTTGACGTTCTCGCCGCGGTCGAAGCCGGGCTGGGCCTCGGCCTGGGCGAAGGCGGCGTGCTGCAGGGCGGCGAGCTGGACCTGGTCGAGCGGCTTCGAGGCGCCGGCTTCCGGTCCGGCGGTCAGCTTCCAGCACAGGCCGAGCGCGGACAATCCGGCGACGGCGACAAGGATCTTCGGCGCAAAACGAAGCGTCGGGCGCCTGGGATCAAACTCCTGCATCGGTCCCCCGTCGTTGACGATGCCGCAAGCGTCAGAATGACACGGCTGGGCTGCCCCCCAGCAATCAGTGGGCCGGTTCTTGCCCGTCTAGCCATCCGAAACGCAAGCAATATTCGGTGCTTCGCGCATTTTGTCACGCACTCGGTCAACCCGGGCGCGCAAGGGGCTCTCAGAGCAGCGTCAGGACGGTCTCGGCGGGGCGGCAGATCGCGGCGCCCTTCGGCGAGTCGACGATGGGGCGCTCGACCATGATCGGATGCTGGATCATGGCCTCCAGGATGGCGTCGTCGGAGGCGTCCGCCGCGGTCAGGCCCAGCGCCTCCGCCGGCGTCCCCCGCACCCGTAGGATGTCGCGCGGACCCTTCCCCATCTTGGCCAGCAGGGCGGTCAGCTGCGGCCGGGTCCAGCCGGCCTTCAGATATTCGACGACGGTCGGCTCGATCCCCTTCTCGCGGATCAGGGCCAGGGTGTTGCGCGAGGTCCCGCAGGCGGGGTTGTGATAGATCGTGACGCTGCTCATGACGGCTTAGTGCAGGGGATGATCCGTCGTGACAACCCTCGCGGTGGGCCTCACCAGGCGACCGTCGCGGCGCCGATCGCCACGGCGGAATCCGACTGTTCGAACGGCATGGCCGTCGCGGGGCGAGGCGGCAGCGGCTCGGCGCCGGCCGGCCAGCCGTCGGTGATCGCCGCGTGGCGGATCTCCAGCTTGCCGGGGCCGGCGGGGCGGAAGGACAGCGTCAGGCCGTCGGGCGCCGACACCCAGCGTATGCGCGTCCAGCGGCCCGGCGTTCCCAGCATCACCGTGTCATGGTCCTGAACGCGGGGCTGCGTCGCCTTCACGTCCGCCTTCACGTCCAGGATCAGGACCCGTGCGCCGGCGGGCGGGCGGACCGTGACGCGCACCGAGCCGTCGGCCTGGCGTCCGCCCTCGACGGTCGCCGAAGGCAGCGGGACGGCCCGGGTCGGCGCGGCGGCGGCGGCGCGGCGGACCAGGGGCGGGAAGGCTTTCTCGGTCACGCCGGCGCCCAGGGCCTTGAGCGTCCAGGCGGCCGGCGGCGCGTCCTGGGTCACGCGCCAGGCCTGGCCGGTCGCGCTGTCGGAGACATGGAAGACGGTGGCGGTCTGGGGGTGACGTTCGGTCCAGTGCCCGCCGAACCTCAACGTCGCGACCAGCACCGCGGCGACGGCGAACATCAGCAGGGGCAGGGACAGGCCGCGGCGATCCGGATCGGCCGCCAGCGGCCAGACCGTCAGGGCGGCCAGCCAGGGGAACAGGATCAGGATGTCCGGCAGATCCAGCCCCTGGGCCACGCCGTCGAAATAGACCGCCAGCCAGCCGCCGGCCGCGACGGCGATCAGGATCAGCGCCACCGTCGCCGCCGCGCCCCTGCGGGCCCCCAGGCGGGTCGCGGCGGCGGCGAGGGCGCCGGCGGCCAGCGGCCAGGCGACCAGGACCGCCACCGTCGGCAGCGCAATCTGCAGGCCTATGGCGACGACCGCGGCGACGCCCAGCGCGCCCAGCCAGGCGCCGGGCAGCGCGGCGGACCGGCCCAAGCTCGCGAACGCCAGCACGCCCGCCGCGACGCCCAGTCCGAGACCGATCGGATCCCAGCCGCCGATGGAGCACAGGGCTCCGGCGGCGACGAAGGCGAGGGCCAGGCGGAGGCGGCCGCCGCCGCGGGCCAGCAGGACCGGAACCAGCAGCAGCGCCCCGACCGCGATCAGCGCCAGGACGGTCTCCCACAGCGTCCACTGGGCCAGCAGCGGTCTGAAGGCGACGTAGCCCTCGTCGACTCCGACCAGCTGGCGGACCAGCCGCAGCAGCGCCGCCCCGCCGGTCAACAGGGTCAGGCTGGCCCCGGCGCCGCGCAGGGCGTCGGGCAGGGCCAGCTCGCCGGCCTTGCGGGCGCGGGCGGCGGCCCAGGCGATCAGCCCCAGCGTCGCCGCCAGCAGGATCCAGCCGCCCCAGGCCGGATAGGCCAGGATCACGTCGCCGAACGCCTGGCTGTAGACCTTGTCGGGCGCCTTGCCGGGCAGGCGGTCGGCGTAGCCCAGAGTGCGTGTCGCGGCCAGGGTCTGGTCGCCGATGTGCTGCACCGAGCCGCGGTCCAGGTTGGCCACCGTGGCGGTGGGCGAATGGTAGTCGAACTGACGGCCGATGAAGGCGAAGTTCAGTCCTCCGATCCCGGCTTCCTTGGAGATGGTGAAATCGGTGTCGTTGGGCATGTTCTCGTACAGGAACACGGCCAGGGAGTTGCTGACGGGGCGGGTGGCGCTGCTCGCGAAGGCGGAGATGATCTCGCCGTTGTCCGGGCCCGTCTGGAACATGGCCGCCCGGCCGCCGTTGCCCCGGGCTTCGAGGTTGATGACCATCCCGACCCGCTTGCGCAGCGGATGCTCGGCGAAGAAGGCCTTGGCGCCGAGCAGGCCGGCCTCTTCGCCGTCGGTGATCAGCACGATGACGTCCCGCGCCGGCGGCCCCTGGGTGCGCAGGGCGCGGATGGTCTCGAGGATCGCCGCGACGCCGGTGGCGTCGTCGGCGGCGCCGGGCGAGCCGGGCACGCTGTCGTAGTGGGCCATCAGGGCGATGGCCGGCGCGTTCCGGTCGCGGCCGGGCAGCACCCCGACGATGTTCTCGACCGTTCCGCCCAGGGCGTAGTCGTCGCCGCCCCAGGGCTCGGAGAGGATGGAAGAGGCGGCGTGGACGGTCGGGCTCAGCCCCAGGGCCGTCATCCGGCCGATCAGGTAGTCGCGGACGCGGCGATTTTCAGCCGAGCCGGTCGGATGCGGCGCTCTGGCGATCTGGGCGACGTCGACCAGAGCACGATCGGCCGAGAACACATCGGCCGGCGCCGAAATAGGCAGGGCGGGCGGGGTCCTGGACTCCTGCCAGGCCAGCAGGAGAGCGCCCGCCAGCGCCACGACCAGCGCGATCACACGCCCCATCCCTCGTCCCTCCCCGGATCAGGAGCGCAGGGAGCCACGTCTGGCGTACCGGCGCAACGGAACCTTGGGCCGACCACACAGTTCTGTGTGTCGGGCTCGTCACGAGCCGATGCTAGCGTCATCCGCACGCGGGGGATGCAAAGGGGAAATAGAGATGAGGATCAGTCTCCTAACCGCCCTGGTCGCCGCGGGCGCCAGTCTGCTGTTCGCAGGCGCCGCCTCCGCGCAGGGCACGTCTATACCTTCCGGCAGCTATCGGAGTTCTTGCGCCGACATTCGCGCCCAGTTCGTCAGCGGGACCCGTCTCCTGACCGCCCGCTGTCAGACCGCCAGCGGCGGTTGGAGAAACACCAGTCTCCGCTACGACAGTTGTCGCGGCGACATCGCCAACAACAACGGCAACCTGACCTGCAGCCAGGGCGGCGGCGGAGGCGGCGGCTGGGATCGCCCGCCGTCGGGCAGCTATCAGCAGTCCTGCCGCAACACGACGATGCGCGGCTCGACCCTCAGCGCCCAGTGCCAGGACGCCCGCGGCGGCTGGCAGTACTCGTCGATCAACGTCGACAGCTGCCGTGGCCGCGACATCTCCAACGAGAACGGTCGTCTGAGCTGCTCCGGCGGCGGTGGCGGCGGCGGTCGTCCGCCGTCGGGCAGCTACCAGCAGTCCTGCCGCGACGCCTACATGAACGGCTCGACCCTGAGCGCCCGTTGCCAGGACGGCCGGGGCCGTTGGCAGACCTCGTCGATCAACGTCAACGAATGCCGCGGCCGCGACATCGCCAACGACAACGGCCGTCTGAGCTGCTCGCGCGGCGGCGGCGGCGGTCGTCCGCCTTCGGGCAGCTATGAGCAGTCGTGCCGCGACGCCTACATGGACGGCTCGACCCTGAGCGCCCGTTGCCAGGACGGCCGCGGCCGTTGGCAGAGCTCGTCGATCAACGTCAACGACTGCCGCGGTCGCGACATCGCCAACGACAACGGCCGCCTCACCTGCTCGCGCGGCGGCGGTGAAGAGCCGGTTCCGAACGGCAGCTACATTCAGACCTGCCGCGACGCCTCCGTGCGGAACGGCATTCTGTCGGCCGCCTGCCGCGACCCCAGCGGGCGCTATCAGAACAGCTCGATCAGCGTCGCCGGCTGCCGTAACCGCGACATCGCCAACGTCAACGGCCGTCTGTCCTGCACGGGCGGCGGCGGTGGCGGCGGCGGCCAGGTTCCGAACGGCAGCTACCACCAGACCTGCAGCAACGCCTACATGGAGGGCACGGTCCTGCGGGCGCAGTGCCGCCTGACGTTCGGCGGCAAGACCAAGAGCACCGCGATCGATACGCGCATCTGCCAAGGGCGCGACATCTACAACCTCAACGGCGAACTGATGTGTGACGGCAGGGCGGGCGGCCGATAGAGCCGCCGACCTCGCGCCCTGAACGGAAAACGCCCGCCGGTTTCCCGGCGGGCGTTTTTTCTTGCCGGACGCCGGAGGAGGGCTCCGGCTTCGGCGCTCTTCGTCAGGCGGCGACCACGCCGCTGGCGTCCTGCGGGTCGCGCAGCACGTAGCCGCGGCCCCAGACGGTCTCGATGTAGTGGTTGCCGCCCGAGGCGGTGGCCAGCTTCTTGCGCAGCTTGCAGATGAAGACGTCGATGATCTTCAGCTCGGGCTCGTCCATGCCGCCGTACAGGTGGTTGAGGAACATTTCCTTGGTCAGGGTCGTGCCCTTCCGGAGCGAGAGGAGTTCCAGCATCTGGTACTCCTTGCCGGTCAGGTGGACCCGCATGCCGTTCACCTCGACGGTCTTGGCGTCCAGGTTCACGCCGATCTCGCCGGTCTGGATGATCGCCTGGGCGTGGCCCTTGGAGCGGCGAACCACGGCGTGGATGCGGGCGACCATCTCGTCCTTGTGGAACGGCTTGGTCATGTAGTCGTCGGCGCCGCCGCCCAGGGTCTTCACCTTGGTGTCGATCTCGGCCGAGCCGGACAGGATCATGATCGGGGTGTTGACCTTGCCGTTGCGCAGGGTGCGCAGCACGTCCATGCCGCTCATGTCGGGCAGGTTCAGGTCGAGCAGGATCAGGTCGTAGTCGTAGATCTTGCCGAGGTCGACGCCCTCTTCACCGAGGTCGGTGGTGTAGACGTTGAACCCTTCGGATTTCAGCATCAGCTCGATGGTCTGAGCGGTGGCGCTGTCATCCTCGATCAGCAGTACGCGCATCGATCCCTCCCCGCGGCCCTCCCGCGGTAACGATTTTGGACGAGGCGGAATCCGCCTCCGGAGCTCATCGGCCACACAGTGCCGATGGGCTGCTTTAAGACTGGTTAATGGTGAACGGCCCGTTGGAAAGAATCGTTAAGCCGATTTGCGAATCGGGGGCAAGCCGCGTCTGCGTCGCGCCGACTCGGACGCGGCCTGACTCTTTCGTGATCCGAGAATCCCCAGTGAATCCCGTGGGATTCGGGCGCCTTTGAAAACATTGACGGAATGAGTCGCGGGGGACTCCGGCGTCGCCTGAAATTCCGTTCGGGGGCGCGACGAAATTTCGCGTGGATAACCTTTCTTGAAGGATCGTTACCCGTTTCGGGTTGCATTCCGGTGTTCGCCGAGTGGCGGCCGTCTTAACGACTGCGGCCGCTTTCAGGCGGTCTTCAGGGAGGGCGCGGGCGTGATCCGCGCCCACAGCCGGTAGACATCGTAGAGCGCGCCGGCCAGGAACAGCGCTCCGATGGCCGGGAAGATCGGCAGCGCCACCGCGTTGGCGGCCGGCAGGACGAAGACGGTCGGCGCGCCCGGCGCGCCGTGCGCCAGGAAGGCGGCGCCAAGCGTCGTGTTGAGCGCCAGTCCCGCCCATTGGGCCCAGCCGTGATACCCGCGTCGCAACCCGGTCACGGCGTAGTAGGCGGCCGAGGCGATCAGCAGCGCCAGCGTCACCCAGCGCAGCGGGCTGTCGGTGAAGGCCTCGGTCAGGGCCACAACCCGGCCGGGGAAGGCTCCGAAGAAAGCGGTTTCGACGAACCGCTCCGGCGCCGCGTACATGAAGACCGGGAAGATCAGCGTCATCGCGGCCGCGAACAGGCCGGACGCCGGCGACATGTATTCGGCTCCGCGGTTGGGGGTCCAGCCCAGCTTTCCCGGGTTGCGGCGTCGCCACCACCCGGCGAGGCCGAAGAACAGGGTCAGGATGCCGATCCACTGCAGGAACAGGCCGCCGTGGTCGAGTTCGCCCTTCCTGTCGAGGATCGACAGCACGCCGAGCCCGACCGCGCCGGCCAGGGTCCAGATGACGAAGTGGTGGGTGTCGGCCGGATCGATGATCGCCGGCCGTTCATGGTACCGCCGCGCCGCCTCGGCGGGGCGGCCGAAGCCGGTCAGCAGCTCCAGCGCCATGGCCTTGTCGGGCGTGCGGCCCGCCGCCTCGGCCCTGGCCGCCAGCTCGTCCCCGAGCAGCTCGCGCAACTCGAACGCCACGTCGTTGCGCATCTTGCGCGGCAGGCAGGCCGCGGTGTCGCGCACATAGGACTCGATCACTTCGTTGGCGTTCATCGCGCCGTCCCTTCGCTCAGAAATCCGTCCATCACCCGCACCTGGTCGCGCCATGCGGCGGTCAGCGCCGTCAGAGCCCGTTCACCCTCGGGGCTGAGCTGGTAGTAGCGGCGCGGCGGCGCATGCTCGGTGTTCCAGTGGCTGGCCAGCAGCCCCTGACTCTCGAGCCGGCGGAGCAGGGGATAGAGCGTCCCTTCCTCGACCGGCATGCCGCCCTCGGCCAGCGCCTGTTTCAGCGAGTAGCCGTACTGCGGCGCATGCAACCGCGAGAGCACGGCCAGCACCAGCACGCCCCGCCGCAGCTCCGTCAGTCCGATATCGTTCCGCTCTACCATGTCGCGCCCATTGCTGTGTGGCGCATAGTGTATGTGACTAGGTACTGTGTCAAGCATAGTATGGGCGGCCCGGCGACGCAGGTAGGCTTCGGGCCGGAAAGCGGCGGGGGCTCGCGATGAACCTGGGACCTTTGTTCGTGGCGTCAGGCTTGGCGGCGGCGCTCGCCGCGGCGTCGACGGCTTCGGCTCAGGCGGAACTGATGCCGGTCGAGGTCCGGAAGAGCGGCGAGGGTGGGCAGATGCTCATCGTGGAGCGGGCGATCGAAGCCGGCTTCGTCCGGTCGCCGGACTTCCGGCTCGCCCGGCCGCCTCAGAAGCCGATGATGACGGTGTGGCTGGCGGCGCCGGTCCGGTCGGCGCCCGGCCAGCGGATCGAAACGCGGGTGGCGTTCGGCGCCGGAGGGGAGGTCTTCGGGCAGGCGTCCATCTCGTGTCCCGCCAATCGAGTGAAGGTCTGCGGCGACATGACCGCGACGCTGGCGCTCGATCACCGTCAGGCGGCCGAGCGCCGCTCGCGCTAGGCGACGCAGATGCCGGGCGCGGCCACCCGTTGGAACAGGTGGGGCGAGGCGACGGCGGAGGCCGGATACTCGGCGATCCGGGCCTGGAACGCCGGCTGCCCGAAGGCCGTCCGGAAGGCCTCGGTGCTCTCCCAGATCGCATAGTTGAGGTAGGTCGGGCTGTCCCCCAAGGCGCGATGGAGCTGGGTGGAGATGAAGCCCGGCTGAGCTTTCATGAAGGCGGCGTCGCCCTGCCAAGCCTCCAGGAAGGCGGCCTCGTCGGCCTTGTCGAGCGTGAGGACGTTGACCAGCACGACCGGCGAGGCCTCGACGGCCAGCTGGCGCTGAATGGGAAACGACGGGTCGAGGGGGCGAAGCTCGGGCATGACCTCACTCCAGATTGGTGTTAGGCATCGCTTATGACATCGTGATGTCCATCTACGCATGATGTCACCATGATGTCAATTGCAATGGCTGGTGACGTTTTGCCCCCCGAGCGAACCCCTGTTTCCGAAGCCTTGACCCCTTTGATCCTCGATCTTCTCAGGCTGAACAGTCTCCTGCTCGGCGCGGGGGACAGGCTGGTCGGGCATCTGGGGCTGACCAGCGCCCGCTGGCAGGTGCTGGGCGCCGTCACCGCGGCCGAGCGTCCGCAACCCGTCGCCTGGCTGGCGCGTGATCTCGGCGCGCATCGGCAGAACGTGCAGCGCCTGGTCAACGACCTGGAGCGGGAAGGGTTGGTCGCCTTCGAGGCCAACCCCCATCATCGCCGCGCCCAGCTGGTGGTGCTGACCGACAAGGGCCGGCGCGCCTACGATGACGCCATGCGGTTGCAGGCGCCGTGGATGAACGGTCTGTCGGAGGGGCTGACCTTGGAGGACGTGGTGGCCGTCTCCCGCGTGACGGCGCTGTTGCGCGAACGGCTGGAGGTCGGTTGAGGGGTGATTGTCCTCTCGGCGCCGCTCCTCTAACCTCCTGACGAACGGCGGTCTCCGGGCCGCCGAGGCTTCGCATCAGCATGGAGAGCGACCTTGTTCCCTGTTCGCCGGAACCGGCTTTCAACGGCCCGCGCCGCCGCCGCGGTGCTGGCCCTGGCGGCGCTGGTCGCCGCATCCGGCCCAGCGTCGGCCGCGGCGCCGGGCGCCGTGAAGCGGGCCTGTCTGATCGAGGGGCGGATGATGGGCGAGACCATCAAGGACTGTTCCGAAGCTGCGATGCCCGGCTCGGCGGAGGACTACGCCGGCCAGTGCCGCGAGAACGTCGCCGCCTTCACCCAGATGGGCGGTTCAGCGACGGCCACCGTCCTGCCGGCCTGTCCGGCCAAGGCCCAGGCGGCCTGCGTCGGGATCATGGGACAGCCGGCCTCGGCCTACTACTACGCCCGCGACGCCGCCTCCCTGGCGGCCGCGCAGAAGGGCTGTGTCGCACAGCGCGGCAAATGGGTCGCCAACCCGTGAGCGGAACGGCGGACGGCTTCAGGCCGCCCGCACCGCCGTTTCGATGAAGCCGCCGCCGAGGACGCGGGTCGGATCCTCCGGGGCGTAGAGCACGCAGGCCTGGCCCGGGGCGACGCTTTCTTCCGGCGTGTCCAGGGCCACGGCGACCTGGCCGTCGATGAGGGTCAGGCGGCCGGGGACCGGCTCGCGGGTCGAGCGCACGCGCGCCAGCACCGCGCGGCCGGCGCCGGCCGCGTCGGCGATGGTGGCTTCGCCGCCCAGCCAGTTGTCTTCCTTCAGCGTCAGGGCGCGGGTCAGCAGCGCCTCGCGCGGACCGACGATCACCTGGCGCCGGTCGGCGTCGATCCTGGTGACGAACAGCGGCTCGCCCGTGCCGCCGCCGACGTTCAGGCCGCGGCGCTGGCCGATGGTGTAGCGGGTGACGCCTTCGTGGCGGCCCAGCGTGCGGCCGTCCATGTGCACGATGTCGCCCGCTTCCGCGCCCTGGGGCCGTAGGCGGTCGATGATCGTGTGGTACTTGCCTTCCGGCACGAAGCAGATGTCCTGACTGTCGGGCTTGTCGGCCACCGACAGGTCGAGCTCCGCCGCCATCCCGCGCACCGCCGGCTTGGGCAGCGAGCCCAGCGGGAAGCGCAGGAAGTCGAGCTGCTCGCGCGTGGTCGCGAACAGGAAGTAGCTCTGGTCGCGGTTGGCGTCGGCGGCGCGGTGCAGCTGCGGGCCGTTCGGGCCGTCCTCGCGGCGGACGTAGTGGCCGGTCGCCATCGCCTCGGCGCCCAGGTCGCGGGCCACGTCCAGCAGGTCGCGGAACTTGACGGTCTGATTGCAGCGCACGCAGGGGATCGGCGTCTCGCCGCGCAGATAGGCGTCGGCGAAGTCCTCGATGACCTGCTGCTTGAAGCGGCTTTCGTAGTCGAGGACGTAATGCGGGATGCCGATGGCCTCCGCCGCCTGGCGGGCGTCGAGAATGTCCTGGCCGGCGCAGCAGGCGCCCTTCTTCTGGATCGCCGCGCCATGGTCGTAGAGCTGCAGCGTCACGCCCACCACGTCGTAGCCGGCCTTGGCCAGCAGGGCGGCGGTGACGGTGGAGTCGACGCCGCCGGACATGGCCGCGACGACGCGGGTCCCCGTCGGCAGTCCGACGGCCGCGCGCACGACATCGTCGGCGATGTCTGCGATGGGCAGATGGGCGTTCATGCGCGCTATTTAGAGTGTGCGGGGTGAAATTGCGACCCGCCGCCCTGTCGCGCCCTACTTCAGCAGGCCCAGCAGCGAGCTCTGGCTCAGGCTGTTGAACACCTGGGCCGAGGCCTGGACCGCGACCTGGGCCTTCTCGAGCTCGCTGATCGCCTTGGGCATGTCGGCGTCGGTGATGCCGCCGACCAGCCCGTCGAGCATCAGCTTGCGCGCCTCCTGGCTCTCGATGGTCTTGTCGACCCGGTTCTGCAGCAGGCCGTTGGCCGCCGCGGCGTTGGTCAGGCTGGTGCGGGCGCCGTCGAAGTCGTCGAGCATGCCCTGCAGGAAGTTGGCCTGGGCGGTGGTCAGCTGGCCAGTGAACGGTCCGTTGGCCTCGACATAGGCCTGGACATCGCGGAAGGCGGTGAACAGGCCGGTCCCCAGCTCGTCGGCCAGGAAGCCGGTCTGGATGGTCGAGGTCTCGTCGAGGCGGCTGACCGTCTTCAGGCCGTCGTTCTTGAACACGTTGGCGACCGGACCGGCGGTCAGGTCCGACAGTTTCTGAGCGGTGACCGGCGTGGTTTCCGACTGTCCGCCAGCGAACAGGTAGCGTCCGCCGAACTTGGCGTTCAGGGACTCGCTGGCCGAGGCGAACAGGCTGGAGAGCTGGTTCATCAGGGCCTCGCCGCGGTTGTTGGCGAGGGCGTCCATGATCGCCTGCTTGGCGTCGCCGGCGGCGTCGGCGACCTGGGTCAGGGCCAGGTTCTGGGAGTCCAGCTTGGAGGCCAGGGTCTCGGACTGGTCGAGGAAGCCCTGCACCCGGGTCTGGATGGTGCGGGTGGCCAGCAGGGTCTCGGCGCTGTTGGCGTAGCCCTTGAGACTGTTGGCGACCTTCTGGCTGGAGACCTGCTCGTTGGCCTGCTGGGCCTTGAGCTGGGCCTTCATCAGATTGTCCAGGACGCTGGAATAGCTGAAGCTGGTGGCGACGCGGTTCATGGCGGTCAGTTCCCGGTCATGGCCAGCAGCACGTCGTACATGTCCTTGCTCGCCTGGACGAGGCGGGCGGACGCGGCGAAGGCCTGCTGGTAGGTGGTCATGCTGATCAGTTCCTGGTCGAGGTTGACGGCCTCGGCCGAGGTGCGACGGGCGTTGGCCTCGGTGGCGACGGACTTGGCGATCTCTTCGCGCGAGGCGGCCGCGTCGGACTTGCGGCCGATCGAGCCGGCGAACTCGCTGGCGTAGCGCGAGACGGTCATCGAGGCCGCCGCGGTTCCGCCCACGGCGTCGAACTTGGCCATGGTCTCGCCGGCCTTCGACAGCAGGATCGCGCCGCGGCCGTCGCCGACCGCCAGCGCCGGCTTGCCCGCCGCCGCCTGGGCCAGGTCGAGCTTGGCGAGGCCCAGGCTGGCCGGGTTGGCGGCGATGTCGGTCCGCACTTCCAGGGTATTGACGCGGCCGGAACGCTGCGCGGCGCCGATGCCGAACAGCTGGGACATCGACGGGCCGCCCGGCCCGCCGCGCACGGTGTTGTCCTGCACCACCGAGATCGAGGCGCCGTTGCCGCCGCTGGCCTTGAAGCTCAGCGCGCCGTCGGCGTCGAGGCTGTATTGCCCGTACAGGCCGACGCCGCCCGTAGGCGAGTTCAGGGCGTCGAGCAGGTCCTGCATGGTGCCGCCCGCCGGCACGGCGACGCTGACGTCGCGGATCCGCGAGCCGGTCCCGTCGGCGATGCGCAGGCTGATCGTCTGGCCCGCGGTGAAGCCGTGCGAGTCGGTGGGCTTCAGCCCGGTCTCGTAGTTGGTGAAGCCCTTCGAGGTGACCAGGTCGTTGAGGCCGAAGAAGTGCGAGAAGCCTTTGCCGGCTTTCTGCGACGGGGTCGTCGCGTCGTCGCTGATCGCCACGCCGCGGCCGGCCGCGCCGGTCAGGCTCAGGGCGCCGTTGGTGAAGGACGCGGTCGCCTGGCCGCCCAGAGCGGTGTTCAGCGTGCCCAGGAAGCTGGCCGGTGTGAACGGCGTGGAGCCGGGGACGCCGCCGACGGACATCGTGCCGGCGTCGAAGTCGATCTCGACCTGGCGGGTGACCATGCCGTTGGCGTCGAGGACCGCGACGGTGGTCTTGCCGGTGAAGCCGCCGACCGCAGTCGGCAGATCGAGGCCGGTGTTGCGGCCCGTGAGTTTGTTGGGCGCCGGCACCGGCGAGGAGGCGTTGTGCGCGCGGTTCAGCTCGTCGACCGCGCGGGTGACGAATTCCGACAGCTGCTCGCTGATCGCCGGCAGTTCCTTGTCGCGCAGATCCATCAGGCCGCGGATCTCGCCGCCGGTGATCTTGCCCATGATCGTCTGGGCCTGGCTGGAGCCGGGCAGGGTGACCGCGATCTCGCCCGAGACGCCTTCCTTGCGCACGTAGGAGAGCTTGGCGGCGCCCCCGGCCCCGGCCAGGGCGGCGCCGTCGGACGCGCGGATGACGACGCCGCCGTTGCCCCGCTGGCTGACGTTGACGTCCATCAGGCCGGACAGCTCGTCGATGAGCTGGCTCTGGATGTTCTCGGATCCGGTTGCGTCTCCGCCCTGGATCTTGGCGCGGCTGATGTCGCCGTTCAGGCCCTCGATCTGTCCGAGCAGCTGGTTGACGCGTTCGATGTTGGCGCTGATCCGGCTGTCGGCCTCGGTCTGCAGGTCCTTCAGCGAAGCGCCGATACGCTTGGCCTCGCTGAGGAAGTCGCTGACGCCGTCGATCGCCTGGTCGCGCCGGATCGCGGACGACGGGTCGTTTGCGGCCGCGGAGAAGGCCGTATAGATGTCGTCCAGCCGGCTGAAGAACGAGCTCTTGCCGCTGGGGTCGCCGAACAGCGCCTGGACCCGGTCCATGTTCTGCGAAACGACGTTGGCCTCGGCCGAACTGGCGCGAGCCGTCAGGGCCGCGCGCTGCAGGAACTGGTCGGCCGCGCGCCGGATCTGGGCGATGTCGACCCCGACGCCCATGCCCGCCGAGACGAGCGGCCGCTGGTCCACCAGCTTGCGGACGTAGCCCGGAGTGTTGACGTTGGCGATGTTGTCCGAGACCGCCCGCAGGCCGGTCTGGGCGGCGTTCAGGCCGCTGTTCGCCGCCGACATGATCGCGCTGAGGCTCATGCGCCTTGTCCTCCGCACCCGGCAAAGCCTGGCGCCCGTTCCGGTCGAATTTGCCGGGCAAGCGCGACCGCGCTCGCGTAGGGGTCTGCTAAGCTGTTGAAATTCATAGCCTATGGTTCCGCGGGCCGGGTGACCCGTCCGACCACAGCGCAAGAGCGGCGCCAGAAGGTTCAGGGCGGCAGTTGTCGCCCTCGAGGCGCGTCCGCGCCCGGCAAAAAGAGCCTCGGCGCGTCGGCGGGGTGCGGTCGTTGACGTCGGCATTATGTGAGTAAAAACAGGGTCTTGATCAATTGTAACGCGGTTGGCCCGAGGGTTGCTTTGGATGGGTCGAATGATCCGGGCGCAGCAGGCGCCGCCAAGTTCTCCCATCCGCTTCAGGGGCGTTCCCGCCTGCTATGACCGCGTTCGCGTCGACCCTTCTTGCCGCCCTGCCGGGCGTCGCCCAGCCCGGGAAGACCGGGACGGACGGCGCGGAGGGCGGCATGGGCGGCCTGTTCGATGCTCTTCTGGCGAACCTGAGCGCCGGCCTGGCGACGACGTCCGACGGCGCCAAGCCCGACGGCGCAGGGGCGGAGGGCGAAGGCGCCGGGACGGATCAGCAGGCGGCGGCCTCGGCCGGCGTTCTGGAGCAGGCCCTGGCCGCGGCCATGGTTCTTCCGCTCGTCCAGGCGACGATCCAACCCTCGGCGCCGGCCGGGGGCGGCTCGGATACGGCGCCGGTCGTCGCGCCCGCGAACTCGCCGACGCCGATCCAGGCGCCGATCCCCGAGATTCAGCTTCCGGAGGCGTCAACGCCTCGGGAAGCTGCGATAGGCGCGTCCGCCGCCGTGAACGCCGCCGCTCTGGCGACCGAGGTCGAGACCCCTGCAGCGTCGAAGCCGGGGTCGTCGGCCGATCCCGTTGCGGCGCAGCCGCCGATCGAGTCCGCGCCCGAGTCCGGGCCTGTCGAGACCAAGGCCGCCGCCGCCAAGCCGTCGTCGCCCGAGGCCGCGCCGTCGACCCCGACGGTCGCGCCTGTCGCCGCGCCGACGGTTCAGGCTCAGGCCGCCGCCGTCGTGCAGGCGACCGCCGAACCCGCCTCGGCGACGACGAAAGCCGCCGACGCCTCGCGGGAAGCGCCCGCCCCGGCAGGTGATGAAGCGCCTACGCCGACTCGCGGCGCCGTCGTTGCGGAGGCTCGTCCCCCGGCTTCGCAAGCTGGAAGTCCGGCCCAGGTCGCCGCCGTGACGACGGCCGCGTCCGCTGCGGCGCAGGCGTCTGTCGCCAAGAGCGCGCCGGAAGCGACCTCCGCCGCCGTCATCTCGGCGGCGGCCGCCGCCGTCGAGGCGGAAGCCGAAGGCCCGGTCCAGGCCGACGCCGTTCGGGTCGCGACGACCTCCGCCGCCGCCCAGGCGACCGTTCCAGCTGCGACGGTGGTCGCGGCCGAGGCCCGCCCCACGCCGCGCGGGACTACGGCGAAGGGCGAGCGCGTCACGGGGGGCGTGTCGCCGAAACCGAACGGCGCGGCGCCGCGCGCCGACGCCGCGCCGGCAGGCTTCGCGGCGACCCAGGCCGCCGATGCGACGGACGAGGCCGCGGTCGACGCCGTCGCCGGTCCGGCCCTGGCCGAAGCCTCGCCCGACGCTCCGCCGCCGGCCGCCGCCGACCAGCCGCCGCCGCCCGCGCCCGCCGCCGATGTCCGCGCCGGAGGGCAGGCCGCGGGCGCGCACGCCGCGGCGACGACCCAGCCCGGCGCCCACGCCTCCGCCGAGACGGTGGCCAAGCTTTCGGCGGACATCGCCCGCAAGCTCGACGCCAAGTCCTCGAAGTTCGAGCTGCAGCTCGACCCGCTCGGCTTGGGCAAGGTCGACGTCAGCGTCGAGATCGCCGCCGACGGCCGGCTGACCGCCGCGCTGACCTTCGAGTCGAACCAGGCAGCCGCCGAGCTGCGCGGCCGGTCGGGCGAGCTGCGGGCGGCGCTCGAGCGCGCCGGCTTCGACGTCTCCGACAACAGTCTGAGCTTCGACTTCTCCGGGCAGGGCCAGGGCTTCGGCGGTCGCGAGACCGGCGAGCAGCCGCAGCGCGCCTTCTCCGCCCGAGCATTTCAGACCGCCCAGGCCGGCCTCGACGAGGCCGACGCCCTGGCGGCCGTCGCTTCCACCCGTTCGCGCGCCGCCGCCGGCGGCGTCGATATCCGTATCTGAGGGACAGGCCATGGCAGAGGTTTCAGGATCCGGCTCCGTCATCGACAAGATCACCGGCTCGCGCAGCCGGATGGCGAACAACACCCAGACGTTCCTCAAGCTGCTGACGACGCAGCTGAAGAACCAGGATCCGTTGTCGCCGATGGATTCGACCCAGTTCACCGCTCAGATCACCCAGATGACGGGCGTCGAGCAGCAGCTGATCACCAATGATCTGCTGTCGATGCTGGTCGGCATGAACGACGGCGGACTGGCCGGGACGGTCGACCTGATCGGCAAGACGGTCACCGTCGCCACCGACAAGGCCCCGCTCGCGGACGGCAAGGCCAAGTGGACCTACGACCTCGACCGCAACGCCGCCAAGGTGAAGTACGAGGTCCTGAACTCGGCCGGCCAGGTGATCTACACGACCACCAAGCCTTCGGTGAAGGGCGGGACCGGCAACACCTTCGAGTGGGACGGCAAGACCGACAAGGGCGTCCAGCTCGCCAACGGCGATCTCTACACCCTGAGGATCAGCGCCACCGGCTCGGGCGGCGAGAAGATCGGCACGACCACCCACACCACCGGGATCGCGACCTCCGTCGAATCCAAGAACGGCCAGAACATGGTGACCATCGGCAAGATCCAGGTCCCCGTCGGCGACGTCATTTCCGTCAAGCCCACCGCGGCCTGACCGAACAGCATTTCCAAGGAAGGATAACCCTCCATGAGCATCAACAGCGCCATGCTCGCCGGCGTGACCGGCCTGACCGCGAACTCGCAGGCCCTGGCCGCGATCTCGGACAACATCGCGAACGTCAACACGGTCGGCTACAAGCGGACCCAGGCCAACTTCCAGACCCTGGTCACCGGCCGTTCGGCCACCGCCGCCTACTCGGCCGGCGGCGTCGCCGCCCAGACCCGCCGCTTCATCAGCACCCAGGGCCTGCCGACCCAGACCAGCCGCGGCACCGACCTGTCGATCTCGGGCCAGGGCTTCTTCGTCGTCACCGAGAAGTCCGAGGACCTGACCGCGGCGGACGCGCGCTCGTTCACCCGCGCCGGCTCGTTCCAGCTCGACAGCCTCGGCTACCTGCGCAACGACGCCGGCCTGTACCTGCAGGGTTGGCTGACCGACGAGAACGGCGTCATCACCACCGATCCGTCGGACATCACCCGCCTGAAGTCGATCAACGTGTCGTCGGTGGGCGGCGCCGCCGAGCCGACCTCGCGCATCCAGATCAACGCCAACCTGAACTCCGAGACCAAGATCTCGAACGCGGTGAAGATCATCCCGCCCGCGACGGCGATGACCTACAGCCCGACCGGCGCCAACTCGATGGCCAACTACAACCCGGACACCGGCACGGGCACCAAGCCCGACTTCTCGGTCCAGGTTCCGGTGTCGGACTCCAAGGGCGGCAAGCGCACCGTCACCATCGACTTCCTGCGCAGCAACACGCCCAACCAGTGGTACGCCGAAGTGCGCGCCGTGCCGGCCGGCGACGTGGACGTCGGCGCGCCGCTGGCCAACGGCCAGCTGGCCACCGGCGTGGTCGCCTTCACCCAGGACGGCCGCCTGGACCCGAACTTCACCCCCAACGCCGGCGAGAACAAGCTGTTCGCCGACTTCGCCAATCCGGTGATCAACTTCGCCGCTTCGGACGCCGCGGCGCCGGGCGCCGGCGGCATCAAGTGGAACGCGGCGCTCGGCATCGGCGCCCAGCAGATCCGCCTGGAGCTGGGCGGCGCGGGCAGCGCCGGCGGCCTGACCAGCTTCAGCAGCGAGAGCGTGCTGCAGTCGGTCACCACCAACGGCACCGCCTTCGGCAACCTGACCGACGTCGAGATCGACGACCAGGGCTACGTCACCGCGATCTTCGACAACGGCATCACCCGTCGGATCGCCCAGGTGGCCATCGCGACCTTCCCCAACGCCGACGGCCTGATCCCCGTTAACGGCAACGCCTATCGCGTCTCCCGCGAGAGCGGCACGTACAACTTCAAGACCCCGGGGTCGGGCGGCGCCGGCTACGTGGCTCCCTCGACGCTGGAGTCTTCGACGGTCGATCTGTCGACGGAGTTTACCGGCCTGATCACCACGCAACGGGCCTACTCGGCCTCGTCGAAAATCATCACGACGGCGGATCAGATGTTGGAAGAACTTCTGAACATCAAGCGCTAGTCTTGAGATTTATCTGATCTTAATTCAGATGTCTCAAGGTGAAACACAGATGTTAACCTGGGGGATAGGGTGGTTAACCTGTCTAAACCATCACGCTTTACCGCGCGTTATTGTCGGGAGCGCATATTGCTCGCCAACAGTGATGGTGAGAGAGGCGTAGAAGGATGCTTCAGCAGCAGCGCGTCAACAGCAGGGGCGAGAAGTACGTGATCGGTCCGACCGGCGCGCCTCTGACGCTGTCCGATCTGCCGCCGGCCAATACCGAGCGCTGGGTGATCCGGCGTAAGGCAGAGGTCGTGGCGGCGGTTCGCGGCGGTCTTCTGAGCCTCGACGAGGCTTGTGAACGCTACAGCCTGACCAACGAGGAATTCCTCGGCTGGCAGAAGTCGATCGATCGGCACGGCCTGGCCGGCCTGCGGACGACCCGGCTGCAGCAGTACCGCTGATCGGGCGGCGCTTGGGCGCACGCAATCAGGAAACGGCCGCGTCCCGGGACGCGGCCGTTTTTCTTTGTCCGGCGCGGCGGGCGGGAACCCCTTAAGACGCCGTTTACCACGCACCCGGTAATTCCTGCCTAGCTGGGTGCGGGACAATGCGATTCCGTCCCTTCCGCAGTTTGGGGGCAGGCCCGCGTGGAACAGTTCATGAGCGGCGTTCGCGCTTTCGGCATCGGCCGACTCGCAGCGCTGCTGGGCATCGGCGCAGCGCTGATCGCGGGGCTCGTCTTCGCGATGACGACGCTTGGCGCCCAGCCCCAGACGATCCTGTACTCCAACCTGGACCTCAAGGAGGCCTCGCAGGTCACCCAGGCCCTCGATCAGGCCGGCGTGAAGTACAAGGTGACCGGCGACGGTTCGACCATCACCGTTCCGCGCGACCAGGTCGCCTCGGCGCGCCTGCTGGTCGCCGGCAAGGGGCTCGTGACCTCGGGCGCGGTCGGTGGCTACGAGATCTTCGACCAGGGCTCGGCCCTGGGCCAGACCGACTTCGTCCAGCAGCTGAATCGCCAGCGCGCTCTGGAGGGCGAGCTGGCCCGCACGATCAAGGCCTGGGACGGCGTCACCTTCGCGCGCGTCCACCTGAACCTGCCCAAGCGCCAGCTGTTCGAGGAGGAGGCCGAGGCCCCGTCGGCGTCGGTGACCATCGGCGTCGGCGGCCGCAAGCCCGGCGAGGACATGGTTCAGGCGGTCCAGAACCTGGTCGCCGGCGCGGTGCCGAACCTGAAGGCCGACCAGGTCTCGGTCATCGACCAGCACGGCAAGACGCTGTCGGTCGGTGGCTCGGGTTCGCTCGCCAGCAAGGTGGCGGACGACCGCAAGAGCGAGGTGGAGCGTCGTCTGGCCGCCCGCATCAAGGAACTGGTCGAGGGCGTCGTCGGCGCGGGGCGTTCGCGCGTCGAGGTCAGCGCCGACATCGACATGGCTCGCGTCACCGAACAGCAGGAACGCTTCGACCCCGACGGCCAGGTGGTCCGCTCCGAGCAGACCGGCGAGGAGAACTCCGCCGAGAACCAGGCCGACGCCGCCCAGGGCGTGACCGCGGCCGGCAACATCCCCGGCGGCGCGACCCCGGGCGTCGGCGGCCCGCAGAACAGCTCCAACAGCGGCCGCACCGAATCGACCACCAACTACGAGATCAGCAAGACCGTCCGCACCGAGGTCCGTGAACCCGGCGCGGTGAAGAAGCTGTCGGTCTCGGTCGCCGTCGACGGCGTCACCGCCCCGGCCGCCGCCGACGGCAAGCCCGGCGCCTGGACGCCCCGCAGCGCCGAGGAGCTGCAGCGCCTCGACCAGCTGGTGAAGGCCGCCGTGGGCTTCGACGCCGAGCGCGGCGACGTGGTCAGCGTGGTCAATGTGCGCTTCGCCCGCGAGGCCTCCGACGCCGGAACGGCGGCCGAGAGCGGCCTCTTCAGCAGCTTCGACAAGAACGACCTGATGCGGGCGATCGAGCTGGGCGTGCTGGCCGTGGTGGCGCTGCTGATCCTGCTGCTGGGCGTGCGCCCGCTGCTGAAGAGCCTGGGCGGCCCGCAGCGGGGCGGGCTGCCGGCGCTGGCCGGCGCAGCGGGGGGCGGCGGCGTCGCCCATCTGGTCGCGACTGCCGACGGCCATATGGCCCAGCTGGCGATCGACCCGGCCACCGGCGAACCGTTGGCCCTGCCGGGCCCGGACCTCGACCAGCGCATCGACATCGCCCGCATCGAGGGCCAGGTCCGCGCCTCGTCGGTCAAGCGCGTGGCCGACTTCGTCGACAAACACCCGGAGGAGTCGGTTTCGATCCTTCGCTCCTGGCTGCATGAGAGCGCGTGATGGCGAAGTCGAAGGCCATCAGCGAGTCGAACAAGCTCAGCGGCCCGGAGAAGGCCGCCGTGATCCTGCTCGCCCTGGGCGAGGATCACACCGCCATCTGGAACGCCCTGGACGAGGAGGAGATCAAGGAAGTCTCCCAGGCCATGGCCACGCTGGGCACGGTGTCGGCCAGCGTCGTCGAGGAGCTGCTCGTCGAGTTCGTGTCGGGCATGTCGTCCAGCGGCGCGATCATGGGCAGCTTCGAGCAGACCCAGCGCCTGCTGGGCAGCTTCCTGCCCTCCGAGAAGGTCGACGCCCTCATGGAGGAGATCCGCGGCCCCGCGGGCCGCACCATGTGGGACAAGCTGGGCAACGTGAACGAGGCGGTGCTCGCCAACTACCTGAAGAACGAGTACCCGCAGACCGTCGCGGTGGTGCTGAGCAAGATCAAGGGCGAGCACGCCGCCAGGGTTCTGGCCGCGCTGCCGGAGGATTTCGCCCTCGAGTGCGTCCAGCGGATGCTGCGCATGGAGCCGGTCCAGCGCGAGATCCTCGACAAGATCGAACAGACCCTCCGCACCGAGTTCATGTCGAACCTGGCGCGCACCTCCAAGCGCGACAGCCACGAGATGATGGCTGAGATCTTCAACAACTTCGACCGCCAGACCGAGGCGCGCTTCATCGCCGCCCTGGAAGAGCGCAACCGCGAGAGCGCCGAGCGCATCCGGGCGCTGATGTTCGTGTTCGAGGACCTCAACAAGCTCGATCCGGGCGGCGTCCAGACGCTGCTCCGCGCGGTGGAGAAGGACCAGCTGGCCCTGGCGCTGAAGGGCGCCTCGGACAACCTCCGCGAAATGTTCTTCTCCAACATGTCCGAGCGGGCGTCGAAGATCATGCGCGAGGATATGGAGAGCATGGGCCCCGTGCGCCTGCGCGACGTCGACCAGGCCCAGATGTCCATGGTCCAGGCCGCCAAGGACCTGGCCGCCAAGGGCGAGATCATGCTGGCCGGCTCCGGCGGCGAAGATGAGCTGATCTACTGATGACCGGTTCGACCCCCAGACCCTTCGCCTTCGACACCGTCTTCGACGACGCGGGCTCGATCGCCTATCAGCCGCCGGCGCGGAAGCGCCACTATACGGCCGAGGAGGTCGAGCAGGCCCGAGCCGCCGGCTATGCGGAGGGGGAACAGTCGGCCCTGGCCCAGGCCGAAGCCGCCGTGGCCGACGCCCTCGCCGACCTGGCCCGCGCCGCCCGCCTGGGCCTGAGCGCGGTGCAGGGCGTGGCCCACGAGCATCGCGTCGGCGCCGCCGAGCTGGCTCTGGTCGCGGCCCGCCGCATCGCCGACGCCGCCCTGGCGCGCTTCCCCGAGGCGCCGGTCGCCGCCGCCCTGGAGTCCCTGGCGCGCGAGATCGAGGCGCAGCCGCGCCTGATCGTCCGCGTCGCCCCCGAATTGCAGGAGCGGGTCCAGGCCACGCTCGACCACGCCGCCGAGGCCATCGGCTTCCAGGGTCAGATCCTGGCCCGCTCCGAGCCCGGCATGCCCGCCGCCGCCTTCGTCCTGGACTGGGGCGACGGCAAGGCGAGCTTCGACCCGGACGCCGCCGCCGCCCGCGTCGCGGAGGCGCTCGACGCCGCCCTGGCCGCCGAAGGCCTCCATGCCGAACCCCTGATCGCCCCCAGCGAGATCGACGACCATGTCTGACGAGACCCATCTCACGCTCGACGAGTTCGCCCCCGAGGAAACCCTCGCCTCCGAGCTGCAGGTCGAGGCCGACGAGAAGTCGGCCGCCGACCTGGCCCCGGTGTTCGATGTGCCGGTCAACATCTCGGCCGTGCTCGGCCGGGCCAGCCTGTCGGTCGCCCAGCTGCTGCATCTGGGCCAGGGCAGCGTCCTGGAGCTGGACCGCAAGGTCGGCGAGGCGATCGACATCTACGTCAACAATCGCCTCGTCGCGCGGGGCGAGGTGGTGATCGTCGACGACCGCCTCGGCGTGACCATGACCGAAATCATCAAGGACGGCGACACCGCGCTCTAGGAGCTGCGGTCGACTGAAGGAGAATAGTGATGCGGCTTCTGGTCGTCGGACGTTTGAACGGACAGCTCTCCCTGGCGGTGAAGATGGCCATGTCGGCGGGCGCCAAGGTGGCCCACGTCGAGACCATCGAGGCCGCCACCCAGGCGCTGCGCGCGGGGCAGGGGGCCGACCTGATGATGGTCGACTTCGACCTGGACATCGCCGGACTGATCGCCGCCAACGAGGCCGAGCGTATCCGGGTGCCGGTGGTGGCCTGCGGCGTCGGCGCCGATCCGCAGCGCGCCGGCGACGCCATCCGCGCGGGGGCCAAGGAGTTCATCCCGCTGCCGCCCGACGCCGAGCTGATCGCCGCCGTCCTGTCGGCCGTCAGCGACGACAACCGGCCGATGGTCGCCCGCGACCCGGGCATGGAGCAGGTCATCAAGCTGGCCGACCAGATCGCGCCGTCCGAGGCCTCGATCCTGATCACCGGCGAAAGCGGCGTCGGCAAGGAGGTGATGGCCCGTCACGTCCATCAGAAGTCCCGCCGCGCCAACAAGCCCTTCATCAGCGTCAACTGCGCCGCCATCCCGGAGAACCTGCTCGAGAGCGAGCTGTTCGGCCACGAGAAGGGGGCCTTCACCGGCGCCGTCGCCCGCCGCATCGGCAAGTTCGAGGAGGCCTCGGGCGGCACGCTGCTGCTGGACGAAATCAGCGAGATGGACGCCCGCCTTCAGGCGAAGCTGCTGCGCGCCCTGCAGGAGCGCGAGATCGACCGCGTCGGCGGCGGCAAGCCGGTGAAGGTGGACATCCGCGTCATCGCCACCAGCAACCGCGACCTTGCCCAGGCCGTGCGCGAGGGGACCTTCCGCGAGGACCTGCTCTACCGCCTGAACGTCGTGAACCTGCGGCTGCCGTCGCTGCGCGAGCGTCCGGGCGACATCCTCGCCCTCGCCGACCATTTCGTGAAGAAGTACGCCGCCGCCAACGGCCTGCCGGCCCGCCCGCTGTCCGACGAGGCCAAGCGCCGCCTGGTCGCCCACCGCTGGCCCGGCAACGTGCGCGAGCTCGAGAACGCGATGCACCGGGCGGTGCTGCTGTCCTCCGGCGCCGAGATCGAGGAATTCGCCATTCGCCTGCCGGACGGCCAGCCGATGGCCCCGGCGCCGGACGCCGCGGTCGCCCGCAGCGCCTCGATGGCCGCCGACGCGGTCAGCCGCGGCTTCGTCGGCCAGACCGTGGCCCAGGTCGAGCAGCAGCTGATCCTCGACACCCTGACCCACTGCGTGGGCAACCGGACGCATGCCGCCAACATCCTGGGCATCTCGATCCGCACCCTGCGCAACAAGCTGAAGGAATATTCCGAGGCCGGCGTCGCCGTGCCCGCGCCCCAGGCCGGGGTCGGCAACGCCGCCTGACCGCCGAGTTCGAGTAACCGATGACCGACGCGACCGTCACCAGCCCATCGAACCGCCCCGGCGCCAAGGACGTGCTGGGCTGGGTGGCGCGTGGCGAGGTCGGGCTGGCGATCGGCATCGTCGGCATCATCGTCCTGCTGATCCTGCCGATCCCTCCGTTCATGCTGGACATGCTGCTGACGCTCTCGATCGGCAGCTCGATCCTGATCCTGATGACGGCGCTTCTGATCAAGAAGCCGCTGGAGTTCTCGGCCTTCCCGACCGTGCTCCTGATGACGACGCTGTTCCGGCTCGGCCTGAACCTGGCGTCGACCCGGCTCATCCTGAGTCACGGCCACGAGGGCGCCCACGGCGCCGGCCAGGTGATCAAGGCGTTCGGCGACCTGATGATGGGGGGCAACTTCATCATCGGTCTGATCGTGTTCGCCATCCTGGTGCTGGTGAACTTCGTGGTCGTGACCAAGGGCTCGGGCCGGATAGCCGAAGTGTCGGCCCGCTTCACCCTCGACGCCATGCCCGGCAAGCAGATGGCCATCGACGCCGACCTGTCCGCCGGCCTGATCGACCAGGAACAGGCCAAGGCCCGCCGCAAGGAGCTGGAACAGGAATCCACCTTCTTCGGGGCCATGGACGGCGCCAGCAAGTTCGTGAAGGGCGACGCCATCGCCGGCCTGGTGATCGTCGCCATCAACATCATCGGCGGCATCCTGATCGGGGTCATCCAGCACAAGATCCCGGCCGGTCAGGCGGCGACCACCTACACCCTGATGACCGTCGGCGACGGTCTGGTCAGCCAGATCCCGGCCCTGGTCATCTCGATCGCGGCCGGCCTGCTGGTGTCCAAGGCGGGCGTCGAGGGATCGGCGGACAAGGCCCTGGTCACCCAGCTGGCCATGAACCCGATCAGCCTGGGCATGGTGTCGGCGACGACGGGCGTCCTGGCTTTCGTGCCGGGCATGCCGGTGATCCCGTTCCTGGCCGTGGCGGTCGGGGCCGGCGTGCTGGCCTGGCGACGGTCGAGCCAGCCCGAGACGCCCGAGGCCGTAGCGGAGTCCGAGCCGGTCGCCGCGCCGGAGACCGAGGAGGAATCGATCGCGGCCTCCCTGGCCATCGACGACATCAAGATCGAGCTGGGCTACGGCCTGCTGACCCTGATCAACGACCTCGACGGCCGCAAGCTGACCGATCAGATCCGCGCCCTGCGCAAGACGCTGGCGGCGGACTTCGGCTTCGTGATGCCGCCGGTGCGCATCCTCGACAACATGCGCTTGCCGACCCAGGGCTACGCCATCCGCATCAAGGAGATGGAGTGCGGCGCCGGCGAGGTCCGCATCGGCAGCCTGATGGCCATGGACCCGCGCGGCGGCCAGGTCGAGCTGCCCGGCGATCACGTCCGCGAACCCGCCTTCGGGCTGCCGGCCACCTGGATCGACGACGGCCTGAAGGAAGAGGCCACCTTCCGCGGCTACACCATCGTCGATCCGGCCACGGTGCTGACCACGCACCTGACCGAGATTCTCAAGGACAACATGGCCGACCTGCTGTCCTACGCCGAGGTCCAGAAGCTGCTGAAGGAGCTGGGGCCGGAGCAGAAGAAGCTGGCCGACGACGTCATCCCGGCGATCGTCACCGGCACGACCTTCCAGCGGGTGCTGCAGGCGCTGCTGCGCGAGCGGGTCTCGATCCGCGACCTGCAGGCCATCCTGGAGGGCGTGGCCGAGGCCGCGCCGCACACCGCGTCGATGACCTCGCTGGTCGAGTCGGTGCGCGCCAAGCTGGCCCGTCAGCTGTGCTGGGCCAACCGCGGCGACGACGGCGCGCTGCCGATCATCACCCTGTCGCCCGACTGGGAGGTGGCCTTCTCCGAGAGCCTGATCGGTCCCGGCGAGGAGAAGCAGCTGGCCATGGCCCCCAGCAAGCTGCAGGAGTTCATCCGCGGCGTTCGCGAGGCCTTCGAGCGCGCCGCCCTGGCCGGCGATTCGCCGGTGCTGCTGACCAGCCCGCTGGCCCGGCCCTACGCCCGCCAGATCATCGAGCGCTTCCGCGGCCAGACCGTGGTGATGAGCCAGAACGAAGTCCATCCCAAGGCCCGCCTGCGCACCGTCGGCCAGGTCTGAGAATTTTTTCTCGGAACCGGTTCGGACCCTGGGGGGTTTGCGTGACTGGGGACGGGGGGCGCTTGCGTAGGAACGTGTGCCTCCATGACCTATCGGACCTTGCTGCTCGCCGCCGTCGCGGCGTCTTTCGCCGTCGCCGCCAACGCCCAGGAAACGCCCGCCCAACAGCCTGAGGACGCCAATCCTCCGGCTGCGGAATCGGCCGCCACCCCGAGTTCCGCGACCGCGGGAACCGAGTTCAAGGTCGGCGCGACCGTGAAGGACCGCGAGGGCGCGGCCCTCGGGACCATCCAGGGCGTCAGCGAGGGCGACACCGGGCCGGTCGTCGTCGTGCAGATCGACGGCGCGCTCTATGGCCTGTCGCCCAACTCCCTGACCTCCGCCGGCGGCGAGACGGTCAGCACCCAGACCAAGGCTGAAATCGTGGCCTCGGCGAAGCCTAAGAAGTAGGCGCCTTGCGACCCCGCCGCCTGGAGAGCCGGCGGGGTCGTTTCTTTGAGAGCTTGTCTGGGTCCTCCCCTCCGGGGGAGGTCGCTCGCCGAAGGCGAGGCGGAGGGGGCGTGCGTCTGCCGCCTGGTCCTCGGCGCCGCAGGACCGGCCTCATGCGCTCCGGACCCCCTCTGTCGGCTGCGCCGACGGCTCCCCCCAGGGGGCATCCTCTCCGCGCTCAGTCCGCGAACGCCGGCGGCCGCTTCTCCAGGTTGGCCATCACGGCCTCGATCTGGTTGGGCGAGCCGATCAGGGCGCCTTGCTCGGCCGATTCGGCCTTCAGGATCTCGTGCTGGTCGCCGCGGGCGGCCACCTCGAACAGACGCTTGTCGGCGCGGATCGCATGCGGACTCTTGCCGGCGATCTCGGCCGCCAGGGCCAGGGCGTCGGCGCGCGGGTCGGCGCAGACGCGGGTGGCGAAGCCCAGCCGCACGGCTTCCCCGCCGGTGAACTGCCGGCCGGTGTAGGTCAGTTCGCGGATCACGTCGTCGCGGGCCAGCTGCCGCATCAGGACCAGGCCGGCCATGTCCGGCGCCAGGCCCCACTTGATCTCCATCACCGACATCCGGGTGTCGGCGGTCACGTAGCGGATGTCCGCGCCGAGGGTGAGCTGGAAGCCGCCGCCGAAGGCCACGCCGTGGATTGCGGCGATCACGGGGACGGGGATCTCGCGCCAGACCATGACCGCGTGCTGGGCGCGGTTGCTCCCGCCCGGCGTCCGGTCGGCGGTGACCAGGCCGCCGCCCTTACGTTCGCCGGAGGCCATCTTGCCGAAGTTGCCCATGTCCAGCCCTGCGCAGAAGGCGCGGCCCTCGCCGGACAGCACGACCACGCGCACCCCGGGCTCCGCCTTCAGGCGCTCGCCCGTCTCGATCAGGGCCGAGAACATGGCGTCGTCGAGGGCGTTCATCTTGTCGGCGCGGACCAGTCGGACGTCGGCGACGCCGCCCTCGATGGTCACGGCGATGCGGTCTTCGGTGCTCATGGCGCGCTTCCCTGGCGAATTTCCGGCCACGCTAGCGGCTCGTCCGAGGCCGTCGCAACCGTGCCCTGGCGGAAGGCGCCGCGACCGATGCGCCTGCAAGGTTGCTCCCCGGAGGCGGCGTCGATAGACATGCGAGGGTTAAGCACGCGGCCGTCGGCCGCCGGGGAAGAGTTCGCATGGCGCCCAAATCGAGAAAGCGCGGGTCCGGCGGCGGCATCCTGTGGGATCTGCTGACCTTCGATCGCCTGATCAGCGGCCCGCTGATTCACCTGATCTACTGGTCGGGGCTGGGCGTCATCGTCCTGGGCGCCTTCGGAGCGATCGGGGCGGCCGTCGGCGTCGTGCTCAGCGACGACGACATCGTCGGCAAGCTGCTGGCCCTGCCGGTGTCGATCGCCGGCGTCCTGGTCTGCGTGGCCCTGGTCCTGCTGTGGCGCTCGTTCTGCGAGTTCTACGTCGCCATCTTCCGCATCTCGGAAGATCTGCGCGCGATGCGTCAGGCCGGAGAAACCGACTTGAGCCGGGCGGTTCCGCCCCCGCCGCAGCGCTTCAACGTCTGAGCGCGTCGACCACGGCGGCGAAGGCCGCCTTGGGCTGTCCCTGATTGTCGAACAGCAGCGGCGCGTCCTGGGCGTTCTCGCGGGTCAGCCAGCTGTCCTTGTCGCGCAGCCCCCAGACCGTGAATGCGAACTGTTGCCGTTCGGGCAGGGCGGCGAAGGCCTCCATCGCCTCGCCGTAAAGCCGCGCCTGGGCGAGTTCGCTGTCGCGGCGCGACGCGAACAGGCCGCCGTGGATCAGCGAGATGTCCATTTCCGACAGATGGATCGGCAGGCCGAAGCCGGCCAGGGCCTTCAGGGTCCGGGTGATCGCCCCGGCCGGCAGGTCGGCGATCAGGTGGGTCTGGCAGCCGACGCCGGTCAGCGGGACGCCCGCCGACAGGACCTCGTCGATCAGCCGCTGATAGCTGGCCAGCTTCGCCGGCTTGCTTTCCAGGTGGTAGTCGTTGGTGAACAGCACCGCGTCGGGATCGGCGGCCCTGGCGGCCTCGAAGGCGACCTTGAAATGCCCGACCTGGCCCAGCCGGCGGCTCCACAGGCTGTCGCGCGGACCCGAGCCGTCGTCCCTGATCGGCTCGTTGATCACGTCCCAACCGCTGGCCAGTCCGCGATACCGGCCGACCACGGCGGTGACGTAGTTGCGCAGCGCCCCCTCGAAGCTCTGCCGTCGTTCGTCCAGCCTGGCGAAGGCCTCCGGCTCGTTGGCGTACCAGACCAGCGTATGGCCGAAGAGCCGCATCCCGCGGCTGCGCGCGAAATTGGCCAGGGCGTCGCCCCGGTCGAAGCGGAAGCCGCCGTCCGGCTGGACGATGTACTCCATCTTCATCTCCCACTCGGCGGTGAGCTGGGAGAAATGGGTCGCGGCCAGCTCGGCCCAGGCCGGATCGCCTGCGTGGAGCGCCTGGGCGGCCACGCCGACGGGGAAGGGCGCCAGCGACTTCAGGGGCGTCGCCGTGGCGGGCGGTTGCGCGGCGGCGGGCTCGCGGCTGCAGGCGGCGGCCAGCAGGCCCAGCCCGGCTGTCAACGCCGTCCGCCGCGTAGGATACTCCCCCCTGGGGGAGCTGTCGGCGGAGCCGACTGAGGGGGTCATGAGGGTGTCGGCCGGACCCCCTCCGTCTCCGCTGCGCGGAGCCATCTCCCCCAGGGGGGAGGATCCACGCCGCGCCGTCACCGCCCAGCGGCCCGGCGCAGGCCGAGCTCGTCGAGGGCGGCGGTCTCGCGCTTCTCGGCCTCCTTACGGGCGGCGGTCCGGGTCGCCTCGCGGACGTGCTCGTATTTTTTCAGCGCCTCGAAGGCCTCCGCCAGGGCGTCGCGGGCGCCGGCCTCCTCGATGGTGATCGTGTCGATCTCGGCCTGGACCGCGGCGCGGCGCAGCTTCAGCCCCTCGCGGAAGCCGACCAGATACCAGCCGGCGTCGGCGTCCTGACGGGCGCGCTGCAGCTCCGCCTCGCCCTCGGCCTCCATGACCACCATGCGAAGCTCGCAGGTCGTGCGGCGGTCGACGATCTCTGCCAGCCGCTTCTGCAGGTTCTCGACCTCATGGGTCGAGATGCGGATGAGGGAGTTCATCGCTTTCATGCGAAGTCACCGGCCAGGATGGCGTCGAGGCCGCCGAAGCTGTCGTCCAGGCTGGTGGCTTCGTCCTTGTCCTGGGACAGGAAGCCCTCCAGCGCCGGGTTCAGGGCGATGGCGCGGTCGATCTGGGGATCGGAGCCGGCGCGATAGGCGCCGATGCGGATCAGCTCTTCCATGTTGCTGTACGCCGCCAGGGTCTGGCGGGCGGCCTTCACGATTTCCCGTTCATGCGGCAGCTGGCAGCCGGGCATGGTCCGACTTATGGACTTGAGAACGTTTATGGCCGGAAAACGCCCGCGCTCGGCGATGCCGCGCTCCATGACGATGTGGCCGTCCAGGATGCCGCGGACCGCGTCGGCGATCGGTTCGTTGTGGTCGTCGCCGTCGACCAGCACCGTGAACAGGCCGGTGATCGGACCCGCCGTGGTGCCGTCCGGCCGGATCGGGCCGGGGCCGGCGCGCTCGAGCAGCTTGGGCAGTTCGGTGAAGACGGTCGGGGTGTAGCCCTTGGTCGTCGGCGGCTCGCCCGCGGCCAAGCCGATCTCGCGCTGGGCCATGGCGAAGCGGGTCACGCTGTCCATCAGGCAGAGCACTTCCAGGTCCTGGTCACGCAGCGCCTCGGCCACGGCCAGGGTCATGTAGGCGGCCTGGCGGCGCTTGAGGGCCGGCTCGTCGGAGGTGGCCACGACCACCACGGCGCGCTTGAGGCCTTCCTCGCCCAGGGTCTCCTCGATGAACTCGCGCACTTCGCGGCCGCGTTCGCCGATCAGGCCGACGACGACGGCGTCGCAGGTGGCTTCCCGCGCCAGCATCGACAGCAGCACCGACTTGCCGACGCCCGAACCGGCGAAGATGCCCAGGCGCTGGCCTCGGCAGGTGGTGGTGAAGACGTTCATCGCCCGCACGCCCAGGTCCAGCCGCTCGCCGACCCGGCCCCGCGCGTGGGCGGCCGGCGGCGCGGCCCGCAGCGGATAGGCGGCCTGGCCCTGGGGCAGGGGACCCTTGCCGTCGATCGGCTCGCCGAAGGCGTCGACGATGCGGCCCAGCCAGGCCTTGGTCGGGCGGACGTTGGCCCCCTCGGGACGGATCTGGATCTCGGCGCCGGGCGCGACGCCCTCGACCGGGCCGAACGGCATCAGCAGGGCGCGGGTCTCGCGAAAGCCGACCACCTCGGCCGGCAGCGACTCGGCGTTGCGCCGCTCGATCTCGGCCCGCGCGCCGACGGGCAGGTGGGTCAGCCCCCCGCGCGCCTCGATCAGCAGCCCGTTGACGGCCGCGACCCGCCCCGACACGGACAGGGGTTCGATACGCTCGACGGCGGCGATGAGACTGCGCAAGGAAGGGCCCCGGGATACTCAGGAGAGCATCCTCGGCGATGCGCGTTAACCATAACTGAAACGGAGCGTTCGGGGCCACACAGGAGGCGCGGGGGCGAGCGCCACAGGCCTCACGGCATGTCACCACCCCACCGTGGGCTATGTGCGTTTAGAAACGTAGGCAAGGACAATGAAATGGAGTCGACCTGTTTGCGGCTGAAGATCGGATTGCGAGGCCAAACCATTTCATAGTGCTGAGGAGGCCAGATGCGAGAGTTGTTATAAAGGGAAGGGATTAGGACGCTGCTTTCTAATTCGAAATCATCTGTCCGGCAGGCGTTCATGTGGACGAAGATGCGCCCAAGATAGAATGTGATCGTCTGAACGTTCTTTACGATCCCTGTTGGGAGCTCGGGTTTTGGCTTCGGGCCGTCGAAAGCCAAGCAATGCGAATGGCGGACATATGCGCATTCATTGCCGTCGTGATTGGCGACATAGATTCTAAAATAGTTAGGTATCGTTCCCTGTAGACGCAGAGCTTTACGATCATCCTCGGGGGTTAGCGCACAGTCTCTTGCGGCGTGTTCTGCAACGATGCATTTAAGTGCAACCCACTTAGCTATGGTGGTCGTTTGCTCGTGATCTAGCGCTATCGGTTCTCCAAGAATTAGGGGGGAGACGATAGGTTTAACTCGCTCTTCGAGCCGGCTCATCCATCCTCTATTGCAGTTGGCGCAGACAACCTTGATCCGGATGGTCTGCACCCCTCCCTGGGCGTTGGTGCGTCCTCGCCTATCTTCGCCCCGAACTGGATGCTGATGGACGGTCCAACGCTCATGGTGAGGGTTTGGTGTCCGTGGCAATAGAGTGTGCATCCACTCAGGCCAGAAGTGTTCTGCACTGGATCTGGGCTCATCGCAAAAGATGCAGGGCGGCGATCTCTTGGGGCTAGGCGTCGACATGTACCTCGCTCTTTGGGGGCGCTAAGCATCGCTGCGGCCAGTGGGCGGAGTGTGGTGATCCGTGCCGAACCGGGAGCAGGGAAGATCCTACTCTTTCGTCTTCGCCAGGGCCTCGCCGACCGTCGGGGCGTCCTCGTGCAGGTGGACGTGGCGCAGGTCGCCGGGGATCAGGGCTTCGCCGCAGTGGTCGCAGACGATGCGCGGGGTGAACGGCTGGCCGCAGTGGTCGTGGACGAACTGGACCGGCGCCTTGCCGTCGTAGACGTGCTTGTTGCCCCAGTCGGCCATGGTCAGGAGCACGCCGCGCAGGTCCTGGCCCTTCCTGGTCAGCACGTACTCGTGCCGCGGCGGACGCTCGGAATAGCGGCGGGTCTCCAGCACGCCGTGCGCGACCAGCGTCTTCAGCCGGGCCGCCAGGACGTTGCGGGCGACGCCCAGCCGCTCCTGCCACTGCTCGAACCGGCGCACGCCCCGGAAGGCGTCCCGCAGGATCAGGAGAGTCCAGGGGTCGCCGATGATCTCGAGCGCCCCGGCGATGCCGCACGTCTGCTGCGAATAGTCCGCTGTCCTACCCATGACCCGAGTTTGGGGTTTCCCCTAAGGGAAGGCAAGAGGGTTGTTATTCTGGACGAACAGGTATAAGTTTCCTTTCGCAACTCACAGTCCTGTTGTGAACTCGGGGCGGGGCGGTCAAGGCCGCCGCGCCCCGCTCTCTTTCCGGGGAACTGCTTCCCCATTGCCTTCGTCCCGACGCCGGGCCAAAGGTCCGGCCAATTCCGCTTTCCATTCAGGAGATTCCGATGGCCGCCGCCGATCCCGTCGTCATCGCTTCCTACGCTCGCACGCCCATGGGCGGCTTTCAGGGCGCGCTGGCCGGCGCCAAGGCGACCGAGCTGGGCGCCGCCGCCGTGAAGGCCGCGCTGGAGCGCGCCGGCCTGGCCGGCGACAAGGTCGAGCAGATCATCATGGGCTGCGTCCTGCCCGCGGGCCTGGGCCAGGCGCCCGCCCGGCAGGCCGCCCTCGGCGCCGGCCTGCCGCTGTCGGTCGAGGCCACCACCGTCAACAAGATGTGCGGCAGCGGCATGCAGGCCGCGATCATGGCTCACGACGCCCTGGCGGCCGGCTCGGTCGACGTCATCGTCGCCGGCGGCATGGAGAGCATGACCAACGCGCCCTACGTGATGGCCAAGCACCGCTCCGGCGCCCGCATCGGCCACGACGTGATCAGCGACAGCATGTACCTGGACGGCCTGGAGGACGCCTACACTCCCGGCAAGCTGATGGGCGCCTTCGCCGAGGACGCGGCCCGGCAGTACCAGTTCACCCGCGAGGAGCAGGACGCCTACGCCATCGAGAGCCTGTCGCGCGCCGTGAAAGCCACCGAGAGCGGCGCCTTCGCCGGCGAGATCGTCCCGGTCGCCATCAAGACCCGCAAGGGCGAGGAAGTCGTCTCGATCGACGAGCAGCCCGGCAAGGCCGACCCGGCGAAGATCCCCACCCTCAAGCCCGCCTTCGCCAAGGACGGCACCATCACCGCCGCCAACGCCTCCTCGATCAGCGACGGCGCCGCCGCCCTGGTGATGACCCGCGAGAGCGTGGCCAAGGAGCTGGGCCTGCCGATCGTCGCCAAGGTGGTCTCGCACGCCGCTCACGCGCACGAGCCGGGCCTGTTCACCACCGCCCCGGTGCCGGCCATGCAGAAGGCGCTGAAGAAGGCCGGCTGGAGCGTCGAGGATGTCGACCTCTTCGAGGTCAACGAGGCCTTCGCCGTGGTCGCCATGATCGCCCAGCGCGAGCTCGGCATCCCGCGCGAGAAGCTGAACGTCAACGGCGGCGCCACCGCGCTGGGCCATCCGATCGGCGCGTCGGGCGCCCGCATCCTGGCCACCCTGATCGCGGCGCTGAAGGCCCGCGGCGGCAAGAAGGGCCTGGCCAGCCTCTGCATCGGCGGCGGCGAGGCCACGGCCATGGCGGTCGAACTGGTCTGACCTCCGTAGGGTATCCACCCCACCTTCCGGGGGATCGCTCCGGCGGCTGAGGCGCTTATAGTCGGGCCATGACTCACGTGACCGACAACGCCGCCGCCGGACGCTACGAACTGGTCGAGGCGGGCGAGACCGCCTACGCCGACTACCGTCGCCAGGACGACCGGCTGATCATCGACTACGTCTTCTCGCCTCCGCCGCTGCGCGGAACGGGAACCTCCGGCCGGCTGATGGAAGGCGTGGTCGCCGACGCCCGCGCCAGGGGGCTGAAGATCACCCCCCTTTGCGGGTATGCGGCCGCCTGGCTGAAGCGGCATCCAGAGACTCACGAACTGCTGGCCTGAGGGGCATGGGCAAGGGGCTGACCATATCGACGGGATGGGCGGTCGCCGCGGCGCTGGCGTCGAGCCCGCTCGCGCAGGCCCAGCCGTCGTCGCCCCATCTGCCCAGCTGGGGGACGGAGGACATGAAGGCGGCCATCACGGGGTCCGGCTCGACCGTGACCCGCGCCGACGTCACCGCCGAGGGCGATCCCTACATCGCCGCCCGCTCGCCGTCGGGCGTGAAGTTCACCGTCACCGGCCGTCTCTGTGACTTCGCCGCCGGGGCCAAGGCCGGCCCGAAGCGCTGCCGCGGCGCGGTGCTGACCACCCGTTTCAGCCTGGCCAGCGACGCCGCCGTCGACGCGGCGGTGAAGAAGTGGGCCCGCGAGTACGCCGCCGTCTCGATCAGCAACGGCGGCGACAACAACGTCCTGGTCATGCGCTACCTGATTTTCGACCACGGCCTTCATCGCGACAATCTCAAGGTCAACATCAGCGTCTTCACCGGCGTGGCCGAAGAGATCTGGGCCGCGATCTGACCGAGAGGATCCGAATGTTGAAGACCCTGGCCGCCGCGGCGGTCCTCGGCCTCGCCGCAACGACGACGGCCGCCGTCGCCCAGCCGGCGACGAAGCCCGAGCCGCTGATGACCGACTGGGCGCTGGAGGACGTCCGGGCCCTGATCGCCGAACGGGGCGAGACGGTCAGCGACTCCGGCGTGGAGAACGGCCAGCTGTTCATCGCCGGACGCACCGCCGCCGGGATGAACTTCGTCGCCTACGGGGTCGGCTGCGCGGGGGCGCCGGTTCGCTGCAAGGGGCTGAACCTGACCACGGGCTATCGGCTGGGCAGCGGCGCCGAGGTCGACCAGGCGCTGAAGCAGATCAATCTGGTCGCCGTCGGCGCCCGCAACGGCGGCGACAGCGCCCTGGATCTGAACCGCTACGTCCTGTTCGACGGCGGGATCAGCCGCCCAAACCTGAAGGCCAACATCGACGTCTTCTTCAGGCTGACCGGCCAGGTCTGGAAGAGCGCGCAGGGGCAATAGGCTTCGAAGCCGAACAAACGTTTGCCCTCGCGTCAGCCGTTGCTATCGTTCGTCCAAGAACGGCAGGCGACGACCGCGCGGAGGAAACGGCGGTGACGGGCTCCAACAGCATCGACCGCGATCTGCGCGCCCGCGCCGAGGCGGTGATTCCGGGCGGCATGTACGGCCACCAGTCGGTGGGCCTGCTGCCGGACGACTATCCGCAGTTCTTCCGCGGCGGCGACGGCGCCTATGTCACGGACGCGGACGGCCGCCGCTACCTGGACTTCATGTGCGCCTACGGGCCCAGCCTGTTCGGCTATGCGCATCCGGAGATCGACTCCGCCTATGTCCGCCAACTGGGGCAGGGCGACGCCCTGACCGGTCCGACCGGCCTGATGGTCGAGCTGGCCGAGGCGATGACCGCCATGGTCTCGCACGCCGACTGGGCGATGTTCTGCAAGAACGGCACGGACGCCACCACCATGGCGGCGATGGCCGCGCGGGCGCATACGGGCCGCAAGACCCTAGTGCTGGCCAAGGGCGCCTATCACGGCGCCGCGCCCTGGTGCACGCCGCGGCTGGGCGGGGTCACGCCGGACGACCGGGCCAACCAGGTCTTCTGCGCCTACAACGACGTCGAAAGCCTGGAGGCCGCCGTGGCCAAGGCCGGCGACGATCTGGCCGCGATCTTCGCCGCGCCGTTCCGACATGACGCCTTCGTCGATCAGGCTGCGCCGGCTCTCGCCTACGCCCGCCGTGCGCGAGAGCTGGCGGACGCGCGCGGCGCGCTGCTGGTGGTCGACGACGTGCGGGCCGGCCTGCGCGTCGCGCGGGACTGCAGCTGGTCGGCGATCGGCGTGCAGCCGGACCTGTCGACCTGGGGCAAATGCATCGCCAACGGCCATCCGATCTCGGCCCTGCTGGGGAACGACCGGGCTCGCGCCGCGGCCGCCTCGATCTATGTGACCGGCTCTTTCTGGTTCGCGGGCGCGGCCATGGCGGCGGGGCTGGAGACGCTGCGGCTGGTGCGCCGGACCGACTATCTGGAGCGGATCGAGGGCCTGGGCGAGCGGCTGCGGGGCGGCCTGGCCGAACGCGCCGCGGCGGCGGGCTTCGGCTTCCGCCAGACCGGGCCGGCGACCATGCCGCTGTTCCTGTTCGACGACGACCCGGACCTGCGCAGGGGCTTCTGCTGGTCCAGCGCCATGCTGGCGCGCGGGGTCTACGTCCATCCCTGGCACAACATGTTCCTCAGCGCGGCGATGACCGAGACCGACATCGATTTCGCCCTCGCCGCCGCCGAAGGGGCCTTCGACGATCTGAAGACGCAGGCGCACGACCTGCCGCCGGTGGAGAAGCTCGCCTTCCTCGCCGCGCGATAATCACACAGGGAGCACAGGATGGGGTTCGCGGCCTACGCGGAATACGACGGCCTGGGTCTGGCCGAGCTGGTGCGGAGGGGCGAGGTCTCGCCCGGCGAACTGGTCGAGGCGGCGATCGAGCGGATCGAGCGTCACAACGGCAAGCTCAACGCCGTCACCTACAAGGCCTACGACGAGGCGCGGAAGGTCGCGGCCGGCGACCTGCCCGACGGGCCGTTCAAGGGCGTGCCGTTCCTGATCAAGGACCTGGGCGCCAAGGTCGCCGGCTGGCCGCGAACCTCGGGCTCGAACTACGCCGACATCGCCGCCGACAACGAAGACAGCGAGTTGATCCGCCGCTATCGGGCCAGCGGCGTGGTCCTGCTCGGCAAGACCAACACGCCGGAATACGGCATTCCGGGCATCACCCAGTCCGAGCGGCTGGGGCCCTGCGGCAACCCGTGGAACCCGGAGCACGTCTCCGGCGGTTCGTCGGGCGGTGCGGCCAGCGCTACGGCGGCGGGGATGGTGCCGCTCGCGCACGCCAGCGACGGCCTGGGCTCGATCCGCATTCCGGCGGCCAACTGCGGGCTGGTGGGAATGAAGATCACCCGCGACCGTACGCCGATCTGCGAGACCACCGACGGGGCCATGGGGTTCTCGGTGCACCACGTCGTCAGCCGCACGGTCCGCGACAGCGCCGCCATGCTCGACGCCACCGGCGGGCCGCAGCCGGGCGATCCCTTCGCCTCGCCGCAGAAGGAGCGTCCGTTCCTGGAGGAGGTCTCGCGCAGCCCCGGCAAGCTGCGCATCGCCTGGTCCGTCGAGACGCCCAGCGGCCGGCCGATGGGCGAGGAGATGATCGCCGCCACCCATCGTACGGCCGCGGTGCTGAAGGCGCTCGGCCACGAGGTGTTCGAGATGGGGCTGGGGATCGACTACCGCCTGATGTACCGCGCCCAGGGCTATGTCTCGGCCAGCAACTTCGCCGCCTCCATGCAGCGCCGGGCCGAGGCCTACGGCCGCGAGCCGGAGCCGGGCGAGCTCGGGCCTCTGGCCCAGCGCGCCTGGGACGCCGGCCGTCGGGTGACCGGCCAACAGGCCTTCTGGGGCTGGCAGCAGCTGCGGCTCAGCAACATCCAGGTGCTGGAGCGCTTCCAGCAGTTCGACGTCTTCCTGACGCCGACCATGAGCACGCCGTCGCCGCGGATCGACTGGCTGGACCCGCTGGCCCTGGCGGACGATCTGCGCGAGTTCGACAAGCGCCAGGCCGCCACCTACGGCACCACCCCGACCTTCAACTTCACCGGCCAGCCGTCGCTGTCCCTGCCGCTCTGGCAGAGCCAGGACAACCTGCCGCTGGGCATGATGTTCAGCGGCCGCTTCGGCGACGAGGCGACCCTGTACCGCCTGGCCGGCCAGCTGGAGAAGGAGATTCCCTGGATCGACCGCAAGCCGGTCGTGTGGGGGTGATCGCCTAGCCGCCCCGCGTCCTTCGAGCCCCGGATCAAGTCCGGGGTCGCCTCAAGCTCGCTCCTCAGGATGACGAAGGGGAGCGGCCAGCACCGAATTCGTCATGGCGAGACGCCGGGCCCCGGCCCGGCGTCTCGAACCACGCAAGGAGCCGCACCCATGAAAGCCGCCGTCTACTACGAGAACGGAACGCCCGACGTCCTGCGCTACGAGGACGTTCCTGATCCCGTCTGCCATCCGAAGGGCGTGATCATCCGCGTCCTGGCGGTCAGCATCGAGGGCGGCGACACCCTGAATCGCTGGCGCGGGCCGCTGGTGACCACGCCGCACATCGTCGGCTACCAGGCCTCGGGCGAGATCGTCGAGGTCGGCTCGGACGTCACGCACCTGAAGGTCGGCCAGAAGGTCGCCACCGTCGACGGCTTCGGCAGCCACGCCGAGCTGCGCCCGGTCCCGGCCCGCAACTGCTGGCCGATCCCCGACGGCTTCGACCCCCGGCTGGCCGCGGTGATCCCGGTGGCCTTCGGCACAGCCCACGACTGCCTGTTCGAGTTCGGGCGGCTGAAGGCGGGCGAGACCGTGCTGGTCCAGGCCGGCGCCTCGGGCGTGGGCCTGGCCGCGATCCAGCTGGCCAAGAAGGCGGGCGCGACGGTGCTGGCCACGGCCTCCAGCGACGAGCGCCTGGAGCGCCTGAAACACTGGGGCCTCGACCACGGGATCAACTACAAGGCCGAGGATGTCGCCCGGGCGGTGATGCGAATCACCGACAAGAAGGGCGTGAACCTGGTCGTCGACAGCGTCGGCGGCGCGACCCTGGCCGGGTCGCTGGCTTCGCTGGGCTATCGCGGCCGCTGCTCGATGGTCGGCAACGCCGGCCGCGAGCCGATGACGGTGGACGTGTCGGGCCTGATGGGCGGCAACCGCAGCCTCAGCGGGGTCTTCCTGGGGGCGGAGATCATGACCGATCGCGCCCACGACATGATCCAGGGCCTGATCGACAGCGCCGCCCGCGGCGAGATCGAGGTGGTCATCGACCGCGAGTTCCCGCTGTCGGAAGCCGCCGCCGCCCACGCCTACATCGAGAGCCGCCAGGCCGTCGGACGGGTGCTGCTGATCCCCTAGCGGCGCGTCGTAAAGAGTTCGCACTGTCACGCGGAACCGGGCCGCCGCCCGGCCGCTCTTCCTTCGGGAGACAACCGAAGCGGAGGGCGCGCCATGGCGGCCAAACCGAACATCATCCTCGTCCACGGCGCCTGGGGCGACGCCTCGCACTGGCGGCATGTGATCCCGCCCCTGGACGCCAAGGGCTATCGCGTGACGGCGGTGCAGAACCCGCTGACCTCGCTGGCCGACGACGTCGACCGCACCCGCCGGCTGGCCGCGGCCCAGGACGGTCCGACGATCCTGGTCGGCCACTCCTACGGCGGGGCGGTGATCTCGGGCGCGGGCCATGAGGCCAACGTCGTCGGCCTGGTCTATGTCGCCGCCTTCGGACCGGACGAAGGCGAGAGCCTGGGCGGCATCTTCGGCCGTCGCGAGCCGCCGTCCGGCGGGGCCGCCATCCGGCCGGACGCCGACGGCTTCCTGTGGCTCGACCGCGGCCTGTTCCATCAGAGCTTCTGCCAGGACCTCGACGCGACCGAGTCGCTGGTGATGGCGCTCACCCAGAAGCCGATCGCCGGCCGCTGTTTCGAGGACAAGGCCGGGCCGCCCGCCTGGAAGTCCAAGCCCAGCTGGTATCAGGTCTCGACCGGCGACCACATGATCCCGCCCCAGACCGAGCAGGAGATGGCCGAGCGGATGAACGCCAGGAAGATCGTCTCGCTCGACGCCAGCCACGCCTCCCTGGCCTCCCGGCCGGACGAGATCGTCGCGCTGATCGAGGAGGCGGCGGCCGGCGTGGGGTGAGCCCTTCTGAGAACCCCTTCAGCGGGCCATGGGTGCGTCCTATATGGCAACCATGGCCAAGCTGTCCGTTCTCGATCTCGCGCCCGTCGTTCAGGGCTCCACCGTCGCCCAGGCGCTGCACAACAGCCTCGATCTGGCCCAGCACGCCGAGCGATGGGGTTACGAGCGGTTCTGGCTGGCCGAGCACCACAACATGCGGGGCATCGCCAGCGCGGCGACCTCGGTGCTGATCGGACATGTCGCCAACGGCACCTCGACCATCCGCGTCGGGGCCGGCGGCATCATGCTGCCCAATCACGCGCCGCTTCAGATCGCCGAGCAGTTCGGCACCCTGGCCGCCCTCTACGGCCCACGCATCGACCTGGGCCTGGGCCGCGCGCCCGGCACCGACCAGCTGACCGCCCGCGCCCTGCGCCGGACGATGGTCGGCGACGTCGACCGCTTCCCCCAGGACGTCGTCGAACTGCTCCGCTACTTCAAGCCGGCGGAACCGGGGCAGGCGGTGGTCGCCACCCCGGGCGAGGGGCTGGACGTGCCGGTCTGGATCCTGGGCTCCAGCCAGTTCGGCGCCCATCTGGCCGCCGCGCTGGGCCTGCCCTACGCTTTCGCCTCCCACTTCGCGCCGCAGGAGATGGAGGCCGCCATCGCCGCCTATCGGGAGCGGTTCGAGCCGTCGGAGCACCTGGATCGCCCCTATGTGATGCTGGGCGTGAACATCTTCGCCGCCGACACTGACGAAGAGGCGCAGCGGCTGTTCACCTCGCTGCAGCAGGCCTTCGTGAATCTGGCGTTGGGCAAGCCCGGCCGCCTGCCGCCGCCGGTGGAAGGTTTCGGCGACGACCTCGATCCGATGAGCGCCGCCCGCCTGCGCCAGGCGCTGCGCTGCTCGATCGTCGGCGGGCCTGAGACGGTGCGTCGGGGCGTCGCCGAGTTCGCCCACCGCACCGGCGCCGACGAGCTGATGGTCACCGCCCAGATCCACGACCACGCCGCCCGCCTGCGTTCGTTCGAGATCACGGCCGAGGCGAACCGAGCGCTCGCGCCGGCCTGACATACCAAGGTGTGAATGCGCTCGTCGCATTCGCGGCCTAGTGTGGCGCTCCCAAGCGAGAGCAGGAGGCGAAGATGATCCGCAAAGCCACGGCGCACTGGCGCGGCACCGGCCGTGACGGCGACGGCGACCTGACCACCGATTCCGGGGTCCTCTCCCAGACGCCCTACAGCTTCAAGACCCGCTTCGAGGACACGCCCGGGACCAATCCGGAGGAGCTGCTGGCCGCGGCCCACGCCGGCTGCTTCACCATGGCCCTGGCCTTCCAGCTGCAGCAGGCCGGCTTCGACCCCGAGAGCCTGGAGACACAGGCGGCGGTTTCGCTGGAGGCCGATCCGGCCGGCGGGTTCAAGATCACCAAATCGGCCCTGACCCTGACCGCCAAGGTTCCGGGGCTGGATCAGGCCAAGTTCGATGAACTGGCCGGCAATGCGGAAAAGGGCTGCCCGCTGTCGAAGGTGATCAACGCCGAGATCACCCTGACCAAGACGCTGGTGGGGTAGGGGCGCCCACATTCACCGTCATCCTCGCGCTTGTCGCGAGGACCCATGAACACGGCGGCGGGGAGGCGGCGCTTCACCCCTCGGCCTCGCCACGCATGGGTCGTCGGAACAAGTCCGACGATGACGGAGGATTGAGGGAGGGTTCTCTAACCTCCCAGGTAATCGATCGGCCGCCACGGCTGGGCGAATGTCTCGTCATCAGACACGGAGACATCGCCATGACCGACCTCAGCAGCTTCCTTCGCCGCATCCTCGCCGTCGACGCCGTCACCTGCACCGCCGCCGGCGCCCTGATGGCCTTCGGCGCCGCGATCCTCGCCCCGATCACCGGCCTGCCGCAACCGCTGCTGCTGTGGGCGGGCGTGATCCTCTTCCCCGTCGCCGCCCTGATGGCCTTCCTGTCGCGGCGGCAGACCGCGCCGGCCGCCCTGGTCTGGCTGGTCATCCTGGGCAACGCCGGCTGGGTCGCCGCCAGCATCGCGGCGCTGCTCCTGACTCAGCCGACCGCGCTCGGGACCGCCTTCGTGGTCGCCCAGGCCGCTGCCGTCGCCGTCCTGACGGTGCTGGAGTGGCGCGGCGCGACGACCCGCCCGGGCTTCGCCGCCGCCTGATCGATCCGAGCCTCGCCCGTCCTGCCACTGGCCCCGGCGTTCCCGTCGGGGTCTTTTTTCGTCTGCCTAGACCTTGCGGCCCATCGCCACGTAGTCGTCGCGCAGTTCGCGCTTCAGCACCTTGCCGATATGGCTGCGGGGCAGGACGTCGATCAGCACCACGTCGGCCAGCCGCTGGGTCTTGCCGACCTGGCCGTTGACGAAGGCCTTCAGCGCGTCGGGTTCGGCCGCGACGCCCTCTTTCAGGGCCACGAAGGCCACCGGCGTCTCGCCCCACTGGTCCGACGGCGCGGCGATCACGGCGGCCTCGGCCACGGCGTCGTGCTGGACCAGCACCGCCTCCAGATCGCTCGGATAGACGTTGAAGCCGCCGGTGATGATCATGTCCTTGCGGCGGTCCATCAGGGTCAGGAAGCCGTCCTCGTCCAGCTTCCCGACGTCGCCGGTGCGGATGTAGACGTCGCCGGTCGCCGGATCGGTCCACTGCGCCTCGGCGGTCTTCTTCGGCTGGTTGTGATAGCCGCTCATGGTCGCCGCCGAGCGGCCGACGATCTCGCCCACCTCGTTGGGGCCGACCTCGTTCCCGTCCTCGTCGATCAGCTTGATGATCGCGCCGGGCGAGGGCTGGCCGACGGTGTGCAGCTTGTCCGGATGCAGGTGGGCCAGCAGCATGAAGCCGCCGCCGCCTTCGGTCATGCCGTAGTACTCGATCAGCCCGCCCGGCCAGCGCTCCAGCGCCTGCTTCTTCAGCTCGGCCGCGAACGGCGCGCTGGTGCAGAACTTCATCTGGAAGCTCGACAGGTCGTAGCGGTCGAAGTCCGGGTGCTCCAGCAGGCGGCGGTACTGCACCGGCACCAGCATGGCGTGGGTGACCCGCTCGCGCTGGGCGGCTTCCAGCCATTTCACGGTGTCGAACTTGGGGATCATGACCATGGTCCCGCCGCCCGCCAGGGTCGGGAAGAAGCAGACCAGGGTGGTGTTCGAATACAGCGGCGTGGAGATGAAGCCGACCGCGTCCGGGCCGTAGCCGACGCTGTCGGGACGCGGGGCTAGGTGACGCCAGCGCATGCCGTGGCTCTGGACGATGCCCTTGGGCGTGCCCGTCGTGCCGGAGCTGTAGATGATGTTGAACGGGGCCTTGCGGTCGAGCTCGACCGGCTGCGGCTTGGCGTCCGCCTCCGGCAGCCATTGCTGGAAGGGCAGGCCGGCGTCGGAGCCGTCGAGCGAGACCTGCTTCGTCACGACCTTGCCCAGGGCCTCGCCCATCTCGGCGGCCACGGCGGCGTCGAGGAAGAACAGGCTGGCGCCGCTGTCGTTGACCATGGCCACGATCTGGTCGGGCGTGGAGGAGGGGGCGATCGGCGCCACCGCCGCCCCGGCGCGCAGGCCGCCCAGGAACAGCGTCGCATATTCGATGGAGGTCGCGGCGCAGACCGACAGCGCCTGGCCGGGCTTCACCCCGTCGCGCTGCAGCCCGGCGGCGACGCGGTCCATCAGGGCGTCGAGCTCGGCGTAGCTGATCGCCCGGTCGCCCTGCACCAGCGCCCGATGCGCCGGCCGCTCGGCGGCGTGGATGCGGATCAGGTCGGGAATGGTCCCGAAGTCCGCGGCGATCATGTCGGCGATGGTTTGGTTCACGCTACGTCACTCCGTTGGTGCAAGTCGTCCCTCGACACGCGCTCTTCGAGCGCTGCTCAGGATGACTTGCCTTGTTGGGCTCCCAACCTCGTCATCCTGAGCAGCCGCGAAGCGGCGTGTCGAAGGACGCAGTAAGTTACTTCAGGTCCTTGAAGCCCTTGCCCTCGGCGGCGAGCTTCTCCAGCAGGGCCGACGGCTTGAAGAAGTCGCCGTGCTTGTCCTGATAGTGCTTCAGCCGCTCGACGACCTTGGCCAGGCCGAGGCTGTCGCCATAATGCATCGGGCCGCCGCGGTAGACCGGCCAGCCGTAGCCGTTGACCCACACCGTATCGACGTCGCTGGCGCGCAGGGCCTTGCCCTCCTCGAGGATCTTCGCGCCCTCGTTGACCATCGGCAGGATGGTCCGCTCCAGGATCTCCTCGTCGCCGATCTCGCGCGGATTGACGCCCGACTTGGCGGCGAAGTCCTTGATGATCTGCTCGGTGACCGGCGAGGGCTTGGCGTTGCGCTTCTCGTCGTAGTCGTAGTAGCCGGCGCCGGTCTTCTGGCCGCGGCGGTCCATCTCGCAGAGCACCTCGCGAATGGTCGAGCTGGACGACTTCTCCTTGCTCCAGCCGATGTCGAGGCCGGCCAGGTCGCTCATCGCGAACGGCCCCATCGGGAAGCCGAAGTCGTAGAGTACGCGGTCGACGTCCCAGGGCATCGCGCCCTCGGCGACCAGCGCCTGGGCCTGGATCTGGCGGGAGGACAGCATGCGGTTGCCGACGAAGCCGTTGCAGACCCCGACCAGCACCCCGACCTTGCCGATGGTCTTGGCCAGCTTCATCGAGGTGGCCACGACCGGCTTGGAGGTCTTGTCGCCGCGGACGATCTCCAGCAGGCGCATGACGTTGGCCGGCGAGAAGAAGTGCAGGCCGATCACGCTCTCCGGGCGGCTGGTCGAGGCTGCGATCTCGTCGACGTTCAGATAGCTGGTGTTGGTGGCCAGGATGGCGCCCGGCTTGGCGATGGCGTCGAGTTTGCCGAAGACCTCTTTCTTGATGTCCATGTTCTCGAACACGGCCTCGATGATCAGGTCGCAGTCGGCGAGGTCCTCGAGCGACAGCGAACCGGTCAGCAGGCCCATGCGCTGCTCGACGGCCTCCAGGGTCAGGCGGCCCTTGGCGGCGGTGTTCTCGTAGTTCTTGCGGATGACGCCCAGGCCGCGGTCGAGCGCGTCCTGCTTCATCTCGACGATCTTCACCGGGATGCCGGCGTTGAGGAAGTTCATCGAGATGCCGCCGCCCATGGTGCCGGCGCCGATGACGCCGACCGACTTGACCGGCAGCAGCTCGACGTCGTCGCCGATGTCGGGGATCTTGTTGGCCGCGCGCTCGGCGAAGAAGACGTAGCGCTGGGCGGCCGACTGCGGGCCGGTCATCAGCTCCATGAACAGCTTGCGCTCGACCTTCATGCCCTCGTCGAACGGCAGGGTGGAGGCCTCGATGCAGCGGATGTTGTATTCGGGGGCCAGGAAGCCGCGGAACTTGCGGGCGTTGGCCTTGCGGAAGTCGGCGAACAGCTCGGGCGTGGCGCCGGCGACCTCGCGGTCGCGGACCTTCTTCAGCGGCCAGTTCTCGGCGACGACCTTGCGGGCGAAGGCGATGGCGCCCTCGCGCAGCTTGCCCTCCTCGACCAGCTCGTCGACCAGGCCCATGGCGTTGGCGGCCTTGGCCGGCACGTGCGCGCCGCTGGTCATCATGTCCAGGGCCTTGGCCGCGCCGACGATGCGGGGCAGACGCTGGGTGCCGCCGGCGCCCGGCAGCAGGCCCAGGTTCACCTCCGGCAGGCCGACCTTCGCCGACGGGACCGCCACGCGGTAGTGGGCGACCAGCGCCACCTCCAGCCCGCCGCCCAGGGCGGTGCCGTGGATCGCCGCGACGACCGGCTTGGGCGAGTTCTCCATCATGTCCTGCACGGCGGGCAGGTCGGCGCCCTTCCGCTCGCCGCCGAACTCGCTGATGTCGGCGCCGGCGATGAAGGTGCGGCCGTCGCAGATCAGCACGATCGACTTCACCGAGTCGTCGGCGATGGCGGCCTTGAAGCCCTCGTACAGGCCGTCGCGGACCCCGGCCGACAGCGCGTTCACCGGCGGCGAGTTCAGGGTGATGACGGCGACGTCGCCCTCGTTGCTCAGGTCGGTGACGGAATTGATTGCGGCCATGGCGCGTCGCCCCTTATGTTTCTTTGAAACGCTTGTTTGAGCGCAAACTGCCGAGCCGGACCGCCAGAGTCCAGCACGCAGTTGCGTGGTTCGAGACGCTCGCCCGAGGCTCGCTCCTCACCATGACGAACGTGGGTGCAGTCATCCGCTACGTCATCCTGAGGAGCGGACCATCAGGTCTGCGTCTCGAAGGACGCACGATCGCTCCGCAAGACGGGACTAAAGGGAGAGAGACGCGATGGACCTGGATTTCCTGCCCGAGCACGCCGAGTTCCGTAAGGAGGTCCGCGGCTGGATCGAAGCGAACTTCCCGGCGGAGAGCCGCCGCAAGATGGATGCCGGCGAGCACCTGACCAAGGAAGACATCCTCGCCTGGCACCGCATCCTCAACGACAAGGGCTGGCTGGTCCCGTCCTGGCCGGTCGAGTACGGCGGCACGGGCTGGGACAGCGTCCGCAAGTACATCTTCTCCGAGGAGCTGGCCCGGGCGCAGACCAGCCAGACCAGCTTCGGCATCGGGATGATCGGGCCGGTGCTCTACACCTTCGGCACGCCGGAGCAGAAGGCGCGCTTCCTGCCCGGGACCATGAACGGCGACATCTGGTGGTGCCAGGGCTACAGCGAGCCGGGCGCCGGCTCGGACCTGGCCGGCCTGTCGACCCGCGCCGAACGGGTGAAGGGCGACGACGGCAAGGAGTACTACGTCGTCAACGGCCAGAAGACCTGGACCACCCAGGGTCATTTCGCCGACTGGGGCTTCTTCCTGGTCCGCACCGACCCGACCGCCAAGAAGCAGGAGGGCATCTCCTTCCTGCTGATCGACATGACCTCGCCCGGCGTCGAGGTCCGCCCGATCATCACCATCGAGGGCAGCCACGAGGTCAACGACACCTTCCTGACCAACGTGAAGGTGCCGGTCGAGAACCTGATCGGCGAGGAGAACAAGGGCTGGACGGTGGCCAAGTACCTGCTCGGCCATGAGCGCACCGGCATCGCCGGCGTGGCGCGGTCCAAGCGGGGCATCGAGAAGCTGCGCGAGATCGCGGCCGGCGAACCCGGCGACGACGCCCGGCCGCTGATCAAGGACCCCGACTTCCGGCGCAAGGTGGCCGAGCTGGAGGTCGACCTGGCGGCGCTGGAGTACACCGAGCTGCGCACCCTGGCCTCGGAGAGCCGCGGCAAGGGACCCGGGCCGGAAGCCTCGCTGCTGAAGGTGAAGGGCACCGAGGTCGGCCAGCGCCTGACCGAGCTGACCCTGGAGGCCGCCGCCCACTACGGCGCGCCGTTCGCCAGGGGGCTGTCCGGCGACAACGCCCTGCCGATCCCGAGCTGGGCGTCGAAGGCGGCGCCGACCTACTTCAACATGCGCAAGACCTCGATCTTCGGCGGCTCCAACGAGATCCAGCGCAACATCATGGCCAAGGCGGTGCTGGGGCTGTAGTCGATCCCTTCCTCCAGCGGGAAGGGACGAGGACATGACCGACGCGATCGAAACCCTGGGCGAACTGCGCGTCCTGGTCCTCGACCGGGACGGCCCGATCCTGGCGACCGAGCGCGACGGGACAGACCTGATCGGCGACGCCATGGGCGAGGACGCCCGCTGGCTCGCCATCCCGGTCGAGCGCCTGTCCGACGACTTCCTGAAGCTGTCGACGGGCCTCGCCGGGGCGATCCTGCAGAAGGCCGTCAACTACCGCATCAACGTCGCCATCGTCGGCGACGTCTCGGCGAAGACCGCCGTCAGCAAGCCGCTGAACGACTTCGTCGGCGAGTCCAACCGCGGCCGCCATGTGTGGTTCGTGCGCGACCTGGACGAATTGCGGGCGCGGCTGGGCTGACCGTCGGGAACAGGCTCCCGCGGGCGTGTCCCCCGGGGCTTAGCCGAACAGGCTCGCGAACCAGCCGGTGATCGCCGCCCAGACGCCGGCCAGCCAGGCCAGGAAGCCGCCGTTCTTCTTCCCCTCCGTCTCGGGGACGAACCAGCTCGGCGCGGCGGGCGGGGCGCAGTTCATGCGCATGCCGGCGCCCTTGAGATAGCCGCGGCGGATCTTGCCGGCGCCGATGGCGGCGGCCACCCGCTTGTCGCGCCGTTCGGCGCCGGACAGCTTGCGCACCCAGCCGCGGAACGGGAGCAGGTCGCGGGTCTTGTCCTCGACCACGCCGACGGCGGCGTCGCCGGCCGCCTGCTGGACCTTCTGGATCTTGGTGCGCCGGTCGGGCGGCGGCGTCTCGTCGAGATCCGGGCCGAGCGCCTCGTCCAGCCGGCCGACCTCGGCGGCGACGGCCTCGCAGCGCGTCATGCCGTCCATGTCGTAGGGGCCGGCGACGGCGCGTTGCAGCACGTCGGGAATGCGGACGTGCTTCAGGTTCAGGTCGTCGAGCGGCGCGGTGACCGCGTCGCGCAGGTTCGGCTCGGTCTGGGTCATGCCGCGGTCGTGACGCGGATCGGGCTTGTCGCCGTCCTGCGCCAGGACAGGCCCGGCGAGAAAGAGGCTCAGGGCGGCGATCAGGCTCTGGCGGCGCATGCGGGTTCCATAGTCGATTCAGCGCCCCGGCGGAATTGCGGCGGCGCTTGATGCTCAGGATCCTCCCCTCTGGGGGAGGCGACCGGCGCAGCCGGGACGGAGGGGGTTCTGCTGAACCGCCCATCACCCCCTCAATCGCCGCTTCGCGTCGACAGCTCCCCCGGAGGGGAGCATCCGGCGTCTCGAAGCCTTCACGGCGCCTTCCCCTTCCGCGCTTCGTCCGCCTACAGTTCGGCCCAGACCGGAAAACCGGCATCGGGAGGAACCGTGACCAGAACGACCCGCCGCTGGGTGCTCGCGCGCCATGTCGAGGGCGCGCCGGCGCCGGAGGACTTCGCGCTGGAGGCGCGGCCCTATCCCGAGCTCCAGGACGGCCGGTTCATCGCCAAGGTCATCCTCAGCTCGGTCGACCCCGGCATGCGTTCGCGCCTGTCCGGCGGCGACAGCTACGCCGGGGCGATGAAGATCGGCGAGGGCGTCGACGGCTTCTGCGTCGCCCAGGTCATCGAGAGCGCCCATCCGAACTACGCCGTCGGCGACCTGATCGCGGCCGGCGGCGGCTGGCGCGAGCATTTCGTGTCCGACGGCCGGGGCTACATCCAGAAGATCACCGACCGTCGAGTCCCGCTGGGCTGCTGGATCGGCGTGCTGGGCGCCCCGGGCATGACCGCCTGGTTCGGCCTCCATCGCGTAGCCCAGGCCAAGGAGGGGGAGACCCTGCTGGTCTCCTCCGCCGCGGGGCCGGTCGGGGCCACGGCGGGCCAGATCGGCAAGAAGCTCGGCATGCGCGTCGTCGGGATCGCCGGCGGCCCCCTTAAATGCGCCTGGCTCAAGGACATCGCCGGTTTCGACGCGGTGATCGACTACAAGGCCGAGGCGGATCTGGCCGCGGCCGTACGCCGGACGTGTCCCGAGGGTGTCGATGTCCTGTTCGACAACGTCGGCAACGAAATGGTCGACCGCATCCTGCCACTGATGAAGCTGCGCGGGCGGGTCGTGATCTCGGGGCAGGTCGCGGACTACAACCTCCCCGTCGAGCAGCGTCCGGGCCTCAAGCACACGGACGTCTTCATCACCCATCGCGTCCGCATGGAGGGGCTGGTGGTGTTCGACGACCTTCGCCAGTTCGCCGCCGCCCAGAGCCAGATGGCCGACTGGATCGCCGACGGCTCGCTGCAGTTCGCCATCGAGGAGTTCGACGGCCTGGAAGCCGCGCCGGAGGCCTTCTGCGGCCTGTTCCGCGGCGAGAACTTCGGCCGTCGCCTCGTGCGCCTCGCCCCGGACCCGCAATGATCCGTCTCGATCGCTACAGCCGCTTCACCTTCCGGCGCGATGGCCGGATCCTGACCGTCGCCTTCAGCGGCAACGCCGTGAACGCCGTCGACGCGGTCATGCACGACGAACTGGCCGACCTGTTCGTCGATCTGCAGCGCGATCCGGACAGCGACCTGATCGTGCTGACCGGCGAGAACAAGGCCTTCTGCGCGGGCGGCGACTTCGACTGGTTCGATCGGCAGATCAGCGACCCGCGGACCTTCCGGGACATCGCCTACGACGCCAAGCGCATCGTCTCGACCCTGCTCGACCTGGAGAAGCCGATCATCGCCCGGCTGAACGGAGCGGCGGCGGGGCTGGGCGCGACCATCGCCCTGCTGTGCGACGTGATCGTCGCCGACGACACGGCGAGAATCGGCGACCCGCATGTGAAGGTCGGGCTGGTCGCCGGCGACGGCGGGGCGATCATCTGGCCGCAGCTGATCGGCTTCGCCCGCGCCAAGGAGCTGCTGCTGACCGGCGACCTGCTGACCGCCAAAGAGGCGGCGGCGATGGGTCTGATCAACCACGCCGTCCCCGCGGGCGAGCTCGACGCCAAGGTGGCCGAGATCGCGGGCAAGATCCTCGGCAACCCTCGCTGGGCGGTCCGCTGGACCAAGACCACGGCCAACATCGCGCTGAAGCAGCTGATGGTCAGCATGACCGACGCCGCGGTGGCCTACGAGGCGATGAGCAACATGACCGCCGACCGCAAGGAGGCCGTCGACGCCTTCCGCGAACGCCGCGCGCCGAAGCTGACGGGAGAGTAGGGTGCTTGCTGCTCATGGCGTCCTTCGAGACGCTCGCATGAGGCTCGTCTCTCAGGATGACGAAGGGCGCGAGCTTGCCGACCTCGTCATGACGAGGCGCGCGAGGCGCATCTCGAACCACGCAGGGCTGTTCCGCGCATGACCCTTCCCGAACCCGATCATGTCACGGCCCTGCGCGCGCAGCTTCAGCGGTTCGTCGCCGAGAAGGCGCCGCGGGAGAAGCGGCGCGAGTGGGACCGGACCCATGCGTTCCCGCGGGAGCTGTTCCGCGAGCTGGCCGACCTGGGCCTCTGCGGCCTGACCGTGCCGGAGGCGTACGGCGGCTCGGGTCCCGACATCCTGGCCGCCGTCGCCGCCATCGAGGAGCTGTGCCGGGCCGGTTCGTTCCTGGCCGGGCCCTTCATCCAGTGCGCCTTCTACGGCGGCATGAACATCCTGGAGAACGGTTCGGCCGAGCAGAAGGCCGAACTGCTGCCGCGCCTCGCCCGCGGCGAGCTGATCTTCGCCTACGGCCTGTCCGAGCCGGACGTCGGCGGCGACCTGTCGGCGGTGACCACCCGCGCCCGTCGCGAGGGGGACGAGGTCGTGATCACCGGCGCCAAGCGCTGGTGCACGGGGGCCGACTTCGCCGACTACATCTACGGTCTGGTCCGCTCAGATCCCGATGCTCCGGCGCGGCAGGGGCTCAGCTTCGTGCTGATCCCGACGGACGCGCCGGGCGTGAGCATCACCCCGATCGACCATGTGAATCTGCGCTACACCCTGTCGTCCGACGTCCATTTCGACGAGGTCCGGCTGCCGGTCTCGGCTATCGTCGGCGGTCCCGAGCGCTGGAACCAGGGCTGGAAGATGCTGGCCGGCCGGGCCCTGGATATCGAGAAGCTGGAGATCAGCGCCTGCGCCTTCGGCCTCGCCCAGGCGGCGCTCGACGAGGCCTGGGCCTACAGTCAGGACCGTGTCCAGTTCGGCAAGCCGATCGCCGCCCATCAGGCCGTCCGCCACGCCCTTGTCGACGCGCGGACCAAGCTGGAGGCCTGCCGCCTGATGCTGTGGAACGCCGCCCGGCTGGCCGACGCGGGCGCGCCCTGCGCCGTCGAGACCAGCATGGCCAAGCTGTTCATCGGCGAGACGGGGGTGGAGATCGCCCTGGCCTGCCAGCGGGTCATGGGCGCCTACGCCCTGTCGGCCGACTACGACATCGAGCGGAACGTCCGCGACCTGCTCGGCATGCCCATCGTCGGCGGCTCGTCGAACATGCAGCGCAACAACCTCGCCGCCCTCTGGAGACTGCCCGGATGACGACCTTCAACCCCCTCGACGCCGTCCAGTCCCTGATCGAGGAGGTCGCCCGCCGCGGCGCCGAGATCGAGGCCGCTCGCCGCCTGCCGCCCGACCTGGCGGGGAAGATGGCCTCCGCCGGCCTGTTCCGGATGCTGCTGCCCAAGACCATGGCCGGGCATGAGACGCCGCCGGCCGAGCTGGCCCTGGCGATCGAGACCATGGCCCAGGGCGACGCCTCGACCGGCTGGTGCCTGATGATCGGCGCCACCACCGCCTTCATGGCCGCCCGGATGGAGCTCGACGCCGCCCGCGAGGTGTTCGGCGCGCCCAGGACCATCGCGGCCGGCGTCTTCGCCCCGATGGGCAAGGCCATGGACGACGGCGATCATTGGAAGGTCTCCGGCCGCTGGCAGTGGGGCAGCGGCGCCCAGAACGCCGACTGGATCGCGGGCGGCGCCGTGCTGGTCGGTCCGGACGGCAAGCCGCTGCTCGACGCCGACAGCCAGCCGCGCCACCGGATGATGATCTTCAAGGCCACGGAGGTCGAGCTGATCGACACCTGGCGGACGAGCGGCCTGTGCGGCACCGGCAGCCTGGACTTCGCCGTCAATGAGGTCCGAGTGCCCAAGGCGCGGTCGGTCGCCCTGCATGAGGACAGGCCGACGCTGAAGGGGCCGCTCTACCAGTTCCCGGCCTTCGGGATGCTGGCCATGGGCGTAGCGGCGGTGGCGCTGGGCAACGCCCGCGGGGCGCTGATGATCGCCGGCGGAATGGCCCAGCAGAAGAAGCAGCAGGGCTCCCAGCGCACCCTGGCCGAGCGCAACGTCACCCAGACCGACTTCGCCCGCCAGGTGGCGATCCTGTCGGCGGCGCGGGCTCACTACTTCGAGTGCATCGGCGTGCTCTGGGCGGCCCTGGAGGCCGGGCAGGAGCCGACGCTGGAGCAGCGCAACCGTCTGCGCCTGGCCTGCGCCCACGCGGCTCATGTTTCGGCCGACGTCGCCCGCTTCGCCTACGACATGATGGGCGGCGGGGCGGTGTTCCTGGAGAACCCGCTGCAGCGGCGTTTCCGCGACGCCCATGTGATCACCCACCATGCCATGGTCGCGCCGAGCATCTTCGAACTCACCGGCCGGATCCTGCTGGGCCAGCCCACGCGCGACGCGTTGCTGTAAGGCTTCCTGCAACCGTTAACCGCGGCCCGGCGTTTTCCCGTCGGCGCCGGGTGTGGGCGCTTCACGGAGCGGCGGACAGCTCGGGCTCTTCGCCGCTCGGCCTCGTGGATACGGAGCGAACACCAATGAAGACCAAGATCATCGCCGCGGCGACCGTGGGCGTGATGCTGCTCAGTACGGGCGCGGCCCTGGCCCAGGGCTATCCGCCGACCTGGGATCAGTATCGATCCCAGCAGGACCAGTACCAGCGTCAGCGTGATTCCTATCAGGATCGCCGCGACGACTACGACGCTCAGCGGCGCGCCTACGAGGACCGCCGGGCTCAATGGATGCGCGACCAGGCCGAGTACGATCGCCGCTACGGCCGCGGGGCCTATGTCCGCCAGTACGGCGACTGGCGCTATGACGACCCCTACTATCAGAACCGCGGCTACGACGACCGCTACGGTTCCAACAACGACTACTACAACAACAACTACTACGGGCAGTACCGCAACAGTCCCTGCGAGCGGAACAAGAACGACCGGACTGCGGTCGGCGCTGTGATCGGGGCGCTGGCCGGCGCCGCGCTCGGCTCCAACGCCGCCGCGCGCAACGCCAAGAGCGAAGGGGCGGTGCTCGGCGCCCTGGTCGGCGGCGGCCTGGGCGGCACCATCGGCCGCAGCTCGGCCAAGTGCGACAATGACGGCTATTGGTACAGCCGCGATCAGACGGTTTCCTACCGGGAGTCGGGTTACGGCTACGGCGAGCGCAGCGGGCGGTACGGCTATGACGACTACCGTCGTCGCGGCTGCCGTCTGGCCCAGGCGCCGACCGACGCCTACGGCCAGACCGAGTACCGCTACGTCCGCGTCTGTCCCGACAGCAGCGGCCGGTATCGCATCACCGAGTAGACAGTATCCTCTCCACTGCCATTCCGGCTCGGCCGCAGCCGGCCGGAATGGCCTTTTCTCAGCGCGCCGCCGCGTAGGCCTCGACCGCCGCGATATGGCGGGTCTTGTCCGCATCCGACAGGAACGATCCCGAGAAGCTGTTCTTCGCCAGTGTGGCCAGGTCGTCGCGCGTCAGGCCGACGGCTTCCGCGGTCCGGATGTAGTTGTCGCCGACATAGCCGCCGAAGTAGGCCGGGTCGTCGCTGTTGCAGGTCGCCTTCAGGCCCAGATCCAGCATCCGCTTCATGGGATGGTCCCTGAGGTCGTTCACCACGCAGAGGCTCAGGTTCGACAGCGGGCAGACGGTCAGGGTGATCCCCATCTCGACCAGCCGCCGGGTGAGAGCCTCGTCCTCCAGCGCGCGGTTGCCGTGGTCGATGCGGTCGACGCCCAGGATGTCCAGCGCCTCGTAGACGTAGGCCGGCGGCCCCTCTTCGCCGGCATGGGCGTTGATCAGCAGGCCGCGCTCGCGGCTGGCCTTCATGACATTGGCGAACTTTGACGGCGGATGCCCGACCTCGCCGCTGTCCAGGCCCACGCCCACGAAGCGGTCGAGGTAGGGTTCGGCCTGTTTCAGGGTCTCGAACGCCGCCTCCTCCGACAGGTGGCGCAGGTAGCTCATGATCAGGCTGCTGGTGATCCCCAGCTCCTCCTCGGCCTGTTTCATCCCGGCCAGGATGCCGTCGGCGGCGATCGAGAAGGGCAGGCCGCGGTCGGTGTGGGTCTGGGGGTCGTAGAAGATCTCGGCATGGACCCCGCCGTCGGCCTTCAGCCTGCGGAAGTAGGCGATGGTCAGGTCCCGGAAGTCCTCCTCCGTCCGCAGCACGTCGGCGCCCTGGTAGTAGATGTCCAGGAAGTCCTGCAGGTTGGAGAAGGCGTAGGCGGCGCGGATCTCCTCCACCGACTTGAACGGCAGGGCGATCCGGTTGCGCTGGGCCAGGGCGAACATCAGCTCCGGCTCGAGGCTGCCCTCGATGTGCAGGTGAAGTTCGGCCTTGGGCAGGCCTCGAATGAAGGCGTCGAGCGTGTCGGTCATGGGGCTATGTCGACGCCGCTCTATCCTCCGGTCAATACCTGGGTCATCTCGGGTTGTTCCCGGATCAACAGATTTCCGTGTTCCGGTTTCTAATCGCTATGCGCTCGAGATTCGGGGGCGTAGGGTCGGGGCATCGTCGACGAGTGCCGAAGGACGTCGGCGACTGAGAGACGTTACGTGCTCCCGTCCCAGAACAGGATCTGGAGCGTCATCATGAGAACCTTTTCGTTCTACATCCACGACAGACGTTACAGCGTCCCGACGCTGCAGCTGGTCACCGTCCGCGACGAGGATCGCGCCCGCGAACTCGCCCGCCAGCGGCTCGAAGAGACCGAAGAGCACCTCGCCGTCGAGGTGACCGAAGGGGCCGTCGAACTGTTCCGCGTCAGTCGCGAGGCCGCCCTCTAGGGCCCTCTTGTCAGCTTCGAAAATCGGGCGCACGATCCCCGCTCAAAGGCTCCTCGCCGGCGAAACCCGGCGCGGGGCCTTTTCCATTTGGAGGCGCCCGAAGAGCGCACAGGGAAGAATGCCGACCAACAAGCAAGGCCATATCCGCCTGACCTCGCACCCGCAGGCAGGCGCCGCGATCCGTTTCCCCCTGCATTGGGGCGCCCCGACCGCCCGCGAGCGCGGCCCGGTGGTCGCCACCGCAAACGCCGGTCCCGACCGCAACGCCATCGGCGCCCACGGCGGCGCCTATTCCATCTACCGCTCGCTGGCCATCGCCTCGGGGGCGCTGAACCCGCTGGTCCGGCCGGACCTGACGGACACCGCGCCGGTGGTCGACGTGGGCCCGTTCGAGCAGTGGGGCGACCCGCACAAGATCGTCTCGCTGGACCCCTGGGGCCACCGCGTCCAGCTGGACTTCGCCCAGGAGATCGCCGAGGGCGCCGACATCCGGCCGACCATCGCCATCACCAAGGCCCGCCTGACCCTGCCGGAGATCGGCCAGGCCATCGACGCCGGCCGGCTGAAGATCGACGGAACCGTGGTCCACGAGAGCCGCGACGTGGCGGTCACCAAGGCGGCGATCGATCCGGTCTGGCATCTGCCGGGCGTGGCCGAGCGCTTCGGCGTCGACGAGACCCAGCTGCGCCGCACCCTGTTCGAACAGACCGGCGGCATGTACCCGGAACTGGTCACCCGGCCGGACCTGAAGGTCTTCCTGCCGCCGATCGGGGGCATCACCCTCTACATCTTCGGCGACCCCGCCGCGATCGCCGACCCCAGCCGCCGCCTGACCTGCCGCGTCCATGACGAGTGCAACGGCAGCGACGTGTTCGGCTCGGACATCTGCACCTGCCGGCCCTACCTGACCCACGGCATCGAGGAATGCATCGCCGAGGCCCAGGCCGGCGGGGCGGGCCTGATCGTCTACAACCGCAAGGAGGGCCGGGCCCTGGGCGAGGTGACCAAGTTCCTGGTCTACAACGCCCGCAAGCGCCAGCCCGGCGGAGACCAGGCGGCGACCTATTTCGAGCGCACCGAATGCGTCGCCGGGGTGCAGGACGCCCGCTTCCAGCAGCTGATGCCGGACGTGCTGCACTGGCTGGGGATCAAGCGGATCGACCGTTTCGTCTCGATGTCGAACATGAAGCACGACGCCCTGGTCGAGGGCGGCGTCCAGATCGGCGAGCGGGTCCCGATCCCGGCCTATCTGATCCCCGACGACGCCTCGGTCGAGATGGAGGCCAAGAAGGCCGCCGGTTACTACACCCCGGAAGGCGCGCCGACCGAGGAAGACCTGAAGAAGACCGTGGGGCGCGATCTTGGCGAGTTCTGAGCGTGCCGGGGACATGTTCCGGCGCAGCCGGCGCGTGTTCCCGAGACGGCCGTCATGGCGGGGACACGCATGCTTCGGGAGCACGTCCCTCCGGGGCGGCCCAACCCCCTTAGCCATGTGGTTCGACACGCCTCCTTCGGAGGCCGTTCGCCATGGCTAGTCATGAACTCCTGACCGCCGCGGCCGTCCGGCGCGCCGCCGACGCGATGCTCGACCTGGCCCTCGCCGGCGACCTGCCGCACTGGCGAGTGGATCTCGCCCGCTTGCCGCATACGGCGCAGATCGTGGCCGAGGTGATCCGCGCCCGATATCCGACGCTGGAGGCGCCGTTCCATGCCCGCTGGCGACACTTCACGGCCGGCGGCCGCGACCTCTGGGCCGAACTGGACGGACGTACGGCTTGGCCGGACGCGGCCGCCCGCGCCCGCGCCGCCTTCGATCTGGTCATCGTCTCGGTGCTGCTCGACGCCGGCGCCGGGCCGGACTGGCGCTATCGGGACGCGGAGACCGGCCAGACCCTAGCGCGATCCGAAGGACTCGGCGTCGCCTCGCTCCGGCTGTTCCAGTCGGGCGTTCTGTCGAGTCTGGCGGAGGATCCGCTGCGCGCCGACGCGCTGGAACGGTTCGATGCGGCGACGCTGGCGGCGGCGTTCCAGGTCTCCCACGACAACCCCTTGCTCGGGCTGGAGGGGCGCGCCGCCCTGATCCGCCGGCTGGGCGCCGCGGTCGGTCGGCCAGGCGATCTCTACGACGCCATGCTCGCCCGCGCCGAAGGCGGCCGTCTGCCGGCCCCGGCGATCCTGGAGGTCCTGCTCGAACGGCTGGGTCCGATCTGGGAGAACCGGCTGGTCCTCGACGGCGTCCCGTTGGGCGACACCTGGAACCACCCGAGCCTCGGCCTGGTCCCGATCCATAAGCTCTCGCAGTGGCTGGCCTACAGCCTGATCGAACCGCTGCAGGCGGCCGGGGTCGAGGTCGCGGACATCGACGGACTCACCGGCCTGGCCGAGTACCGCAACGGCGGCCTGTTCCTCGACGACGGGGTGATGATCCTCAAGGACCCCGCCGACCTCGACCGCGTCCATGCCGTGTCCGACCCGCTGGTCGTGGCCTGGCGGTCGCTGACCGTGGCGCTGCTGGATCGCATCGCCCCGCTGGTCCGCGAGCGGCTCGGCGTGTCGGAGGCCGACTTTCCGATGGCCAAGGTGCTGGAGGGCGGCACCTGGGCCGCCGGCCGCCGCCTGGCCCGCGAGCGCCGCGAGGACGGCGGCCCGCCCCTCAAGATCACCAGCGACGGAACCGTATTCTGATGAAGGCGCCCCAAGGCGTGACCCTGGTCGACCATCCGCTGGTTCAGCACAAGCTGACCCGGCTGCGCGATCGCAACACCTCGACCAAGACCTTCCGCGAGCTGGTCCGCGAGATCGCGACACTGCTCTGTTACGAGGTCACCCGCGACCTGGCCCTGACCCAACGCGAGGTCGAGACCCCGCTGGAGACCACCGTCGCGCCCGAGATCGCCGGCAAGAAGCTGGTCTTCGCCTCGATCCTGCGGGCCGGGGAGGGGATGCTGGAGGGCATGCTGAACCTGGTGCCGTCGGCGCGGGTGGCGCATGTCGGCCTCTACCGCGATCCCCAGACCCGGGCGGCGGTCGAGTACTATTTCAAGGTCTCCGAGTCCCTGGCCGAGCGGCAGGTGATCGTGATCGACCCGATGCTGGCCACCGGCGTCAGCGCCCGCGCGGCGCTGGAGCGGTTGAAGGAGGCCGGCGCCCGCGACCTGCGCTTCGTCTGCATCCTGGCCGCGCCGGAAGGCGTCGAAGCTCTGCGCGCCGAACACCCGGACGTGCCGATCTGGTGCGCGGGCATCGACCGCGGCCTGGACGACCACGGCTACATCGTCCCGGGCCTCGGGGATGCGGGCGACCGGCTGTACGGGACGCGATGAATCCTTCCTGATCCTCCCCTCCTGGGGGAGGGGGACCACCCGTAGGGTGGAGGAGGGGGTCTAAGGCCGTTGGCCCTCTCCACCAGGCTTCGCATGGTCCCCCTCTCCCAGGGGAGAGGAGCGGGTGGTTGGCGACGCCCCTTCCGCCCGCTATGCCGATCCCATGACCCACGAGACCCTGCTCACCGAGGTCGCCGGGGACGGCGTGATCGTCGTCACCCTGAACCGCCCGGCGGCGGGGAATTCGCTGTCGACCAAGATGGCGCTCGAACTGCTGGCGCTGTGGCGACAGCTGGGCGAGCCCGGCGCGGCGCGGGCGATCGTCCTGACCGGGGCGGGAGAGAAGATCTTCTGCGCCGGCGCCGACCTGAAGGAGCGGGACGGCATGACCGACGCGCAGTGGGTCGACCAGCATCGCCTGTTCGAGGCCATGCGCGACGCCCTGGTCGCCCTGCCGGTCCCGGTGATCTGCGCGGTCAACGGCGCGGCCTACGGCGGCGGCTGCGAGATCGCGCTGAACTGCGACTTCGTCTACGCCGCCGAGGGCGCCCGCTTCGCCCTGCCGGAGGTCAAGCTGGGCATCATGCCGGGTCTGGGCGGGGTCCAGAACCTGGCCCGCGCCGCCGGCGAGCGCCGCGCCCGCGAGATCCTGCTGACCGGCGATCCGTTCACGGCCGAGGAGGGCGCCGGCTTCGGCGTGGTCAACCGCGTCTGCGCCCCGGCCGACCTCGTGCCCGAGGCGGTTGTCACTGCTCGCAGGATCGCCGGCAATGCCCCGCTGTCGGTGCGCAACATCCGCCGCACCCTGGACGCCACCCGGGTCCTGTCCGGCGAGGCGGCGATCAAGGTCGAGCTGGAGCATTATGACGCCCTGACTCCCACCGACGATCGCCGCGAGGGCGTCGCGGCCTGGGGCGAGAAGCGCAAGCCGGACTGGAAGGGGCGGTAGCGCCGTCGCCGACGGTTCTGAGGAGGCCTGCATCCAAACAGGCCCGCCCGCGCCTCTAGGTGGGAAAAGGGGCTCCCACGCATGCGCTTCACTCCCGACCTCACCCGTCGATCGTTCGCCGTCTCCGCTGTTTCGATCGCGGCCGGATTGCCCCTATCGGCGGCGCTCGCCGCGCCGGCGGGCCGTCGGGATGCGATCGCCGACATCGACGCCTTCGTGCGCGACGCGATGGCCAAGGCCGCCGTCGTTCCGGGCCTGGCGATCGCCGTCGTCGAGGGCGACCGGGTCGTCATGGCGAAGGGTTACGGCGTGGCCGATGTCCGCACTCGAGCCCGGGTCGACGCCGACACCGGCTTCTACATCGCCTCGGCGACCAAGTCGGTCACGGCCCTGGCCCTCGCGCTCGAAGCCGGCAGGGGCCGATTCGGCCTCGCCGATCCGCTGGCGCAGACGTTTCCGGGTTCGGCGCTCCCGTCGGACATGGCGGCCTCCGTCACGCTCGAGGACCTGCTGAGCCATCGTTCCGGGCTGGACAATGAGCCGATCGCCTTTCGCACGGCCTATTCGGGCGAGCACACCCCGCCGCAGCTCCAGGCCCTGCTGGCGCAGACCAAGACCGTCGCCGACGCACCGCACGGGGTCTTTCGCTACACCAACGCCGGCTACAACATCGCCACCACCCTGCTGGAAGGGCGGGACGGCCGCGACTGGCGAGGCCTGGTCCGCGATCAGGTGCTGGCTCCGGTCGGCATGACCCGCACCACGCCCTGGGTGTCGAGAGCGCGCGCGCGGGGGACGATCGCCGCCGGTCACTTCGGGCTGGACCCGAAGGGCGCGACGCCCAGCCCGCTCCAGAAGGTCGATGAGACGATGCAGTCGGCCGGCGGGCTGATCTCGACCGCCAACGACATGGCCCGCTGGCTGAGCTTGCAGATCAACGACGGCGTCGTCGGCGGCCGCCGCATCTTCCCTGCGGGAACGGTCGCGTCGACCCACCGTTCGCGGGTCGTCCAGGGTCGCCGGTTCGGCGCCTATCAGCGCGACGGCTACGGCTTGGGGTGGCAGACCGGGCGCTACGGCGAAGATCGGCTGATCCACCACTTCGGCAACTTCTCGGGCTCCCGCGCCCACGTCTCCTTCATGCCCGATCGGAAGCTGGGCGTGGCCGTGCTGATCAACGAGGACCTCGTGGCGGGCGACCTGGCCGATGTGGTCGCCAACTACGTCTACGATCGCTTCGGCGGTCGCACGGACCTCAAGACGGCCTACGACGGCGAGCTCGAGACGCTGATCGCGCGACGTGACAAGCGCCAGGCCGGCCTGGCGGCGGCCAGGGCGGAACGGGCGGCGCGATCCTGGACGCTGTCCCGGCCGCGGGGTTCCTATGCCGGGACCTATGTAAGCCCTGCCATGGGAACCCTGGTGATCGCGCTGTCCGGCGAGGCCCTGACCGTGCGGATGGGGGTGATGAGCACCGTCGCCGAAGCCTTCGACAAGCCCGAGACCATTCGCGTCGAACTTGTCCCCTTCCAGGGGCAGACCATCCAGTTCGACGGCGAGAACGGCCTCATCTTCGACGATGCGCGCTTCGTCCGGGGTTGATCGCGCCGTTGAGGGTGGACGTCGCGGCAAGATTTCTTCAGGTTGCCGCCGCAACAAGCGGCCGACCCGTCGGCGACGTCGCGCTGGCCGTGTCGGAGTAACCATCCCCCATGAGTGAAGCATCCCAGCCCGGCCGCCAGCGCGGCTTTCTCGGCTTCGTCGAGCGCGCGGGCAACCTGCTGCCGGATCCGACGATCATCTTCGTCTATCTGATCCTGGCGCTGATGGTGCTGTCGGCGATCGGCTCGGCGATGGGCTGGGAAGCCTCGCTGCCCTATTCGGGGTCCAAGGCGCCGGAGCATGCTGAGCTGGCGAACGGGGTCCTGACCTACCGGGCGTCCAGCCTGTTCTCCGAGGAGAACGTGGCCAAGCTGTTCACCGAGATGCCGAAGACCTTCGCCGGCTTCGCGCCGCTGGGGCTGGTGCTGACGATCATGATCGGCGCCGCGGTGGCCGAGCGCACCGGCCTGTTCTCGGCCCTGATCCGCGCCTCGCTGCGCAACGCCCACAAGGGGTTGCTGACCCCGATCGTGGCCGTGATCGGCATGGTCTCGCACCACGCTTCGGATGCGGCCTATGTTGTGTTCATCCCGCTGGCGGCGATCGTGTTCGCGGTGGCCGGGCGACATCCGCTGGCCGGACTCGCGGCGGCCTTCGCGGCGGTGTCGGGCGGCTACGCCGGCAACCTGATGCCGGGCCAGATCGACGTCCTGCTGCTCAGCTTCACCCAGGAGGCGGCGCGGATCGTCGACCCGACCTGGACGATGAACCCGCTGGGCAACTGGTACTACATCTGCGCGATCGTCGTGCTGTTCACCCCGATCGTCTGGTTCATCACCGACAAGGTGGTCGAGCCGCGTCTCGGCAAATGGGGCGGTGAGGTCGACGAGGAGCTGCGCGCCGACCTCGACAAGGCCGAGGTCACGCCGGAAGAGCGCAAAGGCCTGCGTCGCGCCGGCCTGGTCGCCCTGGCCATCGTCGCCTTCTTCGCGGCCATGGCCCTGTGGCCGGGCTACACGCCGTTCATCAACGAGGAGGCCGAGGGCACCGCCCGGCTGCAGCCGCTGTACGCCTCGCTGATCGCCGGCTTCTTCCTGCTGTTCCTGCTGACCGGCATCGTCTTCGGCCGCGCCGTCGGCGTGGTGAAGTCGGCGGACGATGTCGTGAAGATGATGCAGCACGGGGTCCGGACCATGGCCCCCTACCTCGTCTTCGTGTTCTTCGCCGCCCACTTCGTGGCCATGTTCAACTGGTCGCGGATCGGCCCGATCATCGCCATCAACGGCGCCGAGGCTCTGCAGGCCATGGCCCTGCCGGCGGCGCTGCTGCTGGTCTGCGTGCTGCTGCTGTCGTCGTTCCTGGACCTGTTCATCGGCTCGGCCTCGGCGAAGTGGAGCGCCCTGTCGCCGGTGGTGGTGCCGATGTTCATGCTGCTGGGCGTCAGCCCCGAGATGACCACCGCCGCCTATCGGATGGGCGACAGCTACACCAACATCATGACCCCGCTGATGAGCTACTTCCCGCTGATCCTGGCGTTCAGCCGGCGATGGGACGGGACCATGGGCGTGGGCTCGCTGCTGGCGCTGATGCTGCCCTATGCGCTGAGCTTCATGGCGATCGGCATCGCCATGACCGTCGGCTGGGTGCTGCTCGACCTGCCGCTGGGGCCGGGCGCCCAGGTCCACTACACCCCGCCGACCGCGGGCTGACGCTTGACGGAGCGGCGCGCGCAGGTTGAGCTTCGGCGACATCGCCGGAGCGCCTCGTGCTGACCGCAGTTCTCTTCGCCCTGACCCTCGCGAGTGAAGCGCCGGCGCCCGGCCCCAAGCCGGCAACGCCGGGCGCCCAGGCCTCAACGCCTGTGACGCGGTCGGCGTTTGCGCAGGGTACGCTGAACTTGGTTGCCGGCGAGCGCGTCACGCTTCGGCGGCAACCCGACGGCGGCTATGTCCTCGATCATGTCGAGCGGGTCCGTGTCGAAGACATCGCGCCGCCTGCCGACGGGAGTCGCGCCAAGACGCTCAACGGCGCCTCGGTGGAGACGGTTCGGTTCGCGCTCCAGGCTCATCCCGACATCGGCACGATCCTGATGGTCGAGAATGGGACCAGCGAGAGCCTGATGTACGACGCCTTCATCGTGCGTATCGCCGGTGGCAAACGGCAGCCGCCGTCGAAGACCTCAGTCTGCACGATCCCACCAGGCCTCGTCTCCTTCGAGCACTGGCCTGAGCCGGTGATCCAGGTCTTGGCCGGATCGCTAAAGGCGACGCCGGAGAAGACCCCCACCTGCGGGTAGGGCGCGAGGACCGCGCCGATGGGCGCCTATCCGATCCGCACCAGCAGCCCGCTGGCCAGCAGCATGGCGGCGACGAAGGCCGCGCCCGGAGCCGCCTGGGCGGCGAGCCGCGGGCGGTAGGGGATCAGCAGGGTGACCGCCAGGGCGGCGGCCACGATCGCCCCGACCCACTGCACCGAGCCGAACTTCCAACCCGAGGCGACGACCGCACAGCCGTAGGCGGCGGCCAGGCCGGCGATCCCGGCCCAGCGGATCTGCGTCTGGCGGGTCGGCTCGAGCTTGCGTCCGAGCAGGTCCGGCTGGTGCTTGGCCATGGAGGCGCAGATTCCGGCGAAACCGGCGTAGGCGAAGAGGAGGGCGGCGAGGCCGATCATCAGGCGGCCTCCTCGGTCACCGCGGCGGCCGGCGCCGGCGCCGGCTTGCGCTTGGCCTTGACCGCCGGCTTGTAGCGGGCCGCTTTCCAGGCGCAGAAGGCCAGCCCGCCGCCCAGCGCCAGCAGGGTCAGGTCGAAGGCGACCATGGCCCAGTCGCCGCGCAGCAGGTTGGCGACCAGGTTGCGGTTCGGCGTCGTGATCGCGCTGACGGCGGGCAGCAGGGCGACCAGGGCCGCCGTCGCCGACAGGGTCTCGACCCAGGCCTTCTTGGTCGGGCGCAGGCAGGCGTAGAGGATCATTCCGCCCCAGCCGACGAAGACGGCGTGCACCTCCCACGGCGAGCGGGTCGCCATCTCGACGGGCAGCAGGCGGTTGGCCCACAGCATCAGCGCCATGCCGGCCGGGACGCCGGCGATGGTCCCGATGTTCAGCCGCTCGACCAGCCGGAAGCCGAAGTAGGGCTTGTCCGGGTCGGGCAGTTGCTGGCGGCGCTTGACGGTCCACAGGATCAGGCCGGTGGCGACCATGGCGCAGCCGGTCAGCGCGCAGACGAAATAGAGACAGCGCAGCAGCGGCTTGGCGAACCGGCCC